>Ga0105047_10017099_pt1 | contig 11331 bp, 9 predicted proteins | sample MAT04_FD_78384 | JGI IMG/M metagenome (GOLD analysis project Ga0105047, IMG submission 78384) | Freshwater microbial communities from Lake Fryxell liftoff mats and glacier meltwater in Antarctica - MAT-04 (megahit assembly) | ecosystem: Environmental > Aquatic > Freshwater > Ice > Liftoff... | reverse complement strand
CCGGTAGGTGATACAGAACGATCAGCGCAGAACGACAAGCCGCCATCGAAGCTGGCTCGGTACCGATCGGCGCTCCTCGCATCGGCGTTCGGGGGACAGGAGGTAGCGAGAACATTGTTTGACCGAAACCCGGACATTGCCGACCGGCAGAGTGCCATTGGGGCACGAAGCCTCAACGACATTCCGTGATCGTCTACATCACATCAGCTGCAGCCGCTGGTGCTGCCGCAGCTGGGGCAGGCGTGACAGCTGCCGGCGCGGATCATGTGCACACCGCACTGCATGCACATCGGCGAGTCGCTGTGACGGGCCGCCGGCTTGGGCGTGATGTCGCCACGAGCGACGCCACCGGGGTTGGTGATGTCGTTGTTCGGGGCGGCCGGAGCGACACCCAGCTCCATCTGCACCAGCAGGTCCTCCGCTGACGGAATGGTCTTGGGGTCGGCGGCCATCTCGCTGCCGGTGCGGGTCTCCCACACGCTCTCCTCCACGCCGGGCAGCGTGGGCTGCAGCCGCTCGTCGACCGAGAAGATGCCCAGCTCGGCACGCTCGTCGTAGGTCATGTACTCCAGCGACAGGCGACGGAACAGGTAGTCCATGATGGACGTGGCGAAGCGGATGTCGGGGTCGTCGGTCATGCCGGCGGGCTCGAAGCGCATGTTGGTGAACGCCTCGACGAACGCCCGCACCGGCACGCCGTACTGCAGGCCATAGCTGATGCTCTTCGCGAACGCATCCATGATGCCGCTGAGCGTGCTGCCCTGCTTCGACACGGTGAGGAAGATCTCGCCGGGCTGGCCGTTGGCGTACTCGCCGATGGTGGCGAAGCCCTTGCAGTCGGCGACCCGGAACTCGAACGTGCGGCCACGACGGCTGCGCGGCAGCTTCTGACGAATCGGTTGGTGCACGATCTTCTCGACGATGCGCTCGACCACCTCGGTGGCAGCGGCCTCGGGAGCGTCGATCGCAGCGCCCTCCTTCTTGGCGGTGCTGAGCGGCTGGCCGACCTTGCAGTTGTCACGGTAGATGGCTACGGCCTTCAAGCCCAGCTCCCACGACAGCATGTGCAGCGCCTCGACGTCGGCCACCGAGGCTTCCTCGGGCATGTTGACGGTCTTGGAGATGGCGCCCGAGATGAACGACTGCACCGCACCCATCATGCGCACGTGGCCCTCGTAGTGAATGGTGTTGTCGCCCATGCTGCAGGCGAACACCGACACGTGCTCGGGGGCCAGGTGCGGCGCACCGAGGATGCTCTTCTCGACGTCGATGTAGGCGACGATCTCGTCGATCTGCTGCGGGGTGTAGCCCAGCTTGCGCAGCGCACGCGGGATGGTCTGGTTGACGATGGTCATGTTGCCGCCGCCGACCAGCTTCTTCATCTTCACCAGGCCGAGGTCGGGCTCGATGCCGGTGGTGTCGCAATCCATCATCAGCCCGATGGTGCCCGTGGGTGCCAGCACGGTGGCCTGCGCATTGCGCACACCGAACTCCTCGCTGTCGCGCACGGCGGACTCCCACGCGGTCTGGCCGGCGGTCACGAGCTCGGCGGGCACGTTGGCGTGGCTGGCGATTTCGATGTGCGCATCGCGGTGCATGCGCAGCACGTCGAGCATGTACTGCTCGTTCTCGGAGAACCCGGCGAACGGGCCCATGCGGCTGGCCGTGCGGGCGCTGGTGGCGTATGCGTGGCCGGTCATCAGCGAGGTGAGCGCCGCGGCCCACGCACGACCCTCTTCACTGTCGTAGGCCAGGCCCAGCGCCATCAGCGTGGCGCCGAGGTTGGCGTAGCCGAGACCCAACTGGCGGAACTTGCGACTGTTCTCGCCGATCTTCTCGGTGGGATAATCGGCGCGGCCGACGAGGATCTCCTGCGCGGTGAACATGACCTCGATGGTGTGCATGTAGGCGTCGACGTCGAACTCGCCGTCTTCGTCGAGGTAGTGCAGCAGGTTGATGCTGGCCAGGTTGCAAGCGGAGTTGTCGATGTGCATGTACTCGCTGCACGGGTTGCTGCCGTTGATGCGACCCGAGGCGTGCGCGGTGTGCCACTTGTTGATGGTGGTGTCGAACTGCAGGCCAGGGTCGGCGCATTCCCAGCTGGCCTGGGCGATGTCGCGCCACAGGTCGCGGGCACGCACGGTGCGCACCGGAGCGCCATCGATGACGGCCTTGTAGTCCCAATCGGCGTCGTCGAGCACGGCCTGCATGAACTCGTCGCTGACGCGCACCGAGTTGTTGGCGTTCTGGTACTGGATGCTGAAGCTGTCGGAGCCGTCGAGGTCCATGTCGAAGCCGGCGTCGCGCAGAACGCGGGCCTTGCGCTCTTCTTTCACCTTGCACCAGATGAACTCTTCGACGTCGGGGTGATCGACGTTGAGGATGACCATCTTGGCGGCACGCCGGGTCTTGCCGCCGCTCTTGATGGTGCCCGCCGAGGCGTCGGCACCACGCATGAAGCTGACCGGGCCGCTGGCGGTGCCGCCACCGTTGAGCAGCTCGTAGCTGCTGCGGATGTTCGACAGGTTGATACCCGAACCGGAGCCGCCCTTGAAGATGACGCCCTCTTCCTTGTACCAGTTGAGGATGCCGTCCATGGTGTCTTCCACGGCCAGGATGAAGCAGGCGCTGGCCTGCTGGGGTACGCCCTTCACGCCGATGTTGAACCACACCGGGCTGTTGAACGCTGCTCGCTGCGTGACCAGGATGTACTTCATCTCGTTGTTGAACGCGTCGACCTCGGCCTGGTCGGCGAAGTAGCCGCCCTCGACACCCCACGTGGTGATGGTGTCGGCAACGCGGTCGATGACCTGACGCAACGACCACTCACGCTCCGGCAGGCCCAGCGTGCCGCGGAAGTACTTCTGCGCCACGATGTTGGTCGCGTTCAGCGACCAGTGGGCAGGGAACTCGACACCGAGCTGCTCGAATGCAACCGAACCGTCTTTCCAGTTCGAGATGCGGGCGTCGCGACGCTCCCACACCACCTCCTCGTACGGGTGCACGCCCGGCGCAGTGAAGTGGCGGGTGATTCCGATAGCGAGGCGATCAGGCGCCAGTGACATGCGTGCTCCTTGAAGAGAGAGAAAAGTGACGTTCGTTGAGACTGCAGCCGGCCCCGCCGACCTCTGACCGAAGTGAACCGGCATGGACCAGAGAGGACCACCGAGCCACTACATGTGGTATCCGCAGAGCTCCCAGACCCCGAAGCACCACAAGCAGTTGAAAGATTACAGCATTGTAGTTACGCCCGTGTCAATGCCAAACCGTGTGATTGTGGGGGGCGAGTCGAGAACTGGCCGGCGAATGCCGCGAAACCCCCGGTGGAAGTGGCGAGCGGTGCGGGGGACACAGGTTCGGGAACCCTGGCCCCACAGCCGGACCACCACACAACCCCCGAGCGGTGGATGTTGTGCGATGCCCTTGCTGTCCATCCGCGCCCTCGCACCGCTGCCAGCTACAGGTGCCACCTTACGGGTATCTGCCTGTGGGGAGGAAGGGGTACAACCCTGTGAATTCAGGTGTGGATGGAGGGAAAACTCTGTGAGGACAGCAGGTGACAAGGCAGTGGTTATCCACATATCCACAGGCAGGCTGCTCCCAGCCGGCTTCAGACGTGTGCGACGTGAACCGGAATGCCGTTCAGCACCGACGTGCCGCTCAGGGGGTCCATCGCTTCGTGATCGGCAAGGATGTTGCTGTTCACCCCGGGTCGCTCGGCAGCAACCCGCATGCGGGTTCCTGGCTGCCCGTGCCCCCAACCGTGCGGCAGGCTGACCACCCCTGGTCGGATGGCGTCGGTGACCTCCACCGACGCGTTGATCTCGCCCACACGACTCGTGACGCGGGCCACTCCCCCGTCGATCAGGCCGATGCGCACCGCGTCGTCGGGGTGCACGTGCAGTGTGCAGCGCGGCGTGCCCTTCACCAGCACCTCGATGTTGTGCATCCAGGAGTTGTTGCTGCGCAGGTGTCGCCGCCCCACCAGCACCAACTGCTGCTCGGCGAGGCCGGGCACTGCCGCGTGGAGGCGATCGAGATCGGCCATCAGCACTGGGTGGTTCAGCTCCACCTTGCCGCTCGGCGTGCGCAACGCACCCGGTAGCCGAGGTTGCAGGGCACCGAAGTCGACCCCATGCGGGTTGTCGAGCAGGTTGGCCAGGCTCGCCCCGGCAGGGTTCGCTCCGAAGGCGGCGCCGAACGGGCCGGTCTGCAGCATGAAGTCGAGCGTGCGCGCCGGGCCCGGCTCGTGCCCCAGCGCGGCCAGGATCTCGGTTGCGTCGCGACCGTGGATGGGCGAGGTGGCGTCGGCGACTGATCGCTGCACCATGGTGGCCAGCGCTGCGGCGTCGGCGGCAGCCGTGTCGACCTGGCCGTCGAGCCCCGCGCCGATGAGCCCCAGGCGCGCCAGGATCTCCCATTCGTCGGGCTGGCCGTCGTCGAGCGACAGCACCGGTTCGCTGTAGTTGGCCACGTTGCGCACCGCGAACTGCAGCAGCGCCACGTCGTAGTGGCCGCGCTGTAGCTGCGACGGCGGCGGCAAGACGACATCGGCGTGCCGGGTGGTCTCGTTGAGGTACATGTCGACGCTCACCATGAACTCGAGCTGCTGCAGCGCGGCGTCGAGCTGAAGGCTGTTGGGAGTGCTCAGCACCGGGTTGCCGGCCACGGTGATCATCACCTTGATGCCTTGGTCGCCGGCATCGGTGATCTCCTCCGCCATTGCCGCAGCCGGGTACTCACCCATCACCTCCGGCAGCTGACGCGCCACCGTGTGCCCGCGCCCCACCGCGAAGCCTTTGCCCACGCCCGCCGTACCACGGGTGGTGGCCCCACCGGCCACCGGCATGGTGAACATCGCGCCGCCGCGCCGATCGAGATTGCCGGTGAGCGTGTTGACCACGTCGATCAGCCAGGAGGTGGTGGTGCCGAACTGGGTGGTGGTGGTGCCGACGCGGCCATACACGCTGCCGCTCGCTGCTGCCGCGAGAGCGCGGGCCAACGCCCTGATGTCGCCGGCGAGCACGCCAGTGGCCATCTCCACCGACTCGGGCGTGAAGTCGGCAAGTGCCTCGATCACCTCATCAACGCCCTGCACGTGCGGCGCGAGGTGCTCACCGACCGTCACCAGACCCTCCTGGGCCAGCGCGGTGGCCATCGCAGCCAGCAGTAACGCGTCGGCACCGGGGCGGATGGCGATCCACTGGTCGGCTTCCTCGGCCGTGCGGCTGCGACGCGGGTCGATCACCACCACCTTGCCGCCACGGGCACGGATTGCCTCGATGCGGCCGGGGAAGTCGGGGGCGGTGCACAGGCTGCCATTCGAGGCGTACGGGTTGGCGCCCATGATGACGAGGAAATCGGTGTGGTCGAGGTCGGGCACCGGCACGCTCAACGGCGAACCGAACACGTACCCCGCGGCTACCTGGCGTGGCATCTGGTCGACGGTCGATGCACTGAACCGGCGACGGGTGCCGAGCCCCTGCAGCAGCGAGCGGTTGTAGAGCAGAGCCGACAGGCTGTGCGCGCTGGGGTTGCCCATGTAGACACCCACCGACTCGCGGCCGTGCTCAGCGATGAGCGCCGGCAGGCGATCGGCGATGATCGCCCAGGCCTCGTCCCACTCGACCTCCTCGTGCACGCCGTTGCGCTTCACGAGCGGCCGGCGAATGCGGTCGGGGTCGTCGTGCAACTGCCGCAGCGTGCTCCCCTTCGGACAGATGAACCCGTGGCTGAACACATCGTCCATGTCGCCCCGGATGCGCGTCACGCGGTCGCCCTTCACCGTGACCTCCAGGCCGCAACCGGCCTCGCACAGCGGGCAGGTGCGGAACGCCGTGCGGGTGTTCTGCTCGTCGTGGTCGTGTTCACTCGCCATGGGTGGCATCCTCTCACCAATGCGACGGCTGTTTCCCCACTCTGCTGACGACCTCACTGTGCACGAGTGCTACGCAGCGCATCGGCCGCGGTCGGCGCACCGACCGTGGGTGGCCCTGTGCATGGTGTCCGGTCTCGACGGCTCCACGGTGGTCGACCGCACGTCGCGCGGGTTGTCGAACCCCATCGACCAGCAGGTGCTGCTCACCCTTCGCTCGTTCGCGCAGGTCATCCTCGTCGGCGCTTCCACAGTGCGCGCCGAGGGCTATGGGCCGCCGCGCCAGCCCGGCCAGCGCATCGGAGTGGTGTCGCGCTCGGGTCGGCTCGACTTCGACACTCCCCTGTTCACCTCTGGCAAAGGCTTCCTGATATTGCCAGTCGACGCACCGCCGGTGCCCGTGCCGTCGGTGCGCGCCGGAGTCGGTGGCGTCGAAATCGCCGCTGCACTCGCCCAACTCGATGCCGAGGTGGTGCAGGCCGAAGGCGGCTCCACCTTGAACGGGCTGCTCGCCGCCGCCGACTGCATCGACGAACTCAACCTCACCCTCAGCCCGCAGCTCAACGGCGGTGACGGCCCACGCCTCACCAGCGGGTCGCCTGCCATCAGTCGCCGAATGCACCTTGCACACGTGCTGGAAGACGACGGCTTCCTGTTCACGCGCTACGTCCGGGAGCGCTGAGTCCGCCGACGATGCCCGAGTCAGACGTCGGCAACGATGTCCGGAACGATGTCCGGAACGTCAGGCGGCAGGTGAGAGGGGCTATCCCCCACTCGTCATCTTTGTTGACGAACCTAGACCATCGTGACGATGTCGAGGACCGCTCTGGCGTGCACCACGGCTTCGTCGGCCGCCAATGTGGGCCCGAGCTCGATGATGAACGACATTGCGTCGGGCACGGTGGTGCGCACCCATGTGGCCGCCACCCCGGTGTAGGTGCCGCCGGTGACCGAGATGATCGGCAGCCCGGTGAGCTCGGCGTAGCGCTGGCGCAGCGGGCCGTCGCTGCGGTTGGACGGCGAGATGCGATACAGGTCTTGGTGGTACCACAGCGTGAGTGCCGGACGAATACGCTCGGAAAACGCGATGAAGGCTTGGGTTTCTGGCTCGCTGGCCGGCCCCGTGCCGCTGTACTCCCATACCCCCGGCTCCGCGATCTGGGTCCAGTCATGAGGGAAGTTGCGGTTCAGGTCGACACCGTTGCCATTATGGCGAACGTCGTTGGCCAGCCCATCGGGGTTCATCGCATCCATCAACCACAGGTCGGTGTTGGGCGGCAACGGCATCGTGCGCAACTGCTCGAGGATTGCCAACCCGGCGTTCTCGTTGCCATGGATGACACCCACGATCAAGATGACAGTGCCACCTGGCGTGCCGCGGTGGCTGGCGACGATGGGTCGGCCCTGCACCGAGTAGCCAATGACTTCCTCGCCGAGGTAGTCGCTCGGCGCGGCTGTGGTAGTAGGCGCGAGCGTCGTGGGAACGAGCGTGGTTGGTGCCTGGGTGGTGGGTGCCTGGGTAGTTGGCCCGACAGTGGTGGTCGACGCCAGCGTGGTGGTGGTGGCAAGTGTGGTGGGCGCCGATGTGGTCGAGGCGATCGGCGACATCGTGGTGCCAGCGCCAGAAGTACTGGTGGAGCACGCGACCAGCGACAGACCCCCCGCCACCAAGACGGCCAGGGAGATTCTCATGATCGCTGCAGCTTCTTGAGCAGCACCAGTTCGCGCTGGAAGTCGGCCGCTGCGTCGAACCCCTTGTAGACGCTGGCGAAGCGCAAGTAGGCCACCTCGTCGAGCGAGCGCAGCCGGTCGAGCACCTCCAGGCCCAGCTCCGCTGTGGGCACTTCCGGACCGCGTAGGCGCACTTCGTCCTCAATCGACTCGCCCAACTGCTCGATCTGCTCGGCCGTGACCGGTCGGCCTTTGCAGGCGGCGCTGACACCGGCGATGAGCTTGGCTCGCTCGAAGGGCTCGCGACCCCCGGTGCTCTTCACGACCACCAGCGGCACTTCCTCGAGCCGCTCGTATGTGGTGAATCGGTGTGCGCAGGACACGCACGACCGTCGACGCCGAATCGCAGTGCCTTCCTCTGCCTCGCGCGAATCGATCACCTTCGTGTCGTCGACGTGGCACTTCGGGCAGCGCATGGGCGACCACGCTACCGGCCAGGGCTACGGCAGGGTGATCAACTGACCGACATGCAACGACGCCCCACCATTGACCGCAACCAGGGTGTCGACGTAAGCGGGGCTGGCCGAGCCGCGCTGTGCCTGCGCGATGGACCACATGGTGTCGCCCGGCTGAACGACGTACGAGATGGCCGGGCGAACCGCAGAGGCGGAGGCAGGGGCGCCTCCGCGGTTCGCCAGGACGTTGCCGGCGCCGGCCACGAGGGCGACGACGACGGCGACGAGCACCAACGACACCAGTAACCGTCGGCGCACGTAGACCTGAGTGCTGGGCCGCTGCTCGGGACGAGCGGCGGGCACAAGCCGGGCGGGAACCACGACCGTGTGGGGAGCGAGAGTTGCGGCCATGAGAGAGCTCCCTTCCGAGCGTTGCACGAACGAATCTGTGCGGTGTAGAGCGGTGGGCAGGAGCCCAGAACAGCAGCCGACCGAACACATGTTGCACGAACGACTGTTCGTAGTCTGCACGAACGATTGTTCGACGTCAACCCCGAGGCGAACATTTGTTGCACGAACGGGTGTTTGACCTACTCGACGAACGCGTGTACGCTGCCACCCATGGCTGAACAACTCACTGCCCGCCAACGCGGCATCCTCGACATGATCGAAACCAGCATGCGCGAGCGCGGCTACCCGCCCAGCGTGCGCGAGATCGGTGAAGCAGTGGGGCTCACCTCCCCCTCCACGGTGCACAGCCACCTGGCGTCGCTGCAGAGACTGGGCTACCTGAAGCGCGACCCAACCAAGCCCCGCGCCATCGAAATTCGCTTCGACCCCTCCTCGGGTGCGGCCATCGAGCGGCGGCCGGTGAGGCACGTGCCGTTGGTGGGCGACGTCGCAGCCGGCACCGATGTGCTCGCGCAGGAGAACGTCGAGGAGTTGTTCCCGATGCCGGAAGATTTCACCGGCGATGGCGACTTGTTCATGCTGCGGGTGCGTGGCGACTCCATGATCGAGATCGGCATCATGGATGGCGACTTCGTCGTGGCCCGTGCGCAAGCGACCGCCAACAACGGCGAGGTCGTCATCGCTGGCATCCCCGGCGAAGAGGCCACGGTCAAGACCTACCAGCGCAAGGGCGCGTCGGTCACGCTGGTGCCCGCCAACCCACGCCTGGCACCCATGGTGTTCCCCGCCGATCAGGTGCAGATCTTCGGTCGCGTCGTCACGGTGATGCGTCGCCTCTGACGCCGTCTCAGACCTGTCGTGGTCACTCACTGAGCCGGCCAGCCGGCCGGCTCAGTGAGTGAGCCGGCCGGACCCAGGCCACGGCCCGCGTGCATGCTGACGTTGTGTGCTGACGTCGTGTGCGACCGCTACTGCTGAGGGGCGCCCCAGCCGCGGTCTTCGGGCGGCGCAGTCGGTTGCTGCGGCTGGTACTGCGGCGGCTGCTGATATGTGGGCTGCTGCTGTTGCGGCGGCTGCTGATATGTGGGCTGCTGCGGCGGGTACTGCTGCGGCGGCTGCTGATATGTGGGCTGCTGCTGCGGCGGGTACTGCTGTTGCGGCGGCTGCTGGTAAGCGGGCTGCTGGGGCTGGTAGCCCGGCACGGTGGGCACTGCACCGGGCACCGATGCGCCCCCCTGCCATCCGGGCGCTCCACCCGCCGGCTGCCAGGGCTGCTGGCCGGCCATCGCCGGCGCAGCGCCTGCACCCTTCTTGCGATTCCACAGCAACAGCAGCAGCCCGCCCAGCACAACGCCGACGATGCCGGCGATGATGCCGTTCGACTGCATCGACGAACTGTCGGCGTCGGGCGCGCCGCCAATGGCGATGGCGAAGTCGGTGTCGGAGTCGTCGCTGGCCACAGTGAGCTGGTATGTGCCCGGCTCGGTGATGGTGACCTGCTGTACGGCGCGACCGCGATAGCTGCCCACGTCGTAGGTCGGCGCTGCGACGGCCGACAGCTCAACCTGTTGCTCGTTGGAGTCGACCAGGGTGAGCACCGCCCGCGCCCGGTCGTCGTCGCCGCGTTCGTACGACCCGCTCTGCGCACAGTCGCCGGTCACTTCGCCGAGAGTTCCCTTCGTTTCCACGTAGAACGTGAACGAGCCGCGCTTCTCGAACTCGAGCGTGGTGGTGCAACCCACTGGCGCCCGGGCAAACGTCTTCACGGTCGCTTCCTCGGTGCCACCACTGAGCGCGTACATGGCGATGCCCGCCACGAGACCCGCGGCAACGAGCCCGAGGCCGCCATACAGCAAGCCTTTGCCGGCTGCCGACCCAGATGCCGCAGCAGAGGGCGCCGGGCCTTGCTGTGGCGCTGGGCTACCCGGCGCCGAGGCGCCGTAAGCGGCCGCTGGCGGCGGCGTGTACGCGTGCCCACCTTGCACGGGTGGTTGCCCACCCATCGGTGGTTGTGGTTGATATGACATCAGTGCACCCCCAGTCGCTGCGCGACAAGTTCGATCCGTTCGTCAGGTTGTACCACGGCTGCGCGCACATTGTGTGCACCACCCGCTCCATAAAAGTCGCCGGGGCTCACCAGCGCGCCACCCTCGCAGGCCAAACGCTCGGCGAAAGCCCATCCGTCGTGGGCGTCGAACCACAGGTAGAAGCTGCCCGCAGGCATCGCGATCGGCAGACCCGACCACTGCGAGAGCACGGCAGCAAGCCGCTCCAGCCGCCGTCGGTAACGGTCGCGCTGCTCGGCCACGTGTGCATCGTCGGCCAGCGCGACGGCCCCGGCGGCCTGCGCTGGGCCAGGCACCATCATCCCTACGTGCTTGCGGACTTCCTTCAGATAGTTGACCAACTCGGCATCGCCGGCATAGAAGCCCACTCGCACACCGGCCAGGTTCGACCGTTTCGACAGCGAGTGCACCGCCACCACACCGTCGAGCCCGGACTCCAAGATGGTGGTGGGCGCGGCATCCCAGGTGAACTCCACATAGCACTCGTCGCTGAACACCGGCACGCCATGTGCGCGCCCCCATTCAGCAGCAGCATGCAGGTCGCTGAGCGCGCCGGTGGGGTTGGACGGGCTGTTGACCCACAGCATCAGCGCCCGCGCTGCATCGGCGGGCTGGATGGCGGCAAGGTCGATGCCGCCATCGGGCGCGGCAGGCACCGCAACGCCTCGACAGCCGGCCAGCGTTGCGCCCATCTCGTAGGTGGGGTACGCAACTGCTGGGTACAACACCGTGTCGCGACTGGGGGTGCGTAGCTTCAGGTACTGCGGTGTCGTGGCCACGAACTCCTTCGTGCCTACGCACGCCGCGATCTGACCGAGCGGAACCTCCACCTGGAACCGGCGCGAGAACCAGT
>Ga0105047_10017096_pt1 | contig 11332 bp, 5 predicted proteins | sample MAT04_FD_78384 | JGI IMG/M metagenome (GOLD analysis project Ga0105047, IMG submission 78384) | Freshwater microbial communities from Lake Fryxell liftoff mats and glacier meltwater in Antarctica - MAT-04 (megahit assembly) | ecosystem: Environmental > Aquatic > Freshwater > Ice > Liftoff... | reverse complement strand
TGCTCTTCGAGCTGGTGTCCGGATTGACCAACGCCGGCGCCACTGCCGTTGGCGTCTGGCCGTTCACCGCCGCCGACACCGCCCGATACCGCCGTCGCCGCTCGCCCGCCAGCAGCGCTAACTGTGCTGCCAGCATCCGCGGTCGCACTGTCTGCCACCGGCCGAGAGCCTGGGTCGGCGCCGGTATCCGCCGCGTCCACCGCATCCGCGGTAGCGGGCCGCTGCGCCTCCTCGAGCTTGAGCCCGAACGAGGACAGGACTTCGGCCAGCGACTCGGCATCGGCTTCGATGGCCAGGATATCGCCTTCACGCACCTTGCGGTTCGGGTTGGGGGCAAACATCCGCACCTCGTTGCGCACCAGCCCCACGACCTGGGCACCGGCGGAATCCATCGCCCGGTCGAGTTGCCGCAGGCTCTGGCCCTCGGCCTTGCTGCCCGGCTGGACCCGCGCCTCGGTCAGGTAGGCACCGGTCTCGAAACCCTCCATGCCCGATTGCTTGCGCGCCGGCACCAGGCGCCATCCCACCAGCACCACGAACCCGACACCCGCCACGGCCACCGTAAGGCCGATCGGGGTGAAGTCGAACATGCCGAAGCTGCCCAGGCCGCTTTCGGCGCGGAACCCGGCGACGATCAGGTTCGGTGGCGTGCCGATCAAGGTGGTCATGCCGCCCAGGATGGTGCCGAATGCCAGCGGCATCAGCACCTGGCCCGGGGCTATGCCCAGGCGCTTTGACAACTGGATCGCCACCGGCATCAGCAATGCCATGGCGCCCACGTTGTTCATGAAACCCGACAAAACGGCACCGAGGCCAATCAGGGCAGCCATGCTGACCATCGCACCGGCATTTTTCGGCAGGGCGTAGCGCGTCAGCACATCGACCGCACCCGATGACTGCAGGCCACGGCTGAGCACCAGCACACAGGCCACCGAGATTACGGCAGGATGACCGAAACCGGAGAACGCCTGACCGGCCGGCAACAGCCCGGTCACCACGCAGGCCAGCAGCGAGGCGGCCGCCACCATGTCGTGACGCCAGCGTCCCCACAGGAACAGCGCCACCGTCAGCAGCAGGATGACGAGGATCAGGCTCTGATCGCTGATCAACGGGGTCATGGACTGCAACAGGGGTCGGCTGCAGCTATCGCCTGCATCCGTGCGCTCAATGCGCGCTGGTGCCGATCCGGGCGTCGGGCTTGACCTGGTGCAACAGTTCCAGCATGGTCGCCTGGATCCGCTCGAGCGCCGCCTCGGTATGGCCTTCGAAGCGCAGCACCAGCACCGGTGTGGTGTTGGAGGATCGCATCAAACCGAAACCGTCCGACCAGTCGACGCGCAATCCGTCGATCGTGTTGAGCGTCGCCTGCGCCCCGAAAGCCGCCAGCGCCACCGCCTTGCGCACCAACTCGGGCGCCTCGCCCTCGGCGCAGGCGACATTGAGTTCGGGAGTGGAAAAACTGGTCGGCAGTGCGTCGAGCATCTGGTTCGCGTCCGCCACCTGGCTGACAATCTCGAGTAGCCGGCAGGCCGCATAGGTGCCGTCGTCGAAGCCGTACCAGCGCTCCTTGAAGAAGATATGGCCGCTCATTTCGCCGCCGAACGGCGCGTCGACTTCCTTCATGCGGGCCTTGATCAGCGAATGGCCGGTCTTGTACATCAGCGGTTTGCCGCCGGCCGCCTCGATGGCCGGCGCCACGCGTTGCGAGCACTTGACGTCGAACAGGATGGTTCCGCCCGGCACGCGGGACAACACGTCGCGCGCGAACAGGATGATCTGGCGGTCCGGATAGATGTTGTTACCCTGCTTGGTGACGATGCCCAGCCGGTCGCCGTCACCGTCGAAAGCCAGGCCGAGTTCCGCGTCTCCCGCCGCCAACGCCGCGATCAGGTCGCGCAGGTTCTCGGGCTTGCTCGGATCGGGATGGTGGTTCGGGAAATTGCCGTCGACTTCGCTGAACAACTCGGTCACCTCGCAGCCAATCGCGCGCAGGATGGCTGGCGCCGATGCGCCCGCAACCCCGTTGCCGCAGTCGACGACAATCTTCATCGGTCGTGCGAGCCGGATATCCGACACGATACGTTCGGTGTAGGCCTGCAATACGTCGTGCTGGCGCAACGAGCCGCCATCCTGCAGCGTCCAGCTCTCATCGCTCATCATGCGCCTGAGCGCCTGAATGTCCTCGCCGAAGATGGCGCGCCCGCCCATCACCATCTTGAAGCCGTTGTAGTCGCGCGGATTGTGGCTGCCGGTGACCTGGATGCCGCTGGAGCACAGGGTGCTGGCCGCGAAGTACAGCATCGGTGTGGTCACCATGCCGATGTCGATCACGGCAATTCCGGTGGCCGCCAGGCCCCGCATCAGAGCGTCCGCCAGATCCGGGCCGCTGAGCCGGCCATCGCGCCCGACCGCTACCGCGGTCTCGCCCTGGGCCAGCGCGATGGTCCCGAATGCCTTGCCGATACCCTCGGCAACCGCGGCCGTCACGGTACTGGGCACGATGCCGCGGATGTCATAAGCCTTGAAGATCGACGCGTCTGTCTGCATGCTGCTGCTCCGGGTGTTTGGGTCAGGCTCGCAAGAAGCCCGGAGAAATTGTAAGCGCCGACTCACCGAGCGGGACACACCCGGGCCGATTGCCGCTCACACTCCGCGGAAAAAACGCCGGGCCGGCCCCAGTTTCCTCGCACGCCCTCGGGGGCCTGTCGACTCCAGGGCTGGGGCCCGCTCAGCCGCGCCCCAGGATATCGCGGTACAGCGCGATGTAGTCCCGGGCCGCATGGTCCCAGGAGAAATCCTGCGCCATGCCGCGGCGCATCACCGCGCGCCAGGGTTCGCCGCGCCGGTACACCGCGATGGCCCGCTGCACCGCACCGACCAGGGCGCCTACAGTCTCCGGCCCGAACACGAAACCGGTGGCAGTGTCGTCGGCCAGCGCCGCCGCACTGGCATCGACCACGGTATCGGCCAACCCCCCGACACGCCGCACCACCGGTACCGTGCCGTAGCGCAGTCCGTACAACTGGGTCAGACCGCAGGGCTCGAAGCGCGACGGCAGCAAAATCATGTCGGCACCGGCCACCGTCAGGTGCGCCGAAGCCTCTTCGTAAGCGATCAGGGCGGCGACACGTCCGGGGTGACGCTCGGCCGCCTGCGCAAATGCGGTCTCGAGGGCCGCATCGCCGGTGCCTTGAACTGCGATCTGCACGCCTTGGGCCAGCAGTGCCGGCAGCGCTTCCAGCAACAGGTCGAGCCCCTTTTGCGCAGTCAACCGGCTGACGATCGCCAGCAGCGGGGCATTTGGCTCGATATCCAGGCCCAGGCTGCGCTGCAGCGCGGCCTTGCAATCGGCCTTGCCGCGCAGGTTGCGGCTGGAATAGGTCGTGCCGATCAAGGCGTCGCTCTGCGGATTCCAGACCGAGCCGTCGACGCCGTTGAGGATGCCGGTCACTTCGGTGCCACGGGAGCGGATCAGTCCGTCCTGCCCGAAGCCGAATGGCTCGGTCGCCATCTCGCGCGCGTAGGTTGGGCTGACGGTCGTCACGCGCTGCGCGTAGGCCAGCCCGGCCTTCATGAACGACAACTGACCATGAAACTCCAGCGCATGGTGCTCCATGAAACGTGCCGGCAGGCCGAGCAGGTGGTAGTCGCCGGCGTCGAACAATCCCTGGTAGGCCAGGTTGTGCACGGTGAAGACCGACGCCACCGCCGGCCGCGGATGCGCGGCCAGGTAGGCGCAGCACATCGCAGCATGCCAGTCGTGGGCATGTACCAGCTCAGGCGACCAGTCGGCATCGAGCTCGCCGCTGGCCAGGTGCGCCGCGACCCAGCCCAGCAGAGCGAAACGCTGCAGGTTATCGCACCACTCCAAACCGTCGGCGTCGAGATACGGATTGCCCGGGCGCTGGTACAGGTAGGGCGCCTCCACCACATAGGCCGCAACACCGCTGCCCTGGACCTGCCCGATTTTCAAACGCACCCGGGCCGCGCCGAACACCGGACCGATCTCGCACACCAGGCGCTGCCGCACCACGCCCTGCATGATCGCTGGCAGACCGGGCAGCAGCAGTCGCACGCCGGCATCCCGCGCCAGCAAGGCCTGCGGCAAGGCGCCCATCACATCGGCCAGGCCCCCGGTCTTGATCAGCGGAAAGATCTCCGCGCCCACATGCAGGACCTTCATGCAGCGATCTTGACCAGCATGTCCCGCGTCACCAGGCAGATGCCATTGGCACTGCGATGAAAACGCCGGGCGTCGAGCTCCGCATCCTCGCCGATCACCATGCCATCGGGAATCATGCAGCCACGGTCGATCACGGTACGGGTCAGGCGCGCGCCGCGGCCCACCTGCACATAAGGGAGTAGCACCGACCAGTTAACCTGGGCGTGCGAATGAACCCGCACGCTGGAGAACAATACCGAGCGGAACACGCCGCCCGAAACGATGCAGCCACCCGATACCAGCGACTCGACCGCGATGCCGCGCCGGTCCTCCTGGTTGTGCACGAACTTGGCCGGTGGCAATTGCGGCTGGTAGGTCCAGATCGGCCAGCGCTGGTCGTACATGTCCAGTTTGGGATCGGTTGCGGTCAAATCGATATTGGCATCCCAATAGGCATCGACCGTACCGACGTCGCGCCAGTAGGCGTCCTTGTCGGAGCCCAGTGGCACGCAGCTCAGCGAGAACGGATGTGCGGCGGCGCATCCGCTGCGCACGGCGTGCGGAATGATGTCCTTGCCGAAATCGTGGTTCGACGTCTGGTCGGCCATGTCGCGCGCCAGTTCCTGATAGAGGTATTGCGCGTCGAAGATGTAGACCCCCATGCTGGCCAGCGCCATGTCGGGATAACCCGGCATCGGCGGCGGATCGGCGGGCTTTTCGAGAAAGTCGGTGATCATGCTGTTCTCGTCCACGTGCATCACGCCGAACGCGCTCGCCTCCTGGCGCGGCACCGCGACGCAGGCCACCGTGCAGGGCCGACCTTTCTTCACATGGTCTGCCAGCATCAGCGCATAGTTCATCTTGTAGACATGGTCGCCAGCCAGCACGACGATGTACTCGGGCCGATAACTCTGCAAGATGTCCTGGTTCTGGTACACCGCATCGGCGGTTCCCCGGTACCAGCTATCGTCATCCATGCGCTGCTGCGCGGGCATCAGGTCGACGAACTCGTTCATCTCCGACTTCAGGAACGCCCAGCCATGCTGCAGGTGGCGCAACAGGCTGTGCGACGAATACTGCGTGATCACGCCGATACGCCGGATGCCGGAGTTCAGGCAATTGGACAATGCGAAATCGACGATGCGGAACTTGCCGCCGAAATACACCGCCGGTTTGGCGCGGTGATCGGTCAGTGCCATCAGGCGGCTGCCGCGTCCTCCGGCGAGCACAAGGGCGATCGCGCGTTTGGGCAGATCGAGGCTCCGGGCCAACTCATAGGGTTCCATGGTCTCTCCTGGCGGGGGGCGTATGGCGGATGGGCATGCAGGCCCATCTTGAACGAGCATGCAGGCCCATCTTAATACCGCGCCTGCCCGACAGCGCACGCGGGCCCCCCGCACACCGTGCGAGAATTCCCGATTGGCATCGACGCCGCCAACCTGGGCTGTGCCTGCAGGCCTCGCGCAGCCGGGTCTGAGCCAGGTCCCGACATAACAAGGAATTGCGTGTGAGCCAGCGAGAATCCAAACCGCCCGCCAGCCTGGGCGTTGCCATCGGCGAGCAGTTGCTCGAAACCGTCGCGGTCGATGCGCGCCGGGCCAGCGATACCGAATTGATGCTGGCCGTGTCCCAGGTGGCGCGGGCCCAATTGGCGCAGCGTTGGGTGGAAAACGACGCGCGTGAGCGCAACAGCCGGGCACGCAGGGTCTATTACCTGTCGATGGAGTTCCTGATCGGACGCAGCCTGTCCAATGCGCTGGCCGCGCTGGATCTCAGCGGCCCGGCCCGCACCGGATTGCAGGAATATGCCCGAACCCTGGAAGATCTGGCCGCCCATGAACCTGACGCCGCGCTGGGCAATGGCGGTCTGGGACGGCTGGCCGCCTGCTTCCTGGACTCCATGGCGTCCGTCGGCCTGCCCTCTTACGGCTACGGCATTCGTTACGAATACGGCATGTTCGCGCAGGAGATCCAGGCCGGCAGCCAGATGGAATATCCCGACCCCTGGCTCAAGGACGGCACACCATGGGAGTTTCCGCGCACCGAATGCGCGTACCCGGTGCGTTTCGGCGGCTGGGTCGAGCATGCCAACGACGCGGTGAGCTGGCGCCATGCGGCCGAGGTGGTGGCCAAGGGATACGACATGGTGATTCCCGGCCACGGCAACCGCAAGGTCAGTACGTTGCGCCTGTGGAAGGCCGCGGCGCCCGACCATATCGATCTGGGCGCGTTCAATACCGGCGACTACGCACGGGCAGCCGGTGCGAAGAACGAATACGAGAACATTTCCTGGGTGCTGTACCCGAACGACAGCACGCCGGCCGGGCGCGAGCTGCGGCTCAAGCAGGAGTATTTCTTCGTGTCCGCCTCGATACAGGACCTGGTGGCGCGGCACCTGCGGGAACATCCGTCGCTGGACAACCTGGCCGACAAGGTCGCCATCCACCTGAACGACACGCATCCGGCCATCGGCGTGGCCGAACTGATGCGGGTGTTGTCCGATGAGCAGGGCATGGCCTGGGACGCAGCCTGGGAGATCTGCCAGCGCACCTTCTCGTACACCAACCACACCTTGATGCCCGAGGCGCTGGAGACCTGGAGCGTGGCACTGATGCAGCAAGTGTTGCCGCGTCACCTCGAGATCATCTTCCACATCAACAAGGATTTCCTGGAAGAAGCTGCACGGCACCGGCCCGGAGACGACGCCTTCCTGCAGCGGTTGTCGTTGATCGACGAACACGGCGAACGCCGGGTGCGCATGGCGCATCTGTCCATCGTCGGCAGCCACAAGGTCAACGGCGTGTCGGCACTGCACTCCGAGCTGCTGGTACAGACCATCTTTGCCGACTTCGCCAGCCTGTGGCCGCAGCGTTTCACCAACATGACCAACGGCGTCACGCCGCGGCGCTGGTTATCACAGGCCAACCCCGGCCTCTCCAGCCTGCTCGACACCACACTGGGCACGGGTTGGCGACTCGACCTCGAACAGCTGAAGGATCTTCGTGTGCATGCGAAGGACAAGCCATTCCAGCAGCGTTTTGCCGCGGTCAAGCGCGACAACAAGCGGCGCCTGGCCCGGCTGATCCTTGATACGACCGGCATCACGGTGAACCCGGACAGCCTGTTCGACGTACAGGTCAAGCGTATCCATGAATACAAGCGCCAGCTGCTCAACCTGCTGCATGTGGTGACGCGTTACCTGGCGATCCTGGCCGAGCCCGACGCCGATTGGGTGCCACGCACCGTGATCTTCGCCGGCAAGGCGGCTTCGTCGTACCACATGGCCAAGACCATCATCCGGCTGATCCATGACGTGGGCGCCGTGGTCAACAACGACCCGTTTGTCCAGGACCGGCTCAAGGTGGTGTTCATCCCGAACTACGGCGTGTCGGTGGCCGAAGTCATCATGCCCGGCGCCGACCTGTCCGAGCAGATCTCCACGGCTGGCACCGAGGCCTCGGGCACCGGCAACATGAAACTGGCGCTCAACGGCGCGTTGACGATTGGCACCGACGATGGCGCCAACATCGAGATCCGGCAGAATGTCGGCGACGACAACATCTTCATCTTCGGCCTGGGCGCCAGCGAGGTGCAGGCGCTGCGCCAGCGCGGTTACCACCCGATGGGCTATTACGAGGCCCTGCCGGCGCTGCGCGGCGCACTCGACGCGATCGCCGGTGACCGCTTCTCGCCCGACGAGCCGGGACGTTACGGCCCGCTGGTCGACGCCTTGCTGTGGCGCGGCGATCACTACATGCTGCTGGCGGACTACGGCTCCTACATCGCCGCCCAGTCCCGCGTCGATGCGCTGTACCAGCAGCCGGAGCTGTGGTGGGCGCGCGCGATCACCAACGTGGCCGGCATGGGTCCGTTCTCGTCCGACCGCACGATCCGCCAGTACGCGTCCGAGATCTGGCGCGTGGCGCCGATTCCGGACTGAGGTTACCGCGCGTGTGCACACTTGCCGGCAACGCCGAGCACCGGTGAAGGTCTGATGACGGACCGGGCAACAAGCAAACCATCCGCACCGGGCTGGCAACCGGGGCGACCCGGTCCACTGGGCGCGCACTGGGATGGCCACGGCGTGCAATTCGCGGTTTTTTCGAACCATGCCCATGCGATCGCGCTGTGCCTGTTCGACCCGGGCGGCTGGCACGAAGAAATGCGCCTGCCGCTGTTCGGCCCCACCGACGGTATCTGGCACGGCTACCTGCCCCATGGGGCGCCGGGCCTGGTCTATGGCCTGCGCGCCGACGGGCCGTGGGATCCGACGCTCGGCCAGCGCTTCAACCGCCACAAGTTGCTGCTCGACCCTTACGCGCGAGAAGTCGTCGGCCGTTTCGACTGGAGCGCGGCGCATTTTGGCGCAGTGCCGGACGATCCGCTGCGCCTGGACGAACGCGACAACGCGCATGCCGCGCTCAAGGCCCGTGTCGTGTCCGACCATTTCGACTGGGGCAACGACAAGCCGCCGGCCATTGCGCCCGAGGACACGGTGTTGTACGAGCTGCATGTACGGGGTTTCTCGCGGCTGCATCCGGCGCTGCCGCTGAACCTGCGCGGCACCTTCGGCGGCCTGGCGCACCCGGCCCTGATCGCGCACCTGTGCGCGCTGGGCGTCACCGCGGTCAACCTGATGCCGGTACACCAATCGCTGGACGAGCAACGCCTGGCCGCGCAGGGCCTGCGCAACTACTGGGGCTACAACACGCTGGCATTTTTCTGCCCCGACCCGCGGTTGGCCAGCGGGCACAACGGCCTGTCGCCGCGAGACGAGTTCCGCACCATGGTGCGTGCGCTGCACCAGGCCGGCATCGAGGTGATCCTGGACGTGGTGTTCAACCATAGCGCCGAGACCGACGAATTCGGGCCGACCATCCACCTGCGCGGTCTGGACAACGCCGGTTATTACCGCCTGCAAGGTGAGGACCTGGCGCGGTACGAGAACCACAGCGGCTGCGGAAACACACTCGACATCCGCCGGCCGCAGGTGCTGCGCCTGGTCATGGACAGCCTGCGCTATTGGGTCACCGAGATGCACGTCGACGGTTTCCGGTTCGACCTGGCACCGGTACTGGGCCGCACTGACCATGGTTTCGAGCGCGACGGCCCGTTTTTCATGGCGCTGGCTCAGGACCCGGTGCTGCGCGCTGTCAAGCTGATCGCCGAACCCTGGGACCTGGGACCGGACGGTTACCAGTGCGGCAACTTCCCGCGCGGCTGGATGGAGTGGAACGACCGCTTTCGCGATGGCATGCGCCACTTCTGGCTGGGCTGGCATGCCGAACCCGGCAACGGCGAGAACCATGGCCTGCGCGGCCGATTCGCGCGGCGCCTGTGCGGCTCCAACGACCTGTTCCAGCTGCGGCAGCGGTTGCCGACGGCGTCGGTCAACTACGTGGTCTCGCACGACGGTTTCTCGTTGCACGACCTGGTGAGCTACAACCAGCGCCACAATCATGCCAACGGCGAAAACAACCGCGACGGCGCTGCGGACAACCTCAGTTTCAACTGCGGCGTCGAGGGCCCGACTGCGGATGCCGGCATCCTGGCATTGCGCGGCCGGTTGCAACGCGCGCTGCTGGCCTGCACCGTGCTCGGCCAGGGCACACCGATGCTGGCCGCTGGCGCCGAATTGGGGCATACCCAGGGCGGCAACAACAACCCCTACAACCAGGACAACGCCACCCCCTGGATCGACTGGGCCGCCGTGGACACGGACCTGCTCGCCTTCACGACCCGGCTGCTGGCCCTGCGCCGACGGGCCATGCCGCTGGCTGGCGCCTGGTACAGCGAAGAACGCGACCGACTGGGCCTGAACGACCTGACCTGGCTGCGTCCCGACGGCAGCGTTTTGCAGGATGGCGACTGGGACAACGGCGAACGAACCCTGGGCTGCCTGATCGGCCGGCCCGGGCGGGCCCGGGCACCGCTGCTGCTGCTGGTCAATGCCGGCACCAGCGACGTGGACTTCCTGCTGCCGGCGGGCGTGTGGCAATGCGTGCTCGACACGGCGCATGTGCAAGGTCTTGGCGCCTGGCATGGACAGGGGGAGGTGGCGCTGGTGGTGGCGGCGCACAGCCTGCAAGGGCTGGCGGCGGCGGGGGCTGACGCGGCATAGCCGCACGACTGACAGCTCAGCGGGACTGTCGGCCAGACACATGTCCGAAAACAGCCAGTTCCCATGCCCGATCGGCGTACCATGACCCTATGGCCGACCCCACCAGCACGATTGATCCGGACGCCTGTTATTCGGCCCTGCTGGCCCGCGACGCGCGGTTCGACGGTCGTTTTTTCACCGGCGTGACCTCCACCGGCATCTATTGCCGGCCAGTGTGCCGCGTACGGACACCGCGGCGCGAAAACTGCCGTTTCTTCGCCCATGCGGCGATGGCCGAGACAGCGGGCTTTCGACCCTGCCTGCGCTGCCGTCCGGAACTGGCCCCGGGCACGCCCTGGTGGTCGATCCAGGATGCGTCGGCGATCCTGGCGCAGCAGGCGGCACGGCTGCTGGACGAGCCCGACGACTGGGCGGGTGAGGGCCTGTCGGTCGCGCGGCTGGCGGCCCGGGTCGGTATCAGCGACCGCCATCTGCGCCGCATCTTCGAGACCCAGTTGGGTGTCTCGCCCATCCAGTACCTGCAGACACGCCGGCTGCTGGCTGCCAAGCAATTGCTGGCCGACACCGAGCTGCCGGTGCACCAGGTCGCGCTCGCCAGCGGTTTTGCCAGCGTGCGCCGGTTCAACGATGCCTTCCGGGCGCATTACAAGCTCAACCCGACCCAGCTGCGCCGCGCCGGGGCGCAGCCGGCGGCCGCCGGCGTACGGGTGCGGTTGGGTTACCGCCCGCCGCTGGACGCCGCGGCCATGGGCTTGTTCTTTCAACAACGGCAGATCGCCGGCGTCGATCAGGTCGACATCGATCCCGCGGGCGACGGCTTCACGCTGGCGCGTACCGTGCGGCTGTCCTCACGCGCCAGCGAAACCCGCGGCTGGCTGGTGGCACGGCTGCAGCCTTCGCGCAACCAGGTCACTTTGCAGGTCTGCGATGCCTTGCGGCCGATGTTGCCGCAGCTGATCCGTCGTGTGCGCCAGCTGTTCGACCTCGACGCGGATCCGCAGACGATCCACCAGTTGCTGCAGGCCGATTTTCCCGACGGTGCAGGGCTG
>Ga0105047_10017095_pt1 | contig 11332 bp, 9 predicted proteins | sample MAT04_FD_78384 | JGI IMG/M metagenome (GOLD analysis project Ga0105047, IMG submission 78384) | Freshwater microbial communities from Lake Fryxell liftoff mats and glacier meltwater in Antarctica - MAT-04 (megahit assembly) | ecosystem: Environmental > Aquatic > Freshwater > Ice > Liftoff... | reverse complement strand
TCCCAGGAGCTTCACCCTTCCCAGGAGCTTCACCCCTCCCAGGTGAAAATGATTATGACCAGGGGTAAAGACGATAGCGAAACACTTTATAAATTGCTGGGAACAAATGATTACCGTAAAAACTTAGACAACCAATTCAAAGATGAGAAATCTAATTTCAAAATTGCCATTGTGGTTGATATGTGGCTCACTGGTTTTGATGTTCCGTTCCTGGATAGTATATACATCTATAAACCAATAAAACAACATAATCTCATACAAACCATTTCGCGGGTAAACCGTAAATTTGAAAACAAAAACAAAGGTTTGGTTGTAGATTACATCGGCATTAAAAAGCAGATGAACCTGGCCTTAGCCAAATATAACAAAGGCGATGAAGATAATTTTGAAGACATTGCCGAATCCTTAATTATTGTCAGAAATCATTTAGACTTATTGTGCAAATTGTTTCACACTTTCGACAGTTCAAAATATTTTCATGGTACAACCCTTCAGCAGCTAAATACATTAAATATGGCTGCGGAATTTGCTCAAAAAACTAAAGAATTTGAAACCCGCTTTATGGGTTTGGTAAAGCGATTGAAAGCAGCCTATGATATTTGTGCCGGTAGTGAACTATTAAAACAAACCGAAAGAGATTACACCCATTTTTATCTGGCAGTTCGGTCAATTTTGTTTAAACTAACTAAAGGCAATGTGCCCGACACTGCACAAATGAACGCACGGGTTCGTGAAATGATTAAAGATGCATTACAAAGCGATGGTGTGCAGGAAATATTCAAACTGGGTGAGGAAGATGAAACCGAACAAGATATTTTTGATGAAGACTATCTGGCAAAAATTGATAAAATTAAACTACCGAATACCAAGATAAAATTGCTTCAACAGCTCCTGGCTAAAGTAATTGCAGAAATAAAAAAAGTAAACAAGGTAAAAGGCATAGATTTCTCGAGGAGAATGCAAGCTCTGGTGGAACGTTACAATCAGCGTGACGAAAATGATGTATTGAGAAGCGAAGTTTACGAAGAAATGGCAGAGGCTTTAACCAATATGATTTGGGAGGTGCATAAAGAATTTTCGGCTGGCGATGCCCTAGGGATAGACTTTGAGGAAAAAGCATTTTATGATATTTTATTAGAGTTATGCACAAAGTATGATTTTACATATCCGGAAAATAAATTGATTGAATTAGCAAAAGCAGTTAAAGATTTGGTTGATGGACAAGCCAAATTCCCGGATTGGAATAAACGCGATGATATTAAGTCGGCGCTGAAAGTAGGATTAATTCTGCTTTTAGACGAGTTTGGCTATCCACCGGTTGAACGCGACGAGGTGTATGTTGAAATTTTTGAACAAGCAGAGAACTTTAAGAAAAATCAGTATCGATGACTCAACGCAGCAGTCACACATTTTGCCAATTCACATAAACCGACAAACAAGCCAAGACTTGGAAAGATTTTAGCTGCACCTACGCTCAGTAGACAGAAACGAAGTAGCAAATTGAATGATAAAATAACCGAAAACAAAGAATATTTGCCTGTAATAAGAGGCGTATAACATTGTTATTCATGTAGTTACCAGAGTTTTTTTCCAAATTCAAACTTCGATGAATTATAACTGGAAAGTAGCCCGAAATCCCTTATATTCTATAGCCTCAACTATCCGTAAATGCCACTCAAACTTTTTTTTACAATGCATTACTGCGGGAGAAAATCCCTGTAACATTTTAAACAGCGATACTTCAAACAACATTATAAACACAAACTATACAATTATTCAAGCAACAAGTAAAAGCGGGGTTAAAGCCAGGATAAACTTCTCTGATCTTTAACCCCATGGTCATTTCCAATAAACGCTTTTTCAAAAAATTCGCTTAAAAGAAATCCAGATTTAATGATGATGCCCTCCCGCACCATGAGCATGGCCATGGCTTAGTTCTTCGGCGGTAGCTTCGCGAACTTCAATAACTTTACCTGTAAAATGAAGAGTATTACCGGCCATAGGATGATTAAAATCCATACGGACTGAATCGTTGCTAACGCTTACCACAATCCCCTGCAGCATATGTCCCTGATCGTCGCGCATTGGAATCACATTGCCAATAGCAAGCATTTCATCATCTGTTTTTCCGTCAACAACAAATATACTCTTGTCGAGGTCAATAATTGCATCCTGGTCCATTTCGCCGTATGCATCGGCACTTGTGAGGGTAAACTCAAAAGTATCGTCTTTCTTAAGTGTACTGAGGTGATCTTCGAACTTAGGCAGCATCTGTCCATTTCCGTATAGGAATACCAATGGATCGCCGGCCTTGGTTTCTTCGATGATCTCACCTTTTGCATTATCGCGTTTCAGCACATAGCTGAGTGAAACGACTGTGTTTTTTGTAATTTGCATTCGTATGATTTTAAAAGATTAAGAAATGTATTAACAAAGCATATTTAGTAAAGTTTCGGTCAAAAAATTTATTCTTCATCAATTATTGCTGTTGAATCAGCCGGGGTAGCCAGCGAATCCGCTTTGGGCCAGGGTGTCTGGCAGGAATAGGGTTTGTCTATTTTAATGGTTGGTTTCTGGAATTTCTGCCTGTATTCTGTCAGGGATTCGTCTTTCAGCATCTTAGCCATAAACTTGCCAAAAACCGGCTGTGCCGTACGCAGCCCTTCACCAATGTGCGACGATTTGAAATGTATCGATCTATCGTCATTACCAACCCAGCAACCGGCAACCAAGCCAGGGGTTACACCAACAAACCACCCGTCAGTATAATCGGAGGAAGTACCGGTTTTGCCACCAAATTCGGTTCCGAACCTGAAAATATCGTATTCGAAAAGCCCCTGCGTGGTGCCACCTGGTTCGGTAAGACCTGAACGAAGAAGGATACTCATCAAAAATGCAGTCTCATTACTCAGAACTTGTTTTTTCTCCGGTAAAGCTTCATATATTAGATTGCCGTCGCGGTCTTCGATACGGGTTACCAGAACAGGTTGAACAAGCAAACCGCCATTTACGAAGGTACAATAGGCATTCACCATTTCTTCGAGGGTAACATCGCTCGATCCCAGGCAAATGGACGGTACATCAGCAAGTTCGGACTTAATACCCATTTTATGGGCATATTCAATAACTTTCTGCCAGCCGATTTTTTTTGTAAGCTGCACAGCCACCGAATTTACCGAACGTGCAAACGCATGTTTAAGAGTCATACTCCCCGCGTGACTTCTGTCAACATTTTTCGGTTTCCATTCCTTCTCCTCACCGTTTTCGGTATATTTTATCGATACCGGTTCATCAGAAATCATATCGCAGGGCCCGAATCCGTCGTCGAAAGCTGCGGCATACACAAATGCTTTAAATAAAGAGCCCGGCTGCCGTTTCGACTGATTAACATGATCGTATTTGAAATACTTATAATTAATGCCACCAACCCAGGCTTTCACGAACCCGGTTCCAGGTTCCATGGCCATGAAACCGGTCTGGAAAAACTTCTGGTAATATTTCAACGAATCGAGAGTTGACATAACAGTATCGCGTTCGCCATTAAAGGTAAAAACCTTCATGGTATGCTTTTCGCTTAAAGCCATCCTGATACTGTCGTTTCCTTCGCCATATCGTTTTGCAAGTATTTTATACTGAGGCAGATCAATGGCCTTTTTCAGGAAATAATCCGGAATTTCCTTACCGTTTTCATCCATCCAGGGCCTTACAGCATCGCCACCGGCCTGGTTAAAAATCCGCTGCAGGTTTTTCATATGTTCAGCCACAGCTTCCTCGGCATATTTCTGCATACGCGAATCGATGGTAGTGTATATTTTCAAACCGTCAGTCCATACATCAATCCCGGTTTCTTTGCTCCAGGGTTGCAAATCGCGGACAATAGCATCGCGCAGGTAAGTCATATTGCCTTTCGAAAAACTTTTGCGTTGAAACTTAAGTTTTAAAGGACGTGCTATCAACGAATCTTTTTCGCCTGAAGTGATGTAGCCGTACTTTTCGAGCTGGCTGATTACCTGGTTGCGTCGTGTTTTTGATCGTTCCGGGTTAGCAACCGGGCTGTACGATGAGGGAGCCTTAAGCAAACCCACCAGCACAGCTGATTCATTGTATGTAAGTTCGGCAGGTTTTTTGCTGAAAAATGTGGAAGCCGCAGAGTTGATACCGTAAGCATGGCTGCCAAAATCAACCGTATTGAAATACATCATAATGATGTCTTCTTTCGAATAGTACAATTCGATTTTTACCGCATTTATCCATTCTTTCGCTTTGCTTATCAAAGTCGAAACACCCGGAATTGATCCAAGCGGTCCGGTTGAATAATCCTTGCGCGTTTTAAACAGGTTTTTAACCAGTTGCTGGGTAATGGTGCTTCCTCCTCTTCGATCGCCCTGCACTACTGACCACATAGCGGCAAAGGTTGCTTTTATGTCGACACCATTATGTTCGTAAAATCGGATATCTTCTGTTGCAATAAGTGTATTTACCAGGTTTAGAGGCAGATCTTCGTAAACGGCTGGTGTACGGTTTTCGGTAAAAAGAGTTCCGATCATTTTGCCATCAGCCGAATATATCTGCGAAGTAAGGCTGATATCCGGGTTTTTTAATTCGCTTATCTTAGGTGAACTGCCAAAGAGCCATAAAAAATTAATATCGATGGCCAGAGTCAGAGTGAGGAAAAAAGCGAGACTATATATGAAAACCAGCAATGCCTTCATCCATAACGGAGCTTCGCGGGGTATCCTGATCCAGCCTTTAAAAAATAATCTGATCCTGTAAAATAGTCTCAACGCTTTCTCACCGAGGAAACCTATCCAACTCCTGAAGTTACTGTCGTTCATTTGATGAGGTTTTCTTCCAAATATTTAGTGCGCAAAAATACTCCATTTCCGCTTCATTTCCTTGCATAGCGCAATTTGAGATCAGTTTTACACTTGTTCGATTTTATCCAATGCCGCAAGCCGCTGTAAAAGAGCCGGATGCGAATAGTGAACATACACATACCAGGGATGAGGAGTAAGGTTACTCAGGTTCTTTACTGACAGTTGTTTTAAGGCTTCCTGCAAGGCTCCCGGTTTCGAAAGTGATGTAGCAAAATGATCGGCCTCATATTCATGCTTACGCGAAATCGAATTAAATACGATACCCAAAACCAATGAAACCGGGCTGTATAAAATACCGAAAGCAATAACCGACATATGAAATGACGGAACCGAAGCCCCCAATGCAAAAGCAGGCAAGGGACTTTTCAGCAACAGCGACAAAACAAACAGTAGTACCCCGGTTTGAAGAATTCCTGAAACCAGGCCTTTCAGCACATGCTTCTTTTTGTAATGACCGATCTCGTGGGCAAGTATTGCAGTAAGTTCATCCACGTTATGTTCGTTCACAAGCGTATCGAAAAGTACGATGCTCTTTTTACGGCCAAATCCGCTGAAATAGGCATTCCCCCGCGAACTTCTCTTCGAACCATCCATAATATTTATATCTTTCAGGTTAAAATCAGCCCTGGCTGCAGCCTCTTCAATTGAATCTCTAAGTTCACCTGCAGGCAAGGGAGTAAGTTTATTGAAAACAGGAACAAGAAGTGTTGTATAAAAATAACTGATAAACAAAGTGACAACGGAAATGCTTATCCATGCCAGCAGCCAGAACCAGACCCCTGATTTTTCATAAATGAAAACGATTAGTGCAAGAATTGCGCTTCCAATTACAATTCCCAGCAACCATCCTTTCAGTTTATCAAGCACATACGTTCGTGGTGTGGTTTTGTTAAATCCGAACCGTTCCTCTATTACAAATGTATGGTACAAATCAAGCGGAATACCGAGCAAATCAGAAGCAAAAGCCAGTATTCCGAAGAATAGAATTGCCTGCAAAATGGCTGAACCAGTAACATTTATCACAAAATTATCGACCCATGCAAAACCGCCCAAAAACAGCATTAACAGGATCACCAGCAATGATAAACCATCTGACAGAAGCCCGAAACTGTAATTAGTCCCTTCATAATCCTGCTGTTTTCTATAGGTTTCTTCATCGTAAAACCCTCTTAATGCTTCAGGCAATTTATTACTGCGTGTGGTTGTATTCAGGTAGCTGATCCACTGATCGAAAGCGAAACCGGCAATGGTGATGAACAAAAGGATATTAAAAAGGTTTTGTGGGGGCATTAATGGTTAATTGGTTAAATGGAAAATGGTTAATGGTTAACGGTCGGACAGAAATAGAATTTTAAACTTCCATTTCCTAATTTCTAATTTCTATTTTCTATTTTCTATTCCTACTCTCCCTAATAACTCCCGTTGCGCTTTCGCAAAAACCACTCAGCCGATAGCAACAAGAGTAACAACAAAAGGAAAGGGACATAACTTACCAGGTCAGTGTATCGTTTCTGAGTGTAAGCAATGGTTTTAAGATCGTCGCGGGAGGCAAGCATCTGCTCAATCTGATCCAGTTGGTCAGGGTAAACCATTTTGCCTTTATGTCTTACAGCCATATTGTTGAGCAGCACATGGTTTGCAACTGTGTTCATGGCTTCTACATTCAGCGACATCACGGTAAACATCCCGGTTTTCTGAAATGCCTTTCCGGCAAATGAGGTTGTGGCTTTATACGAATATTCGCCCGGAGGCAGATTACCTGCATTCAGATAATAGGCATTGGATGTACGTGTGAATACATAAGGGAAATTCTTTTTCTTTTCATCGGCAATCACAATATTCACTTCCGGTTCGTTAACAAGCTGGTAGCTATCGTTATAGAGCTCAGCATCGATTTCAACTGCTTCGTTTTCTCTGAAATTATTTTTCAGCATCACCCTGAACTGGCTCTTGTCTTCTTTCACAGCCAGGTATTGAATGATGCGGGAGAACAATTCGTCGAAAGCCTGCTGATTGCCCGTTTTAACATAGTTCGATAGTCGCCAGCGCCAGATTCCTTCGCCTGCAATGGTGGCTGATTTGCGATCGACACCCTGGTTAAAAAGAATTAGCGGGATACGTGTATTTACATTCCCTATTTTCTGATACAGCAATACCTGGGCCGCTGTTCCAGCTTTGTACTGGCTGAAAGGAACATTCAACGGCGGAAATTCAGGAATCATATGTTCTATCTCCTGCGCGAGCGAGAAAAGACTGAAATCAGGATTCATTGCTGCCGTAGCTTCGTTAAACGTGCTCAGTGATTGGGGAATCATTAACCCGGTCATCAGGCTGTTGTATGCCGGAATATTGGATTGTGCCCCAATAATATATAGTACCGGAACTGTCGATGTTTTTAACTGGCTCGAAATCTGAAATCCCACATCACTCAATGCGGGTATCTGGTGCAAAATCACCAGGCTGTACGAAGCTATTGATCCATTAAAATCGCTGAGCATGAAATTATCAACCGCATAATTCTGATTTTTTTCAATTGCCTGTTTCAATGCCGCGATATCAGGATGCGGCGCAGATTGCAGGAGAAGTATTTTCTGCCGCCCATCGAGCACTTCCACAAAAACATCCTGATAATTATTTGCAGTACTGATTTCGCCTTTCACCGGCGAAACAGCTATACGGTAGCGTTGCAAACCTGGCTTGGATGCTGTAAGTTTCGTTGTAAATGCACGCGTATAAAACTGATTTCCAATGGATATGTTCTCCGAAAACAATTGCTGATCACCTGAAGAAACAGTTATCCTTGATTGTGATCCGCTGCATTTATGAGCCATAACTGTAATTTCGAGTTGAAAATCATTTCCCAGGAAGGCAATCCGGTTATAATTCACTCTCAAAACAAGGATGTCCTTCTGTTGAGCTGTATCACCCAAAGCTACTGTATAAATACTGTATGGCGCATCATCGGAAGCATATAACGGATCGGCTCCCTGGTTATATATTCCATCACCGGCAAGGACCAATGCAGCCAGATTGCGGTTCGAGTACCGGTCTTTCAGCTCCGAAAACAAGCCTGACATATCAGTTTGTTTCTCCGTAAAAGTAGAATTCAGGCCATTTGTAAGTTTATCGCCGAAAGTGTAGGAATGAACATCATATTTTTTCGAGAGTTTTTCGGCCAGGTTCCGGTACTTTTCTGTAAACTCATTTTTATAATAAGCTGAGTCCTTGCCTAAAGTAATGGATCCGGAATTATCCAGCGCCAGCAAAACAATTGGCTTTTCGGTATACCGGGTGGTGCTTTTTAATAAGGGCGAAAGCAACAGAAAAGCAATCAATGTAACTACAGTTCCTCGCAAAATAGCCAGAATCCGGGTCGTAAGTGGATTAAAATCGTTGTCTTTTTCACGATAATACAGAAGAGCAGCATAAGCCGCCCCGGCTAATATACAAAGCAACAGAAACCAGACAGGGTACAAAGTAATAAGCGAAAATCCCACAACAGTGAAGGGTTTTATGAATAACCCCGCAAAGGTCGCAAAATTTTCGCTTACTCAGCTATTATTGAACCGGCATTTCCGGATAAGCAGATGGCCTATTTTTTTAGCTCAGTCAGTACTGTTGATCCCATAAGCTTACCCTTTTTATCGAAGGTTTCGGTTTTAACATTTCCAACCCCCATGCTAATGTATTCAGCAACAGTGCTGTTCACTTTAAACATCAGCTTTGTTTCAATATTATACGTGATTTTATAACAATCGAAAGTGCCGGCCGGTACTGTTACTGATTCAGTACCAACAACTTGCCGGTTGGTAACTGTAACAAGCATGTTCATGATGTTAACTCCTCCCGATCCTGCTGAAATCTTAATATTGGCATCCGGAAGAGTTTGTCCGGCAGACAAACCCGAAGGATACATCATGTCGTTTCCGTCAACGCTTATCTCCATGTCCTTGAACCCTTCCATCGATTTAGGGTCAATAAAACTCTGCATATCCAAATAAAATTTACCATCCTCGCAGCGCATTGTATATTCATGCGACGATGCGTTTTCGTTTTTTGCATCAGTAAAATCACTTTTAACTTTAAACATAGTTGCCGCGCCAACTGTAGTAACATTGAGGCAGGTTGTGCGTGTTGAACCTGTCAGTTTACCTTTGGCATCCAGGTTCTGATACCTGAGTACCATACCTTCCGACATGTTGTAATAGCCGCAATCCTGCGCTGAGGAAATCCCCGACAGTATAAAAGCAAGCGTAAAAACGAAAAAAATCTTCATTGTTTTCATAGTTAATTTTAATTAGAGATTTGGTTAAACAAACTTATGACAAAATATTTTAGAATGCATGTATTAACACATTATTTTTGTCAAAACTGCTTTCCCTTCAGTCAGCTTGATGGTTAAAACAAGCAGATATAAAAATAATTTTCATTTAGGTATTGTTGTACTTTAATTATTATATATCTTTGCGAAGAATTAATCTAAATAAGAATAACACTTCTGCACTTAACGTAAAAACAAAAAATATAATTTTTAAACATTTTAAAATGAGCGAATTAATAAACAATTCGAAAAACAGGAAAGAGCTTCTGAAGCATATGATCCTTCAATTGCACAAAGGCGAAGCCCCTGAAGCGATTAAAGCACAACTTACCAACCTGTTGAAAGGAATTCCTTACGACGAAGTGGTGGAAGTAGAACAGGAACTGATAAAAGAAGGACTTCCGGTAGCCGAAGTGCTTAAACTCTGCGATATTCACGCGATGGTTCTCGACGGGAATATTGATCATACTGATGCAAAAGCCATTCCTGCCGGACATCCGGTTGACACGTTTAAAAAAGAGAACCGTGAGCTTGAAAAACAGGTGATGCAGTTGGAAGGGTACTACGTAATTGTTAAACAAGCTGCTCAAACTGATAGCACAAAGACACTTTATGAAACGGTAATACCAATGCTTGCCGCTTTCAATTCGCTTATGGATGTGGATAAACACTACAGGCGAAAGGAAAACCTGCTGTTCCCTTATCTTGAGTCCAAAGGCATTACAGGGCCACCTACCGTGATGTGGGGCAAGCACGACGAAACCCGCGCATCGCTGAAAAATGCAATTGAGGTACTTCGAAACTCGAAAAACGCAACCGCTGCCGAACTGATGGATATCATAGAAATTGTGTTGGCACCGGCTTCAAAATCTATTACTGACATGATTATGAAAGAGGAACAAATCCTCTTACCCATGACAATGGACGAACTTACTGATCAGGAATGGTTTGAAATAATGAAACAGACTAACGAAATCGGGTATTGCCTTTTTGATCCCACGGATGAATGGATTCCTGAAAATGTAGAAATGACTGCTGATCTTAAAAACGAGTTTTCCGGTGGTACGGTTCGCCTGCCGAGCGGGAGTTTTACAATTGAAGAATTATCAGTATTGTTTAATACATTGCCTATAGATATAACTTTCGTTGATAAAAACGACAAAGTTAAGTTCTTCACCCAGGGCCAGCACCGCATTTTCGACCGCAACAGAGCCATCCTTGGCCGTGATGTGCGTATGTGTCATCCGCCGCACAGTATGCATATTGTTGATCAGATACTGAACGATTTCAAGAGCGGGAAGGAAAGCGCAGCTCCATTCTGGATACAGATGGGTGGAAAATTTATTTACATTACCTATCTCCCTCTTCGCGACAAGGACAATAATTATCTCGGAACCATTGAGTTTTCACAGGATCTGACTGAATTAAGGGCACTTGAAGGTGAACAAAGGTTGTTGTCGTACGGAAAATAATTCGGGACAGGAATTGAAAAAATAAAATAAAATTTAAAATTCAAAAAGGGAGCGAACAATGCTTTCCTTAATTTTTATAAAACTAAACTTGCAAAACAATGAGTTCAAACAGCAATTTATACGAACAACCAGCCTGGTACAGCACTTCTGAAATCAGTGATATGCTCGATGCACGCGAAACACTCCAGGCCGGGCAACATCCGCTTGCTGAAGTACTTACACGTACATCTTTACTTCAAACGGGGCAGATTTTTAAGCTTATAACTCCCTTTACACCCATGCCACTTATCGAAAAAGTTCAGGACCAGGGATGTGAGGCTTTTGTGCAAAAAATAAATGATTCAGAAATCCATACCTATTTTTGTAAAAAATAAGCTGAAAGTTCAGTTATTAAAATATCAATCTTCACCTTGAGTAATACATTTGTTTTGGCTCTGTTCGGCTGGTATTCATTTCCCGATGCCATTTGAGCAGGGTCTTTCATTTTGATTAACCATACAGGTACTGAAATAATTATCTTTGCAGAGCAGTGCTTGAAAATTCAGATTTATTTCAAAATACAATATGATTTCCGATACTCCTTCCCCACCCTATTATGCTGTAATTTTCACTTCGGTGAGAACTTCGGGTGATAACGGGTATGCCCGGATGTCGGATAAAAT
>Ga0105047_10017094_pt1 | contig 11332 bp, 11 predicted proteins | sample MAT04_FD_78384 | JGI IMG/M metagenome (GOLD analysis project Ga0105047, IMG submission 78384) | Freshwater microbial communities from Lake Fryxell liftoff mats and glacier meltwater in Antarctica - MAT-04 (megahit assembly) | ecosystem: Environmental > Aquatic > Freshwater > Ice > Liftoff... | reverse complement strand
TCGAGCTTGGCGCCGGTGCACGCGCCGATGTAGGCCACGTCGATGCGGGTGCGGGCATGTTCGGCGATGGCCACGCCGTGCGCCGGGCTGTGTGGCGCGGCGAGCTGCGGGCTCAGGGCGCTGGCGTCGAAGTCGTGTTGCAGGTCGATGCTGCCGGGGTCGGACTGCAGGTGCGTGCTGCCCACTTCGGTCTGTCCGGCGCCCACCCCTGCCAGCCACTCATGCGTGGTGGCGTCCGGCGCCACCAGGCCGGTCTGCGCGCCGAGTTCGGCGCTCATGTTGCACAGCGTCATGCGCTCCTGCATCGGCAGTGCGCGCACCGCCTCGCCGCAGAATTCCACCGCCTGGTAGTTGGCGCCGTTCATGCCGAAACGCGCGATGGTGGCCAGCATCATGTCCTTGGCGCAGACGCCCGCGCCCAGGCGACCCGACCAGTGCATGGCGATGGTCTGCGGCACGCGCAGCCAGATCTCGCCGGTGACCACCACGCCGAGCATCTCGGTGCTGCCGATGCCGAACATGTAGGCGCCAAAAGCGCCACCGGTCGGGGAGTGCGAGTCGCCGCCGACGCAGAACATGCCGGGGCGGATATGCCCGCCCTGGGGCACCACCACGTGGCAGATGCCCTGGCTGTCGTAGACATGCGGCAGCGCCTGCTCGCGCGCCCAGTCCCGCGCGATGCGCACGATCCGGCGTGATTCCTCGTCGCGCTCCGGCACGTAGTGGTCCATCACCAGCACCACCCGGGACTTGTCCCAGATCTGTGCGCCGAGTTCTTCCAGCATCGGCTTGAGCCGGCGCGGGCCCGACGAGTCGTGGAACATGGCCAGGTCGACCCGGCAGTTCACGATCTCCCCGGGGATGACATGGCTGCGGCCACTGGCGCGCGCAATCAGTTTCTGGGCCAGGGTGCTGGCGGGGAGTGAGAGGGATGATGTCATGCGGTTGCCTGCACTGGACGCTGGCGGGCCTTTCAGCCCGACAGGTTCTCCTTGACCGAGATCGTGGCGTTGCTGCTGCCCACCTGCGAAATCTCCATCTGGTATTCGTAGCGGTCCGGCCGGTACAGCCCGTGCAGCCACTGCACCGGGCGCTCGTTGACGTCGAACACCAGGCGGCGCACGGCCAGCAGCGCCGTGCCCACCGCCACATCGAGCTCCCCCGCCACGGCGGCATCGGCCTGGCGCGCGGAGACCGTCTGGTGGGCGCGCCCGAGCTCGACGCCGGATTCCTCGAGCAGGCGCAGGATCGGCTTGCGCGCCAGGTCGTTGCGGCCGAAGCGGCTCGCCAGGTCTTCCGGCACATAGGTGGTGATGTGCGACAGCGGGCCTTCGGCCAGGCTGCGCCGTCGCACGCCTTTCTTGACCTTGGTGCCCACCGGGATCTGCAGTGCCTGTGCCACATCGGGGGGGGCGCTGATGGTGCGCCATTCGATCACCTTGACCGTGGTGCGCAGGCTCATGCTGACGATCTTTTCGAGCAACCCGGACAGGCGCGAGCGCCTGCCGGCGCCATCCGCCTCACCCGGGCCGGGTGCCGTGGCCAGCGGGTGCGGCGCCGGCCGGGTGCCGCGGCCGGCCTGCCGGATGATCAGGCCTTCGCTGGCCAATTGCTCCAGCGCCCGGCGCACCGTGACCCGGCCGGCGCCGAACTGCTTGCTCAGCGCCAGCTCCGGCGGCAGGCCGTCCACGAAGCGGCCTTCGCGCAACTGCTCGCGCAACACCAGGTAGATCTGGTGGTACTTGGGCAGGGGCAGGGTGGGGTTCATGCGGGAGTCAATGCGCCAGCGGGCCGCCGACGGCCACGGACCCGATGCGGAAGATGTCGTGCAGGGGGGCATCGCGCATCACGTGGTAGAGCACGAAGCGGTAGGCGGTACCGGCATCGATCTCGCTGGGCGTGAATGCGAACGCCAGGTTGCCGGCGGTACTGACCCGCCCCGGGTAGCCGTAATGCAGCAGGTTCTGCTTGAACACCCCGGCCGCCGTGCGCGCGAGTGCGGCATCGGTTGCGATGAACTCGATCACCAGCCCGGCTTCGTGGCGGCTGTGGTGCTCGCCGGGCAGCGGGTGCACCGCGCCCTGGCCGTAGACGTGGCTGTGCAGCGCCCAGTCGCCGGGGACCAGATGGCGCACGCGCTCCTCGACGGCGCGCAGGGCCTGCGGCAGGCAGCCCAGCATGGTCGGATCGGCCACGCCCGCCAGCAACACGCAGCGCTCGCCGACGCGGGCCGCGCCTTCGATCTTCAGCGTGGCGCGCGCGCGCGGGCGGAACTGCGCCCCGCTCACACGCGTGCGGTGCGCGTCCAGCGCTTCGTAATGCGCGTCGCGCAGCAGCAGCGTGCCGCCGGGCTCGTCGACCTCGAACGGGTCGGCCTGCTCGTACAGGGCATGTGCGGCTACTGAGGCCGGTGTGGCGTGGGCATCCGGGTTCATGCTCTCCAGGGTGAAGCCGTCCAGCGCCAGTTCGGCCAGCATCGCGTCACGCCCGGCCGGGCGGCAGCACAGCGAGGTGCACTCCACGATCTTGGCCATGTGCAGGCACAGCGCCATCGGGTAGCCCAGCATCTCGGGCAGCGTGGCGAAGATCGCGGTGTCGCAGGCGCGCCCGGCCAGCAGCACGTCGGTCGGGGTCTGCAAGGCGCGCGCCAGGGTTTCGCTTCCACATTGGCCCACGATATGCGTGCATTCCAGCACCTCGTCGCGGGACGGCTGCGGCATCGGGCCGATCGGCGCGAGGCTGCCCTGGTCCAGCGCGGCAATCACCTGTGCCGCCGACAGGTCGCTGCGCACCGTGGTGAGGCGAAAACGCAGGCCCTGGTCCCGCGCGATCTCCAGCAGGATGGCCACCGTGGCGTCGAGCTGCGGCCCGGCGCCGGCCGTGCCGGCGCTGCCGATCACCAGCGGAATGCCTGCCGCCAGGGCGGCGCCCAGGACCAGTTCCAGGTCCCGGCGCACCATCGGCGCCGGCGCCGCCATCTCGCCAGAACCCAGGTAATACGGGCCCGGGTCGATGGAGCCCATGTCGCAGCCGATGAAATGCGGCCGGCGCTGCATGCCGCGCTCGAAGGCGGCCTGGGGAATGCCGTAACCCAGCTGGCCCGAGGCCGCCAGCACGCGCAACGGACCGTCGGCCGGCCGGTGCGTCTGCAGCAGCCGCTCGGTGGCGGTCACAGGAGCACCCCCAGCAGTGGTGCGTGTTGCTGCGCGCCGTACACGTCGCCGTCACCCGGGTTGCCGGCGCAGATGCGCCGGGGCAGCGTGAACTTCATGGCCTGAATGCCCGGCAGCAGGTACCGCTGCACCTGGGCGGTGTCGAGCCGGTAAAGAGCCGCGACGGCGCTTTCGGACAGCGCCGCGCCAGCGGCGGCCCTGGCATAGGCCGGGGCATCGTGGAAGAAGATGTCGATCGTGAGTTGGGTCGGGCCGGCATTCTTGCTGCGGATCACGCCGGCCAGCGCGGACAGGGGGGTCGCGGCCATGGTCGGCATCCGGTCAGCGGGCGGTGAATCCGCCATCGGCGCACACCACCTGGCCGGTGATGAACGAGGCGCGCTCGGACAGCAGAAAACTCACCAGTTCGCCGATCTCGGCCGGCTGGCCCAGGCGCGCCATCGGAATGCTCTGCTGCATGGCCGCCAGCGCGACCGGATCGGCCAGGGTCGTGGCCACCATCGCGGTTTCGACCGGCCCCGGGCCGACCGCATTGATGCGCACGCCCTGATCGGCCCACTCCAGCGCCAGGGAGCGGACCATGCCGTTGAGGCCGGCCTTGGAGGCCGCATAGGCCGCGCCCCGTGCATGCCCGACCAGGCCGATCTGGCTGGTGATCACCACGACGCTGGCGGCGCCGGTGCGCGCCTGGCGCATGCAGGCGATCGCGGCGCGGGCCAGCACGAAGGTGGATGTGAGGTTCAACTCCAGGGTCTGGCGCCACTCCTGCAGGCTGGTGTCGTCGGAGCCCTTCTTGAAGAAGATGCCAGCGCAGCAGGCCAGGGCGTCGAGCCCGCCCAGCGCTGCCGCGGCGCGCTCCGGCAGGGCCGTGCAGGCCGCGTCGTCGAGCAGGTCCTGCACCAGCACCTCGGCTTGCGGCAACTGTGAGCGCACCAGATCCACCTGCGACGCATGCTGGACCACCGCCGCCACCCGTGCGCCCCGGGCCATCAGCACCCCGGCCGTGGCCAGGCCGATGCCCGATCCTGCACCGGTGACCAGGACGTGCCGGCCTTGCATCTCGGGGGTGAATACGGCGGCCATGGATTAAAGACCGAGGTAGTTCCTGCGCAGCTCGGGGTCGCGCGCCAGGTCGGCGGCGGCACCCTGCATGGCGATCCTGCCGTTCTCGATGATGTAGCCGCGGTGCGCGATCGCCAGGGTCTGCACCGCGTTCTGCTCCATCAGCAGGATCGACTGGCCCTCGCTGTTCATGCGCTGGATCAGCGCGAACATCTCCTCCACCAGCAGCGGCGACAGGCCCAGCGAGGGTTCGTCCATGATCAGCAGCACCGGCTCGGACATCAGGCCGCGGCCGATCGCCAGCATCTGCTGCTCGCCGCCCGACAGGGTGCCGGCCGATTGCCCGAAGCGCTCCTTCAGGCGCGGAAAGATGGCGACCACCTTTTCCATGTTCTGTGCACGCCGCGCACGGCCGCGCACCTGGCCGCCGAGTTCGAGGTTCTCGCGCACGTTCATGTTCGGGAACACGCGGCGCCCTTCAGGAACGTGGATCACGCCGAGCTGGACGATCTCGGACGAGCTCAGACCCACCAGCTCCTTGCCCTCGAAGCGGATGGAGCCCGCGAAGGGGCGGTACAGGGCCGAGATGTTGTTGTTGAGCGTCGACTTGCCGACCCCATTGCTGCCGAGCACGGCCACGATCTCCCCCTTGCCGACGTCGAGGTCGATGCCGCGCAGGATCTCCACGCTGCCGTATCCCGCGCGCAACTGGCGTATCTCAAGCATGGGTGGCTCCCAGCATGTCCTCGAGCGGCGGTGCGGCGCTGCCGCGGCCCAGGTAGGCCTCCACCACGGCCTGGTTGTTGACCACCTGCAGCGGGCTGCCCTCGGCGATGATCTTGCCGTAGGACAACACATAGATGTTGTCCGACAGGCTCATCACCGCGTGCATCACGTGTTCGATCAGCAATACCGTCACGCCGCTGTCCCGGATCTTGCGGATGATGCTGATGATCTCGAGGATCTCCGAGGGGTTGAGGCCGGCCATCACCTCGTCGAGCAGCAGCAGCCGCGGCGAGGTGGCCAGCGCCCGGGCCAGCTCCAGGCGCTTGCGACCGGCCACCGTCAGGTCGGCGGCGGGTTGCGCGAGCATCTGGTCCATGCCGACCTGGCGCGCGATGGCGCGCGCATGTTCCCAGGCCTGGTGCCGGTCGGGGAACTTCTGGTAGGCGCCCACGGCAATGTTCTCGTGCACCGTGAGTTTGGCGAACGGCTGCGTGATCTGGAAGGTGCGCACCATGCCGGCGCGCGCGATCCTGTGCACCGGCAGGCCGGTGATGTCCTGGCCCAGCAACTCGACGCGGCCGCTGTGGACGGTGTGGAAGCCTGCGATGCAGGCAAACAGCGTCGTCTTGCCGGCGCCGTTGGGTCCGATCAGGGCCACGATGCGGCCCTGGTCCACCTTCAGCGATGCATTGTCGACGGCGCGCAGGCCGCCGAAGATCTTGGTCAGTCCGGTGACTTGGAGCATCAGTCTTTCTCCCCGGCAGGTTTGGCACGCCGGCGGAACAGGTCGATCAGCCCGTTGGGCAGGAAGGCGATGATGACCACCAGCAGGCTGCCGTACAGCACCAGCGACAGGCCCTGGATCTGGGTCAGCACCCGGGTCACGTCGCTCACCAGCGCGAGCAGCAGCGCGCCCACCAGCGGGCCGTACACGGTCCCGGCGCCGCCGATCATGCTCACCAGCAGCATCTCGACCGACTTGTCGACCCCGAACACGATCAGCGGATCGATGTACAGGAAGTACTGGGCAAAGAAGCAGCCGCCGACCCCCCCGATGGCGCCCGACAGCACCATGACCTTGACCTTTTCGACGAAGACGTTGATACCCAGCGCGCGGGCGGCGTCCTCGTTTTCGCGGATCGCGGCCAGGTGGGCGCCGAAACGCGAACGCTGCAGCCATTCGGCCAATGCGATCGACAGCACCGCCAGCGCCAGGATCAGGAAATAGAAACCGCTGCGGTCGGCAAACTGGAAGTTGCCGGCGCCGGCCTTCATCGGTATCAGCATGCCCAGGCCGCCGCCGGTGATGCCGATCGAGTTGGCGACGATACGCAGCACCTCGGCAAAGGCCAGCGTGATCAGCGCGAAGTACGAACCCTTGAGCCCGGCCCGGAACGACAGCGCGGCGATGATGCCGCCCACCGCCGCGCCGGCCAGGGCCGAGGCGGGCAGGCCGAGCCAGGGCGAGAGGCCCAGGCGCATCTGCACGATGGTGGAAGCGTAGGCGCCGACGCCGAAAAACGCCACATGGCCGAAGGACAACTGCCCTGCAAAACCACCCGCGATGTTCCAGGACTGGCCGATGAAGGCATAGAACAGCGCCAGCACGCCGAAGTTCACCATGAAGTTGGACGGAAACACGAACGGAAACGCGATGGCCACCGCCAGCACCGCGAGATGCAGCTTCCAGGGAATGGGCTGGAGCACCGAGTTCATGGGGACACCTCCGTGCCGCGCGCTGCGGCGCTCATTGCTTTGCCCCGAACAGCCCCGACGGCCGCAACAGCAGGATCAGGATGAAGATCAGCGAAATGCCGATCTGGCCCAGGCTCTCCCCCAGCAAGAGTCCGCCGAAGGACTCCGTCAGGCCGACGATCAGGCCACCGACGATCGCGCCCAGGAAGCTGCCCATGCCGCCCAGCACGACCACCGTGAAAGCCACCAGCACGAACACATGGCCGATGGTGGGTGATACGTAGAACATCGGCATCAGCAGGCAGGCCGCGGCTCCGAGCGTCGCCAGGCCGATGCCGTAGGAAATGGCGAAGATGTGTTCGACGTCGATGCCGACGAGTCGCGCGCCCACGCGCTCCTTGGCCACCGCGCGGATCGCCCGGCCAATGTCGGTGCGCTGGATGTACAGGCCGAGCGCGGCGCACAGGGCAAGCGAAACGACGAAGGCAATCAGCTTGGGCAGGGGCACCAGCGTGGGCCCGAGTTCGATCATGCGGTCGGAGTAGGACACCGAGATGGTGCGGGAGTCGCCCTTGAAGAACATCAGGGCGAGGTTCTCGATCAGGATCGACAGCCCGAGCGTCACCAGCAGGATGTTCTCGTCCTTGCCGCTGGACAAGCGGCCGATCAGGCCCTTGTAGATCACGTACCCCAGGAGGAACATGCCCGGCACCATGATCAACATCGACAGGTAGGGGTCGATGCCCAGCTTGGTGAGCAGATAGTAGACGCCGAACATGGCCAGCATCAGCATGCTCCCATGGGCAAAGTTGATGATGTGCAAGACCCCGTAGATCAGGGTCAGGCCAGAGGCTACAAGCGTATAGATACCGCCGAGCAGCAATCCATTGATGGCGGCCGAGGCAAAAATGGTGGCGTCCAAGAAATTCCCCGGTGAAGCAGCAGGCGGCCGGCATCCGGCCCCGGGCCTGCTCCTGTGCGCGTTGGTTGGTTGAGCGGTTCAGCTGAACTTCGGGCGCGGAAACACCGGTTTCGCGGCGGCGAACTGGTCAGGCCAGACCACGTTGATGTCGGTCCGGGAGGCTTGCAGCAGCGCACCTTTTCCGCCCTGGTTCTGGCCGTTCACGAACTTGGTGGGGCCGTAAGGCAGGATGTGATCGGAGAAGGTGCTGGACTCGAGCGCCGCGATCGCCTTCTCCTTGTCGGCGCTGCCGGCGCGCTGCAGGGCGTCCGCGTACAGCATGATGGACGTGTAGGACAGATAGACCTCGAAGGTGAACAGACCGCCCTTGGCCTCCACGCGCTTGCGCATGTCGACTGCCTTGGGGTTTCTGGGGTTGTACCAGTGGTTGAAGTCCATCATGTTCAAGGCCACATCGGGCTGCTCCTGGACCAGCTTGAAATTGAAGCCGCCGCCCAGCACGCTGAACATCGCCGCCACGTCGACTTTCTGCTGGTGGAGGGTCCGGGCCAGCAGGACGTATTCGTTCTGGTAGTTGCTCATGATCACCAGGTCGGGCTTGAGGCCCTTGATGCGCAATGCCACGTTCGAGAAGTCGCGCGTGGGGTTGGCATGCTTGATTGTTTCCAGCGGCTGGATGTTGATGCCGGGCAGCTTGCCGGCAAGCAACTTGGCGGTGCCGGTGCCGAATTCCGACTCCTCATGGACCAGTACGGCGGTCTTGGCCACACCACCGGCTGCCTTGTTGATCTCGCCCAGGGCGACGATGGCGTCGTCCACACAGGCACCGAAACCGGGCTTGAACCGGAACACGTTCTTGAGGCCTCGGGTGACGATCAGATCGGACGCACCCACATCGATCAGGAACGGGGTGTTGTACTTGGCCGCGGCCTGGGTGGCGGGCAGTGCGATGCCGCTGGCAAAACAACCCAGGTAGGCAGAGACGCCCTCCTGCTGCATGCGCTCGACCTCGCTCACGCCCACCTCCGGACGCGACTGCGAGTCGCCCAGCAGGGCCTCGAGCTTGGCACCGCCCATAGACTTGATGCCACCGGCGGCGTTGATCTCGTCGATCGCCATCTGTGCACCCATGCGGGATTGCCCGCCACTGTAGGCCAGGCCGCCACTGACCGGATGCACCAGCCCGATCTTGATCGGTTTGGGCTGCGCCAGCAGCAGGCCGGGCGCGCCCAGCACGGCGGTGGCGGCGCCCGCCTGGAGAATCAGTCGACGCGACAGTGGGGAGGTGGTGGTCATGGGGGTCCTCGTGGGTGGTGGAAGGAATATTGTTCCATAAGTAGAACAATTGGAATAGACTATGCACGGATCATGCCGGCAAGTCAACTGCTGCTAACCCGAACCGGATGAAACCGGAACGCCTCCGATGGACCACACGCTCTACGACTATTCGGCGCTGCCCACCCGGGCCCGTTACCGCTGGTCGGACGGCGCCGGCCTGTCGGCGTATGTGGTGCTGTTCCTGGAGCACTGGGAATTGACGCCCCCCGACGGTGCGCTGCGCGATCCGCGCATGGTGGGCGAGTTCGGCAGTTTCACGCCGGATTACCGCAGCTGGTCGCAACGCGAATACGGCCTGCGGGTGGGCATCTTTCGCGTGATCGAGGCGCTCCGGCAGGCTGGTGTGCGCCCGGTCATCGCCGCCAACGCGCTGGCGCTGCAGCGTTTGCCGCAGTTGGTGCGGACCTTCAACGACTGGGGTTGCGAATGGGTCGGGCACGGGCTGGCGGCGACACGCATGCTGCATTCGGGGCTGTCGCTCGCCGAGCAGCGGGCGCATGTTGCCGAATCGCTGCGCCTCGTGGAGCAGGCCACCGGTGTCCGTCCGCAGGGCTGGATCAGCCAGGACTGGGGCACCACGGTCGATACCGCAGCCCTGCTGGCCGAGGCCGGCATCCGCTACACGCTGGACTGGTGCAACGACGACCAGCCCTACTGGATGCGCACCACGCCACCCGTGCTGGCAGTGCCGCTCTCGGCCGAGTGGGACGATGTGCAGTGCCAGTGGCTGCGCAACCTCGAACCGCGGGCGCATGCCGAACTCGCGCTCGCGGCGTTCGGGCAACTGCGCCGCGAGTGCGCACACCAGCAGCGCGCTGCCGTCTTCGGGCTCGGCCTGCATCCCTGGCTGTGTGGCATGCCCAGCCGCATCGGGGCGCTGCGCACGCTGCTGGGTCGGCTGCGCGCCGACGGTGACGTGTGCTGGACGACCCCGGCGCAACTCCTTTCTTCCATGCCCCGGGAGCCTGACCTTGGACTATCTTGACACCTTCAGCCGCTTTGCCGCCGAACTCGACTACACATCCCTGCCGCCGCCGGTGAAGGAGCAGGTGGGCTGGATCCTGGCGGACACGCTGGCCGCCATCGTGGGCGGGTCGGCGGAGCCTGAATTGCGTGCGCTGGCGGCCAGGCAGACGGCGCCGGGCCGCTCCACCTTGCCCGGACTGGGACGCCGCTGCGGCGCCGATGCCGCGGCGCTGGTCAACGGCACCGCAGGCACGTTTCTCGAGATGGACGAGGGCAACCGGTTCTCGCGCGGCCACCCGGCGGTGCATGTGATTCCGGCCGCCCTGGCCCTGTGCGAGGAGCGCGGCGCCGCTGCCGGCGTGTTCCTGTCCGCGGTCCTGGCGGGGTACGAGGTCGGGTCGCGGCTGGGAGCGGCGTCGCGCCTGCGGCCGTCCATGCATCCGCACGGCACCTGGGGCACGGTGGGCGCCGCTGCCAGCTGCGCGCGCGTGGCCGGCCTGGGCGCGCAGGCGATGCGCGAGGTGATCAACATCGGTGCATCCCTGAGCACGGCCACGTCCAAGCAGACGATGCTCGATGGCGGCCTGGTGCGCAATGTCTACGCCGGGCTGAGCAACCGCAACGGACTGCTGGCCCTGCAGCTGCTGGAGAGCGGTTTTACCGGCGAACGCGACGGGCTGGCCTCGCTGTTCGGAAAGATCGTGTCCGAGCATTTCGACACCGCCGAGCTGCTGCGCGGCCTGGGCACCGAGTGGCATGTGATGCAGAACTATTTCAAGCTGCATTCCTGCTGCCGCTTCAACCATGGCACGCTCGATGCGATCGACCAGATCGCGTCGCGCGGTCCCCTGCCGCATCCAGATGCGATCCGGGACATCCAGGTCACCAGCTACAACCTGGCGGCGGAGCTCGACGGCAAGGCACCCCACAACACGTTGGCGGCCAAGTTCTCGGTGCCATTCGCCGTGGCCACGCGCATCGTCAATGGCAACAGCGCGCTGGCCAGCTTCAACTGGGACGCGGTGCGCGACCCGGCGGTGCTGGCGCTGGCGCAGAAGGTCGGCGTTCGGGAGGACCCGCAGATGACGCGCCGCCTGCCGGCCGAGCGTCCCGCGCGGGTGGTGATCACCTTGAGCGATGGCCGCACCCTGGTGGGGGAGGCCGGCGTCAACCGGGGTGACGACGCCTCGCCTTACAGCCGCGAGGAACTTCGGGGCAAGTTCATGGACCTGACCGGGCGCGCGTGGACCGCGGCCCATGGTGCCCTGGTGCTCGACGCCACGCTGTCGATGGCGGCCGGGATCACGCAGTTCGAGGATTGGACGGATCTACTGCGGCAAGCCCCAGGTGCCTGATTTTTCCGGGCGTCCCGGCGGCCCGCACCATCTCCGGGCGAATCGCTAGCAGCTCATCCGCTGTAGGCCACACCCTGGGTGTTCACGTACAAGGC
>Ga0105047_10017093_pt1 | contig 11333 bp, 10 predicted proteins | sample MAT04_FD_78384 | JGI IMG/M metagenome (GOLD analysis project Ga0105047, IMG submission 78384) | Freshwater microbial communities from Lake Fryxell liftoff mats and glacier meltwater in Antarctica - MAT-04 (megahit assembly) | ecosystem: Environmental > Aquatic > Freshwater > Ice > Liftoff... | reverse complement strand
GAGAAAGTAAATTTTTTGTGCATTTATGAAATTCATCCAAACACTAAAAGTAGCTGTAATTCCTGTTGTGACTGTGTTGAGCTTGTTGTCTGCATCAAATAAAGTACTAGCTGACTATTTAAATAATCAGGGTTCAGGAGGTGATTACCGTTATGAATTATGGTCTACTGATGATAATAGTCATTACTATTTGAAAGTTTGGTTATATGAAGCAAGTCCAAATAGTGACCCATACACCACAACTAGAAGATTCCCCTCAACTAGAGAAGCTCTAATTTATTTTGATTGCAATTACGCGAATAAAAATTTACCAGAATGTTCTCAATAATAATTTTGAATCCTTCTCAAAGCATCCTGGGAGGGTTAGCCATAGGAATTATATTTAATTTGTGAAAATTCGCGGTGTCGAGATCCCCGACTTATTTAATAAGTCGGGGATCTAACTTTTCACGAATAAATTAGGATTGCTATATTTTTTATTTGATAATATTTTAAATCGATAATTTATATTTATAAATTACCTCTTTTTTTGGTCAGCTTTTAATATTTTGAGTAAACTACAGACACAAAAGTGAAAGCCTACTTTCCTTCCGATAATTGGGCTGATGTCAACATAATTCGTAGCTCGTAATTAAAAAATTAAATTACGAATTACGAATTACAAATTACGCTTCAGCAGGTAGATATTCTTCTTGTCTTTCTACAAAAGTCTGGACACGGGTGCGGTAATTTCTCACAGTCTCATCTACCCATTCGCGATCGTTGCTATTTGCATACAAATGCACCAGTGGTTCGCTGGCATCTGGTAAAACTAACAGCCAACTGTCATCATAGGGCTGACAAATTTTCACTCCATCGATGAGTTCTAGGTTTTGGGCTGGATGAGTTTCCACCAAGTAACGCATCAAAGCACCTTTGGCAGTCCACGGACAACGGACTGTATAAGTTTTGTGAATTACACGGGGCAATTCCGCTCGCGCAGCAGCAAGCGATCGCTCCTGTATAGTCAACATCTCAATTATCTTCGCAATGCAGAACATAGAATCAAATCCCGGATGCAGTTGCGGGAAAATAAAACCAGTCTCTCCACTACCTCCCAACACTACATTCGGATTTTTTTGACAAGCCTCCATTAAAGCTGTAGGGTTGGCTTTAGTGCGAATTACTCTGCCATCGTGGCGGCGGGCGACTTGTTCAATAGCACTGGAAGCATGAACTGGAACTACTACTGTTCCTCTGGGGTTAGCGGTTAATATCATGTCTACCATCAGTGCTGTTAAAGTTTCCCCACGAATTGGGTAGCCTGATTCATCAACCAAAATTAGCTGTTCTCCATTAGCGGATACTTGCACACCAAAGTTAGCTTTCAATGCCTCCACTACATGACCTAACTGAGTCAGCAGTCCTTCCCGATTAGTTACTGACATAGCCGTTTTATTGACACTGGCATTCAGTACTACTGCATCAGCGCCAAATTTATCCAACATTTGGGGTAAAACTGCCCCCGATACGGCATAAACATAGTCAATCACTACTTTTGCCCGACTGTTGCGGAGTGTATGAACATGCAAAAGTTTCTCAAAAGCAGTGCAGTAGCGGTCATTCACTTGGCTGGGGTAAGATACATCGCCAATTTCATGAATTAGCGCCCGCCGCATGTCCTCCTTAAAGTAAGCCCCTTCAATTTTCTTTTCCAGAGCTTTGGTGATATTAATGCCCTTGGCATCCATGAATTCAATCAAAATGTAGTCAGGGCGATCGGGGTGTACCCGGACGTGGATACCACCAGCTACCGACATTGTGGGTATAACCGTGCGGGCAATGGGGATAGCTGTAGCATCGAGGTTTTGAATATCAATACCTACTGACATCAAACCAGCAATAAGCGATCGCGTCACCATCCGAGAGATGTTACGCTGGTCACGGGAAACCGTTACCTTAGAACCTGGTTTTAAGGTAGAACCGTAAGCAGATCCCAATTTCACGGCGAATTCTGGGGTGATGTCGATATTAGCTAATCCTTGCACACCACGTTGACCGAATAAATTCCGTTGGGCGGTGTTCCCCCAAATCAAATTAATGTTTAAAACTGCCCCTGACTCAATCTTTTTACTAGGCCAAACGCGCACGCCGGGGCTAATTTGGGCTTCTTCTCCCACCGTGGAAAGCGAACCCACAACAGCAGCTTCTAATACATGGGCGCGGCGGTCTACACGAGCGCCACGGGAAATTACACAGGCAGAAAGATGTGCTTCATCGCCAATGAATGCCCCATTCCACACTATGGGACGTTTAAGATTCGCATCAGCGCCAATAGTAACATTATCTCCAATTACGGTTCCTGCTTCAATGTGGACTCTTGCCCCGATGCGGCAGTTGTCACCAATTACTGCTGGGGCTTCAATCACAGCCGTCTGGTCGATGTAAGTATTTTGACCTACCCATAATTCATGGGAAACTTCTTTGTAGGCACAATCTAGTTGCACTTTCCGATCTAAGGCGTCATACTGAGCCTCACGATAGGCATCTAAGTGACCAACATCGCACCAGTAACCTTGAGCGATGTAGCCATACATTGGCTCATCTTTTGCTAGTAGTAAGGGGAATAAGTCTTTGGAAAAATCACATTCAATATTTGCTGGCAGATATTCTAAAACTTCTGGTTCGAGAATGTAAGTACCAGTGTTGACGGTATCGGAAAAAATTTCACTACTAGAGGGTTTTTCTAAAAATCGGCGAATTCGTCTTTCCTCATCGGTAATCACCACCCCAAATTCAATCGGGTTGGGAACCCTGGTTAAAATCAAAGTAGCTTTTGACTTATTTTGTTTGTGAAATGCGATCGCAGCCGTGAGGTCAAAATCTGTTATGCTATCGCCGCTAATGACTAAAAAGGTTTCATCAAGAAGTTCAGCAATATTTTTTACACAGCCTGCTGTACCCAGAGGCTGATCTTCTTCGACGGCATAAGTCATCTGGACGCCAAAATCACTGCCATCTTGAAAATAGTCTCGCAAGACATCAGGTAAATAATGCAATGTTGCAATAACTTCTGTAATTTGATGTCGTTTGAGGAGATTGATAATATGTTCGGCTATTGGTCGATTAAGGATCGGCACCATAGGTTTAGGCAGATCGCAAGTTAACGGGCGAAGCCGCGTTCCCGAACCCCCCGCCATCAGTACTGCACGCATAAATCCTCCTTAACTAGTTACAGCCTTTGCTGCTTGACAACGTGTCAGATATATTTTCTTCTTCTTTCTCTAGTCTCCTATGAATATCGATATTTGAGGAACTTCCACAAGATGCATCTCCGCAAGGCAAAAGTCAAAGACAATGATAAAGTTTATATTCGTAGCCATCTATGCTAGGCATTGATTGAGTATCAGGCACGCATGTTTTCACGGCTTCTGCTACGGGTGCGTGAAAGTTTACCAGCCACAAGTCAAAAGGTCGTGGTAACGTCTTTAAAGTATTTTCCAGAGCAATGGTGGAAGTATTCGGTTCTTTGTCTTGATGGGCAAGGAGAAACAGAGGTTTTTGGAGTGAATTGGCAAGTTTAATCTCCCTAGCGACTCCCATCATTTCCCCTGTGTGTACATAAGTTCTGTGGGTGGCGGCAATTAGTACTGGCACTGGCGATGTTTGTTGAATCAGTTGCACAAACAGATCAGGGCGATAATATTTTTGATAGCCGAGATTGCAGATTACTGTAACTGCACTGAAAAATCCCATTAGCCAAATTAACATCACGGCTTTTTTACCGTTTATTCCCCATTTACCTATGCTTTTTATTTCCTTGGCGGGATTCCAACAAACTGCGAGACTTGCCCCTAGTAAAACAACGATCGCGGGAAAGTAAACAAAGTTATATCTAGCACCCCTGGTCAGATCAATACCCAAAAAGTACGTAAAGATAAAGAATAAAGCGATCGCACTGATCACTACTCCAGCAAACACCTGAATCATAATCCGGTTTTCTGGGTGCTGTAGTTGAATCTTGATCCCACGCAGCAAAATTGGTACTGCCCAAATAAAGAAAGTCAGCATCACCACTCCAGAAGGAATCACAACCAATAGCTGTGAAGATTCAACTGGTAATAGGGAAATCATTGCAATCAATGTTCCTAAAGCTTGAAAAATTGGGCTTAACCAATCTAGTCCGACGCGTGAACCTCGAATCCACTCGGTCAAAATACCACGATTTTTATTCTCTAACAAGATTGGTATCCAAATTAAACCCGCCACACAAGTACCTATAGCAACGGCATAGATGCGCCGCCAGGGAGGAGAGAAGAGGAGAGAAAATTTGCTGCTAGTTTGCAATTGAAGCCAAGCAAGAAAAATCAAAACTATAGCTTCTGTGCAGAGGGTGAGGCTGAAGAAAAAATGAGTAGCAATACCTAAAGCATTAATTCCTACCCAGAAAAGTGCTACCCATATAGGTAAAGGTGTGCGGTTTTGAATATGACGGGTGGCAATTACTAAGCAGGTGAGGGAACCGATTACCCATAACATTGCCAAAGTGTAATGACGCGCTTCTTGTGCTAAAAATACGCCATAAGGTGATACTGCGATCATGGCAGCAGTCAAGTGTCCCACTAATTTCGAGCGAAATGCTACTTTGCCTAACACATAAAAACACGGTATAGAAGCAGCACCAAATATAGCTGGTAGCGATCGCGCCGCAAACAGCGATACTAATCCTCCGTCGCTAGAAAATAATTTCATCCACAGGTAAGCCAGCACAAAATACAGTGGTGGATGGTTATCTTGTGTAGCTAAGTTATGAACCACATCACCAATGCTAGCTGCTGGGTTTGGTTGCAGTGGTTGTAATAGGATATCAGGTGCGATCGCTTGATCTAGGGGTACTGATAAAAAAGTATTCCCCAAGCTAAACACCAAGGTGGCAAACTCATCAGTCCAAGGAGGCTTTGCAGTCAAGTTGACTAGGCGCAAACTGATGCCGATGATCAACCACATCAAGTTCAGCAAAGGGTGAAGCCAGGAAGGAGGGAGGCGAACCTGCCAATTATGCCAATACTTGCGTTGTGAGCTAGAATTTACATCTACTATAGGCACGGAACGGGAAGCATAGATAGGTAGCAACGAGATAATTTTTTTGTAAAAATAAAATGCACCTTGGAAAAAAACTCTCATTGCCGGGCCTCACACGAATGGATTTATAGATTTGACGTTTTAGATTTCAGTTCGTTCTAAAGTCTAAGAACAAAAATCAAAATCTCAAATCCCTCGTTGTGATTATTTCACATCAGTGACGCGCCAGCTAAGTTTCAAATTAATCCAGAAATTCCAGATAGTAGCAACTGCGATCGCAATAAAGTTGGCAATATAGCGGTTAGGAATAAGAAAATTGAATACCAGATTTAATATCATTACATTCAACACCAGTCCAGCAAGACAAATCGCGTTGAATTTCACAAACCGCTTCAGCCGTTGTTGCGATCCTTGCTGTCTGGCGCTGACATCAGCAAATGTCCAAGCGTCATTCCAGAAGAAATTATTTAAAATTGCAATCTCACCAGCAATAATTTTGCTGCGCGTCAGTGGCCAAGCCAAGGTAGTCGGATCACTAAGTAAGTAAAGCACTGCCATATCTACAAATACCCCACTAAAGCCAACCAACCCAAAGCGGACGAATCGACCAACTGGGAAATTGACTTTTCTACTCAATCGTCCTACCCGTCCGGTGGAGAGCCGCAACCGTACCAAGTGGTGCATGTAATCTATATACTGCTTCCATGTCACCTTACTCTCACCCTCTTTGCGTTCGCAGAACACATACCCAACTTCGGCAACTTGGCCTACTTTTCCCCGCCCAATTACTTCTAGGAGAATTTTGTATCCAACTGGATTGAGTGTTGCATTTGCGATCGCACTCCGGCGCACCATAAAATAACCACTCATGGGATCGGAAACTCTGCCCAGTACCCCCGGTAGGATCACTAAGCCCAACAACTGAGCGCCACGAGACAAGATACGCCTGACAATACTCCAGCTACTGACGCCGCCTCCGTCCACATGACGACTGGCTACTGCCAAATCTGCTCCCTGATCAACACTACGCAACAGTTGCGTCAGCACCTCTGGTGGATGCTGCAAATCTCCATCAATCACCCCCAACACACTCCCGGTAGCTACTTGCCACCCACGAATCACCGCTAAGGATAGCCCCCGTTCCTGTTGGCGTCGCATCACCCGTAACTGGGGGTATTCTGTCGTCAATGATTGTGCTATTTCCCAAGTTCGGTCTGGGCTATCATCGTCTACCACAATCAATTCATACTTTCCTGGAATAGATTCATCCAGTAACTGACTCAATATGCTGACCACATTCTTGATATTGTCACGTTCTTTATAAGTAGGAATTACTAGGGAAAGATGGATAGATTCACCACTTGTACCCACGCCGTTAGGCGGCAACTCAGAAATCTTTAGTGGGCCAGTTGGTACTGTTAACAGCGAGTCGGATGAGTTTGTCTTCATAATTTCACATTACAGAACGAGGATGTGTAAAAACCGAGAGAAACAAAGCCGAACATCTGCTGGCTTGATTGACTGAACTTGGTTAGTCAAAATTTTATGAATATTTGTATTAGACCTCTTGCAGAATTCATTTTATGTTATAATGGGGCTTTGCTTTAATTTTAGCCAAAAGTTAGAATTAAACGCCTATCTTTAAATTTGCGATCGCAACAACACCCAAATACACATAAAACCTAAAACCTTCAATTCTAGCACAGAAACAATTGTGCAAGAGGTCTATTACAGTTAGCTGCTCTGAAAAGTTTGGTAATTATGGCGCCTCAATTCAAAATATTTTCCTAAACTTCATCTAAACTTTACATTTAAATACCTAAGTTTATGGTAATTTTTGAGCGCTTACATATTTTTTTATACAAACAGTCAATAATGTACCAAGTTTTTTCGACTTTTCCGATAATTTCTCAACATTTAGCGATATATATAAAAATAAAGTTAACAAAATTAATAATATAGAAAATAAGTATACTATTTAGCAGCCATTGGATAGTAAATATCTCGAAAGTAACAGCATAAAATCCCCCAAGAGGGCATTGCAAAAAAGATGAAATTTTTGTTTGTTATTAATTTAATGCCTTTGTTTTATTGCTTGTATTGAGTAAATAAACATCTTATTATATACAGGGTAAATCATGCATATTCCTGATGGATTTGTTTCTGTTCCAGTGGCAGGGGCTACTGGTTTAGCGAGTGTAGCAGCACTCTTTATTGCCTTCGAGCGATCGCAAGAGGCTTTTGGTATCCGCCGTGCGCCCATACTGGGACTAACTACCGCCTTTATCTTTGCCGCCCAGATGATTAATTTTCCGGTAGCAGGGGGTACTAGTGGTCACTTGTTGGGGGGAACCTTAGCTGCGATCGTTTTGGGCAGTCCTTGGGCAGGAACGTTGTGTATCGCCACAGTTTTAATTATTCAAGCTGTGCTGTTTGCTGATGGTGGTATTACAGCCTTGGGAGCGAATATTTTGAACATGGCAGTAGTTGGTGTTTGGGTTGGCTGGGTTTTAACCCAAACCTTGCAGCGCCTGTTTGGGGGGTCTAAAGGGCGCTTACCTTTGGCTGCTGGCATAGCTGCTGGTGTAAGTGTAGCGGTAGCTGCTATTGCTTGTGCCATTGAGTTAGCCCTTTCAGGAACTGCACCCGTAGCCATAGTTTTACCAGCTATGGCTGGTGTGCATATTCTGATTGGCATTGGCGAAGGGATAATTACTGGGGGTGTGCTGACTTATTTAGCCACAGCCCGACCAGATTTATTACCAGGGGAACAGCAGGAGTTTCGCGGTTGGTCTGTACCCATTGTTACCATTTTCTTGATTGCGGGAGTGCTGTCACTCTTCGCCTCAGCATGGCCTGATGGTTTGGAGAAAGTCGCCGAAAATACGGGCTTCATCGACTTAGCCAGTAAAGTACGGGTAATTGTACCGACTCCCTTAGCTGACTATGGTATTGAGGGTTTAGGGCCAATTGGCACGAGTATCGCTGGGCTTGTAGGAGCTACGGTTTGCTTTGCTGTTGCCTTTGGAATTGCCAAGGTAGTGAAACCGAAGAATGCTTAAACTTTCCTTACCGTTACGTTTGCAACTATCTCTAGTGATTGTAGTAGGAGCAGCTTTATTAAAGCATTATGCTTGGTATTGCTTAGGTGTATATGGCGCGATCGCACTTTTGTGGGCTTGGCTGTTGCGCGTACCAATTCGCCGCTTGGGAGGATTACTCGGTACAGAATTGATTTTTTTGTCATTGCTGGCATTGCCTTTGGGATGGGAACGAGCCAGTTTTTTGCTAATTCGTTCTCTGGTTTGTTTGGTTACTATGAATAGTTTTTTGTTGACCTTACCGCCCCACAGTTTCGGTATCGCCCTCAAAGGTTTACCTGTACCAGCACCTTTAAAAGAAAACTTGTTATTAGCAGGGCAATATATGGAAATTTTGCTCTCAGAAGTGACGCGGATGCAGCGTAGCGCTCAATTACGCGGTTTGAATGGAACTACGGCATGGCTGCGCTACGCCAGTGCTGCCATGATTGGAGCCTTGTATCTCCGTAGTCTAGACAGGGCAGAGCGAGTCTATGCAGCAATGGTAACTCGTGGTTACAACGGGCAATTGCCCATAGATTCTCCCCTCAGACCAAAAGAGCGTTTTGCCATACTAGCAGCTTGGGCGATCGCTGCTTGTGTAACTCTTACTTCTTACAGAATTTAGCGCAGTTGTGAATATTGAGTTTGTGAATCTTGAAACCTTTAACTTCTAATCCCCAATCACCAACCCATAACCCTTACGCAGCCGTAGTTGAGGTTGAGAACCTGGCGTATGCCTATTCTCACCATGAGCCAGTATTGCAAGAAATTTCTTTTAGCTTAAATCCGGGCGATCGCGTGGCCTTGATGGGAGCAACTGGTTCTGGAAAAAGCACCTTGCTGGAGAACCTAATCGGCTTAAAAGAACCGCAAAGTGGCAAAATTACGATTAATGGCATCCCGGTAGAACCGAAAACTCTAGCTCAAGTCCGCCGTCAAATCGGCTTTAGCTTCCAAGATGCCAACGACCAACTATTTATGCCGACCATCTTGGAAGATATCACCTTTGGGCCACGCAACTATGGAATGTCACCAGCAAAGGCAAGCGATCGCGCCCGGCAGTTATTAGCTGATTTTGGACTCGAAACCTACGCCAATCGTTCCGCCCACGAACTCTCTGGTGGACAAAGACGCCTGGCCGCCCTAGCCTCAATTTTAGCCCTAGACCCGACAATTTTAATTTTGGATGAGCCGACTAACGGTCTTGATCCAGCATGGCGGCGTCATTTAGCGCAGGTGTTATTAAACTTACCCGTGCAGGTGATATTAATTGCTTCTCATGACCTACATTGGCTAGGCAGAGTTACTCAACGCGCTTTGGTACTATCTGGTGGTCGCATTCAAATAGATAGCAATATTCAGCCACTTTTGGAAGATGGTGCTACTTTAGACCAGTTGGGTTTGCCGATAGATTGGTAATTTCAGATGAGGGGGCAGGGGAGAATACAAAATTAGCTCTTTCTCCTCTGCTAAGTGCTAAGTGCCCCTCTGCCTCTTCCCAATGCCCCATGCCCCTACCTTAGTTACCTTATTTATTCGTAATATTGGATACTATAGCTGTTCTCGATTGAGTGAGATACAAGAACCCCACCCCCAACCCCCTCCCCGCTCTTCGAGAGGGGGCTATGATGTACCTCTTATGATTAAGAAACGCTATATATTCTCGATTTTATTGTTGTTGGGGTGTTAATGTCTGTTTCACATAAATATACTGTTGTTGCTTCTGTTAGCCTAAGCATTGCTTTATTCATTAGTAGTTGCAGCGAAAATAAAGTCTCCCAGTGCCAGCGATTGATTCGAGTTGTGAATGCCGGAACTTCTCTGATTGATAAAAATAAAGGAACGCAAGTGATTACCAGCATACAGCTATCTAAAGATTTAGAATTTGTGACTAAATCGATTAGGGAACTGAATTTAAAAGATCCTAAGCTGAAAGAATTTCAAAGCGGTTTTGTGAAGATTTTTCAAAATCTTAGTCAAGCGATCGCTATTGCAGGTAAGGCGCTTGGTGCGACCAAAACAGCAGATGCCTCAGCATCTGGGAGAGAAAAAATCCAAAAGGCCAGATCTGAAATTGACTCAGCACTGACAACAGCTACAACACTTGGCCAGCAGTCGGATACATTAGTCAATCAGATGAATAAATACTGTAGCCAGCCTGAATAATCTAATTTGGGGCATCGGTTATTCCCCTCATCTTCCCCACTCTCGCAACGATAATAGCTAGGACAGGGGCAACATTCCCATAAAAAAAGTCTACAAGAAGGTATTCAGCAGCGTTTTTGCCGATCAGACTTTCTTTGTGTGGTAGATTTTACCCTGATGATTTTCTGGCTATACTAGTTATTTCAGGTGATTGATAAATTTCATCCCCCACTATGAAAGAAGAATTGATAGCCAGAGTTGTGCAGGTCTTGCGAATTAATATGAGTTGGATGACTTGGAATTTATTTCTGGCTTTTATACCTTTAGCTTTGAGTGTGTGGCTATTTCGCTTTAGGCGTGGTGGCTCTTGGCTTTGGTGGCTAGGATTCTTAGTTTTCTATGCTTTCTTACCGAATGCACCATATTTGTTGACTGATGTAATTCACCTAATAGACGATATCCGCACGATTCAATCGGTGTGGATGATTACTTTAGTACTTATTCCTGTGTATTTGTTAGTAATTCTCGGTGGATTTGAAGCTTATGTAATATCGTTAATTAATTGGGGTTACTACTTACATCACATCGGCAAAAGCCAATGGATTTGGCGCGTTGAGTTGATTACACATTTTCTCTGTGCTGTTGGTGTTTATTGGGGGCGATTTTTGCGTTTCAACAGTTGGGATTTTATTACTCAACCCGATGCCTTATTAACCAAAGGGGTAGAAGAAATTCTAGGGAAACAACCCCTAGTAATTATTGCTATCACCTTTGTGGTACTTACAGGTTTGTACTGGATTATGAAACGAGTAACTTTAGGTCTTAGCCAACGGGATAGTAAAATAGGCGTAAACTCAGGACGCGCAAACTCTAACACGCCAAATATTTGATGCTTGTGGCGATTTTGGCTTTGGTTGAAATTTGGGGTTAACGACTGTTGCCATAATATATAGATTTACCTAGAATTATAGTAAGTAATTCTAGGTAAAGAATGGATAGGCTGATTAGCATTGGTGAACTAGCGGAGTTGAAAGCCGTAAGCGT
>Ga0105047_10017092_pt1 | contig 11334 bp, 9 predicted proteins | sample MAT04_FD_78384 | JGI IMG/M metagenome (GOLD analysis project Ga0105047, IMG submission 78384) | Freshwater microbial communities from Lake Fryxell liftoff mats and glacier meltwater in Antarctica - MAT-04 (megahit assembly) | ecosystem: Environmental > Aquatic > Freshwater > Ice > Liftoff... | reverse complement strand
GGGATGATGCGCGTCTGGCTGTCGAGCATCTCACGAGGAATATCCGGCACGTCCTGAATGTGCACATGCCCGATTTCACCCGCGCGGACCAAGTCCAAGTCCTCGGTGTGGCTGAGGCCCGTGCAGAAGTGATAGAAGTCGAAGAGCGGGTGCACATTCGGGTGCGCGGCTTCGCGGGTGAGCTTCAACGTCGTGGGCAGGGTCGACAGGAAAGAAGAGTTGCGGATGAACTCGACGTGGGCCTCAAGCTTGAACTTGGCGGCCGCCTCGCCGGCTTCGCGGAGGCAGTCGAGGGCGCCGCGGTAGTCTTCGGCGGTAACTTTGCGCGTCGTCACGGCGGGACAGTACAAACGGCCGATGCCAAAGGAGGCAAACTGCTCGCAGCGCAGCTTCCAGATGTCGAGCTTTTTGGCGCGCCCCGGATCGGGCAGCCAGAAGTCCGGGATGACGGCGGCGGCGGAGATGGGGGTGAGCCCGAGGTCAGTCACCACACGGCGGGCATCGGCGAGCGAGCCGGTTTTGAGGAAGCCGTCGAGCAGCGTGTCCGAGAGTTCCACTTGCCGAATGCCAGCGCGGGCCCATCCGGCCAAGGACTTGGCAAAGCCCGCCCCGGCCGAGGTGTTCTGGTGCAGAGCGAGGGTCATTTTTCCGGATGGCGGGGTCATAGCTTCAGCGATCGGTGCGAGAAGAGCGGCGCGCCGGGAGAGCATAGGGACAATGTATCACTCCGGTTCCCCGCGCGGATCGCCGGTCTCAATCCAAAACGTCAGCGCCGGATCGCCAGGACCCGCCACATACCCCAGTGCCTCCGAAAATGCGCCGTAGGTATAGACTGACAGCACTAGAGGCAGGCTGCGCAACAGGGGCCCGCGCATCTCGGGCCGCGCCCACAGCCGTCGGCTGAGCCGCCAAGCGATGATGGAGGGGCTGAGCGGGACGGCCGCGCAGAAATAGAGCAGGCGGCGGGGCCAGCCCCATTGCTCCACATCGGCGCGCGTCGCCGCAAAGAGCCGCTGCCAGACGGCGCTGTCGCGGGCGCTACCCAATAATCCCGGATGGTTGAGATGACGCACCCGCGCGTCGCCCGCTTGCCAGAACCGGTGGCCCGCCTGGCGCAAGCGGTGCAGAAACAGGCCTTCACAGGCCAAAAACCGCGCCAAATCCAGTTCGGCGGCGAGGATGACACGCCGGTAGGCAACGTTCATCCAGGACGGCGTCGCGATCGGCCCCGAAGCCACGGGAGCCATCCAGGGCCCGTACGCCAAAAGCAGGAAGCTGCGGCTCACCCAGTTCACCGGGTTCAGATTTTCGAAGGCGTAGGCGACGGCCGACACCTCCGGATGCTCGGCAAAGGCGCGCGCGATGGCGGCGGCCCAACCGGCCTGGGGCACGCAATGGTCCTCCAGGAAAGCCACGACCGGGGCGCGCGCCTGAGCGGCACCAAGCGCCTTGGCGTGGCAAATCGACGCGGCTTCGGGGCAAGGGATGTATCGGAGCCCGTTGAAGTCGATCCCACCCAGGTGCGGCGTGTGGTCCATCACGATAATTTCAAAGGGAGGCGAGCCGTCCTGATTCAGCAAGGCTTCGAGGCAACGCCGGGCGCGCCAACGGCGCTCGCCAATCGTGACTACCACCGAGAGGGCTATAGTTAAAGAAGGTTCTGTCATCCTAGTGGTTACACCCTGATCCGCTACTCGATTATAGTGCCCTGTTACTACTCGAATGCATCGTTGCCCGATTGCCTCGAGTCCCTAAGGGGCCTGACGATTGCCTCCCACGAAGTGATCGTGGTGGATAGCACACCGGACGACGATTCGGTGCTCACTCTCGGCGCAGGCGATCCCCGTGTGCGCATCCATCACCACACTTCGCGCTTGGGCGCCCACGCCGCGCGTAACTTTGGTGCACGACTCGCCACCGGCGAATACCTGGCGTTTCTCGACCCGGACATGATCGCGGCCCCGGACTGGCTGGCCGAACTGGACGCCGCGCATCGAAAGGGCCAAGCGGTGGTGGGCGGGGGCGTCGATTGCCCGCCCCATTACTGGGCGCGCGCCGTGCATGTCACCAAGTACGGCTGGTGGCTCACCGGCGGACAGCCTCGCGAACGGGCCCAGCTTCCGTCGGGCAACCTGAGCCTGCCGCGTGCGCTCTTCGAAGAAATGGGCGGATTCCCGGATCGGTTCTGGGAAGGCGACACCGAACTCAGCTATCGTCTTCGAGCGCGCGGTTACGCACTCTGGCACGTTCCCGCAGCCCGCACACGCCACTTTGACGTCCCCACCTGGCGGGGCTTTCTGCGCGAACGATGGCTAAGGGGCGCCGATACCGGCCAAGCCCGCCGATGCCGCAACGCTTGGCCGGCCATCGAATGTTGGCTTCGCGTCGCTGCGTCGCCGGCCACCTGGCTGGTGATGATGGGGCGCAGCGCGGCGCATGCATTCCGGTCCGGCTGGGCCGCCGTTTGGCTCGCTTCGAGCCCGGTAGTGGGCATAGGCTTAGCAGCCTGGATCGCCGGCGAATGCGAAGCGTTTCGAGGAGGGAAGCGGTGAAGCCGGCCGCCTGGATCGTGGCGCTGTTGTTGGCCGCTGTGGCCGTGCGCCGCTTTTGGTGGATTGCGGCAGGATGGCGCCGGCCCCCCGTAATAGAGGCCGGTCAAAGCGCGCCCCATACCCTCATCCTCGCCCCCATGCGCAATGAGCAGGAGCGGGGGAGCGTACTGCTCGAATCGCTCTCCAGGCTCGACTATCCCAAGCAACGCCACTTCATCGTCCTGGGCGACGATGCTTCCTCCGATGGCACAGCGGCCATGCTGCACGCCTGGGCCAGCGCCCGGCCTAACGTGCTGGTGGTGCGGGCGGAACAGCAAGTGGGCAAGGCAGAGCTGATGACACGGATGATGAACGCCTCCGGCAAGGACGCGCCCTTTGTGGCCGTCTATGACGCAAAGCACGGCCCCACACCGGACTCGCTTCGGCAACTGATCGCCGCTATGCAGGACGAAGCCACCGGCTGCGCCTCCGGTTACCTGGAGCCGCAAAACGCCCATGTTTCGCTGGTCTCCCAATACTCGGCACTGGAAAGTTGGGTGACCCAGTTAGTCCACCACGGCGGCAAAGAGCGCCAAGGCCAATCGGCACCGTCGCTCGGCGGCAACTGTGTTTACCGGCGCGCGGCGCTCGAGCAGATTGGCGGCTTCCCGGCCGGCGCACTCTCTGAGGACACCGAGGTGTCGCTGGCGATGCAAGCCCACGGTTGGCGCACGCGTTTTGTGGCGCAGGCTCGGGCCACCAATCTGGTGGTGGAGACCGTGGGCGGGTTCTGGCTCCAACGCTTGCGTTGGAGCCGCGGCCTCGCCGCCGCCCGCCATCGAGCCAAGAGCATGGAGGCTTGGGCGGTGACGCTGGGCTATGCCGATCGCCTCCTATTCCTCGCCGCCGCCGCGATGGCCGTGGCCGGCTACCTGCCGGTTTGGATGCTGTTGTTGTATGCCGCCGCGCCGCTGGGCACGATCTTGAGCGCAGTGCACAAAGCGAACGCTTGGCGCGACGCACCGCGAGTCCTGCTATCCGTGGTGCTGCTCGCCCCCGTCGATATCGCCGTGTCGCTCTGGGCCACCATTGGCGTCCGGCGCGTGAACTGGCGTTAGCGGCAATAATTGCCGGGCCGCCATCAGGAGTTGCATCTCTTTCTGCACTCCCACAAAGAACGAAACCAGCAGCGGCCCCAGCAAAATCCCCAAGCCGCCAAACGCATAGGTTCCGCCAATCGCTGCCAGTGCAATCACCATGGGATGCAGTTTGTCCCCCGCGCCCACCACCAGGGGACGCAGCACATTGTCAATGGACCCCACAATCAGCGCGCCCCATAGCGCCATGATCAGCGCTTTTCCGTAGCTGCCCATCACCAGGTAGCCTATCGCCACCGGCACCCACACCAGCGGTGCACCCACCACCGGAACGACCGAAGCCAAACCGCCCACGGCTCCCCACAGCCACGGCGAGCGCACGCCAATCAGCCAAAAACCCAGCATCAGCAGCGCGCCTTGGCCCAAGGACGCCGCCAACATGCCGTTCAGGTTCGCCACCACCGAATCATGCACCGTCGCGAGGATTCGCTGGGTAGTGCGATGTTGGAGCGGCAGAATAGCGGCCAGCCGCACCATCCACACCCGGCCATAGAGCAATAGGAAGTAGAGGAACAAACTCACCAGCAGGGCGGTCACCACCAAGGTCACGACGACGCCGAAGGCCAAGTTCATATGGCTCAAAAGATAGCCACTCAGGTCTCGCATGCGGCCAATGAGTTCGTCGCGGATCGCGTCTTTATTGAGCGGCAGTCGTTTCGCAACTACGTCGACGACGCGGTCCGCGGTGTGCAGCAAGAGCGCGGGCCAGCCGCCTTCGGCCAACGAGCGCCGGCTCAATTCGTCGTAGGCCGAGCCTAATTCCGGAGTTAGGGTGACGACGGCGAGCGCGATGAGCCCACTAAGCAGCATCACCGTCGCTAGGGTGGTCACCAAGGTGGCCTTGGTGAGCGATCCCAAGCGGCGCGCCAGGCGCTGGTTCACCGGATGCAGGACCACCGCGATCATGGCGGCGAGAATGAACGACGTCAGAAACGGCCAAGCCATCCAGAGCAGCACCGGCGTCAGCACCGCCAACAGCCCCCCGAGAAAGAAAATCGAACCCCGCTCGCGCATTTACGCCGGGACCGCCTTGGGCCGGGCCAGCCACTTCGCCGCCTCCGCCACCCACAACGCGCTGCTGGCCACCAGCAGCGATCGTCCCCAATCGGCAGCCGTAAGCGGGACGGTGCCGAAGGCTTGCTGGAGCCACGGCACATAGATCACCAGGCCCTGCAAGGCCAGCGCCAACCCCACCGCGCCCCACAGCCAACGATTGAGCCAGAGCCCGTTGACCGCGCTGCTGACGCGCGAGCGGGCGTTAAAGGCGTTGAAAGCTTGAAACAAAATCAGCGTAGTAAACACCATCGTACGCGCATAATCCACACCCACGGGTAAAGCCGTTTTCCAAATCCACAATCCACTCGCGGCCATCGTGCAACCCATCAGCACGATGCTCACCAGCATGCGGCGGCTGATGGCGCCTTCGCCAGGCGGGCGCGGTGGCTGTCTCATCGTGTCCGGATCGGGGGGGTCGACGCCCAAAGCCAGCGCTGGGCCCCCATCGGTCAAAAGATTGATCCACAGGATCTGCGCCGCCAGTAAAGGCAACACCAAGCGACCCCCAGGCTCAAGCCCCAGCGGACCCGCCAAGGCCACCGCCAGAAAGACCATCAGCACTTCGCCCGCGTTTGAGGAAAGCAGATAACCCAGGAACTTGCGGATGTTCTGGAACACGGCCCGCCCTTCTTCCACCGCGGCGACGATGGTGGCGAAGTTGTCGTCGGTAAGTACCAAGTCGGCCGCCTCCTTGGCGACGTCCGTCCCGGTGATGCCCATCGCAATGCCGATGTCCGCTGCCTGCAAGGCGGGCGCGTCATTGACGCCGTCGCCGGTCATGGCGACGATCTCCCCGTTGCTTTGCAAGGCGCGGACAATGCGCAATTTGTGCGGCGGATCGACGCGGGCATAGACGGAAACCGTGCGGGTCTTTCCAGCCAGGGCCTCGTCGCTCAGGGCGTTGAGCTGCGCGCCGGTCAGCACCTCTCCGTCGCCGATGCCCAACTCCCGGGCAATCGCCAGAGCGGTAACAGGATGGTCGCCCGTGATCATGATCGGCCGGATGCCCGCCGCGCGTGCCCGGACAATCGCCGCGCTCGCTTCCGGCCGCGGCGGGTCCAGCATGGCGATCAGGCCCAGGAAGGTCAGATCCTCCTCGCCCTCGTCCCGCGGGCCTAGTTTCCGGTACGCCACCCCCAAAGTCCGCAGGGCCTGCCCGGCGAGCGCTTCGGCCGATTGCAGAATCGCGGTGCGGCGCTCGGTGGTGAGTGGCCGGGCACCGGCCTCTAGCTGCTCGGTCGTGCAACTCTCCAGCAAACGGCCGGGCGAGCCCTTGGCAAATTGCACCCGCTCATCTCCATCTTGGTGGACGGTGCTCATGCGTTTGCGTTCCGAAGTAAACGTCATCTCGCTCAAACGCGGATAGCGCGCGGCTAAGTCCACCGGGTCGAGCCCCGCTTTGCGCGCCGCCACCAGCAAGGCCGCTTCGGTGGGGTCGCCTTGAATGGTCCAGGCGCCGTCCTGCTGACGATGGTGCGCGTTGTTGGCCAGGGCCGCGGCGCGCAGCACAGCTTCCACCTCCTGGCGATTGCCACCTTCCACGGTGCCTTCGGGCGAGTAACCGGTGCCGGAGAGTTCCGCTTGCCCGCTCGCCGTCGCGATCGCGCGCACCGTCATCTCATTGCGGGTGAGGGTGCCGGTTTTGTCGGAGGCGATCACCGTAGCCGAGCCCAGCGTCTCTACGGCCGGAAGCTTGCGCACAATCGCACCGCGCTTGGCCATGCGCTGAACGCTGAGGGCCAACACCACGGTGACCACCGTCGCCAGACCTTCGGGCGCCGCCGCCACCGCCAACGCCACGCCAAACATCAGGGTGTGCACCACGGTGGGCAGATCCCGCGCACCCGTCACCAGGAGAAGCGCCGCCACCACCACCCCCGCAATCACCAGCACCATCACGCCCAGTTGCTTACCGATGTGGTTAAGTTCCCGTTGCAGAGGAGTCTTCTGCGGGGCCGTGCGGCGCAACAGGCCCGCGATTTTGCCCACTTCAGTCCGCATACCCGTCGCGCTGACGATCGCTCGCCCGTGGCCTTGGCTCACGGTGGTGCCGGCGAAGACCATGTTGCTCCGGTCCGCCAAACCGGCATCGCCCGGCACCGGCGCCAAGCTCTTCAACACCGGCACGCTTTCGCCGGTCAGCGACGATTCGAGCGTCTGGAGTTCCGCCACTTCCTTTAGTTCAGCGTCCGCCGATATTGTATCGCCCTCGTTTAAAACGACCAAGTCACCCGGTACCAGGTCGCGAGTCGCTAACCGCTGCTCCACTCCGTCGCGCACCACGCTGGCCTCGGGCGCGGCCATGACTCGCAAGGCAGCCAGAGCTTGTTCGGCACGGCCCTCCTGCAAGAAGCCCAGCGCGGCGTTCAGCAGCACGATGGCCACAATGACCAGCGACTCATAAGGCCATTCGGTGTCCCGCTCCACCGCCCAGGCCACCGTCGACACCACGGCGGCCGCCAAGAGCAGCACCACCAGCGCGTCCTGAAACTGGGCCAGAAACCGCCGCCACGCGGGCGTCTCCGGCTCCATGGCCAATTCGTTTGGTCCCCATTGCCGGCGAAGGTCCTCGGCTTGGGCCGTGCTGACACCTTGAACCGTGACTCCAGTCACGGAGTTAGTAGCGCAACCGCGCGGCCAAGGCTTGAATGACGTCCACGATGAACACCTCGCCCTTATGGTTCAGCGTCTCGGCGGCAGCGGCATTCCAAAGCGTCTGTTCTTCGCTCGAGGCGCTCGCGACCTCCGGCACGCAGAGTCGATGCACCCGCCCGGCCCGCGCCGCGTCGAGCACCTCTTCGTTGCCTTCGAGTGCCAACTGACGACGAGCCATCTCCCGGATCTGGCCCACCACTTCGACTCCCCGCGCGCGGTAGTCGTGTTGCGCACAGGCACGCGCTTTCTGCGCAATTTCGCGCACCGGCAGGTCCCGACCGGCCGGATGTGGCAGATGATCGGCAAACAATGCGCAATGCTTGCCGACACGGCGGAAGTCGGCCACCTGTTCGTCCAACCCCATCAAGAGCAGCCGCCCTTGGCCTACCAAAGGCGCCAGGCTCTCATCGGCGCGGGCAAAGAAATGCTCCCGGTGCATATGAGCGTCCTCACGCTCGGACAGGGTGCCGAAGCGCAGCGCGCCCATCGCCCCAGGAGCGCTCCCGGCCGAAGACCGGTTTTCGCGATTCTGGTCCCCATGGTCCTCCCGGTGGCGAAACTCCTCCAGGCCCTTGATCATCCCGTCCGGCAATTCCACACGTGTCGCTTCGCCGTGGGCATAATGCATCAACCGCAGTTGCTTCTCACCTAGGCTCAAAATAAAGAACTCCTGCGGCGTCAACACCTCCGGCAATAACGGCAGGAGAAACGGATGGTCTTCCTGTTTCAGTTGTGCCGTCTCCACCGGCACCCGGTAGACCTCCAGGTAACCGGACCCGGCCACCGCCGCCAAACCCATTCCCCCACCCTGAAGTTGATGTGCCACCAGCACTTCTTCGATCCGGCTGCGCAGTTGGCTGGCGTCCGGCGAGTTCAGCCCGTGGAAGAGACTCTCGATCATTGCATGACGGCTGCCGCCGGCGGCGCCCGGATGGTTGGCTGGCAACAATACGGTAACGCAACAGCCGCGGTGGCTCGCCAACTGGCTCAGGATGGCCGGGTCCAGGATCGGGGGTTGGGGGGATGGGGCGATGGTGGGGGTCATGTATGTGAAAATCCTCCCCTCCCTCGTCAGCACGGGGAGGGCCATTCCGTTTTTCGATAGCGCACCGCCGCGCACTTGCACCACAATCCGGACCATGAAACTCGCCCGCCCTTGTTTCGCACTATTGGGTCTCGTTTTCGCCGCCTTCGCGGAAGAACGCGGCAATTTTGGCCGATCGATGGTGACCAACCAACAGGGGATCGTCTCCACCAGCCAGACCCTGGCCTCCCAGGCCGACGCGCAGATCCTCGGTAAGAGCGGCTCCGCCGTTGACGCCGCCATTGCCGCCAATGCCGTGCTCGGCATACCGAACCCATGATGAACGGCATCGGCGGCGACCTTGGCGGCTAACACCGCCGCGGCGCCCGAAACCAAGCGCGTTTATCTGCCCGTGCCCGCCGTGGGCGAAGTGTTTCGCAATCCGGGCTATGGCCAGGCGCTGCGGTTGTTGGCCACCGAGGGTCCCCACGATTTTTACGAAGGCGAAATCGCGCGCGCCATCCTCACTACCAGCAAAGAAACTCGGCGGCACGATGCAAGCGGCCGATCTCAAGGAATTCTCCGCCCATTGGGTAGAGCCGATCTCTTCGGAGTTCCGCGGCTGGCGCGTCTATGAGTTACCGCCCAACGGCCAAGGTATCGCCGCATTGCAAATTCTGAATATCCTCGAAACCGCGACACCTTCGCCGCTGGGTCCCCATAGCGCCGCCGAGTTACACAATAACATCGAAGCCATGAAACTCGCTTACGCCGACTTACAGCCCTATGTCGCCGACCCGAGTTTCTTTAACTCCCTGGTAACTGCTTTACTCGACAAAAAATACGCCGCCGAGCGCGCCAAGTTAATTGATCCCAAGAAAGCCAATTGCCTGTGAGTCATCAGCCGCTTAGAAAGTTAGCAGAGTCACCCCACAGCGAACTCTACGGGCTAGCGCAATCCTGCTCCAGAAGTACGTTCGTTTGGCCGATGCAACCCGCCGCTGACGCGGACGGGCTCCCCAAAATGCCGTGCTAAGCGCTCACCGGCATCGCCACCGGCATCGGTACGCTTTCGTTGAAGCTATACCCAAAACCACGCACCGAGCGAATGAACACCGGCGCGGCTGGATCATCCTCGATCTTTTGACGCAGGCGCAAGATATACACGTCTACCGTGCGATCGGTCACCGCGCGGTCGTGCCCCCAGACGGAGTCCAGCAGTTGCTCCCGGCTGAAGACGATGCCCGGGCGGGTCATCAAAAACTCAAGCAACTTGAATTCGGTGGCCGTCAATTGCAGCGCCGTTTCGTTCAACTTGACGCGCAGGCTTTCGCGGTCCACTTCGAGTCCGCCAGCCTTTAAGGTGCGCTGTGGCGCGCCTTGGCTGCGGAATTGGATCTTGATGCGTGCGATCAGCTCGCGCACAAAAAAGGGCTTCACGATGTAGTCGTTCGCGCCCAGTTCGAGGCCCACGATGCGGTCGGTCTCCGTGGCGCGCGCCGTCAGAAAAATCACCGGGATGTGCGCCAGTTCGGCGTGGCTGCGGATACCCTTGCAGATATCGAGGCCGTCCGAGTCCGGCAGCATAATATCCAGCAGGATCAGGTCCGGGCGTTCCCGGCGGCAAAGCTCAATCGCGCCCTTGCCGGTTTGCGAACCCGCCATCTGGAAACCCTCTTTTTCCAGGTTGTACTTCAGCAACGAGAAGAGATCGGTATCGTCTTCAATCAGAACAATCTTTTTCATGGTTATCTCCCTTAGACCATAGCGCGCCGAAATTACAAATAAGTTACGATGCTGTTAAGTGAGGTTGAATTGACTCGTCTGGCGACAATCCCAAATCATGTACCGGTACCGTAAAGAAAAATGTCGACCCCTTCTCCAAAGTGCTCTCCACCCGCACCTCGCCGCCCATCGCCCGCGTCAGGTGCTTCACGATCGCCAAACCCAGCCCCGTGCCACCCAACTCGCGCGAACGCGCCTTGTCCACCCGGTAGAAGCGCTCAAACAGCCGCGGCAGATCTTCCTCCGGAATGCCCACCCCCGTATCGGCCACCCACACTTCTACTGACTCCTGGGGCGCTACAACCCCAGCCCGGGCGCCAATCGTGATCGAGCCCCCAGAGGCCGTATACTTCAGCGCGTTATCCACCAGGTTGGTCACAATCTGGTGCATCGCCTCGGAGTCGCAAAAGACCTCGGTCGTTGGGCTGGCATACGCCATCACCAGCCGGATCGCCTGCTTATCCGCCATCGGCTTCATCGAATCCCGCGCATTGTCGAGCAGGCCGTTCACGTAGTAGGACGCAAAGTTAAAACGCTGGCTCTTGAGCTCCACGCGGGACAGCGTCAACAGATCCGCCGTCAACCGGGTCAACCGCTCCGCATTCTGGTGAATGATCTGCACAAAGCGCGTGTTGTGGTGCGGATCGGCCAGCGCCCCGTCGAGCAGCGTTTCGGCATAGCCCTGAATCGAGGCGAGCGGCGTCCGCAGTTCATGCGAAACATTGATCACGAAATCCTTGCGGATGCGTTCCAGCCGCTCGAGCTCCACGTGCTCCTTCTGCAGTTGCTCGAACATCTCCTGCAGCTTTTCGCCCGTATCGTTCAGCCGCGCCGATAAGACGCCGAACTCGTTGCCCATGGGCGCCGACGAGCTCAGCCGGGCCGAGAAGTTCCCTTGCGCCAATTGGTGCGCAAACTCAATGATGGAGCCCAGCCGAGCCGAAAAGTAGCGCGCAAAGAAGGCGGAAATCAGAATGGCAGGCAGGAAGGCCAGCGTGGTGGCGCCCAGCATCTGAAAGCGAATCGCGTTCACCTTGGCCTGCACATTGCGGAGCGGCACCGCCAAGCGTAGGGCGCCGGAGTTCACCGGCACCGCGATATAGAGGAACTGCGAGCCCGGCATCGT
>Ga0105047_10017091_pt1 | contig 11334 bp, 5 predicted proteins | sample MAT04_FD_78384 | JGI IMG/M metagenome (GOLD analysis project Ga0105047, IMG submission 78384) | Freshwater microbial communities from Lake Fryxell liftoff mats and glacier meltwater in Antarctica - MAT-04 (megahit assembly) | ecosystem: Environmental > Aquatic > Freshwater > Ice > Liftoff... | reverse complement strand
TGATCCTTTACCCGGAGGCGTTGGAAATCGTCCGCGCGGCCCCGCGGCGGAACCCCTCGACGGAAGAACTGACGTCGATTTTGCGGGGCGCCGTCGACGCCGCCTACGACGACAACGGCATCTTGCGGGCCTTCCGGCGCTACCGCCAATTGCAGACACTGCGCGTCGGCGTCAACGACATCCTCCGGGATCGGCCGCTCGAAGAGATCACGCGGGATCTCGCCCGCATCGCCGATTCGTCGTTGAAAGTCGCAGTCCAAACGGCCCTGATGAACCAGGTGAAGAAGCTCGGCCAACCGATGACCCCGGCCGGGCAGACGGCTCGGATCGTGGCGCTCGCATTCGGCAAACTCGGCGGCGACGAACTCAATTATTCGTCCGACATCGACCTGATGTTCGTCTACGACGAAGATGGCGAAACGACGGGGAAGCGCGCCGGCTCGGTGTCGAATTCCGAGTTCTATTCCCGCGTCGTCACCGAAGTCATCCGCCTGCTCGCATCGCACACGGACCGCGGCTTCGCCTACCGCGTTGACCTTCGCTTGCGGCCCGAAGGCAACCGCGGGCCGCTGGCGCGCTCATTGTCCAGCACCCTCAGTTATTACGACGTCATGGGCCGCACTTGGGAGCGGCAAGCGCTCATTAAGCTTCGCCACGTCGCCGGCGATTCTCCCCTCGGCAAGCAAGTGGTGAAGGCGCTCCAGCCGTTCATCTACCGGAAGTATTTCAGCTTCTCCGAAATCAACGAGGTCAAGGCGCTCAAGCGGCAGATGGAACTGAGGGCGACCCGGGCCGGGATCGACGAACTCGACGTGAAGACGGGCCGCGGCGGCATTCGCGACATCGAATTTACCGTGCAGTTCCTGCAGCTGCTCAACGGCGGCGACCTCCCGGCCGTGCGGCAGCGGAACACCCTGCTGGCGCTCGAAGCCCTCGAAATGGCCGGCTGCTTGAACCCGCGGGAAACGTACATCCTCGCCGATGCCTACCGGTTTTTGAGAAAGACCGAACACCGCTTGCAATTGCTTTTCGATTGGCAAACCCACCGGCTGCCCACCTCGCCCGAAGAACTGCGGAAGCTCGCCCTCCGCATGGGATACAGCGCGGAGCTTGCGATCCCGGTGGCTGAGGCGGCGCTCCCCGTCTCGGAGTTCCCGGCCCAGCGACGCTCTCCCATCGACGAACGACCGGGTGCGACGTTCGACGCCCGCGCCCTCGCGATTGAACCGTTGGAATTATTCCTGAAGGATTACATCGATAAAACTGCCGTCGATCGGACGATCCTCGATCACCTGTTGCATCAGACGTTCGCGGAGTCGGAGGGCCAAGCCGAACCCGAGTCGGATTTGATCCTCGACCCGAACCCGGACGCCGGCGCCATCCGCGCGGCCTTGGGCCGCTACCCGTTCCGCGACATCCCTATGGCATACCTCAACCTGAATCGGTTGGCGCAAGAATCGGTGCCGTTCCTCTCGCATCGGCGCTGCCGGCACTTCCTCGCCAGCATCGCCCCGCAGTTGCTCCGGGCCCTCGCTGCGACGCCCGACCCGGACGGCGCGCTCAACAGCTTCGAGCAGGTCACGGCGTCGCTTGGGGCCAAGGCGGTCTTGTACGAATTGTTCAGTTTCAACCCGGCCAGTTTGAAGCTCTACGTCGACCTCTGCGCCTACAGCCCGTACCTCTCGGCGATCTTGATCCGCAACGCGGGGATGGAAGATCAACTGCTCGACAGCCTGATGCTCGATCAACCGCGCCGCGCGGGGGAACTCGCGGTCGAACTCGGCGAACTGCTGCGCGGGGCCAGCGACCCCGACCCGATTCTGCGGAGCTTTCAAGACGACGAATTCCTACGCATCGGCGTGCGCGACTTGCTCGGGAAGGCCGAAATTCGCGAGACAACCGCCGCGCTCAGCGCCGTCGCCGATACGATTTTGAACGCGGTGTTCGACCTCGTGGAACCGGGCGTACGGTCGCGGCTGGGAACCCCGCGCGGCGCGGTCGGCGGCGAGTGCCGCTACGCGTTGCTCGGCCTGGGGAAACTCGGCGGCCGCGAGATCAGCTACCACAGCGACCTCGATTTGCTGCTGATTTACGAAGGGGACGGGCAGACGCTCCCCGGGGAATCCGCGGGGTTCGAGCCGACCACGAACTTCCACTACTTCACGGAACTGATGCAGCGCGCCATCAAAATGACGAGCCGCCCCGGGCCGCTCGGCCGTCTGTACGAAGTCGACATGCGGCTGCGGCCGACGGGGAAATCGGGGAGCTTGGTCCTCCCGCTCGGAGAATTCCGCCGCTATTTCGCGGGGGCCGGGGGACAACTCTGGGAGCGGCAATCGCTGACGCGGGCCCGGGTGATTCGGGGCGAGGGCGACTTCGCCGAGGCGGCGATGGCCGCGATCCACGCGGCGGTGCTCGGCCAACCCTGCCATCGGGCCGTCGCCGAGGAAATCCGCTCGATGCGAACACGGATGGAAGCGGCCGCGAGTCCGAGGAGCTTGAAGCGGGCCGCCGGCGGGTTGGTCGACGTCGAGTTCCTCGCCCAGTGGCTGATGCTGCAGCACGGGGCGGATCACCCGGCGATTTTGCAACCGAATATTTGGGATGCCCTCGACGCGCTCGAAGCGGCGCGATTACTCCCGGGCGAGCAGATCGAGACGCTGCGGCGGGGCTATTCGTTTTTGCGGTTCACCGAAGCGCGGCTGCGAATCGTGACCGACCGCCCGCTGACGGAAATCCCGGAGGATCGGGACGACCTCGAAAAATTGGCTCGCCGCGCCGGTTTCGAAGCCGAAGACGGAACGCCGGCGGCCGCGGTGTTCCGGGCAGAATTGAACGCCGTGCGGGGCGCGATCCGCGCGGTCTATGCGTCCGCGCTCGATTCCCCACCGCCTTGAGCCGGTTGGGGTTCAAGGCCCGGCGGCCATTCGCTAAGATGCCCGCAAACCATGACTGAAATCGACTGGCAAAACACGACGACCGGCGCCAATACCATGCGGCGCTACATCTGTTCCCGGACGAGTTCGCGCAAGTTGCAACTGCTGATGTGCGCGGCCTGCCGGATGGTGCTCGACCACCTCCCCGCCGAACGGGTCCGGCCGATTTTGGCCGCCATTGAGAATTATGCGGAAGGTGCCGCCCCCCTCGACACGTTCCGGCAAGCGGATACCGACGCCCAGCGCCTCGAGCGCGAAGCCGATGCGGGCAATCGCCTGACGGCCCATTACGCCGCGGCCGTCGCGCTCCGCGCCGCGGTCAGCACCCCGCTCGACGTAGCGATCCACCGCAACTTCGGGTGGGTCGAAGCCGCCGCCGCGCGGGACGCCGGCAAAGGGTTGGGCGAAGCGGCCGCGAAAGTGCGCCACCGCGAACTCTGCGATCTCTTCCGCGAAATCATCGGCAATCCGTTCGCCCCGCGGACGGCCGTTCCGGTCTGGATGCAAACGGCCGAGCGGCCGCCCCCCGGTTGGTTGATCCGCGTTTCGGAATCGGCCCGCGCCATCGCCGCCGCGATCCATCGCGAGCAAGCCTACGACCGCTATCCGATCCTCGCCGACGCGCTGGAAGAAGAAGGCTGCGCCGACGAAGAATTGCTCCTCCACCTCCGGATTCCGCAAGTCCACGCCCGCGGTTGCTGGGCCCTCGACTTGATTCTCGGCAAGAATTGACCCCGACTCTGGCGGGTTGGGCGAGATACTACGATTGCGCCCGAGATGCGAATTGCACCGGCGACTTCGGACGGTTTCCCCCACTCGATCTCATCCGCAGCGCGATTTTTCCGCCGGAAGGGGAATCGGTTTTTGACGGAGCCTCAAATTTCAGGCGATCATTCGCGTGAAGGCCGCACAATTATGCCCTTTTTCAACCGGTATAAAAGATATTTCTATTTCGAGCGTGTATTTGCGCTGACATTCGGAAACATTCCGCTAATTTACTTTGAGAGTTCATCTAAGGCGGTGAACTTGATTCTCGAGGAGACTCCTATGCGTCTGCGACTCGAAACTTTGGAATCGCGCGAAAACCCGAGTGGGCCGACCTTGGTGGATCCGATTATGGCGCCGCCGCCAGTTCCACCGCCATCCAGCACACCACCGGCACCGACGCCTCCACCCGAGACGCCACCGGTCGCTCCGATCCCCGGTCTGCCACCAGTCAATCCATTCCCACGCACCTGATCCCACCCGACTCTCCCCGAGTGTGATCTCGAAAACACCCCCGGACTTCCGGGGGTGTTTTCGTAGTCCATGGCTCGTGGCTTTAAACCATGAAGTTTCGCGGGTCTTCGATTGTCCCCGTCAAGGCGCTCGATGCGACTGTTAGCGGCGACGCCAGATAGACCTTCGCTTCGCGGTGCCCCATGCGGCCGGGGAAGTTCCGGTTCGTCGTGCTGATGCAGCTGATCGGCGTGTTCAACCGGCCGAAGGTATCCGATGGACCTCCCAAACAGGCCGCGCAGGATGCATCGCCGATCTTGGCCCCGGCCTTCAGAAAAATGTTTCGCAAACTGACGCCGCCGATCATCTCAGTATCCAGGCCCCGGGCCACTTCCGTGGTCGCCGGCACCACGAAGGTGTCGATCCGAACTTCTTTGCCCTTCAAGATCGCCGCTGCGGCGCGGAAGTCGGTGAGTTTGCCGCCCGTGCAACTGCCGATGTACGCCCGGTCGAGTTTCGTGCCTTTCAACTCCGTCACCGACGCTTTGTTGTCCGGGCTGTGCGGCTTGGCCACGACCGGTTCCAGCTTCGAGACGTCGTACACGTACTCGCTGTAGAACTGGGCCGCGGCCAACGGTTTGAAGATCGTGTACGGCTTGCTCCCCGTCTTCACGCCGCGTTCGTCCACATATTTCGTCGTGACCGCATCGGCCGGGATGATGCCGTTCTTCCCACCGGCCTCAATGGCCATATTGCAAAGCGTCATGCGCTCTTCGATGTTCAGTGCGAAGACGCCGTCGCCGTCGAATTCGAGCGCCCGGTAGGTCGCCCCGTCGACGCCGATGTCGCCGATGACCGCGAGGATCAAATCCTTGGCCATGAGGTACGGCGGCAGCGTCCCGGTGAAGACGACGCGGATCGTCGGCGGTACTTTCAGCCAGGTTTTCCCGGTGCCGAGGACGAACGCCGCATCGGTGTTGCCGATGCCGGTGGCGAATTCCCCGAAGGCCCCGGCGGTGCAGGTATGGCTATCGGTACCGAGCAGCACCTCGCCGGGCCGCGTGTGCCCTTCCTCCGGCATCGCGATATGGCAGACGCCTTTGTAATTCTCGGTGCCGACGTCGTAGTAGTACTTCAACCCTTGTTCCTTGGCGAACTCGCGCAACACGTCGACGTTGCGATTCGCCATCGGGTCGGCGGTGAAGATGTAGTGATCCGGGATGATGACGAGTTTGTCCGCGTCCCAGACCTTCGCGTTCGCGCCGAATTGCTTCTTGAAAATGCCGATGGTTCCCGGCCCGCAGACGTCGTGCGTCATTAGAACGTCGACGTCGACCCACACGGTCTCGCCGGCGCGGACTACGTCGCGCCGGGCGGCCTTCGCCAACACTTGCTCGGTCATCGTCATCGACATGGCGGGCCTCGGTCGGCGGGAAAGATAACACTATTGTACGAAGATGCGAAGTCTTCCGGGCGGCCGGTCGATCCGCTATGATATGAGTACCGCCAGTACCTGTTTCGTCGGGATTCGCCATGCCCCACCTCGCTCCGCCCGGTCGCCGCGACTTCATGAAAATCGGGGCGGGCGCCGCCATCGGTTTCGCAGTCCCCGCGGCCGGCTCGGCCGCCGGCGCCCCCGAGGCCCGCGCGAATTCGGTGATCCTCGTCAACCTCACGGGCGGGTTGAGCCACCTCGATTCACTCGACATGAAGCCCGAGGCCCCGTCCGAAATCCGCGGGGAGTTCGGGTCGATCGCGACGGCGGTCCCCGGCATCCGGATTTGCGAACACCTGCCCCGGCTGGCAGAACGCATGAAGCACTGGGCGCTCGTGCGGTCGTTGTCGCACGGGGAGAATGGCCACCTGCCCGGCAGCCACCGCTTGCTGACCGGCGCGGCGATGCCGAACCAGCGCGGCACCGACCTCGACAACGTCCTGTCGCGAAAAGATTGGCCCTGCTACGCCGCCGGCTTGAACTACCTCCGCCCCCGGCGCGATGGCATCCCGAACGGCGTCACGCTGCCGCATTCGCTGATCGAAGGACCGCTGACGTGGCCCGGCCAGCACGCTGGGTTCCTCGGGCCGTCGCACGACCCGATGCTGGTGACGCAAGATCCGAATTCGCCAGACTTCCGGATGGACGCCTTCGCCCTCCCCGCCGGGACCGACCGGATCCGTCTCGAACAGCGGAGGGATCTGCTGGAGCAGTTGGGGGTGGGCGGCGGCGGCGATCCCGCGTTCCGGGATCACCGGCGACAGGCCTTCGAGTTACTCGCCTCGGGGCGCGTGGCCAACGCGTTCAAACTCGAACTCGAACCGGCGAAAGTCCGCGATCGCTACGGCCGCAATCCCTTCGGCCAGTCGCTGCTGCTCGCCCGGCGGCTGATCGGGGCCGGGGTGCCGATCGTCCAAGCGAACATGGGGATCGTCCAAACGTGGGACACCCACACCGACAACTGGGGCAAGCTCAAAACGCGTTTGCTCCCGTGGCTCGACCAAGGCCTCGCTGCCTTGACCGACGAATTGGAATCGATGGGCCTGCTCGATCGAACACTCGTCGCCGCGCTCGGAGAATTCGGGCGGACACCGAAGATTTCGACGCTCCCCGGCGAGAAAATCGCGGGGCGCGATCACTGGGCCGGGGTGTACTCGGGCCTCTTCGCCGGCGCCGGGGTCGCGGGGGGACGGGTGATCGGCAAGTCGGACAAAGTCGGGGCGCGGCCGACGACCGAGTCGTTCACCCCGTACGACGTCGGCGCGACCGTCTATCGGGCTTTGGGCGTCGACCCCGACAGCGAAATCCGCGACAGCACGAACCGCCCGTCCCACGTGTGCGCCGGCCGGAGGATGGACGTGCTATTCGAGAACCGCTGAGATCGCCCCGGGCCTCGGGACTCATTGCCCCGTCCGCCGACGGCGTGTAACGTAATGTCACATGTCATCGCTTCATTATCGTCCGGGATCCGCTATGTCCATCGACGTGATCTGCCCGAAGTGCCACTCGAAACTACGCGCTCCGGACGAGGTCGTCGGCAAGAAGGTGCGTTGCAAAAAGTGCCAAGAGAAGTTCAAGGTGCCCAACCCCGGCGATCCGTTCGACGACGTCGGCGATACCCAGATGCTCAGCGTCCTCGAAGTGCCGAAACCGGAGCCCACTCCTGTCGAAGCGACCGCGCTCGACGATTCCGCGTTCGATGAACCGCTGCCGGCGGTCGTGAAAGCGACCGTCTGGCCATTGCCGAACGAGGTCGGCGAAGATCGACCGAAGAAAAAGCGTCCACGTGACGGCGAAGACGAAGAAGACGATGACCGGCCGAAGAAAAAGAAAAAGCCGAAAGAGAAACCGCTGATCGGCGGGGAGCCGACGTTTGCCATGCCGGGGGCCTCGGAGGATGCGGCGCCAATCCACGTACCACCTCCGCCGCACGCGTCGCAGTTCACCTTCGGGGAGCCCGTGCAGATCGATGCGGACGACGAGGAAGACCGGCCGAAGTCGAAAAAGAAAAAACCCCGCGCGGACGATGAAGAAGAAGATGTCGACCAATCCAAAGAGAAGGGGGCGGCAAAGCCAGCCAAAAGCAAGAAGATGCTGTACATCCTCGTCGGCTTGGCGCTGGCGTTCTTGCTCGGGTGCGGCGGTGCGGCCACGGGGGTATACTTCTTCGTGCTGAAACCGGCGGCTGACGCGATCAGCAAAGCGACGGTCACCGTCGGCACGAGCCCGACCAAGAAAGACGAGCCCGAGAAAACGATCCCGACACAGCCGACCAAGCCGGGTGGCACGGAACCGACGACTCCTCCGCCGAAGCCGGTCGGTCCGGTGGTGACGCCGTTCACGTTGCCCGCGGATCGCCCCGGCACCGGCGTCATCGTCGCGCCGGCTACTTTGACGCCGCTCCCCTTCTCGCCCGATACCGTCCGGCAGATCCACGGATTCGACCACCCCCTCCACGGGCCGATGCTGCTCGCCATCTATCAAAGCCAAGCCGGCTTCAACGGGCGCGGCGCCGAGGACACGCTCGTTCGGTTCGACCTCGAGCGCAAGACGGCCTTGGAATTCACCGCCCCGGCCGACCGGATCACGGGATACAGGATCTTCGACATCTCCGACTCCGGCGACCGCATCGCGATCGAAGCCCCGCAAGGCCGGCTCACCGTCTACGATTACAGAACGAAGTCCAAAGTCTTCGACGGCCTCGACCTTTATGCGGGCCTACCCGAACGCGAGGGGCCCATCGCCTTCGGTTTTGGCGATCCTGACGGGAACCTCGTGGCGGCGGTGGATAAGTTCGGCGCGGTCGACGTTTGGGACATCAAGGAACGGCAGCGCGTCGTCACGGGGTCGCCCGAGCCGGGGAAATCGCCGGTGGCGGTGGGGCCGCGCAAACGCGACGGTGAGTACGGGCTGATGGCGGGGAAAGGTTGGTTGAAATCGATGAAGTGGGAGACGGGGAAGTTTTCGCAGAAGATCAAAGTCCCGGCACTGACCGGCGTCCCGACGGTCGTGGCCGGGCAAGTGCAAGGGGGCAATACGATCCACACGGCCTTCGTGCAAACTCCCGACGGTGGCGCCGATCGGGAGGTATTGATCGTCGACAAGCTCGCGACGGAAAACCCCGGCGTCACCGCGGCGGCGGTCTGGCGGATCCCCCTCCCCGCGGCCGCGGGTATCGCGAAGACGCTGCGTTGGATCGAAGCCGACAAGATCCTCGCCCTCGGCTTCGAATCGGGCGACGCCCTGTTGCTCCTCGATTTTCAAGACAAGATGCCGTTGGTTTATTTGAAGGCGGGCCAAGAGAAAACCAAGTTGAGCGCGACCGGGGCGCACGCCCTAATGCCGAACCCGAAGACGCCCGGCAAAGCGGCGGTGCTGCGGACAACGATCCCCGTCGGTTCCCTCGCCGCGATGCTCGACGCGGCCAAGGTCAACAAGATCCCCGAGCGGGTGTTCGCCAAGCCGGAGGGATTGAGCCGGTAATCGGCCGGTTCCATTCGCATACAATCCCCACGTGCCCGATTCCTCTCCCGGAGCCCATCCATGTTCGCGCCCCTCGACCGCCGTTCGTTCCTCCTCGGGTCCGCCGCCGTGATCGGCACCGCCGCCCTCGGCCGCACCGCCGAAGAGAAAGACCCTTTCGGAGGATTCACCGTCGGCGTCCAGTCGTACACCTTCCGCAAATTCAACCTCGAACGGGCGTTGAAGGAAACCCAAGGTCTGGGCTTAGCCAACGCCGAGTTCTACCGCGGCCACATCCCGACCGACACCAAGCCCGAAGCGATCAAGGGCCTGTTGAAGATGTGCGCTGAATACGGCGTGAAACCGGTCGCGTTCGGCGTCGAGAACTTCAGCAAGGACACCGACAAGAACCGGAAGCTGTTCGAGTTCGCCACCGCGCTCGGGGCGAAGTTCCTGAGCGCCGACCCGGATCCGGACAGCTTCGACAGCCTCGATAAGTTGGTCGCCGAGTACAAGATCGCCATCGCCATCCACCCGCACGGCCCCGCCGGCGGTGGCAAGATGCATCGCTGGCGCGACGCCGAAATGATCATGAAGACCTTGAAGAACCACCACGAACTCATCGGCACCTGCCTCGACACCGGCCACCTCATCCGCGCGGCCCAACTCGAGATCAATCTCGACCCCGTCGAACAGATCAAGATCATGGGGGCCCGCAACTTCGGCCTGCACTTGAAAGACCACGACAACAAGCGCAAGACCGACGTCCCCTACGGCGACAAGACCGGCGTCCTCGACGTGCTCGGCGTGCTGAAAGCCTTGAAGGAAGTGAAGTTCAAGGGGTATATCGCCATCGAATACGAAGCCAACGAAAATGACCCCGCCCCCGACGTGAAGAAATGCTTGACCTACTTCAAAGACCAAGTCACGAAGTTGGGGTAACAATTCGAAGCTTCTCAGGAGCCGAGCGATGACCGCGACCGAGATCCTCCACCCGGAGTTGACGTCCGATTTGGTGGAGCGTGGGTCAGGCTTTCCAGCCTGACTGCAACCAATCGGTGTCAGGCTGGAAAGCCTGACCTACATTCCCGACCTACATTCCGGAGCGTGCCGTGCTGGTGGCCCACGGTTGGCGAGCGATGATCCGGGACATCCGGGCAACATCTCCGGAAGCGATATGACACTGCGAGTCTTGGACAGCGTCCGTGCCGAAACGGTTTATCCTTTCGCACTTCTCGAACGGGAACTTGCGGGAGTCGGTCATCGATTTCCCGGTGAAATGGCACGGATATTCAAACAACTCGAAGTTGATGCTCGATTTTATCCTTGGGTGGAGGCTCAACCTTTCGGCTGCATGTGTCGCGAAGCCCTGCTCTTGCGAGCCACCTATCGCTTGATTTTCGAAATCCGCGACACTGAGGCCGTCGTGGCCTTGATGCATATCCACCGCCGGCCCGGGGCTTGGCACAGCTTCTTGGATGGGAGCAATTGAATCGAACGGACTCGCGTCAGGGCCCACCAAGCGTTTGCGATCACGTCGGGATATGTCGTCGTCATTTTTTGAAGGCGATCATGGTCGCGATTGAAATCTTCCTCATCCTCCGCGGTTGCGTGGCCGCCGCGAAAGGCCGTGATTCCTCACTTCCCGCCCGGCGGGCAGTACTTCGTCAGCCAGCCGAAAACTTCTTGGTGCCAGCGCTCGCTGTTCTTCGGCTTGAGCACCCAGTGGCCTTCGTCTGGGAAGTTCACAAACCGGCTCGGCACCTTGTTCCGCTGGAGCGCGGTGAAGAGTTCGTGCCCCTGCCCGATGGGACAGCGGAAGTCGTTGTCGTTGTGGATCACCAGCATGGGCGTCTTGTTCTTCGCCAGTTCCCCGGCCTTCTTGTGCGGGCTGAACTCGGCGTAGCTGCCGGGCTTCTCCCACGGCAAGCCTTGGTGCTCCCATTCGTCGAACCAGAGTTCGTCGGTGGTGCCCCACATGCTCTCGAAGTTCCAGACCGAGCAGTGCGAAATCTGGCACTTGAATCGCTTGGCGATGGGGCTGACGGCGAACCAGTTTTGCATGTAGCCGCCGAAGCTGGCCCCGGCGCTGGCGATGCGATCCTTGTCCACGTACTCCAGTTTCTCCACGAAATCGAGACCCGCGACGAGGTCGCGGTAGCACTTGCCGCCCCAGTCGCCCGAAATCTGATCGACAAACTTCTGGCCGAAGCCGGTCGATCC
>Ga0105047_10017090_pt1 | contig 11334 bp, 7 predicted proteins | sample MAT04_FD_78384 | JGI IMG/M metagenome (GOLD analysis project Ga0105047, IMG submission 78384) | Freshwater microbial communities from Lake Fryxell liftoff mats and glacier meltwater in Antarctica - MAT-04 (megahit assembly) | ecosystem: Environmental > Aquatic > Freshwater > Ice > Liftoff... | reverse complement strand
TTTAAAGGCACGGGAAACAGTTGGGGACGGAAGACCGTTTCAGCGTGGACTGCCGAGACCAATTTAGGACCCCAGTTGTTGATCACCTATACGGGTGGGAGTGGAACTACACCCACCAGCACGGCTCTACCGGCGACACCCACCCCTACCGCCTTACCGCCGACTGCCACCAACACGGCTTTACCGCCAACAGCCACCCTTCCAGCAGCTACGCCGACGGCGCTGCCTCCCACCGCCACACGGACCCCTATACTGCCCAGCGCGACAGCAACAACGCTGCCCCCTACTCCCATTCCCGGTGCGGTGAACACGACCACGTTTGCGATCAAAGCGGGTTGGAGTGATGTGATTCCTCACCAACTGGTGCGCACAGCGGATGATCGCCTGTATTATTTTGGGACACGCGGCGAAGCCTCCGCGATTCTGTATGCGTATTGGACCGCGGCTGCCGGCATGCCGAACAGCGGCAGTGATTTCTCCGGGTCGGTTCAGGTCAATAATGGCGCCAATATTCTGTCGGCAACGGCGGTTTATGATGGCGCCGCGCTCATTCATGTGCTGACTAATGGCATGGATGGAAAAATCGTTGATCGGGTATTTGATACGCGCAGCAATACCTTCGGAACCGCCAAAGTTTTGGAGACTACCGGCGCCACGGTGAGCGGGTATTTCCTGGGTACTTCCGGGGTGAGTGCCATGCTGGATCAGAACCAGGTGCTGCATGTGAGCTACTGGGCTACGGGCAGTCACGTGATCTATCGATCCTACAGCTATTCTGCCGCGTTGGACGCCCTGACGCTGTTGGATGGCCCCACGCAGTTGGATGCGAGCGGCAATGCCAACCATCCGGTGCTGGCGGTTTCACCGGCGGATGGCTCGGTGAGCGTTGCCTGGATTGTTCAGGCGCAAATTGTGGCAAAAACCAAAAAAGCAGGCAGTTGGGGCAGTCTGGAAACGGTCAGCAGCGCGCCGGTCTGGACGAGTACGGACTCAGGGATCAATATTGATCAGGGGCCCAGCCTGGTGATCGGTTTGGACGGTAGAAAACATCTGGCGTATATTGAAAACTGGCGCAATTCAGCCCCTTATGATTATGGTCGGGTACATTATGTGACCAGCAGCGGGACGGGGTGGGTCGATCAGTATATCGGGTCGTATTCGCACAACCCGGCGATTGCGATTACCGCAGCCGGCCAGGTCAGCATTATCGGGCATGGATACCCTCTTAACAGTGTCTGCACATCGATCGACGACATGTGCCGTTACCAGAGAAATGCCGATGGCAGTTGGGCGGCCCCGCAACTGCTGCGCGCGGCCCAGGGAAGCCAGACCTTTGATTCTTCTCCTTCGGTAAAATGGTCGGTAGTCGGAAATTACCGCCCAGAGGTAATCGAATTCGTTTTTGCTGAAGTGGGCAGCGGATACGATAACCCGATACTCTACTACGGCCGTTTAGGCACGAATTAGTGCTAATCCAGATTTGGGAAGCTTGTTTACCCGATCTCAAAACCAAAAATAAGGATCACGTGGGGCTGTCCTAAAAGTTCACAAACCCCAGCCCGCCCCCTAAAAGGGGCGGGCGTTTTGTTAAAATTGCAGGGATTGTGCCCGTCACTGGCACAATCCCTGCAAAAAAAAAGTAACTGCCCCGCCTCGCGCTTTGCGCTGCCGCAGGGCAGTTGGGGCGGGGGGGAAATGCTCATAAGTGGCAGTTCGTCTACTTTTCGGATGGCCCTCAACTTTTCATTGGGTACATTTACTGTCCCAGACGATTGGATCGGCGCTAAATGGCACGCTGACAGCGGATATGCTGGCAGAAGGATGGCCACGGGGGAGTTTCATTCTGTGGCGGCGGGGTACCTATTCAGGGTGGGGCCTGAATCGTCGCGGCAATCTTCTGGATCGAGTACAAATCACCGGCGACCCAGGGGCGGTCCAACCATTTACGCAGGGCGGCCTGTGGATTGCCTACGATGTAGGCATGCCCCAAAAAATGCGACCAGGCCGTGCTGGGGAGCAGGAAAGCGGTTTCGCCATTTTCAGCATGCTCACCCGCACGGGTGATATACCACCAGAGCAGCCCAAGGCCGCTGCTGTTCAGACTTTCCAGCGCGATGAGGTGGTTGGCGGCTTGCCCATTGAACTGCTCTTTCAAATACCTTCCTACTTCTGGCGTCATGCCAAAAAAAAGCGGTGCAGACCAGCCGGTGGTTTCACCACGCGGGTCGGGGTAATCGGTTTTGGCGCGGTCGCGGTAAGTGGCAAAATTCAACCCGGCTTGCATCGCGGCGACTGCCGCATTCAAACCTTTGGCAGCTTCGGCGGTGTTGTTGAAATGCGTCGCCAGGCGGTAATAGCCAATCGCTCCCGCGATATCGGCATAATAGAGCATGCCGGCCGTGGCTGAACGCGCATTAAAGAGGCTCTGGACTTCTGCCCAATGGGTTTGGGCGTATGACCAATCATTTATATTTTTCGACCATAACCACAGGCTGTAAATGGCCGAAATATTGGCCGCCACCGGCGGCCAATTATTCAAACTGGAGCGCACAGCCAGCGGATACGGTTCACGGGCTGCGCCGCTGTGCAGCCAATCTTTGCTGGGATTGTTATAGGGCAGATTTTGCATGGGCGGATAGCGGGTCATTTCGCCCTGCATATAGGTGACCAGTTGAGTTTTAAGAGGGGCTGTCAGGTAGGGATAGGCCTGGGCCATGCTCAGCAGCAGTTCTCCGGGATCCTGCCAGAACACATTGCCGTGGCTGATATACGCAATTTCTGGCAGGCCAGTGTTGGAGGTGTTGTAGGGCCAGACGCGTGGGCTGGATAAACCCCGCTCTAGGAAGTAGGGCATCAAGTGGTTGCCATTGGCAGCGGTAAGCAGGTTGGATACCTCATTGTTCAGGCGATCCACAAGATCCTGATTCTGGGTGCTGACCGCCACCGGGGTGGTCAGGTCGGTGGTCACGTAGTTTTGCAGAGGGGGTACGACGGCGGGTTGGGCTGGAATATCGTAAGCCGGATATAACGCGCCGCCGGAGTCAGTCCAAACCTGGGGGGTAGGGCAAGTACTGGTTTGTGAATGGGTAAATGCGGCCAGGCCGGCATCGACGACGTGCCAATAAACCATGTTGTTGGCTATGACGGCTCCGCTGCGGGCATGTCCTTCGGTGGTGCGCGGGGTGGGAAAGGGATAAGCCGGGTCAGCGGCGTTACCGCTGAGCGGGAAGAATGGTTTGGGGCCGGCCGGGCCGCACTGCGCAAAACACTCCGGCCAATTGTTGGAAACATTGCCGGCGTGGACGACCTGGCCGCTGCTCACATTCAACCCCCCCAGGCGTTCCCAGTTGTCGACCCATAAGATATTGCCACCCATGGTGAGCATGGCAGCTTCATCAGAGGTCATGCGAAAGCCCGGACCGCCCGTCAGCGGGATGGTCAGCGCGGTGCTGGAGGAAGCCGTCAGACCGGTGATATCCAGATTGCTGAGGTTCATTTTTCCCAGTTCAGCATCATATTTGGTTGTGACATGGATAATGGGGGGATAATCGGTCTGAATGCCGTGCCTGGCGCGGTAAGTGAGGTAGATATTGTTATTGGAAACGACCGGCATATTGGCAATGTCGTTTGATCCATAGGTGTAGAGTACTGGCGGGGTGCCCTGGCTGGCCCCACTGGCCGCATTGAGCACAAACATAGTCTGTTTGGATGGATTGGCATTGAGGAAATTTACGATGTTCGGCCGAACGTTGGCCCAATCGGTGCCCCAGTTTGCGTTCAGCGCACCGGCCTGGTCCATCACGGCATCTCCCCAGGTTTGCAGCAAGTTGTAGAAAAAGTAGTAGGGTTGTGAGCGGTAAAGCACGGAATTCCCCGCGACCACCGGGTAACGGTCGGCCAGGCTTTGACCCTGCAGCGCGGTTTGCCAGGTCAGGGCACCTGTGGCTGCATCGAGGGCAATGGCGGAGATGGCTTCAGAACCAAAGAAGATAGTTTTAGCGTCGCTGCTGAGCGCGGGTGAAGTCAGAATGGCGGCTGCCGCGCTGTATTCCCAGAGTTTAAAACCATTCGAAAGGTTTAACGCGGTCATTTTGCCGTAAGTGGAAGCGACAAAGACGCGTTGATAGCGTTCATCAATCAAGGGCGCGGTAGCGCTGGAGCCAGTAAAGGTCTTCCACAGGACGGATCCGTTAGAAGGGGAGAGGGCATAGGTATAGCCATCGTACGAACTGGTGATCACCGCGGTGGGGGTGGCCGCCGGAGAATGGCGAATGGGGCCGCCGGTAGCGTAGTTCCAAAGCGGCTGACCGGTGGAGGCGTTGCGCGCGTATAACCGGCCGTCCATCCCGCCGATGTACAGATTGCCATTCATCACAATCGGCTGGGCGCGCGATGCCACCGGCACTGCATTCCACTTCCAGGCATAGCAGTATGGCGGATCGACCTGCAGGGGGGTGGCGCCAGTGCGCTGCGGGTCGTGGCCAAGCTGCGGCCAATTGACACCCAGGTCGGCAGTTTGGGGGCGGCTGAGTAAGGGAACATATATTTTATTTGGGCCGGCAGCGACAGGCGACTGCGCGGAAGCAGAGCCGGCCTTGGGGAAAGTGGAAGAAAGCGGTAGTAAAATGGCTGCCGCCAGTACAATGCGAAAGAGGATTTGTTTTAAAGGTTGCATAAGTTTCACCTGGTTTAGCGCTTCGCACCCTGGTGAGGGTAACGCTTCGCACCCTGTAGAGGGTAGCGCTTCGCACCCTGGTGAGGGTACGGTTAGTTGCCCCATTGGATTTCCAGAGCGGGGCGTCCATTAATATTCCAATCTCCAGTGTTTGAGGAGGCAAAGTATTTTCCACTGTGATAATCGCTGTCGGCTGCATAGAGCACGAAGCGCACGGGTTGGTTAGACTGATAGGCTTTTATGACGGCGCTGGTAACGTCCCAATAGCGCGCTATTTTTGGCCATGCGCCGTAATCATAAGTAGGAGGAGGGGGAACATCTACCCAGGCCTGGCTGACATTTTCGAGAGGTGGCGGGGCATTATTCCAGGTAATCGTGTTCTCATTCCAATCCTGGCCAATCGTTAGAACCTGAATCAAGGACGGTGTCGCCAGGCCGGCCTCGCCTGCAGAACCCTGGTGGTGAAGGACCAAACGCGCCGAAAGGATTTTTTTATTGGCTGGGACGGTGGCGAGTGGAAAAGTGACGAAATACTTGGCAAAACATGGCCAATCGGTGATTTTGGATTGGTTTTGTATATTAAAATCCGCCTGAGAGCCAAAATTGGTGTTGCCCCAGGAGTTCCAGATGTATGTGGGGTCGCCAGGACACAAATTGGGGGTGGTACCGCCCACTGAGGCATCGGTCACATTGACGCCGCGCACGGTATCACGCCGGATGAGGTCTGAGCCGGTTACCGTCCCAGACTGCGCACCGGTAGGCGGAAGGCCGAAGCGCAACTGGGCCCAGGTGGAAGGAACAACGGGCTGCATGGCAGCGGGCCAGGTGGTATCGGCCAAGGCGGGACCCGCCGCGCTGTCGCGGTCGTGCATGAGCATGCTGATGCCCCAAAGCGAGCCGTCAGCTGGGCGGCCGATGAGGCCCAGACTGCTGAAGGGGATTTCAAAGGTAATGGCCCAACCGCGCGAGCCTTTAACGTTATCGTTGAACCAGCCGTCATACCCGGCAGTGGTCTGAAACGCGAGGTTGGCGGCTGCCCATTGCGAATTTTGCCCGCGATAGGCTGCCTGATAGGCGGCGCGGCTTTCAAACCAGCTCATGGCACCGTCAAAGCGGTAAGCGGAGGTGGCGAGGGCAGAACCCACGTTTCCGTTGAGGTTAATTTGTAGCGTGACCGAATCCCAGGTGGTGATTGGGCTGGCGCCGGGTTGTGTGGCATACCAGAGATACCGGTCGAAGGTGGAGAGATAAACCCATAGTTTCGTATTGTCATACGCAACCCGCAGGTCGGCATAATTCTCTGAGGAACTCACCTTGCCAAACCAAAAGATAGCCGCTTCGTTGAAGTGCAACGCGGCCCCATCGGCAAAATAGGGTGCATTGATACGCACGGAATTTTGCGAGAGACTGCCATTACTGACCATGGGAATAAAAATGGCGTTTGTGGCCGCCTGGGGAGCACTGCCACGGGCATTCGCAGGACTGTAGAAAATGAAGCTGCAAATCAGCACGATGGTTAGTAAGAGGTACGTTGTTTTCATAGGCGATAGTACTTTCAATTATCAGTAATGATCCCTTCTCAGAAGGGTGTAGGTGTGAGATGGTGATAGGCTAAGTATGGAGGGTTTGCTCAAAATGCCAGCGCTTTGTAGCCCGCGCAGGGGGGCGGAGAATGCGCTGCTCATGGCTAATTGGGCATTGACAGGTGAACTGCCCGATTATGAGAGCAGTACGCAGAACGTGATGCGCGGGGGGGAGTGGGTTTGGGCTGATATTCGTGATTGTAGCATGCTCAAATCGATATTTGGCTGCATGAACTCAGCGCTCGCCTAACAGAATTGTAAGCGGCAGCGTATTATCTCGTCAGGAGATCAGGCTCAAAATGGCAGAATACAGGTCTGGCAGGATTTGGAAGGCGGTTAATCCGTCCGCAGGGGCGGTCAGGGCTTGTTCTTTGCCGCGCCCGGTTTCCACCAGGATCGTATGGGAAACACGCGCGGCCTGGCCGGCTGCCAGGTCGGTGAGCGCGTCACCGATCATCACGGAGCGTGGCAGATCCAGGGAAAGGTCTTGAGCGGCACGCAGCAGCAGCCCTGGCTGGGGCTTGCGGCAAGTACAGTGATTTTCCGCGGTATGCGGGCAAATATACACACCATCAATGCGGCCCTGATGCGCGTGGATGATTTCCAGCAGCCGGCGGTTGATCTCATCGGCAGTATCGCTGGCAATGAGCTGTTTGCCAATACCAGCCTGGTTGGAGATAATCACCAGTTTATAGGGAGTGGCGGCGGCCAGGCGCAGGGCCGCCAATGCCTGGGGAAAGATGGATACATCCTGCCAGGTGCGCACATATTCGGCGCGGTTTTCGATAATAACGCCGTCCCGGTCCATAAAGATCGCTGGAAACATGCGCGGATTATACCATCGTAAATTTGATTAAAATATGCGGTCATGAACAAGCGCAAACGAAATTCAAATTAATGAAATATTAAGCAAGTCTTAATGATAAATAAGGGGAAATTCAACAATAATGAGCAAAATTTACTTGACTAAGTTTATATATATTGCTATACTTTTTTTGACAGAAATAAATACCAATCTTGAATTGGGGCAATGAAGCGAATACTAAATTTGGTCGCTTTGCGTCATTACGCAGAGTATTCGTGGAGCCAGTAGCGAAACCGACTCAATGTCTGTTTTCTTTTTTTTTAAAAAAGTGGATTTGTTTTTTTTGTTGAAGGTAGGACCGGGTGACCGGATGCAATTTGCCAAGATCATATTCAATATAGATCGGTCCGACACCCTGCGATGTCAGAGGGGCGGAGCGTGGGTGAGTAAAGAAAATAGGTGCCGGTTGAGCATGGCAGTCAAACCATCCGTCCTTCAAAGTGTAAAGGTGTATACCGACCGGCAGGCGTCTGGTTTGGGGCGCTATTGTGCCGAGCAGTGCCTGTATGCGCTGGTAGGGTGGGTTCCAACACTTGCCGGTATTGCGCTGCGCGGTTTGCTTTACCGGCTGATTTTGAAGATGGATGGGTTGGCGGCGATTGAAAACAATGTGCGGCTGCGCTTTGCCGATCATATCCGGTTGGGGCATGGGGCGTATCTGGATCAGGGGGTATATTTGCATGCCTGCCCGAACGGCATAGAAATTGGGGCGCGCACGATCGTAATGCATGGTGCTGTGCTGCACGTCTACAATTTTCGGAATATGCCGAATTCGGGGATTAAGATCGGGACAGACAGTTTGATTGGTGAATATTCGGTCATTCGAGGGCAGGGCGGCGTTCAGATTGGAAATCGGGTTTATACCAGCCCATTTACACAAATCATCGCTGTCAATCATGTTTTTGCTGATCCGGCACGGCCGTTTGTGGAGCAGGGTATTACTGCGCAGGGGATTGTGATCGAAGATGACGTATGGCTGGGGGCCGGGGCGATCATTACGGATAACGTCAGAGTTGGAAAGGGTGCGGTGGTAGCCGCGGGAGCGGTGGTGACTAAAGATGTAGAACCGCATACCTTGGTGGGTGGGGTACCGGCAAAATTAATAAAAAGCATCGATAGGTCCAGGGTGCATGATCGGCAGATTCCGGTTTATTTTGAAAATATAAAGGTGGTTAAATGACAACGCTATCAGTAGTCATCCCTGCATATAACGAGCAGGAAGGAATCGCGGATATTGTGCATCGGGTTTTGGCAGTGGCACCGGCACTGGTTCGCGTAGGCGTAAACGAGTTGGAGCTGGTGGTGGTGGACGACGGTTCAAAAGACCGCACCGCGGAAATCGTAGAGGGGATTCAAGGGGTGCGGCTGATCCGCCAAATTAAGAACCGCGGTTACGGCGGGGCGTTGAAAAATGGTTTTATCCAATCCAAGGGTGAGTTGATCGGCTTTTTGGATGCGGATGGCACCTATCCGCCGGAATATTTTCCGCAACTATGCCAGGCGGCCATGGGCAGCGCTGAGCAACCTGGCGAGGGTGGCTGTGACCTGGTGATTGGCTCACGCATGGCGGGAGCCGAAAGCCAGATGCCGGTAACACGCCGGATTGGTAATTTTTTCTTTGCGAATTTGCTCAGCTTTATTGGCAGGCAAAAGGTGACCGACAGTGCCAGCGGGATGCGTGTGTTCAAACGCGATATTCTTGAACGCCTGTACCCGCTGCCGGACGGCCTGAATTTGACGCCGGTGATGAGCACGCGGGCGATTCACGAAGGGGTTAAGATCACGGAAATTCCCATCCCCTACAGCGAGCGGTTGGGACGGTCAAAGCTGAGTGTGGTACGCGATGGCTCCGTATTTTTACAATCGATCGTGTGGACCGCGCTTTCCTACAACCCGATTCGTATTTTGGGCTTTCTAGGACTGGGTGGGATGGGTTTTGCCTTTCTCACGGGCCTGGGTTTGATTTTTGCACGCCTGCAGGGGGTAACCACATTAAACCCCTGGGCGATTGCCGCCATCTATTGGTCGCTGGTCTCGGGGGTGGCGGGCATCAGTATCTTTGCGTTGGGCACCACGTTTAATTATCTGGTTTCGCTTTTTTACAAAAAGCCCATCCGTCAGGGATTATTTGGCACACCAATTTTTAAAACTCCGTTGGACCGCCAATTTGGCTGGATGGGATTGCTTAGCTTTATCGTTGGATTGGTGATTGGCATTATATGCCTGACAATGGGCGTAAACGGCTGGGATATCAATCGCTTATGGCTGTATATGCTGGGCAGTGCGATGTTTATATTAATTGGCGTGCAGTTGATTATTTACTGGCTGCTTATGCGCGTTTTGGAAGATTTAAGCCAGCGCGAAATTCAGGCCAATCAGGATCTGGTCATACGCTAATTTCCAGAAAGCGCTTACTGGTATTTCATTGCAGGATTATTGAAAAGGATTTTGACGATGGCAGAAAATCAGCAACCCACTGAAAAAATTAATTTAGGAACTTCGCGGATCCCCGATCTGCGGATGGCCAGATTTCCAAACGCCGATGATATCGTGCGCAAGGGGCTGTTGGAACGCCCGCGCTCGCCGCAGGCAGTGGATATTCTACTGGTAAACCCGCCCACCCCAGACGGTGGTTTGTGGATTCGCACGCAGCACCGTGTGGGGCGGCGCACCCGTGAGAATATGGTATGGCCGCAGGTTTCGCTGGCTCAAATGGCGGCGCTGCTGCACCCCACCTATACCTTTAAAATTATCGATGCCAACGCCGAACGGATGGGCTGGCCTGAGTTCACCAAACTGCTGGATAAATACCAACCGAAATACTATATGTCGCAGCTCACCGCGCCCTCGTTGGAAAATGATATGTACGGTGTATTTCTGGCAAAAGCGCGCGGCGCAAAAACGATTGTGTTTGGCACGCACGTGACCCCCATTCCGGTGGAAACGATGCGTACCTTCCCGGCGCTCGATTTCGCGCTGGTAGGCGAGCCGGATCTGACCATCCGGGATTTGTTGGATCATCTGGAAGGGAAGATTGACCAGCGCCCAGAGCTCATTGTGAAGTTGATTAATGATCACGACCCGCTCTATAAGCCTTCTTTCAAAGAGGATGGCAGCGTGAATCTGCAGGGCATAACCGGGTTAGCCTGGCGGCGCGGGGAAGAGATTATGCTGAACCGCACGCGGCCTTTTATTAAAGACTTGAATGATTTGCCGATCCCACTGCATGGGGAACTACCGCTGATGAAGTACCGCATGCCGATGATCAAGGGTCCTTTCACATTCATGGTCACCAGTCGGGGCTGCCCGGCTGGCTGTACCTACTGCATCAAGCATGTGTCGTACCAGTTTGCCGTGCGCCTGCGTTCTCCTGAAAAAATTGTAGAGGAAATGTGGGTGTTAAAAAAGCTTGGCATCAATAACATTCACATGTATGCCGACCTTTTCACGGTCAGCCGTGAGCAGGTGATGGCGATGTGCAAGCTGATTATCGACCAGGGATTAAAAATCCGTTGGACTTCGAACAGCCGGGTTGATTATGTGGATGAGGAAATGCTGCTGATGATGGGCAAAGCCGGCTGCTGGTTGATCTCCTGGGGGATCGAAAGCGGCAGTGAGCAGGTGCTGCGGCACGCGCACAAGGGCGCCTACCCGGATAAAGCTGAGCGTGCTCTCACCTGGGCGCATAAGGCCGGCATCAAGAATTGGGGCTATTTTATTATTGGATTGCCCACCGAGACGGAAGAAACCATTCAGCAAACCATTCGGTTTGCCAAGAAACTGCCTCTGGATATTGCCTTGTTCCACGTGGCGGCACCCTATCCGGGAACGCCGTTCTTCTTTGAGGTCGTCAAGGAAGGCTGGTTCCGTCCGGGGACACGCTGGGAACAGGTGGATATGGATAAGGGCACGGTGCTCGATTACCCGGGTTTGCCAGCTGAGCGGCTTTTGTATTGGCAAAAGCGAGCATTTCGCGAATGGGCATTCCGGCCCGGTCCAATTCTTACTTACGCCAAGATGCTCTTCTCGGATATCAACACCTTCAAGTCGGCGCTGAGTGTGGGGTTGCAGACCCTATCCTGGCAAACCAAGGATGAAGGAATTGCTTAGCGCTTCGCACCCTGTAGAGGGTAGCGCTTCGCACCCTGTAGAGGGTAGCGCTTCGCACCCTGTAGAGGGTAGCGCTTCGCACCCTGTAGAGGGGAACGCTT
>Ga0105047_10017089_pt1 | contig 11335 bp, 10 predicted proteins | sample MAT04_FD_78384 | JGI IMG/M metagenome (GOLD analysis project Ga0105047, IMG submission 78384) | Freshwater microbial communities from Lake Fryxell liftoff mats and glacier meltwater in Antarctica - MAT-04 (megahit assembly) | ecosystem: Environmental > Aquatic > Freshwater > Ice > Liftoff... | reverse complement strand
CCCGCCATGAGCTGGACCACGGCCAAAGACCTGCGCGCCCAGGTGCAAAAACTCTGGGACAAAGGCGATTTGCTGCGCCCTTTGGTGCATGGCGAGCCGTTTGAGCCGCGGCGTTTGCGCCTGTCGGGCCCGAGTTCACAGGAGCTGACGGAGCGCTTTGAGGCCGTGCGCGACTGGATCAGCGCGCTACGCGCCACGCCCAAAGTGCGGATAGAACTGCGCGAATTTCGCCACCGCGTGTTGGGCTTGTGTGCGGTGCCGGATGCGGTCTGGCTCGACAGCCTGGACGATGCGCTGGTGCTGATTGGTAAAACCCGTGAGGCAGCCCGCTTTGCCACGCTGGTGGCCAACACACGCGCGCAAAACGCCGCCTTGTTGCCCTGGCTGAAAAAGCGCCCGCTGTTGGCGTTGGAAGTGACAGATGCTTGGGCGCGCCTGCTGGCCGTGGTGACGTGGTTGCAAGCCCATCCACGCCCAGGCGTCTACCTGCGTCAGGTGGATTTGCCGGGTGTGGACAGCAAGTTTCTGGAAACCTACCGCGCTGTGCTGGCCGAGTTGCTCGATTTGGCGCTGCCGCCATCGGCCATTGACGCCACCGCCAACGGCCTGAGCCAGTTTTGTCGCCGCTATGGCTTCAAGGACAAACCGCTGCGGGTTCGCCTGCGCGTGCTCGACCCGGCTTTGCGGCTGCTGCATGTCGGCACCAGCTCAGGCAGCGCTGCGATCGATCGGCCAAACCCATTGGACCAAGACATCACCTTGACCCAGGCCGACTTCGAGCGGCTGGACTGGCCGGTGCAACGCGTGTTCATGACCGAGAACGAAGTCAACTTTCTGGCTTTCCCGCCAGTGCCGGGCAGTGTGGTGATTTTTGGTGCGGGCTACGGGTTTGACGCTTTGGCGCAGGCCACTTGGCTGCAGCGCTGCCCACTGCACTATTGGGGTGATATTGACACCCACGGTCTGGCCATTTTGGACCAGTTGCGTGCCCACTTCCCCCACGCTCAGTCGCTGCTGATGGACCGCACCACCTTGCTGGCCCACCCAGACCAATGGGGCAGCGAGCCGCAGCCTGTGCTGCGTGACCTGACCCGCCTGAACGCAGGCGAAGCCGCGCTGTACAACGATCTGCGCGACAACCGGCTTGGCAAACACCTGCGACTGGAGCAGGAGCGCATCAGCTTCCTCGCGCTGCAACAGGCGCTGAGGGCGATCGCGTGCCAAGTGTCGGCACCCGCAGACGTAGCGCCGCAGACGACGCTGCCGGACAAGCCACCGGTCACGCTGCCGTCCGCGCCCTTGACCATGCCGCTATTCAAACCGTGTACCGCATGAGCGTGGCGTTGACGGCACTGACACCCGCTGCAGCGCTGCTGCTGGCGCTGGCCATCGACCGCTGGCTGGGCGAGCCACCGGTGCGCTTTCATCCGGTGGTGTGGATGGGTAACTACCTGGGCTGGACTGGGCGGCGCGTTCAACAGGTGGCGTTGCAAGGCGCTGTCGGCCAGCCCGTGCCAAACGGCGCCATGGTGGCGGCACTTACTCCAGATTACAAGGCTTTTTGGCTTGGAGCCCTTTATTGGTCTGCGGGAGCTGCTTCATTTTCTGTAGCAGCCTGGTGGCTGCAAAGCGCGGTCATGCAAGGGGCGCAGGCGGCTGGGGGCTGGCTTGGCAACGGTGCATCTGTACTGCTGGGCGGCGTGCTGCTGGCGCTGCTGCTCAAACCCATGCTGGCTTGGCGCATGTTGCAAACCGAGGTGCTGGCCGTCGACGCCGCGCTGGCCGAGTCGCTGAAAGCAGGGCGCAAGCGCCTGAGCTGGCTGGTCAGCCGCGACACCGCTACCCTGACAGAAGCGCAGGTGCGTGAAAGCGCCATCGAATCGCTGGCCGAGAACCTGAGCGACTCGGTGGTGGCACCGATTTTCTGGTTTGTGCTGCTGGGCTTGCCCGGCGCGGTGCTGTACCGCTTTGCCAATACGGCCGACGCCATGTGGGGCTACAAGGGCGTGTACAAAGGGCAAAACTGGGCGTGGGCTGGCAAGTGGGCGGCGCGGGTGGACGACGTGCTCAACTGGCTGCCCGCGCGGCTCACCGGGCTGTTGCTGGCGCTGATGGGTGGCGTACCGCTGGCGGCACTGCGCCGCGAAGCTGGCAAAACCCCGTCGCCCAACAGCGGCTGGCCGATGGCCGCGATGGCGCTGGCCCTGGCTATTCATCTGGGCAAGCCGGGGGTGTATGTGCTCAACCCGGCTGGCAGCGCGCCGCTGGCCGGGCACACGCTAGTGGCCATTGTTTATGCATCAAAAGTGCTTCTAGCCCTTATCCCCATTGCGACGCTTGCTCTGGTATTTAAAGCATGGATCACCGCATGAACGCGCCCTTGCAAGCCCTCGTATGCCCTGAGACCAGCTGGACGCACGGTGGTACCGACGCGCTGGGTGCGGCGCGCTTTGACTTTTCCACCAACAGCAACGCCTGCGGCCCCTGCCCACCAGCACTGGCAGCGGTGCAAGCGGCAGACGCCACCCTGTACCCAGACCCGGCCTACACCGCGCAGCGCGAACGTTTGGGCACTTTTCACGAGGTGAGCCCAGGGCGCATCGTGCTGGCGGGCAGCGCCAGCGAAGCCATTTTTCGCCTCACCGCCTGGGCGCATCAACAAGGCGTGCGAGCGGTTCACCTGCCCCAGCACCATTACGGCGACTATGCCCGCGCCGCGCAAGCCTGGGCGCTGCAGCGTGTGGTTGATCAGCCCTCTGCCGTGGCAGGTTCGCTTTCGGCGCAACGCACGCTGGTTTGGGCCTGCGAGCCGTCCAGCCCCCTTGGGCAGGCGCACACCGGCTGGCCGAGTTGGCTGACGCCACACGCCAGCGACAAAGCTGTAAGTACCCGCACAAACGCGTCAGCAGCCCGCCAACCCCTGCTGGTGCTGGACCGTGCCTACGACCCGTTGCGTCTGAGCGGCGTGTCATCGCTGAGTGATGACCAACGGCAACATGTCTGGCAGTTGTTTACCCCCAACAAAGCGCTGGGTCTGGCAGGTGTGCGTGCTGCGTACTTGATAGCACCTTACGCTTATTCTGAAAGGGCTGGAGGTAAATTTTATGCAGATTTCCAACAGCTTGAGCGGCTGGCACCGTCCTGGCCGGTAGGCGCCCATGGTGTGGCTCTGCTGCAGGCCTGGACGCAAGCTGATACCCAAGCCTGGCTGACCGGGAGCCTGCACACCCTGCGCCACTGGAAAGCGCGCCAGATCGCCCAGCTGCAAACCCTGGGCTGGATCGTGCAGCCCAGCGACGCCAACTATTTTTGCGCCCGCCCGCCGCAGCCCATTGACCTGGCCGCCTTGCGCCAGACGCATGGCATCAAACTGCGCGACGCCACCTCATTTGGCTTGCCTGGCTGGGTTAGGCTGGGAGTGCTGGGGCCGGATGCGCAGGTTGCGCTGGCGGCGGCGCTTCAAGGTGCCCATTCAACTTGCAAGCCCACCGGAGATTTTTTATGACCGCGACCTGCATCATGGTGCTAGGCACCACCAGCGGTGCTGGCAAGAGCTGGCTGGCCACGGCGCTGTGCCGCTACTACGCTCGCCAAGGCCTGAAAGTCGTGCCGTTCAAGGCGCAAAACATGAGCAATAACGCAAGAGTGGTCGCGTCAAGCAATGGTCAGGGCGAAATCGGCTCGGCCCAGTACTTTCAGGCGCTGGCGGCCAAGGCGCTGCCTGATGTGCGCATGAACCCGCTCTTGCTCAAGCCCGAGGCCGACACCCACAGCCAGGTGGTGTTGATGGGCGAGGTCAGCGCCGAGCTCACCGCTATGCCCTGGCGCGGGCGCAGCGTGCATGTGTGGCCGCAGATTGCCGCCGCGCTTGACGAATTGCGTTCTGAAAATGACGTGGTGGTGATCGAAGGTGCGGGTTCACCGGCCGAGATCAATCTTTCGAGTAGCGACATCGTCAACATGCGCGTGGCGCTGCACTGCAACGCGGCCTGCCTGCTGGTCACCGACATCGACCGTGGCGGCGCATTTGCCCACCTGTATGGCACCTGGGCGCTGCTGCCTGCGCCCGAGCGCGCGCTGATCAAGGGTTTTGTGCTTAACAAGTTTCGCGGTGACGCCGCGTTACTGGCGCCCGCGCCGCAGATGCTGCAAGACCTCACCGGCATTCCCACCGTGGCCACCTTGCCGATGTGGTGGCAGCACGGTCTGCCGGAAGAAGACGGCGTTTTTGATATGGCCCCCACGTTCGGCACGGGCGTGTCCTCACTGCCCCCCGGGGGGGCGCCCGCGTCTTCGGGCGGCCGTGCGCCGCTCAGTGACTGCAGCACCACGCGCGGCGAGGTGCAACTGACGGTGGCCGTAGTGGCTTACCCGCGCATTAGCAATCTGGACGAGTTCCAGCCGCTGAAGAACATTCCCGGTGTGCGGCTGATGTGGGTACGTTCGCCTGCCGAATTGGCGGGTCTGTCGCCCTGCGACTGGGTGGTGCTGCCTGGCTCCAAAAGCACCACCGCTGACCTGGCTTGGCTGCGCTCGCAGGGCTTGGACGCGGCTGTGGCCAGGCATGCGGCGCAGGGTGGGGCGGTGTTGGGCGTGTGCGGCGGGCTGCAGATGCTGGGTGAGGCGTTGGTCGACACGCACGGCGTGGACGGCAACGCGCCGGGGCTGGGGCTGCTACCGCTGGTGACTGCGTTTGCGCCGGGGAAAACGGTGCGCCGTACCACTGTGCGTTTTGCTGCAATGATGGATAACGACCCCCCAAACATTCTTGGTGACTCGCTGGCCGTTGGGGCCCAGGCCGGGGGCCTCATACTGTCAAACGCCCAGAAATCGGCCCCCGGCCTGAGCCCCAACAACCAGGCGCAGTGGTCAGGCGAGCCGTTGAAACCTTGGGCGGCGTTGGCAAATATCAGCTTTTCCGGCTACGAAATCCACCACGGTCAAACCGCCCAACACCCCGCCATGGCGCAGGCGGGTGACGTGGCGCGTGAGGTCTTGCCCGGTGGCCTGGGCTGGCAAAACGCCGCGGGCAACGTGCTGGGCATTTACGTTCACGGCTTGTTTGAAGATCCGGCCGCGCTGCAAGCGCTGTTTGCCGCGCGGCTCAGCGGCCCGGTGCCTACGCTGGACGCTGTGTTTGAACGCATGGCCGACTTTGCTGACACGCACTTTGAGCCCGGTGCGCTTCAAGCCCTTTTGAAACCTTGATTCTTTGCTCACTTTTTTCATTAACCTTGGGAGTCCTATGAACCACACCTTGCCACAACTGACCGACCTGCGTGATGACACCTTTACCCTTGCGCTGCAGCACAAGATTGATACCAAAACCAAGCCGCTGGGCTCGCTCGGCCGCCTCGAAACCCTCGCCCTGAGCCTTGGCCAAACGCTTGGCACAGCCGACCCGGTGCTCAAAGACCCCCAAATGGTGGTGTTCGCTGGTGACCACGGGCTGGTGGCACGCGGCGTGTCGGCGTTTCCGCAAGACGTGAGCTGGCAGATGGTGGAAAACTTTCTGGCTGGCGGCGCAGCGGTGAGCGTGTTTTCACGCGCCAATGGCATTGCGCTTACCGTGGTGGACTGCGGCGTGGCGCACGACTTTTTGGCGGGTTTGCCCGAAGGCACCCAGCGCCCTGGCTTGATCGTGCGCAAGGTGAATGGTGGTGAAAAAGGCACGGCTGACTCATCCGCCCAACCCGCCATGACCGCCGCGCAATGCCAAGAGGCGCTGCAAAACGGCATAGGTATCGTCAAAGGTTTACCGGGCAACGCGCTGCTGCTGGGCGAGATGGGCATTGGCAACACCTCGGCAGCGTCTTTGCTGCTGGCACGTTTGGCCGGGCTGGACATTGAAGTCTGCACTGGTGCTGGCACCGGTCTGGACGCTCCCGCCGTACAGCGCAAAGCCGCGGTGTTGCGCGAAGTTCTGGCGCGCCACCCGGATGCGACCGCGCCACTCGACGCGCTGGCCGCACTGGGCGGCTTTGAGATTGCGACCATGGTGGGCGCGGTGATGCAGGCGGCTGCAGAACGCCGCGTGGTGGTGGTTGACGGCTTTATCGCCACGTCCGCCGTGCTGGTGGCGCATGCGCTGCAGCCGCTGGTGTTGCAGCGTTGTGTGTTTGCGCACCGCTCGGGCGAGCGAGGGCACGAGTTCATGTTGCAGCACTTAGGTGTGCAAGCGCTGTTGGACCTGGGGCTGCGTCTGGGTGAAGGCTCCGGCGGTGCGCTGGCCTGGCCACTGCTGCAGTCAGCCTGTGCCATGCTGCGCGAGATGGCCAGCTTTGAATCGGCTGGGGTGTCGGAGAAGGCGGACGCGCAAACCGAGAAGGTCTGATGCACAAAGTTGCTAGGGAGCCAACACCGGGTGGTTGCCCATGGGGGTGACGATCCACCGACCGCCGCCAACCGACGACAAAACTGGCATCTGGCGCGAACTTTATTGCAGTTGCTGTCTGGTATCCGGTATCCGGTATCCCGAAACACCCAGCGCTCCAATCGTCTCGGGTGTGGGTGGGGTAAAGGTTTGGGCCGATTTCAAAAAGCGAAGCGTCATGAGGCCCGGGCCTTTACCCCACCCGCGCCCGTGGCGTACCAACAGTGCCTGCGAGCCCGGTCTTGCGGTATTGGGTTTCGGGTTTTGGGGTCAGGAATGACAGTTGTCAGTTTCATCAGCTTGAACCGGGCCGCGGGGGCAGGGCGGACGCCAAGACCTCATACGCTGCGCTTTTTGAAATCGGCCTTGACATCCGCCCTACCCACGGCCCTTGACGCTTCCGTTCGCCAACTGCTTCTAAGCCCAAGCCCAAGCCCAAGCCGTTGATCACTGCCTGACAATTCACACCTTCAAGTCACTGCCGACTGCCTCATGACCCAATTCCTCCGCCACTACCTCCTGAGCCTGCAGTTTTTCACCCGCATCCCGATCACCGGCCGGCTGGCGCAGTGGGTGGGTTACAGCCCGGCCATGCTGCGCGCCAGTGCCGGGCACTTTCCGGGTGTCGGCGTGCTGGTGGGTGGGCTGGTGGCGCTGTTCACTGCCGTGCTGTTGATGGGGCTGCCACAGACCGGCTCCGCGCCGCTGGTCGCTGCAGCCTTGGGCACGGTGCTGTCGGTGCTTATCACTGGCGCGTTCCATGAAGACGGCCTGGCCGACGTAGCCGACGGCCTGGGTGGCAGCTATGACCGCAACCGCTCGCTAGAGATCATGAAAGACTCGCGCGTGGGTGCCTTTGGTGCCATTGCCGTGGTGCTGGCGCTGCTGTCCAAAGTGGTGCTGCTGGGGCTGCTGGGGGATGTGAGTGCGCCGCTCTTGGTGCTGGCACTGTTTGTGGCGCATGTGGTGTCGCGCACATGGCCGCTGCTGACCATTCGGCTGCTCAGCCACGTGGGTGACGCGGCAGGTTCCAAGTCCAAGCCGCTGGCGGACCAGATCAGTCTGACTGCGCTGGGCACCGGGCTTATATGGCTTTTTTCGGCTCTAGCCCTTACAGTATATGTGCAAGCAGCTACTGACTATATAGCGCTTGATCTCTCCAATGTAGACCTGTTGCAGGCGCTGGCGAATGCGCTGGTGGCCTCGCTGCTGGCCTGGGCCTGGATGACGCGCTGGTTTGCCCGCCGCCTGGGGGGTTTCACCGGCGACTGTCTGGGCGCTACGCAGCAGGTGTGTGAGCTGGCGTTTTACCTCGGGCTGGCGGTGAGTTTGTGAGGCTGACGCTGGTGCGCCACGCCTTGCCGCTGGTGGCGCCCGGTGTGTGTTACGGCGCGCTGGACCTGCCCGCCGACCTGCAGGCCACCCAGCAAGCTGCCTCTAAGCTGGCGCAAAGCCTGCCACGTCTACCAGGCGGCGTGCAAGTGATCAGCTCGCCGCTACAAAGATGCGAGCTATTCGCGCAAGCGCTACAAGGGATAAGACCTGATTTGACGTATAAAACCGATGCCCGCCTGACGGAGATGAATTTCGGCCGTTTTGAAGGCCAGCGCTGGGACAGTATGCCGCCTGAAGCGTTGGATAACTGGACCGCCGATTTTTGGCAGCACCGTTTTGGCGGCGTAGAAAGCGTGGCTGAAGTCATGACGCGCGTCGCCAGCATGTGGGATGAAGCCTGCGCCAGCGGTCAACCCCAAGTCTGGATCACCCACGCCGGGGTGATTCGTGCTGCCACGCTGCTGGCCCAAGGGGTGCGCCGCATCGACCGCGCGCAAGACTGGCCGCTCACGGCACCGGCGTTTGGCGAATGGCTGGCTTTGTAAAAGCCCCGACCAGCAGCTAGCAGCTAGCAGTTGAGCATGGACACGTCGGTCAGCGTGGCTTCATCGGGCGGGCTGCCCGCCAGGCCGGTGGGGTCAAGCTTCAGCAGGGCGAGCAAAATCAGCGGCAAGTTCTCCACGCTGGCGGGCGTGACAGCGCCGTCGTCGGCCAGCCGCGCTGCCAAGTGCAGCACACCAGCCAGTGGGGCCACCGGGCTGCCCAGCAGCGGCTGCGCACCCTGGCGCAAACCGGTGACCAGCGCTGCCGGAAAGTCCCAGTGCCGGGCCAGCTCGGCCATGATTTCGCCCTCGTCAAAACCGACCAGGCTGCGCTGGCGCACCCAACGCTCGCCGGGCGCGGCGGGCAGCGCTTCGATGGCCAGCAGGCGCTCGGGGCGCACTTGCACCAGGCTCAAACCGCCCAGGCGCAGCATCATGCCGCACAGCCAGGCCTCTTGGTCATCCACCTCGCACAGATCCGCCAGCCACTGCGCGTAGCCCGCACACAGCAGGCTGTAATGCCAAAACCGCTTGCGGTCAAAACCGGCCGGAAAGACGCAAGCGCGCGCCATGCACAGTGCCAAGGTCCGTGCGCGTACCGTGGTTACCCCCACCACACTCACCGCGCGCTCCAGGGTGCTGACCGTGCCCGACAGCCCAAACATGGCGCTGTTGGCCATGCGCAGCAGGTCGGCGGTCAGGGCCGGGTCTTTTTTGATGATGCGGCACACGGTGAAGGTGTCCACGTCGTCGTCGCTCAGGGTGCGGATCAACGCTTGCCCGGCTTCGGGCATCACTGGCCATTGCACAGTTTGAACGAAGTCAGACAGGCGGGCAAATGGGGCTCGGTCAGGTACGGCCATGTGTTTTTCTCTCTTGTGGTTGTTGTGTTTTGGGTGCAAAGTCGCAACAGGTCGCCACTGCACACGCCCAGCACTGCGGTGTGCGCGCTTGGCACACATAGCGCCCGTGCAGGATCAGCCAGTGGTGCGCGTCGGTCATAAATGCTTTGGGAATGCGCTTGAGCAGCCCCAGCTCCACCGCCAGCGGGGTCTTGCCCGGCGCCAGCCCAGTGCGGTTGCCGACGCGAAAAATATGCGTATCCACTGCCATGGTGGGTTCACCAAAGGCCACATTCAGCACCACATTGGCGGTTTTGCGGCCCACGCCGGGCAGGGCTTGCAGCGCCTCGCGGGTGCGTGGTACCTGGCCGCCATGCAGGTCCACCAGCATCTGGCAGGTTTGCAGCAGGTGTTTGGCCTTGCTGTGGTACAGGCCGATGGTTTTGATGTGGCTCTCCAAGCCATCCAGGCCCAGAATCAGCATCTTTTGTGGGGTATTTGCTTCCAAAAACAGCGCGCGGGTGGCCTTGTTGACACTCACATCGGTGGCCTGGGCTGACAGCAGCACGGCGGCAAGCAGCTCAAACACGCTGGCAAACTCCAACTCGGTTTGCGGCTGCGGGTTGGTGGCGGCCAAGGTGGCAAAAAAAGACTGGATTTGCGTGGGTGTCATCACATCAATGTCGCGGGCTGATCGGTCACAATTTACCCCATTTACCGGCTGCCACACCTTGCAAACCGTGCGGAATGTGGCCTGAATGCCGCTTTTTGACACTTCATACCTGAAAGCCTTGTTTCATGCAATTCGCCGACCGCCTGCAAAACGTCGAAACCTCTGCCATTCGTGAGCTGTTCAAGCTACTGGGCAAGCCCGGCATCATCAGCTTTGCTGGCGGTTTTCCTGACCCGGCACTGTTTGACGCCACCGGTATTGCCCAGGCCAGCGCTGCCGTGCTGGCCAACAACCCCGGCCCGGTGCTGCAATACGGTGCCACCGAAGGCTATGGCCCGCTGCGCGAAGGCATCAGCCGCTTCATGGCAGGCAAGGGCAGCACGGTAGCGCCAGACGGCCTGATCGTCACTACCGGCAGCCAGCAGGCGCTTGATTTGATTGGCAAATGCATGATCTCGCCCGGTGACAAGATCATTGTGGAAGCGCCCACCTTTCTCGCCACCATCCAATGTTTCAGGCTGTATGGCGCGCACATCATCGGCGCGCCGATTGATGCCGATGGGGTGGATGTGGACCGGCTGGAGCAACTGATTGACGAACACACCCCAAGTTGGTTTACCTGATTCCCACCTTTGGCAACCCCAGCGGGGCCACGCTGAGCCTGGCGCGGCGCAAACGCATTCTTCAAATAGCAGTGCGCACGCAAACGCTGGTGGTGGAGGACGACCCGTATGGCGAGCTGTACTTTGACGCCGCACCGCCACCGAGTCTGCTGGCCCTGAGCGACACCGTGCCTGGCAGCCGCGAGGTGCTGGCGCATTGCGGATCTTTCAGCAAGATATTAAGCCCCGGTCTGCGCGTGGGCTGGATGATTGCCCCGCCTGAGTTGCTGACCAAAGCGGTGATGTGCAAGCAGTTCAGCGACGCGCACACCAGCAACCTGACGCAAGCCATCTGCGCGCAGTACCTGACGATGGACCGCCTGAACGACGCCCTGGCGGTGGTGCGCAAGACCTACGCCGAGCGCGCCTGCGTCATGGCGCAGTGTTTGCAACGTGATCTGGCTGATGCGATTGACTTCAACGCGCCGCAAGGCGGCATGTTCTTCTGGGCGCGCCTGACCGGTGTCAACGGCCAATGCGCCAACGCCGCCGACTTTGCCAAACGCGCTATCGACCAGTTGGTGGCCTTCGTGCCCGGCGCGCCGTTTTACGCGCATGACCCGGACTTGACCACCCTGCGCCTGAGTTTTGCTACGGCAGATGTCGCGAAGATCGAGGAAGGCATTGGCCGCCTGAAACTGGCACTGGGCTAGTCTTATATAAGAAAAAGGCCTCTAGCCCTTATGGAAAAACGGCTAGTAGCTATTGAAAATATAGTAGTGGCAGTATGTTGCGATGTCGACCGGCAAGCGTCGGCACCATCAGCAACTCAGCGATTCGACACCTGCCGGCGCTGCCGGTACACATTGGCGATCACTTTGGGCATGAGTGCGAAGTTGTTGGTCAAGTAACCAATTGCTTGCCTGCGTCGTCTTTGACCGCTACCCGGCGCCGCGGCGCTTCAGCTT
>Ga0105047_10017085_pt1 | contig 11337 bp, 3 predicted proteins | sample MAT04_FD_78384 | JGI IMG/M metagenome (GOLD analysis project Ga0105047, IMG submission 78384) | Freshwater microbial communities from Lake Fryxell liftoff mats and glacier meltwater in Antarctica - MAT-04 (megahit assembly) | ecosystem: Environmental > Aquatic > Freshwater > Ice > Liftoff... | reverse complement strand
CTTCTAAGTCCGTGTTTACTATTACCTCGGCTATTTGTGGATGATGCAGCGATCCACATACAGGGCATAGGTTTCCTTCTTGTAGATTAGAAGCTAAAACTACTGCCATGCCTCCTAGCTCTATTTCTTTTATTTCACCCTCTATAGTTTTAATCTGAACTTTAGCATTTTCTATAATTTGTGACCTAATTTTTAAACTTTCACTTATTTTTTCACTTTCAGCACTTTTAATAGTGTGTTTTTTTTGAAGCTCACCCTGTAATTTATTGTTTTCTACAGCTTTCTCTAAAGAATCCTTAAGTGTGCTATATACGTTTTGTTTTTCTAGCAACAAATTATTATCTCCCGGGAAATTATTCGCTAGAACTTTACTTTTTTCCTGCAAAACAACTAATTTATTCTCACTGCTTTCCTGAAGTAATAGTGCCTGGATATGTTTTACCTTTGTTGTACTTACAGCCTTCTGACACGCTTCCTGTTTATTTTTAAAAGTTTCTACATTTTTCATAGCTGCCGAAACTTCTAGCTCACTATTATAGGCGTACTGAAGTTTCTCTCTATATTCTGGCAGTATCTCTATTTCGTTTAGATTTTCTTCTGTAACTTTTAAATTGTTTTCTGCTTCTGTTTTACTAGTTTGTAGCAGATTATAGTTTAGTGTTTTTTCATCTATATTAGTCATAAGTTGTTTATACTGTTCTAATAGAATTTGTTTTTCATTAGCTAGATAGTTCACTTTTTCTTCAATAGTTGTAGCTTGCTTTAGGCTTACTTCCTTTTCAATTAAAATAGGAAGCTTATTGTTTTTATCATTCATTGCCCCCTCATAGGAGGTCTTTGTTAGATTTAATCTATTGCCCAGCTCTAAAAAAGCGATATTTAATTTTTCAAGGGTAGCTTTGTTTATAACTAGACTAGCTTGGGTTTCAACTACATTGTCCATATATGGTTTTACATTTAGTGCTGCGCTTCCTTTTGTGAATTTTTCATTTTTATTTTTGATTTCTCCTTCTAGAAGTTTTAATTCCTCTGCGTTTTTTAAATATTGATTTTTTTCTTGTTGTAATTCGAAAAGTGCTTTACATTGTTCGTACTTATTATCTAAGGTGTTTTTCTCAACTCTAAGCGCTTTTTCTTCACTTTTCAAACGGCCTAATGCTTCTTTTATTTCCTTATGTGATTGTTCGCATACATTTTCATAGCCTTTCATTTCCCCATCTAGCTCATTCTTAGCTTTTAAATTTTCTGTCTTAATTACTCTTATTTTTTCATAGAGCTTTGTGCCATATTTCTCTAAGGCAAAAATTCGCTCTAGCATGTTTCTTCTTTCTTTTCCTGTAAGCTTTAAGAATTCATTGAATTTGCCTTGAGGTAGTACTACGGACCTTGTAAAATCTTCAACTTTTAGTCCTATAATATCTATAATTTTTTCTTCTAGCTCCTTTGGCCCTTCTGCTAGCACCTGATTATTTTCAGGATTTTCTTTATTTACTTCTATAAGCCTTGCATAGGCAGTTTTGAAGTATCCAGTTTTTAGCCTCTTTATGCATCTTTCTGCTCTATACAACTTTCGGGTTTTCCCAAGGCCTATTTCAAAGTCGTAGCTTATTTCTACTACATTAGTTTCTGTGTTTACAAACTCCTTGGTATCTCTAGAGACTTTCCCATAAAGAGCTATAGTTATGCCATCTAAGATGGTGGATTTACCACTAGCTGTAGGACCGAAGATACCGAAAAGTCCTTTTTCTGTAAGCTTTGAAAATTCTATAATCTGCTCTTGTACAAACGAATTTAAGCCCTTTATTTTAAGATTAACTGGTTTCATTTTCCGAATCCTCCCCATCATATGCTATGCTTAAGAATAATTCCATTAACTCTTCGGAGGGTTCTAGCCCAGCTTTTTCTTTTATAAAATATTCTTTAAACATTTCCTCCATGGATTTTTCTCTTAAGCTTTCCGCTAAATCTTCTTCCCGCTCAAGGCCTTCTAGTATGGGCTGTATAGAAACTATGTCACGCCTTAAACCTTTCATTTCCTTTATATGCTCTGTGCTTATTATTTCCTTAGTTTTTATTTCAAGGTATACCCAAATATTTCTCTCGCCCTCTAGTTTACATTTCTCTAAGGCCTCTTCCACACTGTTACATTTCCATACCTCTATAGGCTTGTAGTTTCTAAACATGATTTGGGATATTTCAGCGTCTTTGCCAGCCACAACATTTACTAAAAAGGCTCCCTTGCTATAGTTTATTTCGTTTTTGCTATATTGAATTGGAGATCCAGAATATCTTATCTTTCCTGAGGTTCCTGGGACTTTTTGTGGTCTATGAAGATGTCCTAAGGCTAAGTACTGTGCCTCTTTTGGAAAAACAGCTGGTGAAACTGAAAGACTTCCTCCTAATTGTATACTTCTCTCGGACCCACTTTCCTCGCCACCCATAGCATAAAGGTGAGATACTGCTAAATTTATGGTATCTTCTCTATACTTTGTAGATAGTTTTTCAAAGAGTTGTCCTATTCTATCAGAATAGCTTTTTTGCCTATCCTCATCATCTAATCCATCGGATAGCACTTCATTCAGCCTCTTTTCACTAGGATAAGGCAGTGTTATAATAACCGCCCTTTCCCCTCTTATACTAAGTTCTAAATAACCTTCTCCGCTTTCTATTATTTCAAATTCACATTTATTCTCAAGGCTTTCTTCTCCAAAGCTGCCTTGCCTTGCTATACTCTTTGGTTGACCTAAAAGTATTACTCCATGCTTATAAGCAAGGGGACTAGCTGCTACTAACCGTTCTGGATTGTCATGATTACCTGCCACCACCAGCACTGCTGTTTTACCGCTTTTAGTAATATTATTAAGGGTGTTATAAAACATTGTCTCAGCCTTTGCTGGCGGATTCCCATTGTCATAAATATCTCCAGCTATAATAACTAAATCTATATTATTCTTTTTAACTATTTCTATAAATTCACCTAGAAATTCTTCTTGTTCTTCTAGCCTACTGTACTGCTCCAGGGTTTTTCCCAGATGCCAATCGGAGGTGTGAAGTATTCTCATTTTCGTCGCCCCTTTCTTCGCTTTTTATTCAACTTTTACAGCTTTATCTATACTAAATAAGTATAGGTAGCTTTCTTTAACTTTCTTTTGTAGGGTTGCCTCAAGCGCTTTTGCATAATATTCTAACTGAGACCTATATTTCTCTATTGAAACATTAACCTCTCCATTTTTTACAGAGTCTGTTTTATAATCCACTAAGATTATTTCTCCATTTTCCTCAAAATAGCAGTCTATTATTCCTTGAAGCATTATTTTCTCCTCCCCATAAATATTGGCTGGAAGGTTTTTATAAATATCACTAGAACTTATCTCCATGTGAAAGGGCACTTCTCTTTTTAAGAGATTTAACTCATAAGCCCTTATCATCCTCTGCCCTAATTCTGTTTTAAATAATTTCACTATTTTTTCAGCTCGTACAGCTTCGCCCTCTTGCTGTGACATTAAGAGTTTTTCCATATAAACTTGAATTTGGGCCTCTATTTCACCCTTAGTAGCAACTTTAGACAAATCTATTCTTTGCACCACTGAATGCATTGCGGTTCCTTTTTCTGCTGGACTTAACCCCTTTGTTTGCTCTAGAAATTTTGGTTTACTAATAAGTTTCGGCTGGTACATAGTTTCTGAGGCACCTTCTGTAAGCTCTACATTAAATTTTCTTTTGAGTTCCGTTACTGTAATTACTGTAGGCATTTTTGTGGACATTTCATATTTATATTTAAAGCCTAGTCTTTTTTCTATTTCCGCCAGATTTTCCTCATCTGTATCTTTTTCATGAAGTTTACATAACTTATCCTGTGTACTCAAAATGGTTTCTTCTTCAAATTCTTGTGTTTTAACTATGTCATCTCTATTCCAAAACCTAATCTGCCAGCTAGAGGGATGCTCTAATAAATTTACGTTACTGTCCTCAATTCCGATTCGCTCTCTTAGCAACTTGCCATCAACATGTCTTATTACAGATGGTACTATCCAATCCAGATAACTTTTGGCTTTTAGAATTTCGTATTCTCCAAGCTTTTCTCCGGTTTCTTCTAAGCCTGAGCTCATTCTGCCTAAATTTCTTTCTATATTTTTCATTGACCCAGTTATTATTAACTTTTCCTTAGCTCTTGTAAATGCTACGTATAGAACTCTCATTTCTTCTGAAAGGCTTTCAATTTTTATTTTCTTTTTTAATGCTCCCTTTAAAACTGTAGGGTAGGAAATTCTTCTTATTGGGTCCACATAATCTGGTCCATAGCCTAATTCATGGTGAAATAGTATGCTTTTATTTATATCCATTAGGTTAAAGTTTTTTCCTGTACCACTTAAGAATACTACAGGAAATTCAAGTCCTTTACTTTTATGAATACTCATTATCCTAACTACATTTTCATTTTCTCCTAAGGTTTTAGCACTGCCCATGTCTCCAGAACTTACTTTTAGCTTGTTTATGAAATTTATAAAGTTAAAGAGTCCCTTATAACTAGTTTCTTCATATTGCTTAGCCCTTTGGAAAAGCACTCTTAGGTTTGCCTGTCTTTGCACTCCTCCAGCCATGGCTCCTACATAACCGTAATAGCCTGTGTCTGTGTATAGATACCAAATGAATTCATCAATGGGCCTATATTTACAAATTTGTCTCCAGTGATCTAATCTTTCTATGAATTTAGTGAGTTTTTGGGTTATTGATGAACTTTTGATAACTGTTGATTCTTGTTCTACTTCTCCTATGCTCAGAAAATTTACCATGGCCTCATAAAAGGACATTTCCCTTTGACCTATTCTTATATCTACTAGCTCCTCTGAGGTAAAGCCGCCTATTGGGGAACGAAGTACTGAAAGCATAGGTATGTCCTGCCTTGGATTATCTATAATTTGAAGGAGACTCATAATTATTTGAATTTCTATGGTGTTAAAATATCCTGTGCCTGTATCTGCATAAACCGGGATGCCTTCAAGCTTTAATTCTTCTAAAAATGAGGGTGCCCAGTTTGAGGTGGCACGTAGTAATATTACAATATCCTTATAGTCCACATTTCTATATTCTTTAATGTTCTTATCGTAAATTTTAAAATCATTTTCCCCATCATGTAGCATTAATTCTTTTATTCGTTTTGCCACAATTCTAGCTTCTAGCTGAATATTTGTAGGGGTTTCGTCCTCTTCTACTTTACTTGCGTCATCATTTTCTGAACCGCTGGACTGATTTTCCTCTTCTGTGTCAGAATTTTCATCAGTAATGTCTACAGCGTCTTTTTCAATAAGATGTAACTCTACTGGTCCACCTACTACTCCCTCATCTTTGAGCTTTCTAAAATAGGCTCCTAAATTTAGTGCTTCTTCCTCTGTATAGTCAAGGTCTCCAATGTTTTTGCACATTATTCCTTTGAAAATATAGTTTACTGCATTTATAACTGGTTCCCTACTTCTAAAGTTTTTGTATAGAGTTATTTTTCTGGTTTTTGCCCCTGCTTCTTTTTCATAGCTACTATATTTTTCCAAAAATAGTTCAGGCCTCGCTTGCCTAAATCTATATATACTCTGTTTTACGTCGCCTACCATAAATACATTGGGCGAGCCTATTTTTTCTCTTGAAATTATATTTAATAACGTTTCTTGTACCATATTACTGTCTTGATATTCATCTATTAAAATTTCTTCGTATTTGTTTCTTAGCTGGATTGCAACAGCGGAAGGTTCTGGTTTTCCTCCTTCATCTATTACTACTTCCCCCTGCTCATTCTTCTGCATTAATATTTGGAGACAGTAGTGCTCGAAGTCATTGAAATCTATTATTGACCGTTCCTTTTTCTTTTGCTTATATTTTTCCTGCAAGTCTATAACTAGTTGTGATAGTTCTAACATGAGAGGGTATAGTTTTTTTATGTCTTCTACTGCTGTTTCTGAATTTGCAGTGACTATCTGCTGTTGTAGCTCCTGTAGTTGTTTTTTTACCTTATTTCTTATATCTTGTACTGCCTTTTGTTTTTCCTTGTCCGCGCAGGCTCTTATGGTAGGTAGTTTTGGGAAACTCAAACTTTCTATAGTTCCAGTTAAGTTTTCAAAGGAGTTTTTAGCCGCACATATAAGGTCTGCAATGGAGGCTAAATCTTCTTTGAAAACTTCATTATATATTGTTATTGCTTCATTATTTTCTATGATTCTTAATGCCTTAATCATTACTTTTTCAATTCCTAGCAGTTCTATTTTAGTGTCCTCCATTAAAACTAATGCCCATGGGGTGTCGCTAAGATTATAACCATCTTTTATATTAAAATCCTCTGCTGCCCCTAGTAGCCACTTTGCTGGTTCTGTAGAACTCATGGCAAAGTTATAAAGGCTTAGAACTATGCCTTGAAGGCCTAAGTCTTCTTTGTTATTGCTGTAGGCTTCCACTAGGTTTAGGAAGTTATGGGTTTGGGCCATTTTCTCGTCTTCTGCAATGGTTACATATCTTTCTTCGAAAAGTTCCTCTAGAGCTTCCTGCTTTAAGAGCACTGCTTCAGTTGCGTCAGCTATTCTGAAATTAGGATCTAAATCTACTATATGAAAATTGCTTCTAATAACCTCAAGGCAGAAGGAGTGAATAGTTGTAATGCTTGATTTATTTAATAATATTAGCTGTCTTTGTAGTAATTTACTTTGTGGATTAATGCGTAGTTCCTTTGAGATTGCCGCAGCTATTCTCTCTCTCATTTCTGATGCCGCTGCATTAGTAAAGGTTACTACTAAAAGCTTATCTATATCTGTAGGTCTCTCTTCGTCCGTTACTATTTTTATTATTCGCTCTACTAGTACTGCTGTTTTTCCTGAACCTGCAGCTGCAGCTACTAAAATATTGCAGTCGCGAGTTAAAATAGCTTTTTGCTGATCCTCTGTCCATGAAACCGCTTTTTCCACAGGTTTAATTTCGCTTACATCCTTATCCATTATTCTTCCCCTCCTATCTTTAGCTTAGATTCATTACATAAGAGTTCCCAAATTTCATAGTCCTTCTTATCTTTTATTATCTTATAATTATTTTCCTTTAATGTAGGATCAAATTGACATATAGCTGTGTACTCACAATAAGCACAGGGGGTGAAGTCCTTTTTCTTATATGGCTTTATGTCTATCTCACCGCTTAACATTTCCTCACAGGTGCTTATTAGATTTTCCTTTACGTGATTAAGTAGCATATCAAACTGTTCCTTAGTTGCTACTGAAGATCTCGAACCTAATTCTCCATCTTTTTTAATGGATACTGGAACAACTAGAGATGCGCCCTGAATATTTCTATCCATCTCTCTAATTATTTTAGTATCTGCTAGAAGTAGCCCCTTCATTTTTAAAGCTTTCATTATGGCTTTTTCCAGTTCATCTTCATCTAAATTATTTTTAGCCTTTATCACTGGGTCATCTATTTTAAAATACAGTATTCCTGCTGGGAAAATTGGCTCCTGTGAAAGCTCGTTTTCCTTAGAAAGAGAACTTTCTTTAGAAAAAGCTTTCTCATTGGTAAGCATTGCATCTAAATAGGTAAGTAGCTGTATTTGAAGTCCATAATATACATCAGATAGTTTAAAATCCTTATTGCCGGATTTATAATCTATAATTCTGTAAAATTCTTCTCCCTCATTTATTAGCTTATCTACCCTGTCTATCCTCCCCACTAAATTTACATTTTCTCCTGTGGATAGTTCTACTTTTATTGGTGGATAATCTCCCTCATTAAAACCAAAGGATACTTCATAGCCAAAAGGTTCAAACCCACTATTTTTCATCTGCTCAACTATTACCAAAATAGTTCGCTTTAAAACTCTTTTTAATCTCTCTGTAAAGTACTTATACCTTGGACTACTGTTTAATATATAGCCGCTCAAACCTTCCTCTGCTTCCTTTTCTACAATGCTTTCAATATTTTGCTGGCACCATTCCTTTTGCAAATCCGCCCATTTTATTTCACTTTTATCCACAAGTTTCGAAAAATTGTCCAGCACACTGTGCATAAAGCTACCTAAGTCTGGAGATGAAAATGTAAAAGTTTTTCTTTCCTTTGCTTTTAAGCCATATTGCACAAAGTAAGCAAAGGGACATTCCTCATATTTTTCTATTCTAGATACACTAAAATAGTTTTTTTCTCCATAAAGTAGTTTTACTTTTTCTTTTTCCAGCATTTTTACTTCATTTTTATAATCAAAGCCCTGGAACATGGTGTTACTCTTTTGTTTCCACTCTGCTTCTTTTTGAAACCATTTATAAACCTTAACCCATAAGGGGGATATATACCCCTCCTCTAAATATTTTCTTAGAGCAAAGATTAACCCATTAAAAGTGGGAATTTTAGCACTTACCTCTCTGAGTTCATGGTCCTCCTGCATATCATCCGCATATTCTGTTATATTGCTTTCTTCTATAAGTCCTTTAAATAAGGCTTTAAATCTAGCTATTATAATAGAAGGCCTTAAGGTTTTGCCTTCGTAATCTGCTATGGCATAACTTATGTTTAAATATTTACTTGGGATAGTTATTGTAGCATAAATTAAATACTGCTCATTAAATACTTCAGTTTTTGTGTCGTTGGCAAGCTCTACTTTGTTTTCTTTTAAAATTATTCTGTCACTGTCTGTAAATATTCCCTCTTCCTTATTTGCCTTTGGAAACACTCCATCATTTACCCCTATAATGTATAGGGCACTTATATCATGACTTTTTATACGCTCTACTGAGCTGATGGAAACTCCATCTAGCGCTGGTGGAATAAGTCCCATTTGATGTTTGCTAAAGCCAAGCGATAGTATCTTTACAAAATCTTCTAATGTTAGAATTTCTTTTCCAAGGACTTCTACCATCTGATCTAATAGTTCATTTACTAGATTCCATATTTTGCTGTACTCTGTAACTTGCTCCTGGGCACCTTCATTTTTAAAATTTTCTATCCACTGCTCTATGGTTTTAAAAACCTTTATGGTTTCTAGAAATTCAAACAGGGCAGTGCAGGTTTTTATAGTAGTGTTTTTGCCTTTCAACTTTTCATTTAATTCTATTAACGGTACTATAAAGATATCTCTTGTATCATTTAATATTTTAATGGTAGCTTCTATTTTTTCAGCTTCTTTTTCCTCGTTGGTTGCTGGAATATTGCTTTCTTTTGTTTCTTCCGCTTCCAAATTTTCAATTTCTTTTATTGTTAAATTTTCAATATCTTCTATTGAAGAGTTTTCAATTTCTTCAGACTTCTGAGTTTTAGCAGGTTGTGTGTGTTCTAGATTTTTTTGTAATTCAACGGTTGCTGCCTTATTGGCGTAGTAGTCTCTAAAATAATATTCAATTTTCTCCTGCCATAACTTAGTTTCTGTCCATTTTCTTTTGCCTTTTATGCCCGCTGCTATTACGAAGTTTTCCAATATATCTATATTTTCCATTTTTATATCCAATAGACCGGTCTTAAGATATCTAAACACTGATTCATAGCTAAAGTTTTTAGTAAATATCTCAACAGCTCCTGTTATTAGCACAATTAGTGGGTTACTTGTTATATCTTTTTTCTTATCTATAAATATAGGGATATTATATTCTGTAAATATGGCTTTAATTAATTTTTCATAGGAAGGTAAGTCTCTGGTTACTACTGCTATTTTATTAAATCTTATGTTTTCATCTCGGCAGATTCTTAAGATATCCTTTGCCACATGCTCTATTTCTGAATAAGCATTTAGACCTTTAAATATCTTTATATTTTTGCATTTTTCAGTGGTTGGGGTGTAGGGAAATGCAAAATAATTCTTCTCAAGAAAAGATAACTCTGCATTATCTTTAAACTTATAATCTTTATTGCCTTGTAACTCGATAGTTTTCTCAATACTAGTTCCAGTTAATCTTGCTAAATCTAAAAGCTTATCTTCTGTAAATTTTATAGAATAAAAAGCATCAGACTCCTCCATACCTTTGGAATGCTGTGAGCTTTCTAGTGGCATAGTTACACTTACCCGTTTTGCCTTTTTATATAGTTTTTCTATTATTCCATACTGCTGTGGCGTAAATCCCGTAAACTCATCAAGCCAAAATTCAGCACCATCAAGAATATCACATTCATCAAGGGCACTGTATAAACGGGTCAAATCGTCATCGGGGTCCACGTAGTTTTGATTTAGAATATTATTGAATTCGCCATATATCAGGGATAAATCTGTTATTTTATCTATTAGCAAGGGGCTTTCCCCTAAATTTTCTTTTACCTTGTTTAAATCTTCCACAGAAATTCCATATTTTTTAAATTCTGTGATTGCACCAGCTACATTATCTACAAAGCCCTTTTGCCTTGAGGCTGCACTAAATACTTTGAGTTCCTCTCCATTTTTCTGCATTATGCTGTGAATAAGCATTGCTTTTCCTGAGGTGTCCATAGGTTTGCGTGTTATTCCACCAACCTCACTAAATACTTTGTAAGCTAATCTATTAAAACTAAGTACTTGGACATTTTTTATTCCTGTAGATCCAACTACTTCTATAAGATTTTTTTCAGCTTGAAAAGAGAATTGTTCTGGTACTAAAAGCACTAGGGGTTTTTCATTTTCTTCCTTTTGCCTATGCTGTATATCCTCTAAGCAGAAAGTACTTTTACCCTTGCCAGCTCCTCCGTAGATAAATCTTAAACTCACAAAAACACATCCCTTCTTTTTTTGGTTCTTAGGCACATTCAAACAAATAACAAGTGTGCTGACTTGTTATTTGTTTTCAATTGCCTGTATATATTAATTCATGTATAATTTTACCATTATAAATACATTTTCTCTAGGCATTATTAATATATTATACCATGAGGAGTATAGTTTTTAATATTCTGCTAGGTAGAAAATAGTTATGGAAATTCTATAATAATTCGCTTTTGTATCATATTAATAATTCATTTTTGTATTATATAAATAATTTTTTCACAAATAGGCATGAACACGTTTTGAGGTATATAATAAGGTTATTAAATCATTATAATTTCACATTATAGGATAATATTTCATAATAATTTTAATTGATATACTAAATTGATATTTTAAATTTATATTTTAAACTCATATTTATAAAATTTATTAATATGATGATCTTTATATTGAGAATACATATAATCTATTGTTTTCGAATACTAACATATTATTTAAAACCTGTGCTATGTGGCTTTATAATGTTTTAAAATTAAATATACGAGGAGACTAATTAATGTTCAAAAAATTTACAAGTGGTTGCGTTAATCTTGTTCAAAAGTATTTGCCAGACCCATTTATATTTGCTGTACTTCTAACCTTCTTTGTATTGATTT
>Ga0105047_10017084_pt1 | contig 11337 bp, 11 predicted proteins | sample MAT04_FD_78384 | JGI IMG/M metagenome (GOLD analysis project Ga0105047, IMG submission 78384) | Freshwater microbial communities from Lake Fryxell liftoff mats and glacier meltwater in Antarctica - MAT-04 (megahit assembly) | ecosystem: Environmental > Aquatic > Freshwater > Ice > Liftoff... | reverse complement strand
TCCTGGTCATGATCTCTCACCACCTTGATCCCGGTTGCTTGCGCTGTTGGTTGGACAGACAGGTGCCCGTTTTCGGGGGTGATCGTCGATGATGCGTGTGACCACGTTGTATGCGTCGTCGGCCGCATCGTCGGCCGCGTACTACACGAAGTACCTGACGCAGGCGCCCGGTGAGGTTCCCGGGGTGTGGATGGGCGCTCAGGCCGACGCGCTCGGGCTTGTCGGGAACGTCGACGGCGATCAGTTGCAGGCACTCCTCGCCGGCCTCGACCCCGTAACGGGCCGCAGTCTCGGCCGGGCGTTGACGGACCGGACGACGAGCGATGGTCGGGTGGTGAAAGCGGTCGCGGGGTTCGACGCGACGGTGTCGGCTCCGAAGTCGTTGTCGGTGTTGTGGGCGTTGACGGGTGATGACCGTCTGTTGGAGTGTCATGACGTCGCTGTCCGCGCGGTCGTCGAGGCGTTCGAGCGATGGGCGGCGACGACGCGTGTCCGGTCGGGTGGTGGCCGTCTGCATCTGGACACGGTGGGGTTGTCGGTGGCGGGGTTCCGGCAGACGACGTCACGGTTGGACGACCCGCAGATCCACACGCACCTCGTCGTGTCGGCGAAGGTGCAGACGGAGGATGGGCGGTGGATGGCGTTGGACGCGCGGGTGTTGAAGCAGCACCAACGCACCTTTGGTGGCCTGTATCAGTCGGTGCTCCGCTCGGAGGTCACCGCGAAGTTCGGGGTCGGGTGGGAGGCGATCGTGAACGGCCAGGCCGAGATCACCGGCCTCGACCCGGAACTGTTGGCAGCGTTCTCGAAGCGTGCCGCGCAGGTCGATGTCGAGACCGACGCCCGGATCGGAGAGTTCGAGGCGCGAGAGGGGCGGGCGCCGTCGCGGTTCGAGCGGGCTGCGATCGAGCGTGAAGCGGCCGCGGACACGCGCGTGAAGAAGACCGGCACCGCTGCCGCAGAGCTGCGGACCGCGTGGCGCAAGGAAGCCACTGATCTCGGCCACACCCCGCGCTCGGTGATCGACACCGTGAACACGGCAGGGCGCACACAGCCGGAGCCGGCGAAGACCACGGTCGCGGAGATCGTCACGGCGTTGTCGGAGCGCAAGAGCGTGTGGCACGACCTCGACGTGCTCCGCGAGGTCACCGACCGCTTCCAACCACGCCGAGGGATCCCGGGCGAGCGATGGTCGGGTGTGTTGGATCGGGGACTCGACAAGGTGCTCGAGGCGTGTGTCGGTCTCGACCCCGACAGCGCCGACAGCGCCGCGAGCGAAGTCAGTCGCCGGTCGGATGGTCGGTCGGTGTGGATCGAACCGGTTGCGCCGCGTTGGTCGTCGCAACAGGTGATCGATCAGGAACTCGACCTGCTCGCGTGGACCCTCGCCGCCCAAGGGCTCGAGCCGTCCCCGTCGCAGTCGATCGAACGCGGCCACCTCGACGTCGTCCAGGCCGCCGCAGCCGCTGAGGTCGCCGGTCGGGACCGGTTGGTGGTGATCATCGGCCCCGCCGGCGCTGGCAAGACCAGCATGCTCACCGCCGCGATCGACGACCTCCATGCGCAGGGCCGGCCGGTGTTCGGGATCGCCCCGACCGCGAAAGCTGCCCGTGTGCTCGAAGAGGAGACCGGCATACGCACCGACACGCTCGCGAAGTTGTTGCACGAACACGCCCGTGACGGCGGCCCGCGGCCGGAGTGGCGGCTGAAGCGATGGACGACCGTGATCGTCGATGAGGCAGGCATGGTCTCGACGCCTGATCTGTGGCGGCTCACTGACCTCGCTCAGCGGCTGGAACTTCGGGTGGTGTTGGTCGGTGACCCACATCAGTTGCAGGCCGTGGCACGCGGTGGCATGTTCCCCGAACTCGCCGCCACCGCAGCTCGAACGGTCGAGCTCGAACACGTCCACCGGTTCACCGAACCATGGGAAGCCGCAGCGTCACTCCGACTCCGTCGAGGCGACCCGGCCGTGCTGTCGGAGTACCTGTGGCACGGACGCGTCGAACCCGGCAGCCTCGACGAGCACCTGCGCACGATCGGACGAGCGTGGGCCGAGACGCACGCCAAAGGCACGTCGTTGGCGATCACGACCACCACCAACGAACACGCCACCCTCATCAACCACCACATCCAGAACGCACGACTCGAGGCCGGCGCCCTCACCGGACCACCGGTGACCGCCGCCGACGGACACATCCACATCGGCGACGTCGTGATGACCCGCCGCAACGACCGCACCCTCACCACCACCGCCGGAGACAGCGTCCGCAACCGCGACCGCTGGACCGTCACCGCCACCCACAACGATGGTTCGATCACCGCCCGCACCCACACGACCGAGGCGACCGTGATGTTGCCGGCGGGGTACGTCCGCGAGTTCGTGCAGCTCGCCTACGCAACCACCGAGCACGGCAACCAAGGCATCACCACCGACCAATCGATCACCCTCGTCACCGGCACCACCACCGGACGAGGCCTCTACGTCGGCGCGACTCGCGGTCGCGAGGACAACCAGTTCCTCGTCGTCACCGATCAGCGATCCGAACGGGAGGCCATCGACCTCCTCGTTCGGGTCCTCGCGTCCGATCGGGCCGACACCCCCGCCGTCACCCACCGCCGACACCTCGCCGAACGCCAACCCGCACCGCCACCCGGGCCGAGGCGCCGCGCGATCGAGCCCGACTGGCTCAACGAGTGGCACACCGACGTGCGGGAGCGGGTCCCGATGATCAACGGTCTCCTCGACGCCATGACTGAGGAACGACCAGCCCTCGAGAACGCCGTCACCCGCGCCCGCGCCGGCCACGCACAGGCGCGCGCCCTTGTGGCACCCGACGAGAGCGAACGGTTCCAGGCCCGCCGCAAAGCAAACCTCGACTCCGGCGCCGCCTCGCTCGCCCGTGCCAGGGCCAGCAGCGCCACCTGGCGAACACGTCGCCCGCTCGAGCGTGCTGTGGCGGAAGCGGTCGAACGGGCAGCCGTGAGCGCTCGGCACGCCGACGACCTCGAAGCCGCCTACCGGCCCGTGAGCGAGCAACGAGAGACCGCACGCGTGTCGCTCGCCAAGGCCACGATGCGGCTCGAAGCGCACGACGGTCGAGCCGTCGAGCTGCGCGACTACCGGGCCGACGACTCCGCTCTGGACCAGGCGATCACCAGCTGGCGAACCTGGGCCGCCGGCCACACCGTCACGAGCGCCGACCTCGACCACGCCGTCGGACAGTTCGCCCGACCCGTCGACGCCGTCCCCGAGGCCCGAGCACTCCTCACCACCCTCGACGCCGACCATCCGGCACTGCACCCGCCCGCACAACACCTCGATCGAGCAGACGTCGGCTTCGGCATCGACCTGTGAGCCCGCCCCCGCGGTTATTCCGGTAGTCCGTCCATGGCGATCGGGTTATTCCGGTGATCGATGGGTTCGCAAGCGCCTCGAGCGAGCCGAATCGCCGCCGGTCCCGCCAAGGAACGCCAGCACCAGCAGGTGTCTCACCGCCCGACACCAGGCCGGGCATATCGGCAGTTATTCCGGTGATCTGGCGGTGTGGGCGGGTCACACCGCGACGATGTCGACGAGGCCTTCGAGTGCTTGGAAGTCGTCGGGGTTGCGTGTGTACAACGGGAGACCTTTCGAGCACGCCACGGCAGCGATCAGCAGATCAACGGCTCGCGCGCCACGCGCTTTGCGGCCCGCGGCGATGACCGCTGCGTAGACGCGTCCGTACGCGCGGGATGCCTCGGCGTCGAACGGCAGCGGGTCGAACACGGCTTCTGCTCGCTGGAGCCTGTCTTGTCGTCGCGCTCGTTCGTCAGGGTCTTGCGTCGCATGAGGACCGGCGGCGAGCTCGGCCATGGTGATGGCGCTCACGGCTGACTCGATCGGGAGCAGGTTCGGGTCGAGACCCTCGAGGTCGATGATCACCGACGTGTCGAGCAGGCCCTGCGGCCGACGCTGGTCAGCCACGTGGGGTCGGGTCCTGGTCGACGCTGGCGTCCAGGTCTTCGCGGAACCGGCGGGCGTCGACGGCAGGTGCGTGACGGAACATCGCGACGACGGTGTCGGTGGACACGAAGCGATGACGGCGCAGCGGTGTGAGTTCGCCGACGGGTGTGCCGTTGCGCGTCACGATGAAGGACTCGCCCAGGTCGAGGGAGCGCATGATCTCGCCACTGTCGTTTCGTAGCTCTCGCTGTGTGATCGTTCGGCCCACGGGCGAACCGTAGCACGGCGTGCTACAACTCCGCAACATACCGACCCGATCGACAGATCCGGCACTACCGCCGAGCCCGATTGCCGCATGCGAGCGTCATCGATCTGAGCCGCGAAACAGAGACCGGAGCCGATCTCGGCAGACTGGGCTCCACGGAACTCAGTGTCCGGCCTGCGGTGCTGGAGTGGGCGCTGAGGAATGGCCAACCGTGCCGCCACCTTGCTGGCAGTCGCGAAGCGGTCACTGTTCGCATCGCAAGAGTTGCCGATTGCCCTGGGGCTCGAGTTCGAAGGGGCTCAGGTATCCCCGCTGTTGATGCGGCCTGAGACCATCGCTATCGAGGAGGAGGTGCTGCGGCGCTACGCGGCGACACCCCGCGCGATCCCCCGCCATCGCGCCGGTCAGCCCGGCCGCTGCCACGCTGGTTTCGGGCGGACCTGGGGGTACCAGGGATGGCGCAGCGGGTCACCGGGCGAGAGTTGCAGCGACAGCCCGGGGGTCAACGGCACCGTCGGGCGCGTTGCCGGGCGGGTGTCGTAGACGATGTCCGTGCCGTAGCAGCGCACCGTCAGTGTCCGCCGCTTGCCGTCGGGAGGCGTCGGCCCGCCACCGTGCAAAACACCGGGATGCACCAGCACCACGTCGCCCGGTGTGATGTCCCACGACACGATCGTCCAGTCGTCGCGGTTCGCCTCGATGTCGGGCAGTTGCGGCAGGTCTGCTCCGTAGAACGGCGCACGCGCATCCTCATTGACGACACGCGGGTTGAAGCCGTCGTACATCGTCTGGCGATGCGATCCGGGCACGAACTCCAAACAGTGCTCTTTCGCCAACGGGTCGAGCGTGATCCACATCGAGGCGACCATCTCGCCGGCCATCGGCCAGTACGGCAAGTCCTGATGCCACGGCGTGCGGCCTGCGCCACCGCCTTTGATGAAGAACTCGTCGGAGTACAACCAGATTTCCTCGCAGTCGAGCAGCTCGGCCATCATGTCCGCGATCGGTGAGTCAAACAGCAGGCGCTGGATCTCCGGGATCACCTCGAAGTTGCGCACGGTCTCCAAGAACTGCTGCGGCGTGCCGTCGTAGAACGTGTGCTTGGCCTGCCCACTGTCGCGCATGACCCGCTGCAGCCCGAGCTCGACGAGCAGCAGCCACTCCGGATGAAGCGCCTCGCGAAGAATCACCACGCCGTCGCGGCGATACTGCTCCTTGACCTCCTGCGTGATCAAAGCCACGGCAGCCAACAGTTCCGGGCGCGGGTGCGTGAGTCGTGCAGATGCTGCCGGTCCTGAAGCGGCGCCCATGTCGCCCGAGTCGGTCACGTGTTGCTCCCCTCGCGCCGAAGCTGCCGGCACTCCGTACAGTCTGCTCCCAGTGCCGGTCAGCGGTCGAAGCGGCCCGTACTGGGCGCGCCGATCGGCAGATCGGCGTGCTACGAGGTTTCCCTCCGACGGTGCCGAACCTTTCGACCGACGACTACAGCTGCGATCAGCGCTGCCACTGCGCCGAGCACAATCATCGTGGTCCGTTGCGCCGCACGTGATATCAGCGGGTCGTATCCGCAGGTCTTCCCGAGGAACTTGTCAGCTGCGACCTTCTTGCCGGATTCGGGGATCAACACCTCGTCGACCGAGAGCTCGCTGTTGGCCGCAATGAGCGTGAGCGGCTCGTCGTATCCAAGCCTGGTGATCACAAACCGCCAGTTCGACGGCACGGGGTCTAGTTCGAGGGCCGAGGTTGCCGTCCAATCGGACTCAGGAAGCAATCCAACGGCGACCTCACCCACTCCGTATTCAGACGAGCCTGGCGACTTGCCCGCCACCCATACCGAACGCGTGGTGTCGGCGTCGGACACCTCGACGCCGAGAAAGTAGGCACCGCAGTTGACGAGGATTGGCGCGCCAGTCTCTGAAAGTTTCACGCCCGTTATGTCGTCCGGCGAGCAGGCCGTGAGTAGCAAGCCAGATGCAAGCACGACGCCGAGTGCCCGTGCGACAACCCCGATCCCGCTCGCTCGCACGCGAGCAGATTGCCCGGTATGTGCGCTCCCTGGCAAGTGATCTGGACGGGTTCTTGATGGCCGGCGGGTGCGGGCAGACTGGGTTCGTGGACGAGGGGCAGCGGGCGTCGATGTTGCGGTCGGCCGCCCCTCCGGCTGACACGCTGGCCTGGGTGTGCGAGCTGCTCGACGCCCCCGCCATGGTGGACGTCGCAGAGATGCCGGGTGGGTCGGCAGCGGCGATGCACCGGGTACGGGTGTCGCTTCGTTCGGGTGGTGAGGCCGAGGTGGCGTTGCGCCGGTACGTGCTCACGGACCCGACGGACGCACCTGCAATAGCTGGCTGGGAAGCGAACGCGCTCGGTCTGGCCGGCTGGGCAAGCGTGCCGACACCTGAGCTACTCGGCGCCGACGTGGATGGTGATCGCACGGATGTCCCGGCGATCGTGATGTCGCTGTTGCCGGGTCGGCCTGTGTGGGAAACCCGCCGTGGTCGGGAGTGGGTATCGCAGGTGGTCGACGCGATGCTCGCCTTGCACGAGATCGATCCTGCGGGCGTGGAGCTTGCGCCGTTCCGGCGCTATCTGCAGACGACGTGGTGGAAGCCGCCGCGGTGGACGGATCGGCCGGAGCTGTGGGAACGGGCGATGGAACTGTTCGACGGTCCGATCCCGGCTTCGATGACGGGGTTCATCCATCGGGACTTCAATCCGGGCAACGTGTTGTGGGTCCGTGACCGGCTGAGCGGCCTGGTGGATTGGCAGACGGCTTGTGTCGGGCCGCGCTCGATCGACCCGGCGCATTGCCGGTTGAACCTGTTCCAGTATCAGCCGCAGCTGGCCGACGAGCTGCTGACGGTGTGGGAGGAACGTTCCGGGTTGCGCTTCGAACGGTGGGCGGACCTCGTGAACATTCTCGGCGATCTCGATCAGATTGGTCGGCGTCGACAGGCGAACGAGGCGACGTTCCGGATCGAGCGTGCGATCGAGCAGGCCGTCGCCGAACTCACCTGAGCCCGACGGTCAGCGGGCGGCGCCGGCGATGAAGGTGGACACGGTGTAGGTGGCGTGCCGGTCGAGCGACACCCGGGCCCGGTCGTAGCGCATCGTGGTGCGCGGATCGGCGTGCGAGGCCGCCTCCTGGACGTCGCGCAACGGGACCCCGGCATCGAGCGCGGCGGTGATGAACCCGTGACGCAAGGTGTGGGGTCCGATCTTCTTGTTGATCCCCGCTGCTTTGCCGATCCGTCGAACGATGCGGGCGGCCGCATGCCGGTCGAGGCGTTCACCGTCGTTGCCGAGCAGGACCGGACCCTCGAACCGCTCCCCAACCGCGAGATCGACCGCGCGGGCGGTTCGGGGTGACATCGGCATCATCACGGTCTTGCCGCCCTTGCGCAACACGGTCAGGGTGCGATGTCCGCGTTCCATGCCGAGCTGCTCGATGTTCGCCCCGGCAGCTTCCGAGACACGGAGACCATTCATCGCCAACAACGCGATCAACGCATGATCCCGCGCCCCGGCCAGACCGGCGGCGACGAGCATCGCTCCAAGCTCGTTGCGGTCGAGCCCGACCGCATGGGACTCGTAGTCGAGGCGTGGCCGCCGGACATGCACCGCTGGGGAGTGTTCGATCAGGCCTTCCTGTTCGGCGTAGCGGTAGAAGCACGTCACCGTGCACAGTCGGCGGGCGATCGTCGCCCGCGATCGGCCCTTGGCCTCGAGATCACGGGCGAACGCTTCGATGTGGACCCGCTTCGAATCGAACAAATGCAAGTCGAGCGCACGGCACCAGATCGCGAACTGGCGTAGATCCAACGCGTACGCGTCACGGGTCAGGCCGGAGTAGCCGGACAAGAACCCGGCCAGAGCGAGTGCTTCGGGATCGGTGAACACCTCCTCGCGAGGGCGAACCAGTTGGGATGAGATGACGGTGTCGGACATGGCAGAGGACCTCCTTGGTCGGCAGCCATGAGCCGTCCGCCAACCAGCGCTGTTCGCCGCAAGGCCCTCAAGAACCCGTCCAGATCGCTTGCCAGGGGGCGCACATACCGGGCATTTGGTGCGGGTGGGATGTTCGGTGGACGTCGTGTGCGCTGCGGGTCGGCCTGCGACCTGGAGCGCACACGACGTCCCGCGTCGCGCCCGAACTGCCGATCGGTACGCGTTCGCTGCTCCCGCACCGGTCCGCGGCAGCCCGCTCAAGGTTTGTACCGTGGTCAGCACGAGGGGGTTGAGGTGAACGAGGACGTGGTGTTCGGGGTCGGCTTCTCGTTGGCCGGTGTACTCGGAGTCATACTTCTCCTGCGCGCTCGAACGCTGGCTGAAGACGTGTACGCGTGGCAACGTCGTGCCCTTGTTTCGTTCAGCTTGGAGCAGACACTCGGGATGCTTCGCATCTTTGGAGCAGCGCTGGTCTTCATGGGATCGGTTGCAATGGTGGAGCTGATCGTCTCCTTCCTGTGACGACACAGCGCCGTCCAGAATAAATGCCGATATGCCCTCCATTGCGAGATCGAGTTCGCAGCGGGTCTTCGCTCTGACACACGGCGTCGGGCGTATCCGATCAGATACGTTCCATGGACATGGCGTTCGATCTGATCGAAGACGTTCGGCGGCGTGCTGGGCTGAGCCAAGAAGAACTCGCAGCGCGAGCGGGAACCTCTCGGCCGACGCTGTCGGCGTACGAGCGCGGACGGAAGTCACCAACACTGGTCACGGTGACACGGGTGCTCGAGAGCGCTGGATTCGAGTTGAAGGCCGAACCCAAGATCACCTTCCGGGAGCACCCGGTGCGCAGGGGTCGGTCGTTCGTCGTGGCGAATCGGCTCTGGCGGCTCGCCGTCGAGGAGGCCGTGGCGCAGGTGACACTGCCGATCGGTGTGAACTGGTCCCGGCCAGGCGCGTCGTTCGACCTTCGTGACCGTCGTCAACGTGCCCGCTGCTACGAGGTCGTGCTCCGCGAAGGCACGGCGGCCGATCTGCGGCGTTTCGTCGATGGTGCGTTCCTGGTCGACCTGTGGGACGACCTGGTCCTGCCGCGCGAACTCAGAGCGGCATGGCAGCCGGTGATCGATACCGACTGACGCTGGTCAGCTGGACCGCTTCCGTTGCAGGGCGTCGGTCACCATGGTGCTGAGGGAATCGGCGATCGCAGCATCGCGGTCACGAGTCGCGTGTTGGTAGATCAACGCTGCGCGGGCCGAGGCGTGACCCATGCGCGACATCAGTTCCTTGGTGCTCGCCCCCGTCGCGGCGGCGAGGGTGTTGCCCGTATGGCGAAGGTCGTGGAAGCGGAGGCCCTCGATCCCGACTCGACCACACGCTCGCTGCCAGGCGGCGTGGAGAGTCGCCGGTCGCATCGGGCCGCCGCTCTTCGTGACGAACAGCAACGCCTCCGGATCCGATCCGACGTTGGCCAGATGCTGCTCGAGGTCGGGCACGATCGCGGCGGGGATCGCAATGGTGCGGACACCGGCGTCGGTCTTCGGCGGCCCGAGCACTGCGGTGCCGTTGGCGAGTTGCTGATACTGCTCGACCACCCGCACCGTTCGGTGGAGCAGGTCGATGCGCTTCACACGCAACGCCCGGATCTCGCCCAGCCGCAGTCCGCAGAACGTCGCGAGCAGCACGGCAGCGCGGAACTCCGGCTCGATCGTCTCGGCCAGTTCGAAGACCTGCTCGATCGTCGCCACCGGTCGCTCGGCGGGCCGTTCGGTCGAGGCGCCCCTCACCTGGCACGGATTGCGCAGCACGATGCCGTCTTCGACCGCGGTCGCGAACACCGCATGCACCAGTCGGTAGCACTTCGCGATCGTCGAGGCGCCCGGCTTGCCCGCTGCGATCATGCCCGCACGCCACGTGCGAATCCGGCTCGGTGAGATCTGCCCGAGTTCCACGCTGCCGAGCACCGGGTTGATGTGCAGGCGCAGTTGACCCTCGTAGAGCTCTTGGGTCCGTGGGCGGAGCTGCGGCCGCTCGACGAGCCAGCGCTCGGCGTACTCCTCGAAGGTCACCTTGCCCGCGTCGGGATCGATCCACGTCCCACGATCGAGATCGACCCGCACCGACGCCAGGTATGCGTCGGCCTCGCGCTTGGTGCGGAAGGTCGTCTCGGCCCGGTGCCACGTGCCATCGACCGAAAACCGCGCCTGGTACTTCCCCGACGGCAACTTCCGCACGCTGCCCCACCGACTGCGTCCCACGACAGCAACGCTAGTCGCGTCGTGATTTCGATGTGGCACGAATGTGGCACGCCGGCCGATTTTGGAGCTTCGAGCGACTCGACCCGCTCACCGACATGGCTGCTGAGCTGGGGATTCGCTTGGAGCGGGTGACGGGAATCGAACCCGCGTATTCAGCTTGGGAAGCTGATGTTCTACCATTGAACTACACCCGCATTCGGGGGCCGATCCGCTGGGACCCGCCTCCTGAGCGCTCGCCAGACTAGCGGCAGGGCACGCCGGCTCGTCACCTGGCCGCAGTGGTTCTGGTGCGGTGAGATCGTCGCCCGAGCGCTTCGAGTCGGGCGGTGAGGTGCGCTCGTTCCACCTCGTTCGCACACCGCTCGACGGCGAGGCGGTATGACGCTCGGGCGAGTTCGATGTCGCCAGCGCGGCGGGCGAGCTCAGCACGTACTGCCGGGAGTCGGTGCATGGACCCGAGGAGCTCGTCGAGATCAGCGAGCAGGGCGAGACCGGCCTGCGGACCGTGGGCCTCGGCCACGGCGACGGCCCGGTTCAACCGGACGACCGCCGAGCCGGTCCGGGCTTCCAACTCGGCGTAGTGCCGGACGATCGTGTGCCAGTCCGTCGCATCGGCCGAAGACACCCGGGCGTGCTCGGCGGCGATGAGCGCCTGAAGGCGCAGTTCCTCGCCAAACCCGTCGCCGGGCCCGAGCCCGGCCACGAGCCCCAGGCCGGCTCTGATCTCGTCGTGGTGCCACGTCGAACGATCCTGTTCGGCGAGTGTGACCAGCCGACCGTCGCGCTCACGAGCGTCGCGGCGAGAGTGCTGCAGGAGCAACAGCGCCAGCATCGCTCGCACCTGCACAGCATCGGGAGCCAGATCGTGCAGCACGAGCGCGAGCCGCACGGCGTCGTCGGCGAGATCGGCCCGCACG
>Ga0105047_10017083_pt1 | contig 11337 bp, 13 predicted proteins | sample MAT04_FD_78384 | JGI IMG/M metagenome (GOLD analysis project Ga0105047, IMG submission 78384) | Freshwater microbial communities from Lake Fryxell liftoff mats and glacier meltwater in Antarctica - MAT-04 (megahit assembly) | ecosystem: Environmental > Aquatic > Freshwater > Ice > Liftoff... | reverse complement strand
CTCTCGCCTGCCGACGCTGGCTCGGTCATGGCGCGACCCGATCAACGTTCGTCTCCCCGAGCACCCGGTGCGACATGTCGCCGGGCCCAGTGTCGCCGGGCCCAGTGTCGCCGGGCCCGAGATGTCGTTGAACCTCCACCGAATCGGCCAGCCACGACGCGTACATCTCGATCGCGACGCTCGCGAGAACAACCATCAACACCACCGATCGGCGGCGCCGACCGCGCGCGATCGATGCCGCCAGCCCAGCGGCGCCGACCAGCGCCCAACACGCCAGTTGCGTCGCGTCGCGGGGTCCGTCGAGGCCGAGCGGCAGGTCGCCCGGCAGCCGGTCACTCACACCGAACAGATCATCCGAGCGATGGTCGGTCGACAGGTTCGACGGCAGGTCAGCCCACACATCGCTCACGAATCGAGGGGCGAATCGAACCATCGCCGACAGGTGCACGATCTGACCACGGGTCTCGGCCCAGTCCCGCAGCGCGGTGAGCGTTGGATCGGTGAGGAACGCCGAGCCGTCATCCCACGAGTTCTTCCCGACCCGGCCGACGACAGCATCGTCGATCGGCATGCCCCATTGCTCGTCGTCGGTCGTCACATCGTCGTCGAGCAGGACACGTTGGCCGATCACGTTGAGCGTCGGATATCGGTTCCGATCAGACGAGGCCTGCGCAGCCACGACGTACAACCCGACGACCAACATGCCGACGACGCCGCGGCGAAGGGCCACACGAACGGCGGGCGATGCGGACCGCCACCATCGAGAGGCGGCCAAGGCAGTGGGGACCGCACACAGACCGACCACCAACAAGTTCGAGTCTCGGGTCATGGTCCAGATCGCGGTGAGTAGCCAGCAGAGAACGAGGTGCGACCCCGTCGGGCGATCTGCGAACCACAGCCACGCTGCGATCACCGCGATACCGAGCGACATGCGAGCGACTCAGAGAGGACGTGTGTGTGCCACAGAGCGAACCGCGGCTGCACCGCGGGGCCGGCCACCCCGACGACCGCCAACGTCCGGGCGATCCACGTCGACACGCTCCGCCACAGGACGAACACGAGGAACCAGCACGCCCCCACATACACGACGACCTGCGTCAGGACGATCAGACGAACGTTGCGGGCGAGCACCCACAGAACGAGCGGCGTCACCACCGGACGATCCCCGAACCAGAACGACGAACGAAACGGCCCGAGCCCCGCAACGTGCAGGTACGAAGACGACTCCAGGAAGAAGATCGGGTACCCCGACCGCCAGCCGGCCCCGACGACGCGCACGACGAACAGCGTCGTCAGCGCCGCAGCGATCCACACACCGACCAGGACCGCGTGTCGCGACGATCGCACCCGCGCGAACAGCGCCGGCATTTCTCGTCGCACTGCACTCACGGTTGGATCTTTCTGCGGAACAGACGCCACCAGTCGTTCTGATCGACCAGGACGAACTCACCGCGGACCATGAGCCAGTCGCGCAGCAACATCGGCTCCAACGTCGCAGGCAGGACGACGTAGTCGACATCGTCTGCCGCCGGCAGCCTCGTGCCGGACAACGAGTCGTCAGCGCCGTACAGAGTGGTGACGAACGGTGTGGGGAACATGTAGATCTCGGTCCGGTGGGCCAGGTGAGCCGTCATCGCATGAAACGCTGACACCGAAGCGTCCGCCGGAATGCTCTCGATGATATCCCGCCCGTCCTCTGCCACCGGATGGCTCGGTGGCCAGGTGTAGGGAAGATCGCGGCTGAACGGCATCGCGCCCCACGCCCAACTCGACGTTGCTGCGCTGATCGCCACGACGGCGAGCAAGATCGCTCGCGATCGCTCGCCGACCTTCGACAGTGCCCACACCGTGCCCATCACGATCGCCGGAACGGCGACGAGCGAGTAGTGATACTCGATCTGGTACTGAAACCAGAACGTGCTCAGCATGTTCGTGGAGATCACCAACAAGCTGATGAGCGCAACGCTCGGCGCCCGCAGGAAGACCCAGGCCATCGGTGCGGTCATCTGCACGAAGTAGAACGGTCGGTTGTCGCTCCAGAAGTGTCGGACGACGTCGAGCGGATGGCTGAACAAACTGCGCAGGAATCCGGTCGGCCCACCGAACGGCACTCGCCACGCATTCCGCGTCGGGATGCCGATCAGGCTTCGCATCACGCCGAACATCGCGACGAACATGAACGTGATCGAGGCGACGATCGACGCGACCCCGATTCGCCACGACCGCGTGCACGCGACCCAGACCCCGATCGGGACCAGGACGAGCGAGGCGTCTTCCTTGACCAGCAGCGCCAGGGCCACGAAGAGGGCGTACATGCGCCACCGCCGGTCGAGAGCGGCCCAGATCGCGAATCCGAGGAACACGCCCAGGAACGAGTCCGGGTGGAAGTTCTCCCGATTGGTCCACCCGACCGCCGGGTGGAGCAGGTAGCAGGCGGCGAGCACCAGGGCGACCGGTTCGCGCTCGAGCAACCGACGGGCGAGCATGAACACCGGGACGGCGCCCAGCGCAATCACCAACGACTGGACGAACAACAGCGTGCCCGCGCCCGGGAACACCCAGTACAGCGGAACGACCGTGAGCAGGATGAACGACGAGTGGTCGCCGAACAGGTTCCGACCCATCAGCGTCACGAACGGCGCCTGGAACCGTGAGAGCAACCAGACGCCCTGGTCGTACAGACCGAAGTCGTAGGCAGACGTGCCCAGGCCGTCGTGGACGTCGACGGTGACCCTCGTGAAGTACGAGGTGTAGCCGACGATCAATGCCACGAGGCCCCATTGACAGAGCGTCATGCTCGCAATGGCTCGGAGCGGCCGTCGCGCCCACCGTCGCAACCGTCGCACATCGAGAGGCTCGACTGCGACGGCTGCGGCGAGTTCGTCAGTCGTCGTCGCGTCCACGGGGCGGCGTCGGTGGTCGCAGCACGGGGACCAGCGCCGACAGGACGCCGTTGACGAACCGTCCGGAGTCGTCGGTGGAGAACCGCTTCGCCAGCTCGACGGCCTCGTCGAGCACGACGGCTACGGGCACATCCGGCTTGCCGAGCAGCTCGTATGCAGCGATGCGCATCACGGTGAGGTCGATCAGCGGCATCCGCTGCAGGGTCCACCCCTTGGCGTGCGAGGCGATCTCGCTGTCGATCCGCTCCTGATGCTCTGCGAACCCGATGACCAGCTCACGGGTGAGCAGGTCGGGGCGCATCACCTGGGCGTCGATGGTCTCGGACGGGCTGACACCCTTCGAGGCCGATTCGTACAGCAGCAACAGGGCCCGTTCCCGTGCGTCGGTTCGCTCGTCACCCTCGAGGCCGACCGGGTGTGGGCGACGTCGCCCCTCTGAAGTCATCGGTGTCCGATCAGACCCGGGCGATGTAGTCGCCCGAGCGGGTGTCGACCCGGATCCGGTCGCCGATGTTGATGTGGAGCGGCACCTGGACGAGCTTGCCGGTCTCGAGGGTGGCGCCCTTCTTCGCGCCACTGACCCGGTCGCCCTGAATGCCGGGCTCGGTGTCGGTGATCGTGAGCTCGACCGCGGCCGGGATCTCGACCGTGACGATGTCGCCGTTGTAGTAGGCGATCTGGGCGATGGCCTGCTCGACCAGGTAGTCGGCGGCATCGCCGAGGGCCGCGGGTACGACGTTGGTCTGGTCGTAGCTCTCGGTGTCCATGAACACGTACTCGTCGCCGTCGCGGTAGAGGAACTGCATGTCCTTCTTGTCGAGCAGCGCCTGCTCGACACGCACGCCGGCGTTGAAGGTGCGCTCGAGGATGTTGCCGGTCTTCAGGTTCCGGAGCTTGGAACGCACGAAGGCACTGCCCTTGCCGGGCTTGACGTGCTGGAACTCCACCACCTGGAACAGGCCGTTGTCGAGCTCGAGCGTGATCCCGTTCTTCAGGTCGTTGGTGCTGATGGCAGGCATGGAGTGTCCTTGGGCGATCTGGTGAGTGCACGACCCCCGGTGCTGGTCACCTCGACCAGATCTTCCACCCGGACGCCGCCGAAGTCACCACGATAGACGCCGGGTTCCACTGTTACGACGTCTCCCTCCTGCAAAACCCACCCTCCGGCGCTGTTGACGAAGGGGTCCTCGTGGATCAGCAGCCCCACACCGTGTCCGGTGCCATGGCTGAACCACGGCCCGAACCCGGCATCGGTGAGGATGCCGCGGCACACTCCGTCGAGCTCGGCGGTGGTGATGCCGGGCCGAACGGCCGCGACGCCTGCGACCTGCGCCGCGAGCACTGCGTCGTACACCTGCTGTTGCAGGTCGGTCGGTCGGCCCACCACGAATGTGCGGGTCATGTCGCTGTGATACCCACCGACCAGCGCACCGACATCGATGATGACGGTGTGTCCTGTCTCGATCGGGGTGTCGGTCGGGCGATGATGAGGCATCGGAGCGTTCACCGGGCCGGTCGCGACGATGGTCTCGTAGCTCGGCCCCGATGCTCCGAGCTCTCGCATCAGCCGTTCGAGGTCGTTGCGCACCTCGGCCTCGGTTCGACCCGGCAGCAGCGAGGGAGCGACCTGCGCGAGCGCCGCATCGGCAACGGCGCAGGCACGTTCGATGAGGGCGATCTCGGCGGCATCCTTGGTGCGCCGGCCGACCTCGACCACCCCGGTGGTGGGCACCAGCTCGTTGGGTAGGGCAGCGGCGAGCTGCACCCAACGTGCGTGGCTCGTGTGCGCACTCTCGAACCCGAGTCGTCCGGTGTGGGCGACCACCTCGGCGAGCAGTGCGAGCTGCTCGCCGGCCGTGCGCCCTACTCGCACCGAGCCGCCGCATCCGGCGGCTGCGAGCTGGCGCTCGGCCTGCTCGCCGTAGCGCCCGTCGGTGATCAGCACGATCTCGTCGGGCAACACCACGACGGTGCCGGCCGATCCGGTGAACCCGGTGAGCCACCTGATGTTCGTCAGGTCACCGACCACCAGCGCGTCGACCTCGCCCCACGAGGTGCGCACTCGCGGTGCCCGAGCGGCCACCGAGATCGTCAGGCCGTTCGACAAGACGTCGGTCATGGCGCGAGCTTCCTCGCGATCGCGTCGATCGCCAACTCGTAGCCGTGCATCCCGAAGCCGATGATGCTGCCGGTCGCGACCGGAGCGACAACGCTCGTGTGTCGCCACGGTTCGCGAGCGTTCGGGTTGGAGATGTGCACCTCGACCACCGGGCCGTCGAAGGCGGCGAGCGCGTCGTGCAGGCTCCACGCATAGTGCGTGAACGCGCCCGGGTTGATCACGATCGCAGCCGAGCGACCGCGGGCCGCGTGGATCGCGTCGACGAGCGCACCCTCGTGGTTGGTCTGGAACGTCTCGAGCTCGTGTCCGTGCGCACGTGCGGCGGCCTCGGCCGTTCGGACGTAGTCGTCGAGCGTGGCCGTGCCGTAGATCTGCGGCTCTCGCTGACCGAGCAGGTTGAGGTTGGGGCCGTGGAGCAGGGAGATGATCGCCACGGCGACATCGTGGCACGTCGTGCGCGACTCGCCCGTCACCCTTGCGGGCGATCCCCCTGCGCACCGTCGGCGGCGAGCCCGGCCCGACCGATGCGGTAGAGCACGTGACGCTGCTCGGTCCAGTCGGGCAGGAGCGGGTGGTCGAAATCGTCGGCAGGGTCGTGGCGCATCCCGAGCTTCTCCATCACCCGCCGCGACTTGGTGTTCGCAACCGTGGTGAAGCTGACGAACTCACCTCGTGGTGGATCGAGGTGGTCGGCGCCCCACGCCAGGGCGGCCTTCGCCGCCTCCGGCGCGTACCCGTACCCCCACGCCTCCTTCGCCAGCCGCCACCCCACCTCGATGCACGGTGTGAACGGCATCTCCCAGGTGGGAGACGACAGTCCGACGAACCCGATGAACCGGCCCGAATCGAGCACCTCCACCGCCCACAGCCCGTAGCCGCGCTGTGCCCACCCGTCCACGAACAGATCGACCATCTCGCCGCTCTGCGCTGCGGTGAGCGTGGCCGGGAAGTGCTCCATCACGTCAGGGTCGGCGTTCAGCGCGGCGTAGATCGGTTTGTCGTCGTCGCGCCACCCTCGCAGCAACAGCCGCTCGGTCTGCAGCTGCGGCGTCACCGCGGTCATCGTCCGCTGGCCGCCATCACTGCCAGCGCCTCGAGGACCGACTCGGCGGCGACGTCGGGAACGACCTCGACCCCGTTCGGTCCATCGAGCACGAACGTCAGGCTGGTGAGCGCCTTCTTGTCTCGGCCCATCAGCGCCAGCAGTCGGGAGTGATCGACCCCGTCGGGCAGCGACGTGTCGAGCTCGTAGGCGCCACCCACCACGTCGAGGTGTTGTTGCACACGAGCGTCGTCGATACGTCCGAGCACCCGCGCGAGGTGGGCGGCATAGATCAACCCGACCGCGACAGCCTCGCCATGGGCGAGGTGGTACGCAGTCTCGATCTCGAGTGCGTGGGCGAGGGTGTGACCGTAGTTGAGCAGCGCCCGCCGACCGCCCTCTCGCTCGTCGCTGGCGACCACGTCGGCCTTGATCTGCACACAGCGGGCCACCCGCTCGGTCTCATCCATCGCGAGGAGGTCGTCGCCGGTGAGGAAGTGGTACTTCGCCATCTCGCCATAGCCGCAGCGGCGCTCGCGCAGCGGCAGCGTGGCCAGCAGGTCGAGGTCGCACACCACTCCACTCGGTTGCCAGAACGTGCCGACCAGGTTCTTGCCGCCATTGCCGTTGCCGCCGGGGAGGTTCACCCCGGTCTTGCCACCGACCGCCGCATCGATCATGCCGAGCAGCGTGGTCGCCACGTGCACCACGGGGATGCCGCGGTGCCACACCGATGCGGCGAAACCGGCCACATCGGTGACCATGCCACCGCCCACGCCGATCACCACGTCGTTGCGGGTCAGCCCGACACGGGCGAACGAACGACACAGCGATTCGATGGTGCCCAGGTGCTTGTGATCCTCGCCGGTACCGATCTGGAACACGTCGAACGGGATGCCCAGATCGATCTCGATCGGGATGCCCGGTTGGGTGATGACCGCAGCCCGGCGAGCCGCCGCCGGCAGCAGCGACGCGAGCTCGTGGCGGGCGCCGTGGCCGACGAGGACGTCGTACGCGCGGTCACCGAGCGGCACCCGCACGGTGCGTAGTCCGCTGCCGCTCATCGCAGGATCGCTTCCACCACGTCGGACGCGCTCCGACCATCGACGCTGACGATCAGGTCGGCCACCTCGCGGTACAGCGACTCCCGTGTCTCGTGCATGCGCCGCAACGTACCCGCTGGATCGTCGTCGAGCGCGGGTCGATGCGCGCCGGAACGCACCCGTTCGACCAGCACTGCAGGATCGGCCGCGAGCCACACCACGCGTACGTCGGGCCGACGCAGGGCAGCGCGGTTCTCCTCGCGCAGCACGACACCGCCTGCAGCAGCGATCACGAGGGGCTCGGCATCGGCGAGGGCCTCGAGCAGTGCGGCCGTCTCGAGCGTTCGGAACGCCGGCTCGCCATCGTGCTCGAAGATCTCCCGCACGGTCCGGCCAGTCTGCGCTTCGATGACCGCGTCACTGTCGACCACGCGACGACCGAGCCGCTCACCGAGCAACCTCCCGACCGTGGACTTGCCGGCACCCATGAGACCGACGAGCACCAGATGCTGACCAGCGGCGATCACGACGATCGGAGCGAGGCCTCGAACGACTGCGCGTTGCGCACGAACTCGCGCACGCTGTCGCCCCCGAACTTGCGTTGGGCTTCTGCGGCCAGCACGAGCGCCACCATCGTCTCGGCCACCACACCCATCGCCGGAACCGCGGTGACGTCGGTGCGTTCCTTGAAGCTCACCGTCTCTTGCTTGGTGACCACGTCGACGGTCTTCAGCGTCGGGCGGTTGAGGGTGGCGAGTGGCTTCATCGCAGCCCGTACCACCAACAGCTCGCCGGTGCTCATGCCGCCCTCGGTGCCGCCGGCGAGCGCCGTCTCGCGCCGGTAGTCGTTGGCCTCGGAGTCCCACACGATCGCATCGTGAGCCCGGCTGCCGCGTCGGCCCGCCACCTCGAAACCATCACCGATCTCGACGCCCTTCACCGCCTGGATGCTCATGATCGCCTGGGCGAGCGCAGCATCGAGCTTGCGATCCCAGTGCACATGGCTGCCGAGTCCGACCGGCACGTTGTAGCCGAGCACCTCGACGATGCCGCCGAGCGAGTCGCCCTCCTTGGCTGCATCCTTGACCTCGTCGATCATGGCCTGCTCGGCGGCAGCATCGAAGCAGCGCACCGGCGATTCGTCGACCCGATCGAGGTCCGCGTACGTGGGGCGCTCGACCGCCTTCGATCTGGCCGCGCCCATCTGGATCACGTGCGACAGGATGTGCACGTCGAGTTCGCCCAGCAGCTTCTTGGCGAGTGCACCGGCGGCCACACGAGCCGCGGTCTCACGGGCGCTGGCACGCTCGAGCACATCACGAGCGTCGGTGAAGCCGTACTTCTGCATGCCCACCAGGTCGGCGTGACCGGGCCGCACCTGCGTGAGCGGATCGTTCGTCCGACCGGGCGCCGGCGACATCTCGGCATGCCACTTGTCGCTGCGGAACCATTCGCTGTTCTTGATCTCGATCGCGACCGGCGACCCGAGCGTACGCCCGTGGCGGACACCACCGAGCAGGGTGAGCTCGTCCTGCTCGAAGCGCTGACGGGGCCCACGTCCATACCCGAGGCGACGACGGGCCATCTCGACCTGGATCTCCTCCACGGTGATCTCGAGCCCGGCAGGAAGTCCCTCGACGATGACGACGAGGGCTTGGCCGTGCGATTCGCCGGCGGTGAGGTAGCGCAACACGCCCGCCAGGTTACCCGGCCCGCGTAGCCAGCTCCCGGAGTGCTGCCGCGCGCATCACCGCTGTGTCGGGCTTCACGCCGAGCCACAGCTCCTGCTGCAGGGCTGCCTGGTGCACCAGCATGCCGAGGCCGTCGACCGCGATCGCCCCGCCAGCACGGGCGGCGGCGAGCAGCGCCGTTTCGAGCGGGTGGTAGACGAGATCGGCCACCACCTGGCCGGAGCGCAACATGGCCGCGTCGAGCGGCAGGTCGTCGCTCGCCATCCCGACCGACGTCGCGTTCACCACGACATCGGCGGCCGTCACGTCGTCGACGACGCCCACGCGCCCCGCAGAACCGGCGAGCGCTGCGGCCTCCTGGGCTCGATCGACCGATCGATTCACCACCGTCACCGTGGTCGCGCCCGCTCGGGCCAGGGCATCGATGACCGCCCGCGCTGCGGCGCCGGCGCCCAGCACGACCACCGAGCGACCGACCACCTCGACGCCAGCCTCAGCGAGCGACGCGACGAAACCGGCGCCGTCGGTGCTGTAGCCCTTGAGCGCACCCTGCGGGGTACGCACGACGGTGTTCACGCTGCGCAGCGCGGCCGCTGCCGGATCGAGTTCGTCGACGTTGGCAGCGACCATCTCCTTGTGTGGCATGGTGACCGACATGCCACCGATCCCGAGGGCACGCATCGCGTCGAGCGCGTGCGACGCGTCGCCGTGAGCCACGTCGAACGCCACGTACACCCACGGGACACCCGCCGCCTCGAACGCCGCGTTGTGCAGCGCAGGCGACAGGCTGTGTCGAACCGGGGAACCGATCACCGCCGCCACCGTGGTGGCGCCGGTGATCACAGCAAACCCGCCTCGAGGGCCGCCTGCACATTGGCCTCGTGCTGTTGAAGCGTGACGGCGAAGGCATGTCCGCCGTCTTCGTCGGCGAGCACGTAGTAGGTCCACATGCACTGATTCTTGCGAACCTCGTCGGGCAGCACTGCGCACTCGGCACCACCCTCCGGCGGGTTCGGCGCCGGGTTGAGGACGGCTTGGATGGAGGCCCGACCAGGATTCGCGATCGGCGTCGGGGGCAGCCCCGGATACAGGTACGTGTTGTACGGCGAGTCGATCTGCTTCAGCTCGGAGAACGGACGGCTCGAGTCCTGCTGGTAGAACAGCGTTGCGTCGATCTGCAGCGGCATGTCGATGCCCAGCCGGTTGAGGATCACCCGCGCGATCATCGGCCGGTCGGCCTCGATCTTCGCCTCGCGTTCCACCATCGACGCGACGATCAGCACCTGGTACGCCTGGAGCGCCTGCTCGTAGCCCTTCTCGACGATCTGCTCCTGGCGGCCCACACGTTCCATCAGCGCCACCATGCGCTGGATCACCTGGGCCGACGACTCGCCGTTCGACACCTGGTACGTGTCGGGGAACAGCAGACCCTCGAGGCTGGTGATCCCTTCGGGCTGCCACTCGGACCGGACGCTGCCGTCGTTGGATGCGGCGAGGAAGTCCGTGATCAACAGGCGCGGCACGCGATCGGTGAGCCGGGAAGCCATCTTGTCGACGGTGAAGCCCTCCGGGAAGGTGACCGAGGTGTAGGTCTGCTCGGGCGGGGTGCTGAGGACCTGCATCAGGTTGCCCATGTGGTCCATCGGCCTGAGGCGGTAGAAGCCGGGCGTGAGCTCGAGGCCGCCCTGACGCTCGACGTACCAGCGGAACACACCGGCGTTGGTGACGAAGCCCTCGTTCTGCAGGCGCACGCTGAGTGTCTCGACCGTCTCGCCCTCCTCGACGGTGAAGTTGACCGCCGGTTCCGGGTCACCGGACGGGTTGATCTGCTGTAGGTACCACCAGCCGACGGAACCTGCGACGAGCACGCCTGCGAGACTGATCGCGAGCAACGCATAGGCGAACCACTTGAACGGCCACCGGTTCTTGCGAGCTCGCTCGACCACGATCGCGCCGGTGACGTCGGGGTCGTCCCACGGGTCGTGCTGCCAATCGGCGGCACGCTTCTCGCGCTGGTCGTCGATCCTCATCCCCATGTGAGCGTCCTCATGTCAGGTGTCCCACCGATGTGCGCCCCGGGCCTCGAGCCAGTTCTGCAGCATCACGGCAGCCGCCACCTTGTCGACCACCCGTCGACGCGCCTGAGCGTTCATCTTGAACTCCATCAGCACGGCATCGGCCGTGACGGTGGTGCGACGCTCGTCGTAGGTCTCCACGGGCACGCCCACCACGGTAGCCAACGCCTTCGCCTCGGAGATGGCAGCCTGGGCCGCTGGCCCCACCGACCCGTTCATGTTCAGGGGAAGGCCGACGACCACGATCTCGGCCTCCTCCTCTGCCACCAGTGCTGCGATCCGCCGATGGTCGCTGGCCTTGCTGCCGGAGCGGGGCACCATCGTGAGCGGCGAGGCGATCGTGCCGGAACGGTCGCTGACCGCGATGCCGATCCGCTTCGACCCCAGGTCGACACCGAGTGCGCGTACCGGTACGCGCTTCGGCCGGGTCGACCCGTCGGGCTCGTTCAGGTCGTTCAGGTCGT
>Ga0105047_10017082_pt1 | contig 11338 bp, 9 predicted proteins | sample MAT04_FD_78384 | JGI IMG/M metagenome (GOLD analysis project Ga0105047, IMG submission 78384) | Freshwater microbial communities from Lake Fryxell liftoff mats and glacier meltwater in Antarctica - MAT-04 (megahit assembly) | ecosystem: Environmental > Aquatic > Freshwater > Ice > Liftoff... | reverse complement strand
TTTCTTCTGCCCTTGCGGAATAAGGTGGCCCGATTTTGTGGGCCGAATGAGGGGTCAGGGCATCAGGCGGCAGGAAGCGCTCACCCCTCACCCCCAACCCCTTTCCCGCAAGGGGAGAGGGGAGCAAGACCTCAGCATCCCGAGAATCTGGTTCCAACCGCTCGATCCGGATCGTAAGGCATGTCTGGATCAAATCGTGCGGACCAAGTAGATGTAAGAGGACTCCGAACGTCGGATTCGCCGGTTTGGGTACCGTCGCCCGTTCTCTTTTGGGCTCGATATCATGCCACGTAAGGTCATACTCATCGCCGATCCGGGGATCGACACTGCGTTCGCGATCGCACTGGCTCTGCACGACCCGAACCTCGATGTGATTGGTCTAATCCCCACGGCCGGAAACGTCGTCGCCACCCGGGCGGCCGCCAATATCCAAATCCTCATCACCCAACTCGACCCTGCCAAGTGGCCGCGGACCGCGACCGCCCTGCCTGTCGAATACGAACGCGATGGCACAGCACTTCACGGCCCGGATGGCCTCGGGGGCATGACCTTTCCAGTGACCGAACGGCATCAACAACAGCCGGCCGATAAGGTCATCTGTGAGTTAATCAAGGACAACCCACGGGAAGTCACGATTATCTGCCTCGGCCCGGCAACGGCCGTGGCTCGGGCGTTCGACCGCGACCCCGATTTGCCGAGTTTGGTCGATCGACTCGTGCTGGTCGGGGGGAGTTGGAAGGACCCCGGAAACGCTGGGCCGGTCAGCGAGTTTCACTTTCAACTGGATCCGGATGCGGTGCGGCGCTGTTTGAAAGTGGGGTTGCACCCGCTCGTGATTCCGCTCGACGTGACCCGGCAGTTCATTTTGTCGCCGACGGAACTGCTCGAATTGCCGAACCCAACCTCGCGAACGTGCCAGTTCCTCCGGCAAATTGTGCCCCACGGCATCCGAGCATCGTCGCACCTTTACGGCATCGAAGGGTTCCACTTGAAGGATGTCCTCGGCGTGGCCGCGGTTGCGCTTCCTGGGTCGATTACGGCGGAAGAACAGTCGATGGATATCGAAACCAAGGGCGATCTGACCCGCGGAATGCTCGTCGTCGACGTCCGCATGAGCGCCGGCCGGCCGAACGGACTGATCGGAGTGAACGCCGCCATCGGCGAAATCCGACAATATGTTGACCGAATACTTCGACAGGCACCCTGATTGGGGTTGGTTGAACCGAAAGGTCCATATGACACGCCGATTGGCAGTGATCGCAATCCTTCTGGCGTTCGGTTCGACCGCGCGTGCTGGGGACCCGGTGACGACGGAACCCGCTCTCGCGGCTTCGCTTCGCACGTTGCTGCTTCAGAATTTGCCAGAGCCACTCCATACATCGCAGCACGGTTGGGACCGTCAGAAAGACGTCCTCATCGGTATGAAATGGCAAAAGTCGGGGTTGATCCGGTTCAAGCCGGAGCTGATGCAAGCGATGCGAAACGATGGTCACTGGCAAAAGATCACCGTTCGCGCCGTCGATCCGAAGCAGACGTTGGCTTTGGCAATTGCGGACGTGAAGCACCCCGAACCCGGGCGGACCACATTCGCGGCGTATGCCGGGCTGGATGTGAAACTCGTTTACGAACAGCAAATCTGGAAGTCTGGCATTCGGCTTTACGGGGGAGAAACCCGGGCACGCTGCCGTCTGGCCGTAAAATTGGACTGTGAAATCACGAGCCGCTTCGAACGAAGCCCGGGTTCGATTCTACCGACTGCGGTCTTGCGGGTGCGAGTGACAATGGCCGACTTGAACTACACAGACCTCACGGTCGAGCACACGGTCGGGCTCGATGGTAAAGTGGCTGAGACCTTTGGCGGAACCGTGGTGAAATTTATCAAGTCGATGAAACCGAACCTCGAAGCCGACCTGTTGAGGAAAGCCAACGCGGCTGTCGTGAAGGCTGCGGACACCAAGGAAGTCCGGGTGGCGTTCGATTCGCTTTTGATGGGCAAATCTCCGTAACCCCGGGACGGCCGTCTCCTGAGGCTTGCAGAACCTGTGAAGTACGAGGTCGATGTGGCGGTCATCGAAAGTTCCAACGAGGTACTAATCGCAACAGCTCGACCGGACTTCCACAAGGCCGTCTTCTCAGGACCGCCCCGGAATACCAACCCCCGCGGCTGGATCCGCGTCGTTCTCCGACCCGTCCTGATTCGCGACGAACGACACTTGCAATTCTCCTACTTCGATGCCCGCCAGGATATCTCGAAGAACTACCCACTGAACGCGATCGAGGCACCCCTGGCCGAGGTCCTGGCTATCCAATTCGCGAACACACACCTCTTCACGAAGTCTGAAGAGATCGAAATCCGGACCTCAAAGAAAGGCAAAGTCTTCGTCGGCCGAAAAACCGTTGGCAATGCGAAACCCCTGGTCGTCGAGCACAATCGCGTCAAAGAGCAACCCCTGGTTGAATCGGATCGCGTGCTGCAAATCCTCGGCATCGCCACCGCGGAGGGCATTGTCCGACCGACGATGCGGGCGAAGTACACCCAGATCAACGAGTTCTTGAAACATCTCATGGTCGGCCTCCGCGACGCCGGCTTGTTGGATCTCCCGCGGCACTTGCGAATCCTGGATTGCGGTTGCGGGTCGAGTTACCTCACCCTGGCAGCCCACCATTACCTCAATAACATCCGCGCGATCCCCGCGGAACTTCTGGGCGTCGATGTCAACGATTCCGTGATCGCCAAAAGCGTGGCGAAGGCCGAGACACTCGGCACCCCCGGCTTGAACTTCGCCTGCGGAAAAATCGGGGATATCACGACTCCGGCCGATGTGGTCATCGCACTCCATGCTTGCGATACCGCGACCGACGATGCGATTGCCCAGGCCGTGCAATCCGGGGCGAAATTGTTCCTCGCGGCTCCGTGCTGTCACAAGGAATTGAGTCACGCTTTGCAACCGCCCGCCGATCTTGAACCGCTCATTCGCGACGGCCTGCTGAGGCAACGGACCGCGGACCTGGTGACGGATGCTCTGCGGGCGGCGGCTCTGCGGGCTCTGGGATTTCGCACGGATGTGGTCGAGTTCGTTAGCCCCGAGCACACGGCGAAGAACCTGCTCATTCGAGCCGTCGGCACAACAGCATTACGGGATGCCAAGGCTCGGGATGAGTTTTTCGCGATGGCGAAGTTCTGGGGTGTTCGCCCCGCGGTTGCTCGGTTACTCGATGGGAAGTAGTCTCTGCAGTCTTTCGCGGAGCGAAAGAGGACAGTCGTCTTTCGCTCCGCGAAAGACCGCGAGAACTTCACCCACTTTCAATCGCCCTTCGTTCGCGGTAAACTTCTGCCATGAGAGCCAAACTTACCGCGTTAATCGTGTTGGTGTTCGCTGGCTTCGCCGTTGCCGCGGAGCCGGCTCGGGAGTCGCCGGTGGATACGTCGTTCGTGAAGAAGTACGCCGAGACCCGAGGCTTCATGCTCGGACGGCCGGTGAAACCGAAGTTCACGCCCGATGGCATGACCGTGCTGTTCCTTCGAAGCGAAGCGACGACGCCGAAACAAAAGCTCTTCGCGTTCGATGTGGCTACGGGCAAAACGAGTGAACTACTCTCGTCCGAGACGCTCCTCAAAGGGGCTGACGAAAACTTGACTGCCGAAGAGAAAGCCCGCCGGGAACGGCAGCGGGTGAACGTCGGCGGATTCGCGGATTTCTTTCTCGACCCGGCCGGAAAGCGGGTTCTGGTGATGCTCGCTGGCAAACCGTATGTCTTCGAAATCGCAAACAAACAAGTCACCGAACTGAGTGTCGGAAAAGGAACGATTGTCGATCCGAAGTGGTCGCCGGATGGCAAGCTCGTGAGCTACGTTCGCGATCACGACGTTTCCATTTACGACCTGGCCACCAGCAAAGAATTGGCAGTCACAATCGGTGGCACCGCGATCAAAACGCACGGCCTAGCGGAGTTCGTCGCTCAGGAAGAAATGGGCCGGCACACCGGTTACTGGTGGAGCCCGGATTCGAAGTTCATTGCGTACGAAGAAGCCGATCACACGGGCGTGGAGGTGTGGTCAATCTCCGACCCACTGCGGCCGGATGTGAAAGCCCCGGAGCAGTTTTACCCGCGGCCGGGGAAAAAGAATGTGAGTGTCCGGCTGGGTGTGAAACCGGTAACCGATGGGGAAACTGTTTGGATCGAATGGGATCATGCGAAGTATGAATATCTTGCGGCGGTGAAGTGGGAACTAGGCGGAGGAAACGGACCGACATTGCTTGTTCAAAATCGGAAGCAACAGGATCAGAAATTTCTATTAGCGATTCCGGATACCGGAAAAACGAAAGAGTTGTTCGAGGAGAAAGCTGCAACGTGGTTAAATCTTTGGCCCGAGGTACCTCTTTATACCGGTGGATTCGGGAGTTTCGTATGGTTTGGCAATTCTCCCGATGGTCCAGAGATTCAGTGCCGCGGATTCAACGGTCGAATCGTGGAAATCAATGTTCGAGCCAAGGATCAACCATTGGATCTTGTTGCCATTAACATCCGTGAGTGGAACGAACTCGATGTGATGATAGGTTATCACGTCGCGCCGGATCCAACACAAAAGCAAGTCCGTTTCCGAAAAATTCTGCAAACAAAAACAAGCCCCGTCTCCGAAACCGAGGGTCGCCTGACAACAGTACCGGGGCAATCCACAGCGACTTTCTCGCCTAGCATGAAAGTCTTGACGATCTCGACGACAACCATTACGAACATGCCAGCAACAAGCGTTTCCAATATCGATGGCACAATTAGGAAAATACTCCCTTCTGTCGCCATCGAACCCGATTTCCAACCCAACGTCACCATCCAAAAAGTCAGCGACTACTGGACCGCGATCGTCCGCCCCAAAGATTTCGACCCCAAGAAAAAGTACCCCGTAATCGTCGATGTCTACGGCGGCCCTCGGCACTTGCACGTGGTTCAAGCCATGAAAAACTGGCTAATTCCGCAGTGGATCGCGGACCAGGGTTTCATCGTCGTGGCCATCGAGAACCGCGGCACGCCGGGCCGCGGCCGCGAGTGGGAACAGGCCATCTATCAGAAGTTCGGCACCGTGCCGCTCGACGATCAAGCCAAGGGGCTTGCGGCTCTCGGCGAAAAGTTTCCCGAACTCGACCTGTCCCGCGTCGGCATCATCGGCTGGAGTTTCGGTGGTTACATGGCCGCGAACGCGGTGCTGCGTAAACCCGATGTGTTCCACGCCGCCGTGGCCGGGGCCCCGGTCACCGACTGGGAAGATTACGACACGCATTACACAGAACGCTACATGGGTGTATTGCCCGAAAGCAAGCAAGCCTATGATGAAGCCAGTCTATTACCGCTGGCGAAAGACCTGCGTCGGCCACTATTACTTGTGCATGGCACCGCGGATGACAATGTTTACTTCCGGCATACGCTTCGCTTGACGGATGCCCTGACACGAGCGGGGAAGACTTTCGAAGTACTGCCATTGCCCGGAGTGACGCACATGGTCACCGCGGACCCGGTGGCATTCGAGCAGTATTACTCGCGGTCGATCAAGTTCTTTCACTTGCACCTCGGTTCGCCGAAGTAAATGAGCGTTCGACTTCGGTGGTGGACGCACGTGGAATAAGCCGGTAAGGTGTCGCATCGCCCAATGGCGGGAGAATTCGACATGACGGAAACCGAATGGCTCAAGGCGAAGAACCCCGACGCAATGTTGCGGATGGTGGGGCCGCGGTTCTCCGCGCGACAGTGGCAACTCGTGGCGTGTGCTCTCGTTCGCAGAGTGTGGGACCTGCTCCCGCCGGGGCCCTCGCGAGACCTGGTCGCCTGGGTCGAACGCAACGGCGGCGAGGCGATGCCCGCGATCGCCTCCCATTGGGTCGCCGATTTGGAGACGGCAGCGGATCACGCTACGACGGCGGCTCGCGCCGCAGAGCGACTCGTGGTGCTCGCGACCGATCCCGACGCGGACCCCGAAAGTTTTCGGGCGATGGATGCCCGTCGAACCAATCCAACGGCTCCTCTGTATCAAGCCTCGTGTCGGTATGCACAAACTGCGATTCGGCTCGCGGGCGAATCGGCCTTCCAGGCCGCGGAAGTCGTCGCCCTGCTGGCGACAATTCGACCCGGCCCGTTGCTCGTCGAACTCACGCGAGAACAAGTTCGACGGGGGCTGCTGCTTCGGGCCGATGCGAGTTCGCACACATCGTCTGCGTTAAAGCTGAAGGCCATTGGCGACGAGATGGCCGACCGGGCCAATGGACGCAAGGTCGGTCAGAATTTTGCCACGGCGAGCGAGTACGTTCGTCGAGAAGATGAGTTCCTCGGCTACCGTCATTCCAGTTTGATGACCTCGAAAGAGAAAGTCGTCCGCAAGGCCCTCGGCAAGATTTTGCACGATCTCGCGGGTAATCCCTTTCAAACCGCTCGATTCGAACCGGCCTGGCGAAGTGATTCCGTCGTTGGTCTGGCGCGGGGGATCGATGAGGATTACGCCTACGACCGCCTGCCGATTTTAGCCGATGCGCTGCTCGAAGCGGACTGCGACGAAGAAGCCATCTTGCGGCATTGCCGTGGGAGCGAATCGCACACCGCGGATCCTCTCCACCTTCGCGGATGCTGGGTCATCGACCGGATTTTGGATCGCGAGCCCGAGTTCTTTTCGGGGCTACCGATCATTGCTGCGAGTCAGGCCCCGCAGCGTCGGCGATCACCGAGACGAAATTCCGTGCTCCGATTGGATCCGGTGACCGTTGGCCGTTAGGAAGTCTTTTCCTCAGTCGAGATCACGATGACCGCTCGGATATCCTGTCCCTTTTGCAATTCCGCGTTCGACCTTGACGCTGGGGGGTCGAACCGTCGGGTCAGTTGCCCCCGGTGTGGTGAGTCGTTCCCGGTCAAAGCCGTTGCAGACCCATCCCTGCCAGTGCCGTCGGAGAACGGCGTCTCTGCTTTGCCAATCCCAATCATCCCGCCGTCACCCGCGAAGGCGCTCCGGCCAATCGCGATTCTCGGCGGAATCTTTGCGGTGATTGTCATCACCGCTGGGTTGTATGCGATCTTCCGCGAGAGCGAGAAACCACCATCACCGGAGCCGCCTCCCAAACCAGCCGCGACGATGCCGCCTGCGGCCGTTGCGAGTCTGGCGTATCTCCCCGCGGACACGTCCGTGGCGTTCGCGGTGCAACCGGGCCCGGTAAGGACCTATGCGGAGCGAACGAAGAGCGATCCCAAAGAACTGTTGCTTCAAATGGGTGTTCCGCCGCGAATTTTTGCACTGCTCGATCAGGCTGGGATCAAGCTCGATCAGATCGACCACATTGCCGGGGGCATCGTTATCGCCGGGGATAACCCGCTTCCGCGAATGGTGTTCGCCCTCAGCCTGTTGACGCCGATCGCGGAGGAAGACACTTTTTTGAAATCGCTGAAAGCGCAGAGGTTTACCACGTCGACCGGTGGAACGCGATGGAAAGTCGACATCGGTGCGTTACCGAGCGAAATGGTTCGGATCAACGAACGCATTTATGTGATCTCCTCGGACGGTAAGGACCTCGACAGGGCAAGTTCTGCGACTGGCAAGGGCTCCGGACATTTGCCACAAGGGCTTCGGCAATCGCTGGAGAAATTGAGCCCAGCATCGGTGGTCTGGCTCGCGACTGATAATTCCCGATGGGACGACAAACCCGCGGTGAAACTCGCCGCCGGGCTTCTGAAAGAGCCCGATCTCCCCGCCCGGCTGGCGAGCATCCGGGCCGTGGTGATTGGAGTTTCTTTGGAACCGGATCCGAAAATGCTCGGAGGCGTTCGATCGCCGGATGAACCGACTTCGAAGAAACTCGCCGATACCGCGGCCGCGAGCCTCGCAGGCAAACCCGTGACGATCGGCGAAGCGGGCGACTGGGTGACGGTTGAATCGCCGTTCGATCCGAAACAAGGCCTGACTGCCAGTGTTCAGGGGTTGTTGCCGAAGAAATGAGTCGGGCTCGCCGTTCCCATTTCGGGTCCCGCTTTGTGCTGAGGCAAGTGCTTCGGAACCAGAGCATCTAGGTGAACCATCGTGGCCCACCACACGGGGCGGAACTTCGGGTCGGGTGTCGTGATTCGCCGCGTTCGACGCAGCGGGTCCATGATCTCGTCTCGCCACCAGAGGTAGTAATACAGTAAGAAATCGCGGACGAGGGCCGGATCGGCGACGCCGCGAGCGAGGCTGCCATCGACCATCGCGAAGAAATCGAGGATGCGGGTTGCCTTCTGATACGTGGCATCTTGCTCGGGCGAAACGCCTCGATGCACTTCCGGTTCCGTGAGGTAGTCCAGAAAGTGGTTGAGCCGCTCCGCCCGGCGAATCGGAGGCAGTTGCCGTTGTTCGGTCACGAAGTGCTGCCAACCGACGTTGCGAGCGTCTCGCATTTCTTCGGTGTAATAGTGAACGCAGAGATCGAGCGAGAACTTCTGCCGGGTCTGCTGACCGGGAATTACGAAGAATAAGACCACCGGAATGAGCACGGCCACGAACGGCCCGACGAGTGGGAGGAACAGGTCTTTGACGACCTCGTACCCGGTTTTCCCTTCGGCCGCTCCGATGCCCATCGCCAATAAGCCGAGCGTGAAAATTCCGACGCCCATGAGGCCGACGACGAGGGCGCGTGGAACGTGATGGTGGCGTGCCATGCCGTTATGATATGCCCCCGTCGACCACCCACTTCAACGCCTTTGGCAACGGCGATTCCAGTTCCACTCGGACACCCGATACCGGGTGAGCGAGCGCTAACCGCCAGGCATGGAGACCGAGCCTATCCGCCAAGTCGGTCTTCGCCCGGTACATTTTGTCGCCGGTGATCGGGTAGCCCAGGCCCGAAAGGTGAACGCGAATTTGATGCTTCCGCCCCGTTTCGAGCCGGACTTCGAGAAGGCTATACGGTCCGCGGCTTCGCAGCACTTTGTAATGCGTGACGGCTCGTTTCGCCCCCGGCCCCGCACTGACTTGGCGGACACGCAAATCCCGACCTTCGCAGAGGAAATTATCGACCGCTCCCGCGGCATGTTCGGGAGTGCCCTCGACGACCGCGAGGTAAGTCTTCGTCACGCCGTCCCAGTCGGCTTGCAACTGATCGCGGATTTCCCGGCTTTTCGCGAAGAGCAATAGCCCACTGGTTTCGCGATCGATGCGATGCACCACCCACGGCCGAACCGGCCCGCGGGCCACCAGGCGGGTGAACGCGGTGTCATCCTTTTCCGTTTCGTTCGCCACGGAGAGTAAACCGGTCGGTTTCTCGATGACGATGATCGAGTCGTCTTCGTAAACGACATCGACGGTCTTGGCGGGTTTTGGAACCAGACCCTCGCGGTGAACCGTCACGGCGTCGCCCGGGCGAAGCGGGTGATCGTGCTGCGTGATCGCCCTGCCATTGACCGCGATGGCGCCGTGCTTCAGAAGCTGCTTGACCCGCGTCCGGTTCATGGGACTTAGCACTGTGAGTAACCAGGGCAAGAGCGGCCCTGGTGCGTTCGGCGTTGGCAGAGGTGCGGCCAGGTTACTTGCCTTTCTCGACGGTCCAGGAATCCGAGCGGAATGCCTGGGCCGGAAGACCATCTTTGTTGAAGAGGTTCGCCCAGGGATGTTTCGAGGCGAACGCATAGCGCACCGCGACTGGATTGGCGACCTTCTCGCTCGACGCGATTACCGCATCGCCGTCGATCGTCGCCTCGGCCCAGTGAAACACCTTGTCGTCTCCCGCCACGGCGAAGCCCTGGAGCTTCTCGCCCTGCTGGAAGGTCAACCCCTTGCCGACGTGCGTGAACGTCACGCGGACTTTATTGCCATCAACCTTGTGGTCTTTATACAGGGGGCCGTAGTACTCGACCTTTTGACCGTAGACCGCCCCGAGGGCCACACGAGCGGAGCGAGTGCCGTAACCGGATTTGTTCGTGGGGTGAGTCATCGGCCCGAGGTCCGTGGAGATCGCCATGAAGGTGTTCGGGTGCTTCATGATCTTGATGTGCAATTCCCGATAAAGGCCGTCGGCCGTGGGCGGCACTGCGGCCGGGAGTTGCACGAACTTTTCGGCCTGATCGGTAACGGGGTCTTTCGGGTCGAACGCACAACCGCCGCCGCTGATCTTTTGAACGTAAAGGAACGGGAAATCTTGGCCCCACGCGGCTCGCCAGCCCTTAATCAGACCACCCATCAAAGTGAATTGATCCAGGCCGTTGATCGCCGTGCCGGATTCGCCTTGATCCCACAGCACGCCGCGGATGCCGAAGGGAACCATCGGTAGAATGTGGGCATCGTAGAGATTGCCAATCTTGCCGGCAGAGTTGCCCGGCGCGGCGGGCAGACTCGGTTTTCGTGGGACCGGTTTGTTGTCCTTCTTCGCAACCTCCGCATCCTTCTCCCACTTCGCGAGTGCTATATCGTATTGTTTCTTGGCCTGCTCGGGGTTGTAGGTTTTCGCGGCCGAGGCGATCATGGTTTGGCTCGGTTCGTCGTTCTTCAGCATGTCCTCGGTCAGCCAGTAACCGGAGGGGGTGCCGCCGACCGCTCCGACCATCAAGCCGACGGGCACATCGAGGGCTTCTTGCAATCGAAGGCCGAAGGCGAAGAGTAACGCTGAGAACCCGGGCACAGTTGTGGACGTCGCTTCAGTCCATTTGCCATTGCCCTTCAAAAGCCGAATCTTGGCATACGGGGCAGCCGCCTGCATTTTGGCGAGAACGGGGTCGCCTTTCGCATATCCATTCACCGCCCCGGCTATGTTCGATTGGCCCGAACCGACCCAAACTTCCCCGACGAGCACATCGTCGAGAACGATCGTGTTCGTTCCGCTGATTGTCAACTTGTCCGGCCCGCCCGCTTTGAGGGCATCCAATTTGACCGACCACTTGCCGTCTTGAGCAGCGGTCGCGGTCTTCTCTTGATCGCGGAATTTGACGGTGACTTTCTCTTCGGGTGCGGCTGTGCCCCAAATGGGGACTGCCTTTTCTCGCTGGAGCACCATGTGACTACTGAGCACGGCCGGGAGTTTGACCTCGGCCAGGGCCGTGCCTGTGGCAAACCCGAGTGTGAGGAGTGCGGAGAGCGGGACGAGGCGTAGCATGAGTTTCACCGGGGTGAGGGTGTCGTAAGAGTGTGAGAGTCTGTCTCATAAGTAGGTGCCACGAGCCGAGCGGCACTGGCTGCACAAGCAAGATAACTCTCGCGGACGTCCCTGACGCGCGAAGCTGGTCCGTCTCGGCTCGCCGGACCTACATATGGGACACACGCTGGGCTGATCGGAAGTTGGCCTTTTTGCCGGAATAATTGGTTCGGAACCGTTACTGTTTCTGGTTCGCTCTTCTGACGGTT
>Ga0105047_10017081_pt1 | contig 11339 bp, 12 predicted proteins | sample MAT04_FD_78384 | JGI IMG/M metagenome (GOLD analysis project Ga0105047, IMG submission 78384) | Freshwater microbial communities from Lake Fryxell liftoff mats and glacier meltwater in Antarctica - MAT-04 (megahit assembly) | ecosystem: Environmental > Aquatic > Freshwater > Ice > Liftoff... | reverse complement strand
CCTTAACAACCATACGCCCTCTGTGCCCACCGCCGCTCTCGTTGCGCGCGGGGGAAAGGGGGATTTCAGTTGCAATTCCAAAATGTTCAATTACTTCAACACGCCGTCACGCCATCGGCATTGAATATGTCGGCCCTCCGGGCCTGAAATGCGCAACTTCAAAACTCACGCCGCAGGTTGTAAAAACGCTCGGATTCTGCCAAAAGTGCCGCTGTTCAAATTATTCGTCGTCCACCAAGTCCCAGAATTCTGCTTCGTTTGGATCGGAGGTCGTTTTCCTGCGCGGGCCTGAATCGGAATTGCTCGACTTGGGCTTTTTGTTCGGCGATCCGGCATTCGCCGATTTTGCTTGACGTGCCTCAGCAGGGTTGACTGCCTTGTCGGCAGTCTCAACTGCCGGATCGGCAAACAGATCCGCAAGTTCCTGGAGTGCCTTTACATCCGGTGAGTTGGCAGCTCTTGGTCTTGCTACCGAGTTGGGCGCAGGTTTGGGCACGGGTTGGCGTACAGGTTTCGACGAAGCAACGGATTTAGACTTCGGTAAAGTTGCCGACACTTCTACGTTATTCTTGCTCATCGCTCGAACGACTGCTTCCTGAGCTACGCGAGACATGGGAGCCGCAGCTGTCGTTTGTGACAATTCGGCGTTCACAGATGAGGCATCGGCGGGTTGTGGATCTACGGATTGTGCTTTCCCACCTCGAACATTCAACTGTGTTGCCAATGCCAGCGGCACTGCGGTTTCTGGTTTCTCCTGCAGTTGTGAATTTAAGTTCTCCTGGCGAATGATTTCCGCTTCCGCCCGCAAACCGCTGACCGGTTCCTGCGCCGCCACATGCACTCTGGCCTGATGATCGTAGCTGATCGTGACTTCGATCTCCGTTCCTTCCGGAAGATCGGTCGGCAGTCCTGAGATCCGGCAGTCTCCCAGAATTGTTGGCGGACGATCGGCCCCTGCGCCACTTTCGACGATCTGAACATGAACCCGCGTCTGGTGATCGACAACTGTCCCAAAAACATGTGTCGTCGAGACAGGAAGTGGCGTATTCGCCTGAATCAGATAATGAGGAACGAGCTGGCCCTCATCATTTCGCACCAGGATTCCCAGAGCCCTCGAGTTTACACTTTGCTGGTGGACTTTCGCGAGCCGTGACGAAGCAGTGCTGTTGAACACCGTTCGTGCGTACTGGTCATTCGACAGTAACATCCCGGCATAATACGCCGCCCCATGCGCGATCGACTGGTCGGGAGACAACGACGAATTCAGAGTTCGACCGCTGAGCTTCTTCAGACTCTCGCGAATCATCGGCATTCGAGACGCACCGCCGGTGGTCAACACGACATCGATGTGAGCCCAGCCGATTTTGTTGTCTTTCAGAATTCGACGGGTGATCTCTTCGGAACGCTGAATCAGTTTGCGGCTGAGTGATTCAAATTCTGCCTGTTCAACCTGATACGTTCTTCGATGCCCCTCATGCTGCACCGTGACAGCAGCTCGCGGTCGCACAGAAAGACTTCGCTTCGCCTGTTCCGCTTCCAGCGTCAGAAACTGGAGGCTGCCGCGATTTGATCGCGGATCATCGCCAAAATCTGTGATGAATTTTTCTGCCGCTGCATCCACAATCACCTGCGTAAAGTCCAGTCCGCCCAGTTCCAGATCACCGTCTGATGCGATCACACGGACCTCGTTCGTTTTGTACTTGACAATGGCCAGATCCAGCGTCCCGCCGCCCAGATCGAACACAAGCAACTGCTGATCGATGGCAAGTTCCGTAAACGCCAGCCCTTCGTTGCCCAGCACATGGCATAGGGCTGCCGCGACAGGTTCGTTAATCATTTCAATGCGTTCCAGTCCGGCGGAATGTCCAGCCAGCATCGTCGCATGTCGTTGTGCATCACTGAACTGTGCCGGGACGGTGATGACGGCTTCGCGGATTTCCCCAATTTGTTCCTGAGCCGCTGAGATCAGTTTTCGCAGGATCATGCCGGAAATATGAACCGGTGAGTATCGCGTATCACCGATCTTCCAGAATTTTTCTGCGTTGCCCATGAATCGCTTTGCGTGCTGAACCACACGTTCCGGACTGGCAATCGCGTTCCGCATGGCTTCGGTCCCGACGATCGGCTGCTCGCCGTCGAAGAAGACGACTGAGGGAGTTGAAAGTTCACCTTCCTGATTGGGAATCGTCACCGGCTGGCCGTATTCGTTCAGCCACGCGATGTTCGAGTACGTCGTTCCCAGGTCGATTCCAACAGCGTGTGTATGCTTCATTGTAGATCTCTATGACTTCGGTGGACGATCTGTGAATTATTCACCGAGGCAGTACAAAACTTCCTGACGTCGACCGTCAACCTGATGGGCAACTCGCTGATAAATCCGCCCGCCGCAAATGGCCGGTGTTGCGAAGACGCTGTCGCCAAGCTGGTTCGTCGCCACAATGTCCAGTTTTTCTGTGGACGCCTTGAAGACAAATGTCAGTCCTTCTTCATTGGTCGCATAAATCATGTCGCCGACCAGTACCGGCGAACTGCTGAACGTTCCGCTCAAGCGGCCTTTCCAGACTTCTGTTCCCGTATCGCTTTTCCAGCACATGGCAATTCCGTTGTCTAGGACCGCGAATAAATGGCCATCGCGTGTCAGTAGACTGGGTACGTAGGTTCGAGTCGGAATTTCCCAGACGATTTTCCCGGACCCGTCAGCAGCCACGGCGGCAACATGATTCTTTGGATATCCGCCGGTAGTGAAGATCCGATGACCGTCAGTCACCGTGGTCGTTACGCATTCCGTCGTCGCGCCCTCGATCTCCCAGAACGTCTCGCCGGTTTTCGGATTCAGACTGGTCACCAGATCGCAACCCGTCAGAAAAAGCTGTTCTTTGCCGGCAACATTCAGAACGACGGGAGACGAATAGTTGGCTTTCGCAGGTCTTGTTTTTTGCCAGACAATGTCACCCGTCGCGCGATTCATCGCGACGATCGCTCCGCCACCTTTGTTGTCCGACACACCTATGACTAGATCCTGATACAACAACGGCGATGATCCAAATCCCTGATGATTGACGTATGTAGAGAGCTTGGTCTGCCACAGTTTCTTTCCCTGCCGATCAAACGCCGACATATACACAGCATCGCCATTCAGAAAGTTTACAAAGAATCGTGTACCGTCGCACGCTGCCGCCGCTGACGCCATTGAGGACTTTTCGTTACTTTTGACGTCGAGTCCGTTTTCATGGACAACGCTTTCCCAAAGCTGTTTGCCACTCGTGCGGTCAAAACACAGAATCGTCTGGACGTTGCGTTCGCTGTCCGCTGCTGTGACCACCACCTGATCACCCACAACAATCGGAGATCCATGACTTCGCCCGGGCAAATTCGTCTTCCAGACAACATTTTCTGAATCGCTCCACGTCACCGGAGGGCGCTGGTCGGGATTCGCGATACCGTCATGAGTCACCCCGCGCCACCACGGCCAGTCGTGGACAGGATCGATATGAATAGCGTCCGGGCTGGTGAGATTTTTCGCTGCCGAATTGTCGTCAGCGTCAACAGGCGACGTGACCAAATGACCAATCAGCGACAGAGTTGCCAATAAAGCGGCAAGGTGTTTTAGAAAATAACGGCGACAGGGCACGAAGGTTTGCATGAACCACGCTTTCAGATCGGGAAGGATATTTTCAACCTCTGTTCGGGGCATCGAAATCTCAGTATAACGTGAGTTCCGAACGGTGTCACGAATCCGCCGGTGCCTTCCAACCTGGACCTCGCCGAGCCTGAGACGATTCGAGTTTCGCCGACGCAGCGGTGGTTAGAGATTCGCGACGTTGACAACAACCTGGTCACGTTGATCGAGCTGCTCAGTCCCAGTAACAAAACGCTCCGGGCATCGGCTAATCTGGCGATGCGGCATGAGCAGCTCATTCGAGGTGGCGTCAATGTTGTCGAAATCGATCTGATTCGTGGTGGCTTCCGAACTCTGCCCGATCGGTTGAGTACTGAACTCAGGGAGACGGGTTCGCAAACAATGAATCTCATCATCGTCGGGAAAGCCCATTGTCCCGATAAGCGGCAGATTTACTATTGTCCGCTTCGTGACCGCTTGCCTGCATTCGCCGTGCCTCTGCGGGCAAATGGGCCGCCTGTGCCCCTGGATTTACAGCCGCTCATTGACCGTTGTTGCCAAACCGGTCGCTACTGGCAACCGAGCCAACGCCCCCTTCCACCGCCAGATCTGAACGCCGACGAACAAGCCTGGGTTGATCAACACCGCGCTGTTGCGGGGTTAGTCGATGCCTGAGATTGCACTGCGATTCAGGATTTACTTTGAGTGCCTCCTCGCTTTAGACTGCACTCCGGCGTTTCTTGTGTGCCGCATTGTTTGCCATGGTACGGCGGCATCATATTCTACAGTTCAGGGGGCTGAGATGAGGATTTGTTTGAGCATCGTAATGCTAAGTGTCATGCTTCTCAGCAGCATTGTGAGCGTAGCACATGCGGAGGAACACGAAACACGAGTTGAACTTCGAGGCATCCTCAAAAAATTGCGTCAACACGAGCAAAAGCTGGACGCGATACAGAAACGACTTGCGGCGACAGAGGAAATCCATGTTGAAATCACGGAGAACATTGGCGCGGGATCGGATTCTGCTGCTGCTCCGCCGAGTGAACGATTTCGACCGCTTTATATGATCAATCGGGACGGGACGGATCTGAAGTTCCTGCTTGCTGCTCCCGGAATGGTCACAACCGGAACGCCGCAATGGTCACATGATGGAAATTCCATTGTGGTGGATTCAACGCCGCAGACTGATCAGGTCAGCCTCAGCCGGATTTGGGTCTATGGCGTCGCCGGACCGTTTCGAGGAATGACTCGGCATCTGGGTGCTGGCAACACTCCGACCTGGTCCCCCGACGGTTCTCAGATTGCTTACATGGTCAATCCGGGCAACCCGGATGGCGTGGCCGGAGGTATCTGGTTGATGAATTCCGATGGGACAGACAAACGTCGCTTCGGACACGGCTGGTACACTCGCTGGTCGCCCGACGGAAGTGAGATCTGCGTACAGGACTATCAGACAAACCCGAACAGTCTTCTCATCTACCAGCTCGAAACCGGCGAATATCGACGAGTACTCGGCGATGACATAGGAGTTGCATTCGGAGGTGCCAACTGGTCCGCCGATGGTGAGCAGCTTGTAACGATCGTCATTCGGGACGGAGAGCAGCAACTGATCACCATTAACAAGGCCGGAGACCGGGATTCCATCCGAGTCATCTGTCGTGAATCAATGAAGGACCGAATGCTTGTCGGTCCGCCGGTGCTGGCACCTGATGGTTCTGAGATCGTGTTTGCCATTCAGGACGAGGTCAACGGAGATTTCGGCAGGCGAGACTGGAAGAAAACCTACCTGCATCTCGTCTCCAATGAAGTAGACAGCGAACCCAGACTCCTGGAAAAGAATAAAATCGGCCTCATCAATCGCAGTATGGAATGGTCTCGCGACAGTCAGAAGATCATCTTTTCGAGTGAACGCTGAACCGCGAGCTTTGGCAGAGGAGATGCTAATTAGAACCGAAGAGTCCCTTGAAGAATGAAATGATTCCCAGCACGAACAGAACTGGTGGATAGAAAAAGATGATTCCTGCCGCAAGACGAACAAAGAACCAGACAGCAGCACTGACCATCATCAGAATTCCGGCGACCATGGGGCCGACGGAAACACCAGACCCGTATGATCGTGCTGCACGCCGCAGTTCGGATGTTTTTCGTTTTGGAACTGCCGGCATGTCTTCGAAAGGCGAAATTTTCGCCGCTGGAACAGTCGCAACGCCCTGACACTTTGGACATCGGATCTTCTTCCCTGCCACTGAACTCGGCACAGCAAGCTTGCCAGAACATTCAGAGCAACTGAAAGTGATTCGATCAGACATCTGACGTGACCAGGTCAGGGGGGAGAAAGTCAGACGCTGCTGTCCTCGCGAGGATGGTAATTCAGCCGCTGTCAGGTTGTCCAGCCTTCGCTGGTCGGCTAGTGCTCTGTCACGCATTCATTGATCGGTTGTGTGCCACTGGCTCTGCCAGTGCTCCCCATCCGCAGGAACCACTGGCAGAGCCAGTGGCACACATCAACACACGACTGACAGAGCACTAGACGCCTGCTCCACTTCCACTCCTCGGCTATTTCGGGAATCGTCTCGGCACGCTGATAGAAGTATCGCACATGGTGGCAGAGTGCTTAAATTTTTTTTGGGCAGCTCATCCCATGAGAAGTCTCATTGTTGTCCGACTGAAGTGCCACGCATTCTCGAAGAAAAACGCTTACTCGACAACCGCGATCAACGGCTTGCTTAGCCTGCACATCACTACCAGGCAAGAAAGGTAAACAGCGGCGTTGACAACGACCCCGCCGTAGGCAAGCCACATTGACGATGCGCTGAACCACGAAATGTCAACGAAAGTCATTTGGGCCATCCGCCCTAATATTGCTACGATGGGCAACACAATCATGACTGCCCCCGCGAGAACGGCCCATTTCCACGTGAAGCGGTCGCTCGCGTACTCGCGATTCAGGAGCGTTCGGTAACCGACCACTAACAGACCAGCCCATGCTATTGCCTGGACGGCAAGGGCGATCATGGCGGCGTTTGCAGCCCCAACACCAGCAACCGCCATCCATGCCCCAATAAGTGCGGTAAATGCCGCGACGCTGCCATGACAGACAGTAAGCGCGATATAGCCGCCCAACATCCATGCAATGCGGGTTCGCCATGCTGAAACTGGCGCGTTCTTCGCAAATTCCGACTCCAGATCTGCGGTGAGACCCAGTCGATGCAGGGCAATTGCGTATGCCTCGTTCGCACTCAAGCCAATGCTTTGAAGACGCTCAATCGATTCACGAAGGTGGGCTTCGATCTCCTGCGCCCCTTCAGCTCCAATTGAAGTGTCAGGACGGAACGTCTGCTTCCAATTTTGAATTCCGTGTTCTAAGTCAAACATGTTTCAACTCCCCAAAAGGATGCCAGTGTTTCATGAACGGCCAGCCATTGCGTCCGCTCTGTTGCGATCGCACGCGTCCCTGACGCACTGAGTCTGTAATACTTTCGCTTTCGCCCGTTTTCGCCCACCTTCCAGCAGGAAAGGATGAGCTTTTCTTTTTCCATTCGATGCAAAACCGGGTACAGCATCCCTTCTGACCATTCCAATTGACCGCCAGACCGCTCACGGACTTCGTCAATGATCGCGTACCCATAGCTCTCGCCCCGCGAGAGCATCGCCAATACCAGGGGTTTCGTTGATGCTGCAATGAGTTCCTTTGATGCCATCTCTACCTGCTCCATGAACTACAGTTACCTAACTATGCTATGTATATTAGCCTAGGGCTGCTATGTGTGTCAAGCACGGTGAGTCGCAGGAGATCACCGACTCACACGCGGCCTTGGCGATTTCCTGTAGGTCCCGCTTGCCGAGCGGGATTGTTTGTAACCGCCGCAAGGCGAAGCGTAAGTGGGATGTCACAGGGCGAAACAAAAAGCGGTGCCGTGAACTCCGGCGACGTGATTTTGAAGTGGAAACAATTCTGGTCGCAGGTCGCGGCATGCCGCGAAGTCCTTTCCGGCAGAAAGGACCTACCTCAGCGCGGTCCTTCCACCGGCACGGCATAAAGCATTTTTTGAAAATGGTCGATGACGGAAGGTTGTACCGGTGGGCTGACGCTGCACCGCTTCCCTGTTGTGCTTGAATGCGCATCATTCACTGTCCAGAAACTTTGTGGTGTGTTCAGCCAGCGCTGGCGAAGGCAGCACGCGACTCACGAGGATTCTGCCAGTGCCATCAGGGGGCGCTGGCAGGTGCCAGGCATTTTTGCTGCTGCAATGGATTGACCACGAAAGGCACGAATTACACGAAAAATGTGCAAGCGCAGGACAACGATCCTCTGCGATTCTTTCGTACGATTCGTGTCTTTCGTGGTTGCCTGAGTCCGCACCATCGCCTGCCGATCAGAACCAAAACGCCATCCAGAATCCTCGTGACAGCCTGATGTATTCCGCACAGTCCCTGGAAGCTCACGAAGCGGAAAAGTTCAACGCACGATCTGAATGTCGGGCTGGCCACCAGTCGCATAGATCGCAATTCGTTTTTCCGCTCTGCAAATACGTTGGGTTAATCTTGAACTGGCCTGGCGGTCTATGTCATGGGAAAAAATCATGACTGACTACATCCTTCTAGCCGCCGCGATCACTCTCGCCGTCCCCTACGGATACCTCACATTTGCGATCCTGGTTGTCCAACCGCGTCTCGTTTCGTCTTACATCGCGGCTGGTCTGATGTTGCTTTGTTGGCCGACTTGCATTTTCATGTCATTCATGCAGGCAATTCCTGTGATCGCAATGGTCTTATGGTGGTGGATTGGCGATTTCTCTGGTAATGCAGATGTTTCTATTCGCCGACTTTCGGCGCGCGCGTTGCCGACTGGCTTAAAATATTTGGCACTCGTAACGCTGATTGCCGGCTTGGGAGCAATTGCATACTCATGGTACACTTATCAATCTGAATCTCACGTTTGACTGGGCCATCGACAATCCCGGGATGGCTACCAGGCTTCGACTTCGGGCGCCGCATTGATTCCGCAGGACCAAACTAAATGAAGGGCACGGTGATGGATTAACCTTTGTGATGTTGACTGGTGAAGTGCGCGGCGCTGATGGGGCGCATCCCGCGTCGATCGAGTTCGTCCGCATCAACGACGGGATGCTGCTGGGAACGAAACAGAACATTCCGGAGTACGTTTTGTACGAATCGTCTACGGGGCGATTTGTTTACTACACATCCGTCTTTGCCGCCTATTCGATCGGAAGGGACCAGTCAGAGCCAGGTCCGTATCAGACCGGGAGCGCTCAGATTCGCGTGGAAGCCGATGGTTACGAACACTTAACGCTACAACTCTTTGACGAAATGCCTGACGTGGTCGTCACCGTTTCTCCCCGTCCTGAGAATTGATTCAGTTGAATCAGACAATGCGCCTGCATGAGAGCATTTGCCGGAATAGCTGGATAAATCGGGTAAGGGTCAACATCGCTGATGGAGTGATTTTATCACCGGCTGATCAATCGCCATTGCGAGTTTCCAGCACAGTGATAGAATCATTCCAGCCGGTGTGATGACAGACAATATCCATTTTTGGCCTGTCGCTTGCCTCCTTACTGATATTGTTCGCAGGACTGATTGACGGCGGCATTTCGTTGATTGAATGCCCGAGGCTCGACCATGGGATTTCTTCGTCAATTGTATGATGAGTACCGGTCGGCAATCCTCCTTGCCGCGATCCCCTTCACATGGGCAGTCATCTTCTTCGCGTGGGATGCGGCAACGTATGTGGTAAGTTACTTGCGCGTGTCAACATTTATTGAAGAACACAACTTGTGGGTAGCGGAAGTTGGTGCACGTCCTGGCGTTCATTCCGTGTCCATGGGTCGAGACAAGCAAATGCCAAACCGCCTGTTGATTCAATTTGACGTCGAAGATAAGGCGACATTCCTTGCGGTCGAGTCAGGAATAGAGCGACTGAGTCGTCATAGGCCACCTCCCCGCTGGGACACAAACGTCCGCTCAGGTGAAGATCTCGGTTTCAACGCCGGAGCGGCCGTAATTGCCGGGGGCGAAGCCCTCGCAGAGATTATGGACAGACTGATTCAGGCGTTTGTGGCCGCACTCATCTCGATACTTGTGTTTTGCCTCGCTCTTCGTCATTTTCGCAGACATCCGGTGATCGTGGGTGACGGATAGTTCAGTTGGAGTTGAATTGTGCCACCTCGGGGATTGCCGTCCTGCGAACAAAACGATACACGGGAATTATGCACCGCCCGCATTTTTCAGGTCAAAGCCGTCCGGCACAATCCCGTGATCGTCGTCGTTTTGCCATTGAAAGCTAAATCACAATACGATGGCGAGAATCTACATCGAAACAACTATCGTCAGTTTCTATTTCAACGCTCGTCCAGAGCCGGAAATGGTTGCTCGGCAAAACTGGACACGACGCTGGCTCGATGCTGCGCTCAATTCGTCAGACGAACTCGTCACGAGCCTTGCTGTTGAAACCGAACTTACTGCAGGTGATTTTCCGCACAAATCCAACATGATCGATATGGCGTCTCGGTTCCCACTGCTGGACGTAAATGATGCCGTCATCGAAGCAGTCAACGCATACATCGCAAATCACGTCATGCCCAACGACCCCGGTGGTGACGCATTCCATTTGGCGGTCGCTTCGTTCCACCGGTGTGACTTTCTAGTCACGTGGAACTGCCGACATATCGCGAATGCCAACAAATTTGGACATATACGCAGGGTCAATGGTATACTTGGATTGGGCAATCCGGCCTTAGTCACGCCACTTGAACTCTTGAATGAAGACACTGACAATGGATAGTTACAGCGAAGTGCGTCGAGTGCGCAAAGCGATGTCCGAAGCCGCAGGGCATGACGTGCGAAAATTGGCTGCAATGTTCAACGCCCGCCGGGCCGAGGTTGCCGACCGCATCATCGACCCCGGCACGAAGGCAGAACAGTGCGATGCACAGGGAACCGCCGACGCCGCGGTCTCAAATGGAGAATCTTTCCAGGCGCCCCAGTGATCACACTCGTTTGGAGGTGATTCAGAGCGAGGTCGATTCGTGATGTGGCAATGCCCTCGATGCAATGCCGTAAACGCTCCGGAATGTGATTTATGTTCACGTTGCGGGACCGGTATGAATGGACAACAGGACAAGTTGTTCTCTTCACTTTGCCGATTGCGTTCGCTGCTAATTCGGTTTCTCATGATTTCGCCACTTCTGTTCCTTTTGTCATATTTTGTTGTTGGAAGTCACATGACAGGAAACAGTTTTGTTTGGTCCTCCGGAACAGGCCGACAATTCACATACCATGACCGTGGTTTTCCATTTGATCCCTGGATGTATCGACCAATCGCCCGCTTTGAGTACTGGATTCGTGGCCCGCGAACACAGATCGTGATTAAGCAAAACTTTCGAGGCGGTCAGCCCATATACGGCTACGGACCGTTTGAATGAACAAAGAACAGTTTATCACGTCTCACTTGTTTTCATCCAACGGAACTGCCGAACAATTGAAGCTTTGACTTCGCGAATGCGTACAGCGGGCGCGGATTAGCGGGCCGGGTGGGATCTGATATCTATATTTTATACAGCAAGGGACGACTGTTCCGTGATCGAAGAGTTGAACCGTACAATGAACGCCGCAGAAAGAGCGTGGCTCACAGAGTGTGTCACCGACATTCAACCATTCATCACATTCCGCGACACTTTGAAATGGTTCATCGTTTGGT
>Ga0105047_10017080_pt1 | contig 11339 bp, 7 predicted proteins | sample MAT04_FD_78384 | JGI IMG/M metagenome (GOLD analysis project Ga0105047, IMG submission 78384) | Freshwater microbial communities from Lake Fryxell liftoff mats and glacier meltwater in Antarctica - MAT-04 (megahit assembly) | ecosystem: Environmental > Aquatic > Freshwater > Ice > Liftoff... | reverse complement strand
GACGTTCGACTTGCCGGAAGCCGATCAAGTCCTCGTCGGCGGGGATCACACCGAGTATTCGAACAGCATGAAACTCGGCCTCATGTTACTGGCCGAGTATGCCCATATGATCACCACCAGTTTCATGATGAGTGTGGTGTTTTGGGGCGGGTGGAGTTTCTTCGGGCTCGAAAACATTACGGGCGACCCGATTGGCGATGTCGTGATGAAGTTTGGTATCCTCGGCACCAAGATGGGGCTGTTCGTGTTCCTTTACCTTTTGGTGCGTTGGACGATCCCGCGGTTCCGGTTCGATCAATTGATGAGCCTGGCGTGGAAAGTGATGATTCCCCTAGCAATTGTTCACCTTTTGGCAGCGATGATTGTGCGAGAGTTCAACTTGCCTTACTGGGTGTTGACTTTGGCCTCCGTGGGGTTGTTCGTGGCCGCAGGGTTGATTGGCGTGCGTGTTGGTGGGCCGAGTAATGCACCGCGAAAACGATTAATTCCCCTTCCGGCAGGCCTGCCGGAGGGTGTCACCTACGCTGCAAGATAATTGAGTTGGAGAGATTTCTATGCCGATCGCCGCAACCGACGTTCGCTGGGTGGAGGAGCCGAAGCTCGGGCTCTTCGGGCAGCTTTATTTGCCATTGGTGTTCGATGGTTTGACCACGACCCTTGCTCACATGTTCAAGAAGAAGGTGACTGAACAGTACCCCGAGCAAGAGCCGAAGATGCCAGCGAACTATCGCGGTGTGCATCGGTTGAATCGCGATGCTGAGAATCGTGTCAAGTGTGTGGCCTGTTATATGTGTGCAACTGCGTGCCCTGCGCATTGCATTGATATTGTGGCAGCCCCTGCCCCTGCGACTTGGAAAGATCGCGAGAAGTATCCCGAGACATTTGTGATTGATGAACTCCGCTGTATTTACTGCGGAATGTGCGAAGAAGCGTGCCCGGTGGATGCTATTGAACTCACAACCTTATACGACCTCACCGGGTTGAGCCGCGAAGAGATGATCTTCGACAAAGAGAAGTTGCTGAGTGTATTTGACATGACAACGAAAGCCGGGACTGACCCGGTACGAACGCAAGCGGGCCGACTCGGGCCGGCGTCGGAAGCTCCTCCGATTAAGTGATTTTCTCGGTTCTTTCGGCCGGGGGCTGACACGACCGGGCGAGCGTTGTAAGACAGTGGTCGACCCTTTGTGAACTTTTTCACGAGCCGCGAATGAGCCTCTTTGCCGACAGCCCGACCGCCGGAGAACTGGCCATCGGCCAGATTGCCGCGGCCGCGGTGCTGGGGGCACTCGGGCTCTACTTCTTGCTTCCGCAACCGAAAGGGCGACGAATTCCCCTCGGCATCTTTTTCAGCCTGGCCGGGCTTGCGACACTAGCGGTGTTTTTGGTTCAGACCTACGCGCAACCGACTTCCGACGCGGTCGGACAGGTCCTTTTCTGGGTTTTCTCGGCCGGGGCACTCGGGTTTGGTGCGGTGCTCGTCGCTCAGCGCAACCCGGCCCGTGGGGCGATCGCGTTTTCGTTTGTGATTCTGAGTACCTGCGGGCTGTTTTTGCTTTTGGCCGCCCCGTTCTTGATGGCCGCGACGATCATCATCTACGCCGGAGCGATCATCGTGACGTTCCTGTTCGTGTTGATGCTCTCGCACGCCAACGGGCCGTCTTCGGAGAATGATCGAACGCGAGAACCACTCCTGGGAAGCCTTGCGGGGTTCGCATTCACGGGGCTCGTGCTCTTTGCGTTGTATCTGAGCAGCCCGGCAAGCCACGCCTCAAGCCATGAATTGATGCAACCTCCGTTGACGGACGGTGACCGACACTACCTCGCGATGGCCGTCGAGGATCTCGATGCTGCGGAGAAGGCCGAGACATTGAAAGAGTTGGAAGAAAAGACACGCAGCGCCAGGAGCAAGATCGGGCTCGTGGTCGGCTTTGCCCCTGGAGACTCGGCATCGCCCGGGTCCACCCTTCAGGACAAAGCGCGACCCACCGTAGTTGACCGCCTCAAACCGATGGAATCCGACGTTCGCGTGAAGACGATCATCGACCGATCCGAGAAGTTGCGAGCGAAGAATAAAGACCTCGGCGATAAGCTCGAAAATCTGCGGTTTGAACGCAACCCGGATCTGGCAGCAGCCAAGAAACTCGTCCACTCGATGCGCGATGATGTCGTTCTGTTTTCGGGCAACGGACATTTGCCTGCTCGCAACGTGACAGCCATCGGAACGGCGTTGTATTCTGAACACTTGCTGGCTGTCGAAATGGCCGGAACTCTGCTCCTCGTCGCCACCATCGGGGCCGTTGCGATTGCGGGCCGCAAGGGGGTGACGGCGTGATCTCCCTCGAACACTATCTCGCCGTCGGCGCCGCGTTGTTTGGAATCGGGCTCGTTGGGTTTCTCACCCGGCGGAACCTGATCACCACGTTCCTTTGTGCGGAGATGATGCTCCAGGGCGTCGTCTTGAACTTCTTGGCCTTCGGCTACTTTCATGGCCACATCGGCGGACAGGTCTTTGCACTCGTGATTGTGACCGTCGCCGCGTGCGAGGCGGGACTGGCCCTCGCATTGTTTCTCACGATGTATCGCCGAGGCCACTCGCTCGACACTGGCGAGTGGCAAAGTCTGCGCGAAGAGGGCATTCCCGCGACGACAGATACCGAGCCTTTGCCTCGGCCCAAACCCGAACCGGACTATCCGCAGTTGACCCCCGCCGGGGCCCGACCCTCGCCCACCGCCGAGGAGTCCGCCCGTGTCTGATCCCGGCATCCAAATGGCGTTACTAGCTTTGACGTTGCCTCTTGGCGCGGCGGTACTGTCGACGCTACTGGCCTGCACGCGGTTCGCACGGTTCGCTCATTTGCCCGCGATACTCGGGTTCGCCGCCAGTGCCGCCACGGCAGGGATTCTGCTCGGTTCGCTCGTCGGAATGGAATCGAATGAGCACGTTATCTCGCTCAAATCGGACCCTGTGACATGGTTCGCAGCCGGGAATTTGAATGTCAATTTCACCATCACGGTCGACCCGCTCTCGGCCATCATGCTGGCAACCGTGACGTTCGTGGCAACGTGGATCGCAGTTTTCTCCGCGGGTTACATGCACCGCGACCCCGGTTACGGTCGCTACTTCGCCATCATGGGGTTATTCGTCTTTGCGATGTGTTTGCTCGTGTTGGCGAACAATTTCCTGGTGCTCCTGGCCGGGTGGGAAGGCGTCGGGCTCTGTAGTTATTTGCTCGTTGGGTACTACTACGCAAAACCCTCCTCGGCCGCGGCGGCCCGCAAGGCTTTCCTCGTCACCCGCATCGGCGATGTCGGTATGATCTTCGGTATCTTCCTGCTCTGGCACATCGGCGGCTACCACACGGATATCGACAAACTATTCGAGCACATTGCAAAGCATCCGCCCGCTCAATCGATGCTCACGACGGCGTGTCTGCTGCTGTTCTGCGGGGCCGTGGGCAAGTCGGCCCAGTTGCCGCTCTATGTTTGGTTGCCCGATGCGATGGAAGGCCCGACGCCGGTGTCCGCGTTGATTCACGCGGCCACGATGGTCACGGCGGGCGTTTACCTTCTGGCTCGCTGTGCTCCGATTTTCGTAACCTCGGAAACGACGCAGATAATCGTCTGCCTCACCGGGGGGTTCACCGCCTTGGTGGCGGCGTTCACCGCCGTCGCTCAAACGGATTTGAAACGGGTGCTCGCTTACTCAACGGTGAGCCAACTCGGGTTCATGTTCATGTCCCTGGGCACCGGTGGCGAAGCGGTGGCTCCGAGCCTGGCCGTGACCGCGGCAATCTTCCACCTGTTCACCCATGCGTTCTTCAAAGCCCTGCTATTCCTCGGATCGGGCTCGGTGATGCACGCCATGGGAAACGTCATCGACATGCGCCGATTCGGCGGATTGCGAAAGCTGATGCCCGTCACGCACCTGACGTTCCTGGCCGGGTCCGCGGCTCTTGCGGGGGTGCCTTTACTTTCCGGGTTCTGGAGCAAAGATCAGATCATCGACAACCTGTTCGAAACGACCCAGCACGCGAACGCACCCGCCGTCTACTGGTTCGCCTTCGGCATTGCGTTGGTCACGGCCGGGTTGACGGCGTTCTACACCTTCCGAGCTTACTTCCTGACCTTCTGGGGACCGGAAAGATTGCCGCCCGAGGCGGGCGATCATGCTCACGAATCACCGTGGGTCATGCTCGTACCGCTCATCGTCCTCGCTATCGGCGCTGTTGCGATCGGATTGGTCGTGGAGCCTTTGACCCACGGGTTCAGCGAGTTTCTGGCGCGAACACCCGGATTGACTCAGGCGAATGAGCACACCAAACACGCTGCCATTGAACACCCGCACTTCAACTGGGCGATTGCCGGTGTCAGTAGCGTCATCGCTCTGTCCGGGATTGGAATCGCGGCCCTGCTCTATCGCAAAGGTGGACCGGAAGTCGTGCCGGCATCGTTGCGAGGCGTTCACGAACTCTCGCGGAACAAGCTGTACGTCGACGAGATTTACGGTGCGGCAATCGTGCAACCGTCGGAACTGTTGGCCGCAGCGAGTCGACAGTTCGATGCTTTGCTGGATGGCGTCGCCCGGCTCGTGTCGTTCCTCCCGCGATTGTTGGGAGCGGTGTTGCGTGCGTTGCAGACCGGGCAAGTCCAGTTTTATGCCCTGGGAATGACCTTCGGGCTCGCTGCGTTTTTGATCGTCCTCCTGGTTCGCTCGACCCGCTAATGCCGCCCGGACGGGCCGAGGCCGCTAATTATGGAAAGTCCAATCGTCCTTCTCCGGTATGCGTTGCTCGTGCTGCTGCTTGCGCCGCTGGTCGCAGCCGCCACGATCGCCATGCTTCAGGGAACCTGGCCGCGACGATTCGCCAATGCCTTTGCCCTCGTCCATCTTGGATTCACAATCCTCGTTGTCTTCATGGCGTTTCACGAACTCGATGTTCGCAACGAGCAACTCCACGATATCGAGAGAACTGGAAACCGCGACAACCCACCGGAATTCACGCCGATCTTCGTGCCCGGCGATCCCGGCTTCATCGGCGATGACAACTCGCAAACCTACACGACGACCTGGTCTTTGCTAAGCTTCGGCAAGTCGTCGCAGTATGTCCCCGCACCCGACGTGCAATTCTTCATCGGGCTCGATGGCCTGAACGTCTGGCTCGTGTTGCTCACGAGTTTGATGACCTACATTGCCGTGGTCGTGTCCTGGAGTTCGGTGACCGAGCGAACCAACGGGTTTTACGCCTGGCTCTTCGTGCTGCAAACGGGAATCATCGGGGCGTTCATTTCCTTCGATGTGATTCTCTTTTACGTCTTCTTCGAACTCACCCTCATCCCGGTGTTCTTTTTGATTGGCTCGTGGGGCGTCGGCAGCGGGAAACGCGATGCGGCGCGGAAGTTTTTTCTCTACACGCTCCTGGGCAGTTTACTCACGCTCACCGGGGTCATCGGCATCGTGGCCACGAACCCGACGCCGTTGCAATCCTCGACGCATGCCACGCATTTCTTCACGCCCAAGGACAACGAACTGGTGGCTCCGAAGCCGGGGCCGATCACGTTTTCGATTCCGAATCTGATGAAAAACGTGAGCACCTGGTCGAACGTCAAGCCGGGTGAGGTGATCTTGGCCGAACGAAAACTGGAGACCGTTACGGCCACCTCCGCGGCCGCCAAGGCGAAATCGGACGCCGCACCCACGGATACCACGCTTCGCCGTCTGGCCGAGGATGCCGAGGCCGAGCGACTGAGAACCGAGCAAACCAAGATTAATGCCGAGATCGAACTCACGGATTATCGAAGTTTGCAAGTGTGGTTCTTCTTCGCGCTGGTGGCCGGCTTCGCGGTGAAAATTCCAATCGTTCCCTTTCACACCTGGCTGCCCGCGGCCTATGGCGAAGCCCCCATCGGCGTGACGCTCTTGCTCTCCGCCCTGATGGCGAAACTCGGAACCTACGGCATCTTGCGAATCGTCTTACCGCTCACGCCTGGCCCGTGTTTGGAATATGGCTTTTCCGTCTTCGGCGGACTCGGGGTGCTCGGAATCATCTACGCCGGGTTCTGTGCCTATGCCCAGCGGGATTTGAAACTTCTGACCGCGTATAGCAGCGTTTCGCACCTCGGCTTCCTCGTCATCGGGTTGTTCTCCTTCAATACGGAAGGCCTTACCGGCGCCAGCCTGCACATGGTGAACCACGGTCTGAGCACCGGTGCAATGTTCGCTCTCCTTGGCTTTCTGTCCGTGCGCTACCGTACGCTCGACATGAACCAATACAGCGGACTCATGGCCCGTTTCCCGGGGTTTTCGCTTTTCCTCATGGTGATTTCGCTGGCGAGTATCGGCTTACCCGGTCTGAATAACTTCGTCAGTGAAATGCTCATGCTCTCAGGTTTGTTTACGGACCATTCGGTCGCCCACGGCGGTTACTGGCTCGCCGCCGGAGCCGTGGCCGGGATCTTCATCTCGGCCTGGTACACGATCACCATGCTTCGGCGAGTGCTGTTCGGTCCACTTCAGGAGCCGCCCACGGCAGCTCCGGTCAAGGGCATGACCCAGCGCGAAATCGTTTCGTTTGCGGTCCCGGCCCTGCTTTGTTTAGCTCTCGGTTTGTATCCGCAACCGGTGATCGACACGATGCGAGCGGATGCGAAAGTGATCGTAAAAACTGGCGATAACGCCCGCCTCCGGGCCGATAGTGATGCCCTGAAGACTCCGCCGACCGAACGAAAGTAGACAACCCAAGGACCGCGCACCGTGAAGTCTCTGCCCGAGGTTCAGACCGAGTTTCTCACCACCGCGTACCGGCTCGTCCTTCCCGAGACGGTGCTGGTCGGGGTGGCGTGCGTGCTCTTCCTCGTTGCCGTCGTCTATCCTCGTCGCTGGCTTTCGATCGCGCTCGGTCTCAGCGGTTTGACGTTCGCGGCGTTCGTGGCCTCGGCTGTCGGAGCGACGGAAATCGACCTCTTCAACAAGGCTGTTGAAGGCACTTCGTTCAACGCACGTTCGATCGCCCCGTTCGATCCGACTGGCGTGGCCCCGTTCGTTCGCTGGCTGAGCCTTGGCGTCGCCGGGCTATTCTTGCTCCTGGCCTACAACGAAACCCGGAACGAAACCGCATCGGAATATGCGGCCTGCGTGCTCGTCGTCACCGCGGGCGTGTCGCTGGTCGCAAGGGCCAACGATCTCATCTCACTGTTCCTGGCCCTCGAGATGATTAGCATTCCGACGTATGTCTTGCTCTATTTGCCTGCAAAATCGCGGGCCGGGCAGGAAGCCGCGGCGAAGTACTTCTTGTTGAGCATTCTCTCGTCAGCGGTGTTGCTCTTCGGGTTCAGTTACCTCTACGGGCTGACCGGTTCGACGAACCTCGGCGCGGTCGTGGATGCGCTCACGGAAGCGAACAAACGCGAAGTTTCGCCGTTGGCCCTCGTGGCGATCATGATGGTGATCGCCGGGCTGGGGTTCCGCCTGGCGGCGGTGCCCTTCCACTTTTATGCGCCGGATGTGTACGAAGGTGGACCGCCTGGCGTCGTTGCACAACTGGCCGTGGTACCCAAAGTGGCCGGGTTGATCGCACTTGCCCGGGTGCTCGGAATGCTCAACCCGCCGGGCGACCGCTTGCCGTTCGATGCGGTTCACACGTTGATTCCCCTGACACTCTGGGTCCTCGCTGTCATCACCATGACTTTCGGCAACGTCATGGCACTCTTGCAAGACAACCTCAAACGGCTCCTCGCTTACTCGGGGATCGCCCACGGCGGGTACATGCTCATCGGCCTCGTGGTCGCCTCGGCCGTGCCCGATGCGACCGGTAGCTACCTGGTTCAGTCCGGGGTCGATTCGATCCTCTTCTATCTGGTGGCGTACTCCCTCATGACGATCGGCGCGTTCGCCGTGATTCAGCGAGTCGCCGGGACGACTGGTGACAGTGCGGTGACACTCGACGATTTGGCCGGTCTCGGTCAAACCCGCCCGGCCACGGCGCTGGCGATGACCGTGTTTCTGTTGAGCCTGATCGGGTTGCCGCTCACGGCAGGTTTCCTGGGGAAGTTCATGCTCTTCCTCGGGGCGTTGGAAACTCCCGCCGTCGGGCCGATGGGGAGCATGTACCGCATTCTCGTCCTGATCGCGGCGATCAACGCAGCCATCGGGGCGGTCTACTACCTGCGAGCCATCGGCGTGATGTACTTGCGAACGCCGATGAAAGCCGCGGAGCCGAGCAAGACCAGCCCGGCGTTTGTCGCCGCGGTGATCTGTGCGGTTGGGACTATTGTGCTGGGCGTTTATCCGAAACCCGTCGCCGATGCGGCCCGTGCGGCGGTGCCACTTCGCCAGAGTTCGGAGCCGACACGCCCCGCAATCTCGCCGTAAATTCAACTTTCAAGACGTGTCATGCTCGACGGCCTTGCTCACTACCCGGCGGTGGTCGCCCGCGTGGAGTGGGTTCCGCTCGGCCATGCGGGTGGTTTCAGCGGGTCCAGTCTCTGGCGAGGTCAACTCCACGGCGAACGCCTGTTCGTCCTCAAAGCCTGGCAACACGATTACCCCGCTGAACGGCTCGAAACGATTCACCGATGGATGACTTACGCCCGTCGGAATGGAGATTTATCGTTCGTCCCCGAGGTCGTGCCAAGCGAAAGCGGACGGAGCGTCGTCGAAGCCGCAGGCCGAGTCTGGGACGTGACGGCGTGGCTCCCTGGTATCGCGGACTTTTCAGCCGAGCCGAATGATGCCAAGCTCATGGCATCGTGCCAGGCCATTGCCAAGCTCCATCGAGCCTGGGTGCCACGACAGGTTCCACTCGCTCCGTGCCCTGGTGTGGAACGTCGGATATTGTTGCTCCGGGGGTTCGATCCGAACGTAACAATTTTGAAGATCGACGATCCGAAACTCCGTGATCTTCTGACGTCCGCGTTGCCAACGCTTCGCCGGCTCGTGCCGTTGGCACTGGCAGTCCTCGAACCGTGGCGAGTTAAGCTGGGGCCGTTGCAACCCTGTTTATGCGATGTTTGGCACGATCATGTCTTGTTCACTGGCAATCAGGTGAGCGGCGTGATCGATTACGGTTCGATGAAACTGGACCACCCGGCCGTCGATCTGGCGCGCTGGCTTGGAGATACCGTAGGAGACGACCGCGAACGAATCGAACTCGGGCTCACAGCGTATCGAGACGCCGGAGGGCCGTGGAATCCTGATGCCGAGTTCGTTTCGTGTCTGGATGCCACGGGCGTGATCTGTGCTGTGATTCACTGGATTCACCGGCTCTCGGCGAGGAATCAACCGCACGAATCGGAGCAGGTTTTGCAGCGAGTTCAAAAACTCACGACGCGCCTGGCCACGATCCGGCTACAAACGCCGACGAGCGCCGCTAGAATTGAGTCATTAACCATCCTTTCTCCGCGACCCGCCAGGGGCGAACCGTGACGATTTCGGTCGTGTGCCCCCATTGTGAAACCCGGTTTCAATTGAACCCGGACCTGGTCGGTAAGGCCATGCGGTGCCCGAACGCCGACTGCCAGGAAGTGTTCGAAGTGCGGGCCGATACGACGCTGGAGTTGCCGCCGGCTCCGTCACCGAAGCCGCACGTGCTCGACGCGGAGCCGCTTTTTGATCGACCGGCCTCGCCACTTGAACTCCCCTTCGAGCGGGTGGAATCGCAACCGTTCGGAGTGCTGGACGCGATCCCGATCGACGAACCGGCCTCGGTCTTTGAATTGCCCTACGAGGTGGACAAGGCGATGGAGGCGATTCCCGTTCGCCCTGCCGCGCCAGTCTCACGCCCCACGGAACGGCCCGCGATTCCAATTCCGGCTGCAACAGCGATCCCCAAAGCGACGATGCTGCCCCCCGTTCAAAAGGCCAAAAAGATTGGCCCTAAAGAGGTAGTGTGGACCGGGGAAGAACTCCCCGCGACCGAGCCGTCGGTAACTTCGACCTCGGACGATGATGCCCCCTATCGCCGCAAACGTCGCAAGGATCGCACGTGGCCAAAGGTGCTGCTCATCAGCCTTGGCATCGGCGTGCTCGGGCTTGCTATTTTCATTGTGATTGGGTTGCTGCAGCAATCGGCACTTCGCGAAGAGCAACTCGCGGTCGAGGCGGAGACGTCGTACAAGGACGGCAACTACCCCACCGCCATGAAGAAGTACGAGGAACTCCTCGAAAAGTTCCCGGACAGTCAAGATGCGAAAAAGTACCAGTTCTTCGTCAAAATCTCCGAGCTTCAAGCGGCGATCGGGTCGGTGACCGCGCGCGAGAACCCGTCGCCGGGGCAGAAGGCGTTCGATCAGTTCATCAAGGATTATGGAGCCGACCCACTGGCCCAACCCGAGACGGGCTTCGGCACCGATGTCGTGCAGGTCGGCAAACGACTCCTGGATACGATGGCCGACTTCGCCACGGATCGGCTCAAGGCTTTTCGCCAAGATCGAAATAAGGTCGAAGAACTCGTATCGGCGGAAAAGGCCGTCGCTGAAGGACGATTGTTGATCCCGTTCGTGGATCGCTTCCGCGACAAACAGGGATTGAACCTCGATCCACAACGGACCAAATACGACGAACTGAGTAACTCCTTCGCCGCGGAGCGGCATCGGCTTGCGGTGTTGGCCCCGTACCGACGCTTGGCGACCGATCCGACTGCGGAAGGCCTCGAAGAGTTCGAACTTGCTTTGAAAGAGAACAATCTGGTGGCGGATGCGGAAGCGAAAGGCATCCTCGCCCAGGCCGAGAAGACATTGCGAAGGGCCCCTCAATTCAAGATGAAGCTCACGCCGGCCGGGCGTGTCCCCGTTCTGTCCCATCCGCCCGTTTTGTTTGCTTCACCTGTGGTCGGGAGTCCTCGACCGCGGACTTCTCCCGAGGTGACGCCGGACGTTGTATTTGCCGTGGCTCGCGGCGTGCTTTACGCCCTGGACGCGCAGACTGGCAATTGCGTTTGGGGAACTCGGCTCGGACCGACGACCCTCGATCCCCGCGCGACCGATGTGCCCGTGACCATCAATGATGGAACTACCGACTGGGTGCTCGTGACCGATGAATCCACTGCTCGCCCCGGGCTCACGGCTCGCATCGCCCGCACGGGGGAACCAGTCTGGTATCAACAACTCCCGTCGCCAGCGTTAACACGACCCGTCGTCATCGGTGGCCGCATCTACTTACCCCTGAGCGATCGCCTCGGGACGGTCATCGAGTTCGATGCGCTCACGGGCACGAAAGTCGGCGAACTCTCGATCCGCCAGCCGATCGGAACTGGGCTGACGGTGCTCCCCGGGCCGTCGTTCGGCGAAAGCTACCTGGTCGTTCCCGCCGATGCGTTCCGCGTGTTCGTCTTCGGCATCGG
>Ga0105047_10017078_pt1 | contig 11341 bp, 10 predicted proteins | sample MAT04_FD_78384 | JGI IMG/M metagenome (GOLD analysis project Ga0105047, IMG submission 78384) | Freshwater microbial communities from Lake Fryxell liftoff mats and glacier meltwater in Antarctica - MAT-04 (megahit assembly) | ecosystem: Environmental > Aquatic > Freshwater > Ice > Liftoff... | reverse complement strand
CTTTGGGCAAAACACCACGGCACTCCCGGTGCGATTTCGGCGCCGATGTTCAGCCGGGCAATGCCAAGCGCCTTGGCAACAGCGCCAGAAGTTTCACCGCCTGCCACGACAAAGCTGCGCGTGCCTTGGTCGCGGGCTGCCACGGCGCAGGCTGCCAGTGCCGCTTCGACAATCGTGCCCGCACGCTCGACCCCCAGCCGGTCCTGCGCGGCACGCACGCTGTCAGGCTCGGCGGTGGCATAGATGATCGGGCGCGACCCGGGCGGTTGCTTTGCCAGCCAGACCAGCGCGCGCCCGGCACCACTTTCGGAAAGCTCCAGCGGATCAAGCCGGAAGGCCGGGTGACCCTTGGTCAGATAGTCAGCCACTTGACGGTTTGTCATGGCCGAGCAACTGCCCGACAAGACAATGGCTGAACCGGGCATGGCGGCCAGGGTGGTCTTGTGGTCCGGCTTGACCAACAGCCCCCGTGCCAGCCAAAGACCCGGCAAGGCCATCGCCACGGCGCTGCCGCCGGTCAACAGGGTCATGTCCTGACAGGCTTCAGCGATCACCGTAAGGTCGTCATTGGCGACAGCATCGACCACGACATGTCCGACGCCGGCCTCGTTCAGCGCGGCCAGCCGCGCCCTCAGCGCCGCCGCGCCCGTGGCGACCGTCAGCCGGTTGGCCAGCCCGACCCGGCCTTTGACTTGCGGCGACAAAAGCCGCATCAGGTTGGAATCCCGCATCGGCGTCAGCGGGTGGTCCTTCATCGAGCTTTCCGCCAGCGGCTGTTCGCCTACAAACAGGTTGCCCATGAAGATGCTGCGGCCATTTTCGGGGAAGGCGGGGCAATAGATCGTCTGATCTGCGCCCAGATCCGCCATAAGCGCCTCGGCAACCGGGCCGATATTGCCCTGCGGCGTGGAATCGAAGGTAGAGCAGTATTTCCAGAAGAACCTTTGCGCCCCCGCCCGGCGCAGCCAATCCAGTGCGGCGCGCGTTTCGGCCACCGCTTGCTCGACCGGGGCCGTGCGGCATTTCAAGGCAATGATCTCCAGCGGGGCCGACCCGTCAGGCGGATCGGACGGGACGCCCATGCGCAACGACACCGGCATGCCCGAGCGGGCCATAAGCCCGGCCAGATCACTGGCTCCGGTCAGATCATCGGCGATGGCACCAAAGAACGTTGTCATGCGGCGCTCATCCCAGCGTTCGCCCCCGAAAGATTATCGACGAACATTTCGATTTCGGGCTTGTGGATCTGTGGTTCAGACATTGGACCAATAAGCCTCCCGGCCGGAATTGAGATGGTCCCGCATCGCGGCTTCGGCGGCATCCGGATCGCCTGCCTCGATGGCCGCGACAATCCGTTCATGTGCGTTCGCACCGCGCAGCGTCTCGCCTTCCGCGCGCAAAGCGACTTCGCGCTGGCCATGCAACCATGCGTGCATTTCTTTGTGAATGGCAAGAAGGACCGGATCGCCGGCGTATTTTGCGATGGTGAAGTGCAAGGCCACATCGCTTTCGATGAAGTCCGCCACGTCCGAAAGCGACGCATAATTTGCGGCCAGCGCGGCCTTCAGGTCAGCAACCAGATCCGGCGTCACCGTCTGGGCGGCCTGCCTTACCAAACCAACCTCGACCAGAAGGCGAATTGCCTGAAGCTGGCGATTGCCTTCGGCGGTGGACAGCAGGTGGCGGACCAGCGGCATCATCGTCGACAACAATCCGGACGTTGAAGGCTGCGCCACCCGCGCCGGCTGGCCGTTTGAGATCTCGATCAACCCGGCGCTTTCAAGCGTGATCAAGGCTTGCCGGATTGCGGATCGGCCCACTGCAAAGGTCGCCATCAATTGCCCTTCCGGCGGCAACCTCTCGCCCGGGGGCATCTCGCCGGACAGGATCATGCGTTCCAGATGTGCGGCCACATGCTGATACAGCTTGCGACGGTCAATGGCGGTCTGCTCTACCATGAAGTCATCATACCATTATACTTGACAAGAGGTGCATAGGCTTATAGCTAGCACCCACAAAGTTCGCTTTCAAGAATGAAACCGCGCTGCCAACGGGGAAACGGATGAAGATAGCGATACTGGGTGGGGCCGGTGCCATGGGGGGCATTTTCGGAGCCTATCTTTCTAAGGCGGGGCATGAGGTCTTCTTGATCGATGTTTCGCGGCCCGCCATTGACATGATCAACGATTCTGGTCTGACGGTCGAGGAAAAAGACGGCAGCATCGGCACTTACCCTGTGCCCGCGACCGACAATCCGGCCTCGGTCGGCCCGGTCGATCTGATCATCAACTTCGTCAAATGCTATCATACCGAGGCGGCGATCCGCAGTGCAGCCCCGATGATCGGGGCGGAGACCGCAATTCTCAGCCTGCAGAACGGCTGGGGCAATGCTGGCAAGATCAGCGCGATTGTCGGCATGGACCGGGTGCTGGTTGGGCTGACCTATCACGGCGGCACGCTGCTGGGACCGGGGCGGGTCAAGCATCCCGGTCTGGGCATGACGTTTCTGGGCGAGATATCGGGCCAGCACACTGCCCGGCTTGACCGGGTCAATGCTGCGCTCCAGTCGGCCGGATTCGAAACCACCGTGTCAAACCGGATTCTGGATGAAGTCTGGAAAAAGCTGGCGCTGAACTGCTGCACCCTGCCGACATCGGCGCTGCTTGGCTTCTTTGCCGATGAACTGGTCGGCTATCCGACCGCCAAGGACAGCATGGCGATGATCCTCGCCGAGGTGGTTGCCGTGGCGCAGGCCAAGGGCATTGCGCTGGACTATGACGAACGCTGGGCCGCGATCACCGGGCTTCTGGAAAAGGCCATCGGCGGCAAAGCCTCGATGCTGCAGGATGTCGAAGCCCGGCGGCAGACCGAGATCGAGGTCATCAACGGCGCGATCGTGGCGGCCGGGCGCGAGGTTGGGGTGCCGACACCCGCGAACGCCCTTCTGGTCGGCCTGATCACGGCGCAGCAATCGAAATACCTGGCCAAGAGGGAAACCGCCTGATGGTTGCCAGACTGTCCGGCAAGACAGCGATCATCACCGGGGCTGCGGGGGCCATCGGGCGAAGCATCGCAGGTGCTTTTGCCCGTGAAGGCGCGCGCGTCGCCCTTCTGGACCGCGATGGGGCTGGAGCGCGGCGGGTGGCGGCAGAGATTGCCGCACAGACCGGCATGCTGACCTGCGCCGAAGAATGCGACGTGGCAGACAGTGGATCGGTAGACCGGGCCGTTGCCGCCGCCCGCGCGGCCATCGGACCGGCCTCGGTTCTGGTAAACAACGCCGGCATCGCGATTGTCGGCGGGGTTGAGGAGATGTCGGAAGAGGATTGGGACCGGACGTTTGCCGTCAACGTGAAATCGGTGTTTCTAGTGGGCCGGCGCGTGCTGCCTGACATGCGGGCCGCAAGGGCCGGGTCGATCATCAATGTCGCATCAGAATCCGCTTTCATCGCCTTTTCGGCGCATCCGGCCTATTGCGCCTCGAAGGCCGCGATGGTGCATCTGAGCCGCTCTATGGCGGCCCGCTATGCCAGCGAGGGCATCCGCGTGAACGCCCTTTGCCCGGGAACCATCGACACGCCGCTGTATCGCAACTTTCTGGCGCAACAACCCGACCCGGAGAAGGTTCATCGCGAAATCGTCGCCATGCACCCGCTTGGCCTTGGCACGCCCGAAGACATCGCCCATGCAGCGGTCTTTCTGGCTTCGGACGAAAGCCGCTATGCCACCGGCGCACCGTTCCTGATTGACGGCGGGGCAACAGCGATATGACGGCAGCGCCGCGTCTGGACATTTCCGAAGTGTCGAAGTCCTTCCCGGGCGTGCGGGCGCTGGATGCTGTGTCGGTTCGTATCGAGGCCGGAGAAATCCATGCCCTGCTGGGCGAGAACGGCGCCGGCAAGTCGACGTTGGGCAAGATCATTGCCGGGGTTTATCGTGCCGACGGCGGCGCGGTAAAGTTGGACGGAACCGAACTGGTCGACATCGACGAACGCGACGCCGGCAAGCTGGGCATTGCCATCGTGCATCAGGAAGGCTCGCTGGTCGGCCAGCTTTCCGTGGCCGAGAATGTTTTCGCCGGACGCCAGCCGACCCGCTGGCCTGGAAGAATCGACCGCGGCCTGATGAACAGGCAGGCCGCCGATCTGATCGCGCGGCTGGGGGTCGCCATCGACCCGCGCCGCCGCGTTGCCGACCTGTCACCCGCCGAGGCTCAGGTCGTTGAAATTGCCAAATGCCTGTCGCTTGATCTGCGGGTGCTGATCCTTGACGAGCCGACCGCCGCCTTGACCCTGACCGAAACCGAACGATTGTTCGAAATCGTGCGCGCGCTGGCCAAAGAGGGCGTCACGGTTGTCTATGTCTCGCACCGGCTGGCGGAAATCTTTGCGCTTTGCCACCGGGTGACCGTGCTGAAAGACGGCCAGCATGTCGGCACCCGGGATGTGGCGGGCACCACGACGGCCGATCTGATCCGCATGATGGTCGGCCGCGATGTGGCGCTGGACCGCGCGAAATCGGGCCACGCGACCGGTGAAATTGTGCTGCAGGCCGAGCATATTTCGGCAACCCCGCTGGTGCGCGACATGGGGTTGACCGTGCATGCCGGCGAGATCGTCTGTCTGGCCGGGCTGATCGGGGCGGGGCGGACCGAGTTTTGCGAGGCGCTGTTCGGGGCGCGCCGCAAGGAATCGGGCAGCATCAGGATGGCGGGAAAGCCGCTTGATCCGCGCGAGCCCAGCGACGGGATGCAAGCGGGCATCGGCATGGTGCCGGAAGATCGCAAGCAGTCGGGCCTGTTTCTGGACATGAGTGTGCGCGACAACATCACCGTCACCGTGGCGCGCAGCCTGACCAACGGCATGTTGAAATCCGACGCCAAGGCGGGCGCGGTGGCGCGGCGCTTTATCGACGAGATGAAGATCGCCACACCCAGCGACAAACAGATCGTCGGCAACCTTTCAGGCGGCAACCAGCAAAAGGTGCTGATCGCCAAATGGCTGGCCATGGCGCCGCGGCTTTTGATCGTCGATGAGCCGACGCGCGGGGTCGACGTGGGGGCGCGCGCCGAGATTTACCGTTTGTTGCGCAGCCTTGCGGCCAGGGGCGTGGCGCTGATCGTCGTCTCGTCCGATCTGCCGGAAGTGCTGACGCTGGCCGACCGCGTCGTCGTCATGGCCGACGGCAGGCTGGCCGGTGAACTGCCCGGCGAAAGTGCCACCGAAGAGGACATCCTCGCCCTCGCGACCAAGGCAACGACCTCGGTCGTGATCGTTGATGCGCCACAAACACGGAGCCACCTATGACCATCGGCATGACCACCACACAGGATCGGGGCGGCCAGAAAAAGGTCGGGCCCGCCATGCGCCTGCTGCGCCTTCTGGCCAATTCCCGCGAATTGACCCTGGGGATTCTGGTGCTGTCGCTGGTCGTCGTGATGAGCATCGCCTTTCCGCTGAATTTTCCGACCGCTGCCAATATCCGGGCGGTTCTGCTGAACCTGGCCCCGGTCGGCATCATGGTTTGCGGCATGATGCTGCTGATGATCGCAGGCACGTTCGATCTGTCTTGCGGATCGACACTGGCATTGTCGGGCGTCGCCGCCGGAGTTGTCGTGGGCTGGTGGGGCTGGCCGCCGCAGATGGGCGTGGTGGCCGGGATCACGGTCGGCGCCCTGTGCGGCATGGTCAACGGTCTGATCGTCACGGGCATCGGCATCAACGCGCTGATCGCAACCTTGGGCACGCTCGCGATCTTCCGCGGCATGACCTATGTGCTGGCGGGCACCGGGGTGACGCCGATTTCGGACGCATTCGCGCGCTATGGTCAAGCCACCGATCCGATCTTCGGCATTCAGTCGCTGTTCTGGGTGATGCTGATCGTGGCGCTGGTCATCGGTTTCCTGATCTCGCAGACGCCGTTCTTTCGCCAGTATTACTTCATCGGCGGCAATGCCCGCGCGGCGAAATTGTCCGGAATCCGCGTCAACCGGATGTTGATGCTGGGCTTCACGCTGATGGGCATCCTGTCGGGTCTTGCCGGAGTGCTTTATGCCGCCCGACTGAACTCGGCCGTGGTCAACGCCGGGGTCGGCATCGAGCTGAAGGTGATCACCGCCACGGTTCTGGGGGGCGCAAGTCTGAAAGGCGGCGAGGGCCGCATTCTGGGCGGCATCCTGGGTGTCCTGTTCATCGCCCTCGTCGAAAACGCCATGATCATCAACCGTGTCGGCGTGTTCTGGCAAGGCATCGTCATTGGTCTGGTGCTGCTGTTTGCAGTTTCGCTGGACCGTTTCAAGAACAACCAGCGCGGCTAGGGACGCCGATCCTAAAAAACCAGAAGGTCGCCCTAACGACCCAAATCGAAACCGAACCAACTTCAACAATCACTTGGGAGTAGACAATGAAACCGATCAAGACACTTCTCGCAGCGGCAGCGCTTGCCACGGTGGCGCTGCCTGTCATGGCGCAGGAATCCGCGTTCGGCCCCGCCGACGCCAAGGAAACCTATTACTGGATTTCGAACAAGGCCAACCTGCCGCTGTTCGTGCAGTATGACTATGTCGGCATGAAGCGCATCGCGGAAGAGCTTGGCGTGCGCGTCATCGTGGCCGGCCCCACGGACTTCGACCTGCCGGGCTTCATCGCCGCGGTGGATCAGGTCTGCGCGCAGAAACCGTCGGGCGTGTCCGTCGTCGGCGGTTGGGACCCGTCGCTGACCGAACCCGTCAAGCGCTGCCTCGAGTTGGGCGTGCCCACAGTGGTCGATGACGGCGATCTGCCGGATTCGGGTCGGCTGGCCTATATCGGCACCAACTGGACCAATGTTGGGGTCAACCAGGCCAGGCAGATGATGAAGGAACTGCCCGATGGTGGTCAACTGGCAATGATGTCGATCATCAATGCTGGCAACATGCGGGAAGCCGTTGCAGGCTTCAAAGCCTATGTCGAGGCGAATGGCGGCGGGAAATACGAGATCGTCGCCAACGAGGATGACAAGGGCGACGCTCAAGAGGCCGCGCGTATTACGGCGGCGCTTTTGGCGGCCTATCCTGATCTGAAAGGCATTGCCGGTTTCGACTCGGAGTCTGGCGCCGGGATCGTGACGGCCTTGAAAGAAGCCGGCAAGAAGCCGGGCGACATCAAGGTTACCGCGATGGAGCAGACCCCGGACTTCTTCAAGACCGCGAAAGAAGGCTATGTCTCTGGCATCGTTGTGCAAAACCGCGAATTGTTCATCTATTACGCCGTCAAGATGCTGCATGACTTCAACACCAACGGGTTGAAGTCGGTCGGTCTTGGCGCTGCCGATGGGGGCCGCCCGATCCCGGACAGCCTCGACACCGGCGTGCTGATGGTAACCGCGGACAACGTCGACAAGGTCCTGACCGCTCTTCGCGTGAAGTGACCGAACGGGACCGGCCTTTTTCCTCCCTGGGGGGGCCGGTCCCACCTTCCCAAACAATCGCCTGTTGCCGGAGACTGCCATGCCCCTTCATCCGACCACGCGCTTCCGGTTTCACGGCGTGGCGACCTACGAAATTCTCACGCGCGCCGGGCTTCGGATCCTTTGCGATCCGTTCCTTGACGAAAACCCCGGCGCCGCCTGCACATCCGACGGGTTCGACAAGGTCGATCTGGTGGTGGTCAGCCACGCCGCCCCGGATCATCTTGGCGATACCGACAAGATCGCGCTGAAATACGGCTGCCCGGTGGTCTGCGGCGGCGAGGTCAAGGCCTGGCTGATGGATCGCGGCGTTCCTGCCGAGCAGATCCGCGCCACGACCTGGGGCATCCGCGTCAAGGTTGCGGGGATCGAAATCCAGCCGTTGGAATGTCATCACTGGTCGCAGATCCGTCTGCGCGACGGCAGTTTCATTTCCGGCGTGCCGATGGCCTATATCGTTTATGCCGATGAAAACATCCGCTTTTATCATTACGGCGACACGGCGATCTTTTCCGACCTGAAGCTGCAGGCGGAACTTTACCGGCCCAACATCGGCTGCATCGGCATCGCCAATCCGCATGAAATCCTGCACCGCTTTCCAATGCCCGGCGCGATGCTCACGTCCGAAATGAGCCCCTATGAGGGGTTTCTGGCCACGAAATGGCTGGGACTGGAGACGGTGTTTCCCTGCCACTACATCACCCTGGACGGCGACGCCGATGTCGCGGCCTATATGGGTCATCATGACGCGGCTTTGGCGCGCGGCGAGAAACTCGCCGACGCGGTCTTGCTGCGTGGCGGCGATTGGGCCGAATTCACGCCCGATGGCAAACGTGTAATCCCCAGCATGGAGAATTGAACGATGCGGGCCTTGGTTTTTCCAGCCATCGGTGCGGCCGAAATGGCAGAGCGCGCCACCCCGACGCCCGGACCGGGTGAGGTTCTGATTCAGGTCGGCGCGGCGGGGCTTTGTGCGGGCGATCTGTACATCTACACCGGCAAGAACCCCTATGTCAGCTATCCGCGCATCGGCTGCCATGAGATCGCGGGCAAGGTCGTGGCGCATGGGGCCGGTGTTGCCTCGCCAGCCATTGGCACAAGGGTCGTGGTCGAACCGTTCATCGGTTGCGGCACCTGCTATCCTTGCCGGGTTGGAAAACCGAATTGCTGCGTCAACCTTTCCATCATCGGCATTCACCGAGACGGCGGATTTGCCGATTTCGTCACCGCCCCTGCGACGCACCTGCACGCAATTCCTGATGGGATGACCGACGTTCACGCCGCGTTTGCCGAGCCTGTGGCCATCGGCGTGCAGGGCTGCAATCGGGGCCAGGTCACGGCGGCGGATCACGTTCTGGTGCTGGGGGCCGGGCCCATCGGTCTGGCGGTTGCCGAGGTTGCGCGCGAGCGCGGTGCGAAGGTGCTGGTGACCGACCTGAACGCCGCCCGCTTGCAGATCGCGGCCGACCTTGGTCTTGAGACGCTGCCTGCCGGTCCAGATCTTGAAACAAGGGTCCGGGCGATGACCGGGGGCGACGGTATGCCGGTCGTCATGGAAGCGACGGGCGCTGTGCCTGCCATCGAACAGGCGGCGCAACTGGTCGCTCCGGGCGGGCGGGTTGTCATCCTTGGGCTTGTGGGGCGGGGTGTGCCTGTCAGCCTTCCGGGCCTTGATTTCACCCGCAAAGAGATGACCATTCTTGGCTCACGCGCCTCAACCGGGTGCTTTCCCGAGGCGCTGCGACTGATCGCTGACGGCCACATCCACTACCTGAACATCGCCACCACCTTGCCGATTGCAGCGGCACCGGGGGTGTTTGCCGCGCTGGCGGCCAATCCTTTCGCCTATCACAAGGCGATTTTCCAGATGGATGCAGAATGAAGCTCGTAACCTTTGCCGCAGCCGACGGCACTTCGACCTTGGGGGCCATCGACGCAGACTCGGTGGCCGATCTGAGCGGCATCGCGCCTTCGATGCTTGCCCTGATCGAGGGCGGTCCTGCGATGCTTGGCGCGGCACGGGCGGCTTTGCCAAAGGCCAGGCGCCAGCCCTTGGCCAAGGTGCGCCTGCTGGCGCCGGTCGTGCCGGGCAAGATTTTGTGTTCGGGTGTCAACTACAAGGCCCATGCGCTGGAAAACCCAAAGGCGGTGATGCCGTCCGAGCCGTTCTTTTTCACCAAGCTGCCCTCATCAGTCTGTGGTCCGGATGCGGATGTCGCCCGACCGGCGCGGGTGGCCCAGATGGACTACGAAGTGGAATTCAGCGCCGTCATCGGCAAGCGGCTGTTTAATGCCACCGAGGCTGACGTGATGCCCGCGATCTTTGGCTACACCCTGCTGAACGACCTTTCGGCGCGGGACGTGCAGTTCAAGGAAAACCAGATCACGCTTGGCAAGAACTTCGCCGGTTTCGCCCCGATCGGACCCTGCATCGTCACCACTGACGAGCTGACCGACCCCAATTCGGTCGGGCTGACGACGCATGTGAACGGGCGCAAGTTGCAGGATGGATCGACCTCGGACTGGCTGTTTTCGCTGCCCCGGCTGATCTCTTTCCTGTCCGGCGTGATGCCGCTGGAACCGGGCGACATTGTCACGACCGGAACCCCGGCCGGGGTTGGCATTTTCCAGAACCCGCCGGTATTCCTGCATGAGGGCGACGTGGTCGAGATTGCTGCGACAGGCATCGGCACCCTGCGGACCCGGATCGTGAGGGCGTGACATGAAAAAGGCCACACGGATCGCGGTCATCGGCTGCGGTTTTTATGCCGCCAACCACCTGCGGTCCTGGCGCGATCTGGCACCGGAAGGCGCCGAGCTGGTCGCGGCCTGCGATATCGACCCCGCCAAAGCCGCGCAGGCGGGCCGCGACTTCGGTGTGCCGCATTTCACCGACATCGGTCAGATGCTGGACGCGGCGCGCCCCGATCTGGTCGATATCGTGACGCGGGTCGATACGCACCGGCCCATCGCCGAGGCGGTCCTTGGACGCGGCATCGGTGCCATTGTCCAGAAACCCTTCGCCCTGACCATGTCCGATGCCCGCGCCATCGTCACCGCCGCCGATCAAAGCGGCGCATGGCTGGCCGTGCACGAGAATTTCCGGTTTCAGCCGCCGGTCCGCCGGGTAATCGACCTTGTCGAGGCGGGTGCCATCGGCGCGCTCAGCTGGGGCCGGGTCAGCTTTCGCACCGGTTTCGACGTCTACACGACCCAACCCTATTTCCTGACCGAGACACGGCTGGTGATTGCCGATGTGGGCGTGCATGTGCTGGACCTGTCGCGTCGGCTTCTGGGCGAGGTGGCCTCGCTCAGCGCCGAAACCCAGCGGCGCAATCCGCGCGTGATGGGCGAAGATACTGCGACGATGCTGGTGCGGCACCAATCCCGGGCGATCAGCGTCGTCGAATGCACCTATGAGGCGCGGCGCGAGCCTGACCCGTTCCCGGAAACCATCATCGAGCTGGAAGGTGAGCGTGGGGCTTTGACCCTGCTGGCGGGCGGGGCCATTCACCTGACCCAAGACGGCCGCCTGCGCAAGTTGCGCAACACCTACCAATCCCGCCCTTGGATGGAGAAGCGTTGGGCCATGTCGCAAGCCGGTGCCTTGGAAGCCTGCCGCCACTTTCTGGCGCGTTTCCGGGCCGGGCAAACCGCCGAAACCAATGGGCATGACAACCTCAAGACGGCGGCGCTGGTTGATGCCGCCTATCGGTCGGCAGAAAGTCATCTGCCGGTCGCTCCCTCCGTCGAGGGCTGACCTGATGCCAGCCTTTGCCATCACCGTCGACTTTCAGATTGTCCCGGGAAAGATGGATGCGTTCCGGGTCCTGATTCTGGAAAACGCCGAAACCTCCGTGGCCGTCGAACCCGGCTGCCTGCGTTTCGACGTGCT
>Ga0105047_10017075_pt1 | contig 11342 bp, 9 predicted proteins | sample MAT04_FD_78384 | JGI IMG/M metagenome (GOLD analysis project Ga0105047, IMG submission 78384) | Freshwater microbial communities from Lake Fryxell liftoff mats and glacier meltwater in Antarctica - MAT-04 (megahit assembly) | ecosystem: Environmental > Aquatic > Freshwater > Ice > Liftoff... | reverse complement strand
TTGGCCCGTGCCGTGGCGCGGGCGCGGTCGGACTGGTCGAGCATCACCTTGCGGATCCGGACGATCTCCGGGGTCACCTCGACGCACTCGTCCTCGCGGGCGAACTCCAGGCACTCCTCGAGCGTCAGCCTGCGCGGCGGCACGAGGTTCTCGAAGTTGTCCGACGTGGACTGGCGCATGTTGGTGAGCTTCTTCTCCTTGGTGATGTTGACGTCCATGTCCTCGTTGCGCGAGTTCTCCCCGACGATCTGGCCCTCGTAGACCTCGGCCGTCGGCTCGACGAAGAACGCCCCACGCTCCTGGAGGTTGATCATCGCGAACGGCGTCACCTTGCCGGCCCGGTCGGCGACGAGGGAGCCGTTGATCCGGGTCTCGATGGGGCCGGTCCACGCCTCATAGCCGTGCGCGATCGAGGACGCGATGCCGGTGCCGCGGGTGTCGGTGAGGAACTGCGTGCGGAAGCCGATGAGGCCGCGTGCCGGGACCACGAACTCCATCCGCACCCAGCCGGTGCCGTGGTTGGACATCGTCTCCATCCGGCCCTTGCGCTGGGCGAGGAGCTGGGTGACGGCGCCGAGGTAGTCCTCGGGCACGTCGATCGTCATGTGCTCCATCGGCTCGTGGACCTTGCCGTCCACGGTCCGGATGACCACCTGGGGCTTGCCGACGGTGAGCTCGAAGCCCTCGCGGCGCATCTGCTCGACGAGGATCGCCAGTGCGAGCTCGCCGCGGCCCTGGACCTCCCAGGCGTCGGGCCGCTCGGTCGGCAGCACGCGCAGCGAGACGTTGCCGACCAGCTCGCTGTCCAGGCGGTCCTTGACCTGGCGGGCGGTGACCTTGTGGTTCTTGCCACCCTTGCCTGCCAGCGGGGAGGTGTTGATCCCGATGGTCATGGAGATCGCCGGGTCGTCGACGGTGATCAGCGGCAGCGGCCGCGGGTCGTCGATGTCCGTGAGCGTCTCGCCGATGGTGATCTCGGCGATCCCGGCGACGGCGACGATGTCGCCCGGGCCGGCCGAGTCGGTAGGGACCCGGCTCAGTGCCTTGGTCTCCAGCAGCTCGGTCACCTTGACGGTCTGGATGGTTCCGTCGTGGCGGGCCCAGGCGACCTGCTGCCCCTTGCGGATGGTGCCGTTGAACACGCGCAGCAGGGCCAGCCGGCCGAGGAACGGCGAGGCGTCGAGGTTGGTGACGTGGGCCTGCAGCGGTGCGTCCTCGTCGTAGGTGGGGGCCGGGATCTTGTCCAGGATGGTCGCGAACAGCGGCTCGAGGTCGGGGCTGTCCGGCATCGCGCCGTCGGCCGGCCGGGTCAGCGAGGCGCGGCCGGCCTTGGCCGCCGCGTACACCACGGGTACGTCGAGGATCGCGTCGAGGTCCAGGTCCGGGACGTCGTCGTGCAGGTCACTGGCCAGGCCGAGCAGCAGGTCGGTCGCCTCGTGCACGACCTCCTCGATCCGCGAGTCCGGCCGGTCGACCTTGTTGACCAGCAGGATCACCGGGAGCTTGGCCTCCAGCGCCTTGCGCAGCACGAAGCGGGTCTGCGGCAGCGGGCCCTCGCTGGCGTCGACCAGCAGGACGACGCCGTCGACCATCGACAACCCCCGCTCGACCTCGCCGCCGAAGTCCGCGTGACCGGGGGTGTCGATGACGTTGATGGTGATCCCGTCCGGGTGACCGTGCGCGGCCGCCGCCGGTCCGCGGTACCGGATGGCCGTGTTCTTGGCCAGGATCGTGATGCCCTTCTCCCGCTCGAGGTCGCCCGAGTCCATCGCGCGCTCGTCGACGTGCGCGTGCTCCCCGAACGAGCCCGACTGCCAGAGCATGGCGTCCACGAGCGTGGTCTTGCCGTGGTCGACGTGGGCGACGATCGCGACGTTGCGCAGGTCGGAGCGCACAGGCATGGGGAACTCATCTCAGCAGATGGGGAGGGCACCTGGACGGTCAGGTGCCGACCGATCTTACACCGGTGCGCGTGCGGGGCCGCTGGTTGAGGTTGTGCGAGGGCGTCAGGCGCCCTCGACACCGCCCCCCGGGGACCGCCGCTGGTTGTGGGCGTCGTGGTCCCCGCGCATCTCCCGTTCGATCCTGTCCTGGTCGCTGCGGTCCGTCGACATCCGGTGCACCCCGGCGCGCGCGGCCTCCTCCTCGAGGAGCTTGTCGCGGGTCTCGCGGCGGATCTTCTGCTCGGCCGGGTCCGGCACGGGGACGGCGGACAGCAGTCGACGTGTGTAGTCGTCCTGAGGTTGGGTGAGCACCTGCTCGCGGGTGCCGAACTCGACGAGCTTGCCCTTGTGCATGACCGCGATCCGGCTGGCCAGCTGCTCGACGACGGCCAGGTCGTGGCTGATGAACAGGCAGGCGAACCCGACCTCGCGCTGCAGGTCCTGGAACAGGTCGAGCACGCGCGCCTGGACCGAGACGTCCAGGGCGGACGTCGGCTCGTCGGCGACGAGCAGCTTGGGCGACAGGGCCAGGGCGCGGGCGATGCCGACGCGCTGACGCTGACCGCCCGACAGCTCGTGCGGGTAGCGGTTGCGCATCGAGCGCGGCAGCTGGACCTGGTCGAGCAGGGCCTCGATCCGGCGCTGCAGCTCCGCACCCTTGGCGACCTTGTGCAGCAGCAACGGCTCGCCGATGGACTCGCCGATCGGCAGCCGCGGGTTGAGCGAGGAGCCGGGGTCCTGGAAGACGATCGAGACGTTGTTGCGCACCCGGCGCAGGTCCTGCGGGCTGATCCCGACCATGTCGACGCCGGAGACCTGGAGCGTACCGCCGACCGCAGGCAGCAGCCCGACGACGGCGCGACCGACGGTGGTCTTGCCCGAGCCGGACTCGCCGACCAGACCGACGACCTCGCCCTCGCCGATGGTGAGGTCGATCTCATCGACCGCACGGAACGCCGGGATCCGGCCGCGCTTGGGGTACTCGATGACGAGGTCCTTGGCCTCGACCACCATCGTGCCGACCGACCGGGCCGCCGACGTCGCCTTGTCCTGGACCGACTCGCTCGCCGTCAGCGAGCCGAGGTGCGGCACGGCCGCGAGCAGCTGCTGGGTGTACGGGTGCTGCGGGCTGCCGAAGATCTGCTCGGAGTCGCCCCGCTCGACGACCCGGCCGTCCTTCATCACCAGGATCCGGTCCGCCAGGTCCGCGACGACGCCCATGTCGTGAGTGATGAGGATGATGCCCGAGTCGATCCGGTGGCGCAGGTCGCGCATGAGCTTGAGGATCTCGGCCTGGACCGTGACGTCCAGGGCAGTGGTCGGCTCGTCGGCGATGAGCAGCTTGGGGTCCAGCGCGAGCGCCTGGGCGATCATCGCGCGCTGGCGCTGGCCGCCGGACAGCTGGTGCGGGTACTTGTCGACGGACTTGTCCGGCAGCGGGATCTCGACGAGGTCGAGCAGCTCGATCGCCCGCTCCCGCGCCTCCTTGGGTCCCATCTCGCGGTGGTTGCGCAGGGTCTCGATGATCTGGAAGCCCACCGTGTAGACCGGGTTGAGTGCGGTCATCGGCTCCTGGAAGATCACCGCTACCTCGTTGCCGCGCACGTGGCGCAGCTGGGAGTGCGACAGCCCGATGAGCTCCTTGCCGTCGAGCTTCGCGCTGCCGGTGGCACGGCCGTTGGCAGGCAGCAGGCCGATGAGTGCCATCGAGGACTGGGTCTTGCCCGAGCCGGACTCGCCGACGATCGCGAGCACCTCGCCGGGGTGGACCTCGTAGCTCATCCCGATCGCGGCCGGGTACCACTCGCCGTCGACCCAGAACTCGACCCCGAGGTCGGTGACCTCGAGGATCGGGGCGCGGGTGTCGGCCGCGGGGGTGGTGCTGGTCACGAGGGGATCCTTCCGACGACTGCGGGGTGCAGCGGCCCGCGCTGCGGCGCGCGATGGTCTGGGAGACTGGCGCGATGGCGCACAGCACGGAGGTCTACCGCCCGACGTCGGGCCCGTGGCTCGCCGGGGCAGTCATGGCGTTGGCCGCGTTCGGCATCGGCAGCCTGGTGGTCGAGGGCGCCGGCGCGCCGCTGGTCCGCTACGGCCCGCTGCTCCTGCTCGGCGCCGCCGTGGCCTGGGCGATGTTCTGGCGTCCGTCGGTGACCGTCAGCGACGCGGGCGTCACGCTGCGCAACGTGCTGCGCACCGTCGAGCTGCCCTGGCCTGCGATCCGCCGGGTGGACACCCGCTACGCGCTGAGCCTGGAGACGGCCTTCGGCACCTACACGGCCTGGGCCGCGCCGACGTCCACCCGCCACCAGGCCTACCAGGCGAGCCCGGCGGACCTGCGCGGGCTGCCCGAGTCGACCTTCGGCGCGGGCGACAGCATCCGCCCCGGCGACCTGCCGAGCACACCGTCCGGCCAGGCCGCTGCACTCGTGCGGGTGCGCTGGGAGGAGCTGCGCGACGCCGGCCACCTCGACGACCCGCGTCTGGAGCGGACCCGGCCGGTGGTGCGCTGGCACCCGACCGAGCTCGCCGTCCTGGGCGGCCTGACGGTGGCGACCGTCCTGGGCTTCGTGGGGACCCACGGCTAGCCCTGCTGGACCTTCGCCATGGACTTCTTGGACGGGATCTTGCGCTGGCGCGGGTCGAACGCGTCGCGCAGGCCGTCACCGATGAAGTTCACGCACAGCGCGATGATGACGATGAACAGGCCCGGCCACCAGAAGAGCCACGGGCGGGTGGAGAACGCGCTCTGGTACTCGTTGATGAGCTGACCGAGCGAGACGTCCGGCGGGTTGACCCCGAACCCGATGAAGCTCAGCGCCGTCTCGAGCAGGATCGCCGAGGCCATCAGCAGCGTCGCGCTGACGATGATGACCCCGATCGCGTTGGGCAGCATGTGCTTGAACATGATCCGCACGTTCGAGGCACCGGCCACCCGGGCGGCGTCGACGAACTCGCGTTCGCGCAGCGAGAGGAACTCGCCGCGGACCAGCCGGCCCATGGTGGTCCAGGAGAACAGCCCCAGCGCGATCGCCAGGGTCACCGCGCTGCCCGAGCCGACGAGCTTGCCGAGGACGGCGCCGACGACGATGAGCGGGATGGTGATGATGACGTCGGTGAACCGCATGAGCAGCGTGTCGGTGCGGCCGCGGAAGAAGCCGGACAGGGCCCCGACGACGATCCCGATGGTCGAGGCGAGCAGCCCGATGATGGCCATCACGGTCAGCGAGCGCTGCGTGCCGAACATCACGCGGGCGAAGATGTCGCGCCCGATGTCGTCCTGCCCGAACGGGAAGTCACCGAAGCGGATCCCCTGGGCCCAGGAGATGACCATCGTGGGACGCCCACCGGGGATGGCGATGTCGTGCTTGCGGATGTGGTCCCACTGCCACCAGCCGGGGATGGGCCCCACGCCGATCGAGGTGATCGCCAGCAGGACCACCAGGACCAGCACGATCATCGCGATCATGGCGGCCTTGTGCCGGATGAAGCGGCGGAAGACGATCTGCCCCTGGGACAGACCCTCGACCTCCTTGAGCTCGATGGCGTTCTCGAGGCGTTCGGTGGTGTCGGGCCCGTGCGGGGGCTCGAGCGGCGGCTGCAGCGTCATGCGTTCACCCGGATCCGAGGGTCGAGGCCCGCATAGACGAGGTCAGCGACGAGGTTGGCGAGCACGGCGAGCGTGCCGGTGACGAGGAAGAAGCCCATGATCGGGTTGGGGTCCGAGCCGATGAGGGAGGTGATGAACAGGTTGCCCATACCGGTCCAGCCGAAGATCCGCTCCGTGATGACCGCGCCACCGAAGATCGCGGCGATGTCCAGCGGGATGATCGTCGCGAGCGGGATGAGCGCGTTGCGGAAGGCGTGCCGCACCACGACGACCCGCTCGGGCAGGCCCTTGGCCCGCGCCGTGCGGATGTAGTCCTGGTTGAGCACCTCGAGCAGGCTGCCGCGTGAGTAGCGCGTGTAGCCGGCGAACGAGATGAGCAGCAGCGCCGTCGTCGGCAGCAGGAGGTGGGTGTACGCGTCGAGCGTCTCGACCCAGAAGTCACCGTTGAGGCCCGGGGTCGCGGACCCGATGGTGGCGATGGGCCGGCCGTCGATGAAGCTCGACTCGGAGTAGGCCTTCCAGACCCGCATCACGCGGTCGATGAACACCAGCAGGGCGACGAAGACGGTCGTCAACGAGGCGACCCGGACCGACAGCCACCGGTCGGGTCCGCCGAAGGCCCAGCCGATGAGGAACGCGGCCCCGATGGCCGCCGCGAGCAGTCCGAGGATGAGCCACGTCGTCGCGTAGACGAAGGCGAACTGGAGGGGGTACCAGAGCGCCACACCCAGGACCACGACGCTCAGGGCCGCGTAGAGCGCGCGCCGGTTGCGCAGGCCGGCCAGCAGTGCCGTCATGGCGAAGGCGATGCCGACGCCCGTGACACCGATGAGCACGGGGCCGAGGCTCGGGTCGAGCATCCACTGCGTCGCCGACATGAACCACAGCGTCACGCCGGTGGCCAGCGCCGCGACCCCGAAGGTAACCAGACGTCGTTGTCGTGGACCGCCGACCACGGCGCTCCACAGCAGCCCGGTGACCACGGCGAGCACCAGGATCGCTGGTAGTGCCACCACCGGGTCGCCAAGGAAGTCGTTGAACCCGATCGCGCCCCACTGCTTGAGCAGCACAGCGACCCAGAAGGTCGGCAGCGAGTACAGCAGGAAGGACAGGAAGGTGATCGAGTAGTCGAAGCCGGTGTACTGGCGCAGCGCGCTCGCGATACCGACGACGACACCCAGGACGATGGCCAATAGGGCCGCGACGAGCACGAGGCGCAGCGTCACGCCGACGGCGCTCGCGAGCAGGTCCGTGGTCTCGCGGTTGGTCCGCCAGCTGGCCCCGAGGTCGCCGGCGCCCCACAGGAATCCGAGCACGCCCTTGAGCCACAGGAAGTAGCGCGCGACGGGCGGCGTGTCGAGGTTGAGCAGGCGGGTGCGCGCCTCGATGAGCTCGGCCTTGTTGATCTGACTGCTGGTACGCAGCTCCTCGAGCGGGTCCACGGCGTAGGCGACGAGCATGAAGAAGATGAAGGTCGCTGCCAGGAGGACCACCGCCGAGGCCGAGAAGCGCCTCACGATGAAGGTGAACATCAGTGTTGTCAGACCTCCCTGGTCCGGGTCGCGCGGTGTCGCCTCGCAGGATCGTACCGGCGTGTCACCGCAGCGCTGTCATGGGGCCGGTCGCGGGGACGTCCCGCCGCCGGGTACCGCTTGTCGTCGGACACCATCGGGGGCGCTGGGACCCGCGGGTCCCAGCGCCCCCGATGGGTGGTCCGGGCGGCCCCTTCAGGGGCCGCCCGGACCGTGGAGATCAGCCCTCCGTCGTGGCAGCAGCCTCGGACGGGTCCCACTCCCAGAAGTTCCAGAAGACCGACGGCGACAGGACGCCGTTCTTTACGTTCGCGACGGTGTCGCGGTACGCGACGACGCCCGGGAACTGGAAGATGGTGACGCCGTAGCCGTCGGCCCACAGCTCCTTCTCGACCTCGCCGAGGATGGTGAGCTGGGCCTCCTCCTCGAACTCCGCCTCAAGGTCGTCGTACAGGCCGTCGACGACGTCGCTGGCGAAGCCCGTGAGGTTGTTGCCGCCGTCGGACCGGAAGGTCGCAGCCGACTCGGAGACCCCGAGCGACGTCGACTGCCAGCCGAACAGGGCCACGTCGTAGGTGCCGGAGCCGAGCAGGGAGCCCCACTCGTCGCTGCCGCCGTCGATGAGGTTGAAGCCGGCGTCGCCTGCGGACTCGGCGAACAGCTGGTACTCAGCCGCACGACGCACGTTCGACTTGCCGTAGAGCATGGTCACGTCGACCGGCCCGGTGACGCCGGCCTCGGCGAGCAGCGCCTTGGCCTGGTCGATGTCGACCTCGGCGTAGAAGTCCGAGCCGTTCGAGGCGACGATGTCGTCGTAGCCCGGCGAGCCCGGCACGCGGGTCTGGCTGTTGCGGATCTCGGCGTCGGGGTTGAGCGGCGCGATGATCTTGTCGATGACCTCCTGGCGCGGGACGGTCAGCAGGAACGCCTGGCGGACCAGACGGGCCGTGTCCTCGTCGCCACCGTAGGTGGCCGGGTCGAACGGGCCACCGTTGTTGTACGTGAGGTCGAGGTGCTCGTACGTCGCCTCGACGCCCGTCGTCACGGTGACACCCTCGACGCCCTGCAGGGCGGTGATGACGTCGGCCGTGGCCTGCGGGTTGATGATGTCGAGCTCGCCGTTCTGCAGCGCCTGGACCTGGGCCAGCGGGTCCTCGTTGTAGCGGACCGTGATGGTCTCGACCTTGGGGTCGAGGTCGCCCTTGTAGTTCTCGTTGGCCGTCAGTGTGACGTAGGCCTCGGAGGAGGACAGGTCCGACATGACGTACGGGCCGGAGGACAGGTACAGCGAGGGGTCGTCCGGCAGGTCGGTGAAGTCGAAGCCCGAGTTCCAGAAGTCGGCGATCGGCTTGAGGGCCTCGGTGTCGCCGTCCTGGATGGCCGCGATGACGGCGTCCTTGGCCTCCTGGGCGTCCTCGAGCTCGAGGCCGTGCATCGCCACGACGTGCGCGGGGACGTAGGGGGTGGGCAGTGCGATCTCCCAGTCCACGAACGGGGAGTCGTAGACGAGCGTGATGGACCGGCCGTCGTCACCGATCTCGGGGACCTGGGTGACGTTCGACAGTCCGCCGCCGATGGCTGCGGAGTCGAAGTAGACGGTCTCGCCCGGGATGATCGCGCCGGACTCCTCGTCGTACGCGACCTCGCCCTCGTTGAAGGCGGCCGAGTCGGCGGCCCACTGGAGCAGCAGGTCTGCCGCGTCGATCGGCACCTCGTCGGACCACTGGGCGTCCTCGGCGATCGTGTACTTGACCGTCAACGGGTCGTCCGAGAGCTTCTCGATGGTGCCGTAGCTCTCGTCCTTCACCAGCTCGGGGGTGGCGTCGTAGTACTGGAACCCCAGGTTGGTCATGTACTTGATGACGGCGTTGGCCGTCGCGTTGCCGTTCGAGGTGCCTTCGTTGTACGAGTAGAACGGCTGGTTCCACCCGACGGTGATCCGGGTGTCCTCCTCGATGACCGAGCCGGACGGGGCCGCGCAGGCACTGAGCACCAGGGCACCGGTCGCGACGATGGCGCCAGCGGCACCAAGTCGTCTGATCTTCACGTTTCCTCCTACAAGGATGCAGCGGGGCGCCCGCGACCTCGAGGCGGGTGCGAACCGCCACGCAGCGCTGATGGGACATCCACCTTGGATCGGCCGAGCCTACAACCGCCGCGTTACCGGTCCGTCACACGGGACCGTGCGCCCGGGCTAATCGTTATCCTTTCGATACTGGCCGGTACGTCCCGACATGCGAGACGGCCTACCGACGGCGGCCCGCGGCCCGATGTCGCACTCCCCCGTCTGCTCGACGGATTTCGTCGCCCTCGCGTGGTTGGGCCTGCGGGCTGCACCGCCGGAGTCGACGGCGGATGTCGCTACCACATCGCGCCCGGCGGTGTTGAGGCGTGAGACCCCAACGCCGCAGGGGGCCCGAATCGGGCATCGACCCAGGGTCGCGCCGGAGGCCCGGAGCCCTGGTCGCACGGGGGTCCGACGCCGTCGCCGCCACCCGTCCTCGACCTGCTTGACATGGTGAAGTCGACCCATCGATGATCGATGTGAAGCGCTCGACTTTCGATGCGCCGACATCGGGGGTTCGCCATGGGACGCACGACGATCCGCGCACTGAGGGCGCTGCTCGCCACGATCTTCCTCGGGGTGCTGGCCACCCAGACCGCGCTGCTGCCCTGGTTCGCAGCCGTCATGGCGCAGGATGCCCCGGAGTTCGCCGACCTCCGGCTGCCCGTGCTCGTCCTGGCCGTGCTGATCCTGGCCTGCGTCGAGGTCGCGCTGGTGGCGATCTGGAGGCTGCTGGGCCGCGTCGGGGACGGGCGCATCTTCACCGCGAACTCCGACCGGCCGGTGGTGGCGATCATCGGCGCCGTCGTCACGGCGACCGTCCTGGTCGCCGCCCTCACGTGGGTGCTGGGTTCCGCCGGTGCGATGCCCCCGTTGCTCGGCCTCGTCCTGGTGGCAACGACGGTCTGCGGCGGGGCGCTGACGCTGCTCATGGTGGTGCTCCGCCGGCTCCTGCTCACCGCGACGCAGGACCGGGCCGAGCTCGCCGAGGTGATCTGATGGCGATCGTCGTCGACCTCGACATCCAGCTCGCGCGGCGCAAGATGTCCCTCACCGAGCTGTCGGTGCGGGTCGGCATCACCACGGCCAACCTGTCGACCCTGAAGAACGGGCGGGCCAGGGCGGTGCGCTTCTCCACCCTCGACGCCATCTGCACGGCCCTGGACTGCCAGCCAGGGGACCTGCTGGTGCACGTGCCCGATCAGCCCTGACACCAGGCCCGCCAGCAGACCGGGGCCGCGACCTCGCGATCGATCCGGGCGTGGGGGCGAGCTGGCGTGGGTTGGTCAGCGATCCGACGACGGAGACTGGCGATGACCGACGACGTCGAGGCGTACCTCGCCTCCGCCCCCGAGCCGCACCGCAGCACGCTGGTGGCGATGTGGGCCACCCTCGCTTAGCTGCTCCCCGACGCGACCCCGTCGATCACCTACGGCGTGCCCACCCTCAAGGTGGGCGGCAGGGGCGTCGCTGGGATCGGCTGGACGGCCGGACACTGCCAGGACCTGCCGATGAGCGGGACGGTCACCGCGAGGCTCGCCGACGAGCTCGCCTGCTGCGTGACATCGAAGGGGGCGGTCCGGGTGCCGCCCGGTGCACCGTTGCCGCGCGAGCTCCTGGCGCAGCTCGTCAAGGCCCGGCTGGTGGAGATCGGCCCGGCGGGTGCGTACCGGCGGCTCCCTGTGGCCCTGGCGGGCTGACCTCCCGGGTCGGCGCTAGCCCTTGAGCTCGACGAAGATCACGTGGGTGGCCGTGTCGCCGATGTTCTCGCCCCGGTGGGTCTGCTCGGGCAGCCACATCGCCTGACCCGACGTCAGCTCGAGCTCGCGCGACCGGTCCTCCGCGACCAGCCGCCGCCGGAAGGACGAGAGCGTGACCATCACGCTGTCCGGGTGGTGGTGCGAGGTCGACCTCTCCCCAGGCTTGTCGGCGTACTCCAGCACCCGCACACGGTCGTTCTCGAAGACGATCCGGTACAGCTCGGGGTTGGTGGTGACGGGGTCGGTGTCGAGCGCCTCTGAGTCCATCCGCCGATGTTGCACCAAGGTCCGCTCGCGCGCCCGCCACGTCGGGCGCGTAGGTCGGTGTGGCGAGGGCGGCCGCCGGTGGCTGTCGCGCCCCACGCACGTGACTCTTCGAGTCAGACCTCGTCGATCCAGCCGGAGCCGGCGATCTCGCTGGTGACGCTCGCG
>Ga0105047_10017074_pt1 | contig 11342 bp, 10 predicted proteins | sample MAT04_FD_78384 | JGI IMG/M metagenome (GOLD analysis project Ga0105047, IMG submission 78384) | Freshwater microbial communities from Lake Fryxell liftoff mats and glacier meltwater in Antarctica - MAT-04 (megahit assembly) | ecosystem: Environmental > Aquatic > Freshwater > Ice > Liftoff... | reverse complement strand
TCAGCCGACACTGCCTTCGAGGCTCACGCCAAGGAGTTTCTGGGCTTCGACGGCAAACTCCATGGGCAGCTCGCGGAAGACTTCTTTGCAGAAGCCGTTGACGATCATGTTGACGGCATCCTGAGTCTCGATGCCGCGCTGATTGCAATAGAAGATCTGGTCCTCGCCGATCTTCGAGGTGCTCGCCTCGTGCTCGACACTGGCGGTCGTGTTTTTCACCTCGATGTAGGGAAACGTGTGTGCGCCGCAGCGGTCGCCGATGAGCAGGGAGTCGCACTGCGAGAAGTTGCGGGCGTTGGTGGCGCCCTTTTGAATCTTCACCTGGCCGCGGTAGCTGTTCTGGCCGCGCCCGGCAGAGATGCCCTTGGAGATGATGGTGCTGCGGGTGTTTTTGCCGATGTGAACCATCTTGGTGCCGGTGTCGGCCTGTTGACAGTTGTTCGTCAGCGCGACGGAGTAGAACTCGCCGACCGAGTGGTCGCCTTGCAGGATGCAACTCGGATACTTCCAAGTGATGGAGGAGCCGGTCTCCACCTGCGTCCAAGAAATCTTCGAGTGGCGGCCTTTGCAGTGGCCGCGTTTGGTCACGAAGTTGTAGATGCCGCCCTTGCCGTTCTCGTCGCCGGGATACCAGTTCTGCACGGTCGAATACTTGATTTGGGCGTTGTCGAGGGCGAGCAGTTCCACTACCGCCGCGTGGAGTTGATTCTCGTCGCGCATCGGGGCGGTGCAGCCTTCGAGATAACTCACATAGGAGCCTTCCTCGGCCACGATGAGCGTGCGCTCAAACTGCCCGGATTTCGCCGCGTTGATGCGGAAGTAGGTGGACAATTCCATCGGGCAGCGCACGCCTTTCGGGATGTAGCAGAACGAACCGTCGGTGAAGACCGCCGAGTTCAGCGCCGCGTAGAAGTTGTCTGACGGCGGCACCACCGTACCCAAGTACTTGCGCACCAGTTCGGGGTGTTCCAGCACCGCTTCGCTGAACGAGCAGAAAATAATGCCCTTGGCGGCGAGTTGATCGCGGTACGTCGTGCCCACGGAAACGCTATCAAACACCGCGTCCACGGCAACGCCGGCCAGCCGCTCGCGCTCCTTCAAAGGGATGCCCAGCTTCTCATACATTTCCAGCAATTTGGGGTCCACTTCGTCCAGGCTCTTAGGAGCGTCACCTTTCTGCTTGGGGGCTGAGAAGTAGATGATGTCCTGAAAATCCACCGGCGGATAATGCACCTTCGCCCACTCCGGCGGCGTCATCGTGGTCCAGTGACGGTAGGCCTTGAGCCGCCATTCCAGCAGCCACTCCGGCTCCTTCTTCTTGGCCGAGATGAGCCGGATGGTGTCTTCGCTCAAGCCCGGCGGCGCGGACTCGCTCTCGATGTCCGTGACGAAGCCGTACTTGTATTCCTGTTTGACCAGGCCGGCGATGGTTTCGGTGGCTGTGCTCATGGGTGAATCAAAGGGGTGTGCTGCCGTGCCGCCGCCAGCGGGGTGGCCAACGCAACTGACAGCGGGCTGCCCGGTTTGGGCTGGCGGTTGGTGGGGTGGTCTGGATTCACGGCCCGCCGAAGCTAGCGGCGAACCTCCGCGTGTCAATTTGCGGCAGGCTTGCCGCACCGCCGCTGCCACGGACCCGCGACCCGCGGGTGGCGTTTCCACTTTGAACCTGCGGGGACCGGCGTGCGACGCATCCGAAACTTGGAACGCGGTGCCTCCCGAAGTTGTCGGTGCTGGCTGTGTGGAGCGCCGCGGGGGTGACGCGGCCGCGTTTGGAGTGCGGCTGGCCGGCCGGCGCCTCGCGACCCCGCAGCGCACCCGCAAGCGGGAGCAAACTCCCCGCACTCCAAACGCTGCGCGCGGCCCACCCCGCCCTGCTTGCGGACCACCGGGGGAGGCACTGGACGAGGCCAGCGCCTATGCATGAAGGCATTCATGCCTTTCGGCCAAGCAATTCAGGCGGTTTCGGCACCGACCGGCTGAAGCCGGGACTCCAAACCACCGAGTTCCAGCGCGTCACCAGGGCCTTCCCCGCCTTCATGCATACGCGCTGGGACGAGGCAATTCTTCAAGTTTTGAGGTTGCTACCGCCAGACCGGGTTTGGTAGAAACTTACCGCTCATGCAGGCAGCCAATGAACCTCCCCGCGCAGCCGTCTCCCCAAGCTGCCCGCGGCCCCACGCTGGCTTGGCGCCCCAGCCAGCGGGGTCCGCGCGCTCGAACTCGGTCCGCGCCAGCGTAAAGTCAATCGAGGTCAAGCGGCAGTCTTCACTGTTGACACAAGAACGACCATGAATCGGATAGCCTGGAAGTTGAACGAAACGTCAACGAACGGTCGCGCCGGGAGCGCCGGGAATTGTTCGTCGGGCAAGGTAATGTCACAAGTGAGGACTGGCCCGAACCTTTAATGGATGACCCCTTTTCGAAAAAGTTTTTCGTCGGCCTCATCGGCGGCACAGTCGTGTTGATCGGCGTCGCCATGATCTTTCTACCCGGCCCGGCGGTAGTCGTCATCCCGAACCCCCTCTCCTCCCTCTCCTAAATGCACGAAACCTACGATGCAGAAATCCTGCCGCCCACCAGACGTCCCGCGCGCGGACACATCACGAACCCGCGCCTGGGCATCATCGGTGGCGGGCAACTGGCCAAAATGACGGCGCTGGTTGGGCTGAGGTTGGGTTGCGACATCATCGTCCTCGAACGCAGCCCTTGGAGCCCCGCCGCGACGCTCGCCACGCATTCCCTGGTCGGCAACTGGGATGAACCGAGCGTGCTCGCCGAACTCGCCGCGCTGGCGGACGTTGTCACCCTTGAAAACGAATTTGTGGCGGCGCGCAGCCTTGCAACACTGGAACTCCTGGGCTGTCCGGTTTTTCCGACCCCGCCCACGATCGCCTTGGTGCAGGACAAATTGGTGCAAAAGCAAACGCTCGCCACCGCGGGGTTGCCCGTGCCCCGCTATCAGGCGGTAGCCTCCCCGGAAGACGTTGTGACCGGGGCGCAGGAATTTGGCTGGCCGCTATTGCTGAAGGCGCGACGCAATGCCTACGACGGCAAAGGCAACGCCACCGTGCGCGCTCCGGAGGAGGTTCCCGCCGCCTGGAAAAAACTCGGTGGCGACCACGGCAACGAATTATTCGCCGAGGCTTTCTGCCCCTTCACGCACGAACTCGCCATCATCATCACGCGCGGTCGGCAGGGGGAAATCGCGTCATATCCGGTGGTGGAAACCGTCCAGCGCGACCACATCTGCCACCTCGTGCGCGCTCCCGCCGCCGTCGCGCCAGCGATTACGGAACGCGCCGCGCAAATCGGCCGGCAGGCCGTGGCGGCAGTCGGTGCCGTTGGCAGCTTTGGCGTGGAAATGTTTTTGACGGCGGACGGCGAAATCCTGGTGAACGAACTCGCGCCGCGCGTTCACAACTCTGGCCATTACACCATCGAGGCGTGCGTCTGTTCGCAATTCGAAAACCACGTTCGCGCCGTGCTCGGCTGGCCGCTCGGTCCGACCGCGATGGTGGCCCCCGCCGCCGTAATGGTGAACTTACTCGGCCCAAGCAAAGGCTCGGGTTGGCCAGCGGGGATGACCGGCGCGCTCGCCGTGTCGGGCGCCCATGTTCATCTCTACGGCAAGGCTGTGAGTGGTCCGGGTCGCAAGATGGGTCACGTGACCGCGCTGGGAGATTCACTCGCAGCCGCCGAGGAAACGGCCTTACGCTGTGTTCGCGAACTCAAGTTTGGAACGCAATCATGAAAGCCAAATCAACTCCGCTCGTGGCCATCATCATGGGCAGCGATAGCGACTGGCCCACGCTCAAACCCGCCGCCGACGTTTGCGTCGAGTTTGGCGTGGGTTGCGAGGTGCGCGTGGTCTCGGCGCACCGCACACCGCTTGACATGGTGCGTTTCGCGCGCACGGCGCACACGCGCGGGTTGCAGGTGATCATCGCTGGCGCGGGCGGCGCGGCGCACTTGCCGGGCATGGTGGCGAGCCTCACCCCTTTGCCGGTGATCGGCGTGCCGGTGGAAAGCAAGTCGCTCAAAGGACTCGATTCGTTGCTATCCATCGTGCAAATGCCCGGCGGTGTGCCGGTCGCAACCGTCGCTATTGGCGGCGGTCGCAATGCCGGGTTGCTGGCGGTGCAGGTTTTGGGAACGGGCAACGCCGCCTTGCGACAGAAGTTCCTAAAGTTCAAGGCCAGCCTCGCGGCGGAATCGCGTGCCAAGAATGCCCGGCTCAAATCCGAAATCGCCGCCGCCAAAACCTGAACATGGAAATTTTCGACGCCATCCGCGCCAACCTGCTCTCGCCCGCCGTCCTCTTCTTCGCCCTCGGCCTCATTGCCGCGCTCGCCAAGAGCGACCTGAAATTTCCCGAGCCGTTTTATGTGGCGCTGACAATTTATCTGCTCGTGGCCATCGGGTTCAAAGGCGGCGTAGCGATCAGCGAGGCGGGGCTGGGCAAAGTCTGGCTGCCTGCGCTGGCGGCCATGACGCTGGGCGCGTTGATTCCACTGTGGACCTATCCGCTGCTGCGCTTCGGCGGAAAGTTCTCCACCGTGGATGCGGCCGCCATTGCCGCGCATTACGGTTCCGTAAGTGCGGTGACCTTCATCGCTGCGACGAATTACCTTAAGGCCGTCAACCAACCCTACGAAAGTTACGCGACGGCGTTTCTGGCGGTGATGGAATCGCCCGCCATCCTCGTCGGCGTGGTGCTCGGCAAACTTGCGGCGAACCGCGGCGGCGCACCGGACATGACCTCGCTCAAGGCCGCGATGCATGAGGCGCTGTTTGGCCGCAGCATTTTCCTGCTCGTCGGCGCGCTGGTCGTCGGTGCGCTGTGTGGCAAACCCGGCATGGACAAAGTCGAGCCATTCTTCGTGACGCCGTTTCAAGGCGTGCTCGCGTTGTTCCTTTTGGAGATGGGACTGGTCGCCGGGCGGCGGTTGGAGGACTTGCAAAAGGTCGGCCCCTTTCTGCTCGGCTTTGGCATCGTGATGCCGCTCCTTCACGGTTGTCTGGGCGTCATGCTCGGCAAATGGGCCGGGCTGGAATTGGGCGGCGCGACCTTGATGGGTGTGCTGGCGGCCAGCGCAAGTTACATCGCCGCGCCGGCGGCCATCCGCATGTCTTTGCCGGACGCGAACCCGACGTATTACCTGACCGCGTCGCTCGCGATCACGTTTCCGTTCAACATCGCGCTGGGCATTCCGACTTACTTCGAGGTCGCCCGCTGGCTTTACTCCTGAACATGAACCTGCACCCCATCAAACTCATCACGATCGTCTGCGAAGCCTACGCGCAGGAGCCGGTCCTGAAGCTCTTGCGCGACGTCGGCGCGCATGGCTGGACACTATTTGCCGTGGAAGGCGATGGCTCGCGCGGCAGGCGCCCGGCGGACATCCGGGAATTCGCCAACATCCAGATCGAAGTCATCGTGCAACCGGATACCGCTCAGACTTTGCTGGAACGATTGGAACGCGATTACTTTCCGCACTACGGGATGATCGCTTTCGAATCCGACGTGCGGGTGCTGCGCCGGGAGAAGTTTTGAGCGCTGTTGCTCACCAGTATCAAGGGTCGTGCAAAAGCAAGGGTGGGGTCGCCCGGGTGCGCCGCGCCAAAGCGCGCTGGAGCCAGAAGCGTCCTTGCGCCGAACTTGGCAGCGAATGTCCGGAAGCTTAAGAGGGGCTGAAGGGGTGGTGACGAGGCGTGGCTGTGGTGAAGCGAGGAAGGCTGTGGCTAGGTCAAAGCGTGGAGGGTTCTCGGATGGTTCTGGGCGTGGATAAATGCCGTGGCGACGCGATGGTTGGCGAAGAAGCTTGACCTGGAGTGAGCGCCCAAAAAACTATTTTAATGGCTATCCATCCCCTCGCAATGTCCGTCACCTCCGCGGTGCGCCACCAGTTTCTGGAACCCTTGCGCCAGGTCTTTTCCCAAGTGACCGCGCGCCGGAAGTGGCCGGTGGAATCGGATTGGGATTGGTTGCTCAAGGGCGTGGACCGTGTGATCGGCAACGGGCGCGGTGGACGGGATTTCCTCCAGACCTTTCAAATGTTTTGGCGGCAGCCCATGCAAGTGGGGCCTTATTTTGAAACCTTGGCCAGTGACCGGCGGCCGGCGATGGTGGCGGAATGTTCGGCGCGGCTGCGGGCGCGGGTGGATGGCCTCCGCGTTTCGCCGCTGGCGGCGTTGGCCGCGCTCGCTGGGTTTGAGGTCTATGCCGGGGATGGCCATTAGCTGGCGGCGGCCACGCATGATCCGGCGCACAAACAAACCATTGGCCGACGGGGCACTTGTTTGCGCTCAACCTGAAAAGCCAGAGCCTGTTTCCGCTGACGCTGGCGGATCGGGACGCGCGAAATGAAGAACACGACGCCCGCGCGCTCAAACGCTAGAGCGTGGCGGCGGCTCTCCAATCAGTCCTGATGGGTTTGCACCAAGCCCTTTGCTGGTTCGCCACCGCCACCCAAAATCTCAGCCGAACACCTGTTCCAGCTTAAAGGCTTCTTGGTTTTTCAGCATGTAATACGCCGCCTTGGCCAGTTTGGCCGCCACGGCCTTCAACGCGACCACCGTCAGGCCGCCACAACGCTTCACTTTGCGCTGATACCAGCGCTTGATCTCGGGGCTGTAGCGGAGGGCAAAATTCGCCGCCTCCAGCCACGCCCAGACCAGATAGGGGTTGCCGCATTTGCGGTGGTTCTCGCCCTTCTTGCGCCCGTTGGAGAGTTTCTCCGCCTTCACCGCCCGGCAATAGGAAACATAGTTCCCGGCGGCGGCGAAGCGTTCGATTGGTCCGGTCTCCAGCATGATTCCGAATTCATCGCCGCCCTCACCGACCCGCGCAAATACTGCCCCAAGTGCGAACGGGAACTGACCCTCCGCACCGCCACCAAAGGCCACAACACCGGGAACCAGTTCTGGGGCTGCTCTGCTTATCCCCGCTGCAACTACATTCTCCGCACCTGATCACCACCACCTGCCGAAAGGCGCTCCCAAGTTCCACCTTTCCCCTGCCGCGCCCATCGGTGCATCCTCGCGCATAACCAACATGGCTGCCCCCACCGCTCAGTGCCCCACGACATGACCGTCCAACCGTCAGCTTCCTGATGCGCGCCCTGACCACACCAGCCTACAACCTCAGCTTCACCGCCGCTGCTCTGCGGCCGGAGTTGGCTCGTATCCTGGCCGATTACTACTTGGCGGCCGGGAACTGGGAGGCCGCCAAACAGAAGGTGCTTGCGACGAACGCGCTCCAATGCCGTTCCGCCGCGAGCGCCATCCGCTTGGAGCGTGAACTCCGGCAAAGGCTGCAATCACTGACCGGCGAACAACTCGCGATGCTGGCGCGCGCGCCGGAAGATGACCGCACTTTCATCGCCTGGCTCGCGGCGATGAAACACAGTGCGATGCTCTTCGATTTTGCGGTCGAGGTCTTGCGCGAAAAACTCGCCCTGCGCGATCCGGTGTTACGCCCCTCGGACTACGAAACGTTTATCGCCCACAAAGCCGCGATTCATCCCGGGCTGACAGCTTTGTCCGCCACCTCCAAACACAAAGTCCGCCAGGTGCTGCTGAGGATGCTGAGCGAGACGGGGATTTTGCAGGACGGCCCGGCCATGGGGACCATTCACCGCCCCGTCCTGTCGCCCGAGCTCGTCCGCATCATCTCCGCCGACAGCCCGCGCTGGCTGGCGGGATTTCTCGTTCCCGACTCCGAAATCTCCCTCCGCTGAACGCCATGAACCTTCACGACCTCGCCGAGAATCTCTTCCAGAAACTCAGTCATCCGAATTTTCTCGCGCTGAAGGGGCTGGCTAACGAGGTGCCCATTTTTATTCAGACCTACGAGCCCGCGCAAGAGGATGCCCTCCGCCAGATGGTGGCGAGCCTGGCCACCCGCCTGCAAAACTTCGGCCTCACGCTCACCACCCTGGACCTCTTCAACCTGGTTTTGGAGGAACTGGCCGAGCACCACCTGCTGGAAGACCTCATCCGCGACGAGGCCAGTTGGCAGAAAGTGGACCTCCTGGACACCCTCAAGAATTACTCGGACCCCAAGTCCCACCTCATTCCGCGGTTGATCCGGGCGATTGGAAATGCGGGCACCCAACTGACGCTCATCACCGGCCCAGGCCGGGTCTTCCCTTTCCTCCGCACCCATACCATTCTGGAGTCGCTCCAGCCGGCGATGCTCCGGCACCCGGTCGTCATCTTCTTCCCCGGTGAATACGCGCAGGATCCTGCCGGAGGCTCGCACCTGCGCCTCTTCGGCTCGATTCCCAGCCCGCGGATCAACAACGCCTACTACCGCGCCACGAATCTGGATCACTACCGTCTTTGACCCGCATGAAAATCCGCGAACTTTTCCTCAAGCCCGTTGACCGCCCCATTGACGGCGTCATCAAGGCCGACGATGCCCGCAATCTCCAGACCGAGTTGGAGGAATACGTGGTCACCCGTGATGTCGCCCGCGGTTTGGGGATTTTCACCGACCGCTATCTGACCGAGTTGACGGCCAACGGCGTGTGGATCTCCGGCTTCTTTGGCTCGGGCAAATCCCACCTGCTCAAAATCCTCTCGTTGATCCTCGATGGCCAACCGCTGGCCAACGGGAGGCACCCGGCGGACATCGTCTTGCCCAAACTCGACGACGAAATCGTCAAGGCCAACTTGCGCAAAGCTGCCGCCATCCCCTCGCGGAGCATCCTCTTCAACATTGACCAGAAGTTCGATGGCATCGGCGGGGACCATTCCGCCCCGATTCTGGAGGTCTTCGTCAAGGTGTTGAACGAGTTGCAGGGTTACTACGGCCAGCAGGGGTACATCGCCCGCTTTGAACACGATCTGGCCGTGCGGGGTGACCTTGGCCCTTTCCAGGCAACCTATCTCCGGGTGAACGGAGCCCCTTGGGAAAAGGACCGCGAAGCCATCGCCACGGCCAGGAAAGCCGCCTTCGCCAGGGCCTACGCGGAGCATTTTGGCGTGGCCGAGGCTGAAGCCGCCAGCCTCATGCGGCAGGTCCGCGAAGACTACCGCGTCTCGATCGAGAGCTTCGCCCAGATGGTGAAGGAATACCTCGCCCACCAGCCCCCGGGCTTCCGCCTGAATTTCTTTGTCGATGAGGTCGGCCAGTTCATCGGCCAGAACTCCAAGTTCATGCTCAACCTCCAGACCGTGGCGGAGACTCTGGGCACCGTTTGCGCTGGCCGGGCTTGGGTCTTCGTGACCTCGCAGGCCGATCTTGAAGGCGTGCTCGGCGCCTTCAAAGGCATGGAGGCGCAGGACATCAGCAAGATCATGGGCCGCTTCAAGACCCAGCTCACGCTCGCCAGCGCCGATGTGCGCGAGGTCATTCAAAAGCGCCTCCTGGCCAAACGGGAAGCGGAGCCGGAAGTCCTCACTGACATCTACGACCGCGAAAAGGATAATTTCCAAACCCTCTACCGCTTCGGCGACCAATCCATCAACCTCCACGGGTGGCGCGGCAGCGATGAGTTCTGCGGGTTCTATCCCTTTCATACCTACCAGTTCGACCTCTTCCAACTCGCCATTCAGCAGCTCTCCAAACATGGCGTCTTCATCGGGAAATACCTTTCCGTCGGCGAGCGCTCCATGCTCGCCGTCTTCCAGGAAGTGGCCAAGGCCGTGCGCCATGACGACGTGGGGCGCCTGGCCACCTTCGACCTCATGTATGACGGCATCGCCGCCTCCATTCGCGGCGACATGCAGACCACCATCAAGCTGGCCGAGCGCCAATTGGGGGAAGGGCTGCCCCTTCGGATTCTCAAGTCCCTCTTCCTCCTCAAGTGGGTGCGCGAGTTCAAGGCCACTCCCCGCAACGTCGCCATCCTCCTGATTGACGGGCCGGACATTGACATCCGCGCCCATGAAAAGGCCGTCCGCGAGGCGCTCGCGCAATTGGAGGCCCAGTCCTATTTGCAGCGCAATGCCGACCTCTACGAGTTCCTCACCGATACCGAAAAGGACATCGAGGTCGAGATCAAGCACACCGAAATTGACGAATCCCAGGTGGCCGACCTCCTTTCCAAAGTCCTCTTCGCTGACGTCCTCCGCGACCCGAAGATCCGCTACGAAGGGAACGGCCAGGATTACGCGTACGGGCGCAAACTCGATGACGAGCTCATTGGCCGGGAAGCCGACCTCGCCATCAACATCATCACCACCGAGCACCCGAACCACACGGACGCCACCACGCTCGCGGCGCAGAACACCGGGAAGGCCGAACTCCTTGCCGTCCTTCCCGCCGACACCAGTCTGAGCGATGATGCCCGTCTGTTTCTCAAGACGCAGAAATACGTCCAGCAGAACACCGGTGCCGGGGATGCCTCGCGCAAGGCCATTTTGGATCAGCGCAGCCAGCAGAACAGCACCCGACGCAACTCCATGCAGGAGGTCGCCAGCCGCTTTCTCGGCCAGGCTCCCCTCTACCTCAATGGCTCCCGCCTCGACTCCGTCGGGCAAGGCGACGCCCGTAACCGCTTCGCCAAGGCGTGTCAGGAGCTCATTTCCTTCGCCTTCCCCAATCTCCGCATGTTGAAGGGGGCTTACGACGAAACCACCCTGGCCCAGGCCCTCCTCGCCCAGGACGACCTCCTCACCAGCGGAACTCAGGTGCCGTCCGAGGCGGAGCAGGAAATTCTCACCTACGTCATGCGCAACCAGAACAATGGCGAGCGCACCTCCATCGAGGAAATCCTCCGCCACTTTGGCCGGCGCCCCTATGGCTGGTATCCCATGGCCGTGCTCACGCTCACCGGCCGGCTCTTCCGCATGGACAAAGTGGAGCTTCGCACCACCGAGTTGCTGGACGCCCGCAGCGCGCTCGACCATCTGAAAAACAACCGCCACCACGGCTCCGTTCGGGTGCGCCTCCAGGAGCAGTTTGATGCCACCAAGGTCAATGCCCTCAAAACTTTCCACCATCACTTCTTCGACCGCGCGAACAGCGGCGCCGAGGCCCGCTCCGTCGGCCAGTTCACCTCCGCAGCCATCGCCGCCGAGGTCCGCGACCTCACCCTCCTGCTCGATCAGGCCGCCCGCTATCCGTTCCTTGAACCGCTCCGCCCGATCGTCACCCGTCTGGCCGCGCTGGCGGAAAAGGACTACTCCTACCTCATCAACCACCTGGCCGAGTTCCAGGACGACCTCCTCACGGCCAAGGACGACCTCCTCTCGCCGGTCAAAGCCTTCATGCACGGCCCGCAACGCGCCGCTTATGACGACGCCATGTCATTCCTGCGCGAGGAAGAGGCCAACTTTGCCGAAGTCCCCGCCGCCGAGGTCAAGCCGCTGCGCGATCTCGCGGAATCCCAATA
>Ga0105047_10017072_pt1 | contig 11343 bp, 9 predicted proteins | sample MAT04_FD_78384 | JGI IMG/M metagenome (GOLD analysis project Ga0105047, IMG submission 78384) | Freshwater microbial communities from Lake Fryxell liftoff mats and glacier meltwater in Antarctica - MAT-04 (megahit assembly) | ecosystem: Environmental > Aquatic > Freshwater > Ice > Liftoff... | reverse complement strand
GTCCTCGCCGCCTCGGTCCTCGCCGCCTCGGTCCTCGCCGCCTCGGTCCTCGCCGCCTCCGTCCTCGCCGCCTGCGACGGTGGATCCGGCGACCAACTGGCGGGTCCAGTACGACGAGGCGATGGTCGCGTTCCACGCAGGGGAGCTGCAGCGCGCGCTCGACGGGTTCACCCGCGCGTACGAGCAGGGTGGGCCCGCGATGCTCGCCTTCGACATGGCCGTCTGTTTGGATCGACTGGGCCGGAGGCAAGAGGCCGTGCAGTCCTACCGGCGCTACCTGCTGCTGGTCCCCGACGCCGCGAACCGAGTCGAGGTCGAGCGGCGCGTCGAGGTCCTGAGCGGATCGTCGCGCCTCGCGACCTCCACCGAGACCCCGCCGGTGATGACGCTGGTCTCGGAGCCGACGACCAGCACCGCGCCCATCGTCTACGCCGCCGGGCCCGTGCTGGATGCACCTGCCTCTACGTCCGCCGCCGTCGGGCCGGAGTGGACCGTGAGCTGGGTCTTCTTGGGGATCACGCTGGCGACCGGCGCCGGCGCCGGCATCGCGTACGCGATCGGGAGCAGCCAGTTCGACGAGCTCGACGCGTACTGCCGCTCGGTCGCGGGCTGCACGGAGCAGGAGATCATCGATGATCCCTCCAACATCTCCGCCACCGCTTCGACCGTGCTCTGGGTGGCCACCGGCGTGCTCGGGGGGATCACCATCGCCTCGTTCGTGATCGAGGGGTTGGTGACCGCAAACCCTCCTCGTCGCACCCGGATCTCCCGAGCAGGGCTCTCTTTGGACCTCTCCGTCGGTCCCGGCTCGCTCAGCCTGCGCGGGTCCTTCTGACGGGAGTGATGGGGGCGAGGCCCAGAAGCACTGGCGAACTTGACCCCGATGTGACGTTTCCTGTATCCAACACCAGCCGTTGCGCGCCCCGATCCCGAGGTCCGCAACGTCTCGCTGGAGGCTACGTGCCGAAGATTCTCGCGGTCGACGACAGCGCCACGATGCGGCGCATCTACGAGATGACCTTTGCAGGTCAGGATGGCTTCGAGGTCGTCACGGTGGACACCGGGGACGCCGCCGTGCGCCACGCGCTCGAGCAGGGCGCCGACCTGGTGCTGGCGGACGCCTCGATGAACGGGACCTCGGGCTACGAAGTGGCCAAGGCGCTGCGCGACACCGCCGGCGGCGCCAACATCCCGGTGGTGCTCCTCGCCTCGCAGCAGGCGCCCTTCGACGCCGAGCGCGCGCGCGCTTCGGGCATCGACGATCACATCCTCAAGCCCTTCGACACCCAGTCGCTGATCGACAAGGCGCGCGATGTCATGGGTCGTCGCGGAGGCGCCCGCGCACCCAGCGCCGCCCCCCGTCCCGTGGCTGCCGCAGCTGCGCCCATGGTCGCCCGCCCGGCCTCGGCCGTTCCTCCTTCTTCGGTGGGCGGATCGATCGCTGCGCCGCGACCCGCCGCGACCCGCTCGACGGCGAGCTTCGGGGCCCCTGCAGGCGCCAAGCCGCCCGTCGCGATCCCGCCCAGCGCGATCGTCGGCGCCCGCGCGCCGATGGCGGCGCCCATCGCGCTCACCGCAGCGCCCATCGCGCTCACGGCCCGCAAGCCTGCCGAGCCGGCCCCTCAGGTCAGCGCTGCCGCAACGGCCGCGAGCAACGAGATGGCGGGCAAGCTCTCTGGAATGGGTCTCAGCCCCGAGCAGGTCCAAGGCGTGCTCAGCCTCTCGCGCGAAGTGATCGAGCGGGTGGTCTGGGAGGTCGTTCCCGACATGGCCGAGCGCATCATCCGCGACGAGATCCGTCGCCTGACCTCGTAGTCGCTGGCCTGGTACTCGTCTGTGGCGCGGGCCTCGTAGCGCGGGCTCGAGCCACCGCGCTCGCTCAGGGGAGCGGCGCGGCGTCCGCAATGGGTAGCGACGTCGCCCAAGCGGCGAACGCGGCGTCGATCTCGGTGCACTGCTCGATCTCGAGGTGGGTGGTGATGAGCACGGCACGTCCCTGGCGAACGACCCGCTCGCCTGCGACGGGTACGCGTGCCAGCGCCTGCTCGACCTCGATGGCGTCGGCCTCGGTGTCCCAGCTGCTGAACCACACCGCAGCGCTCTCCTCGCCCCGCACGTAGACCCGCACCCGATCGCCGTCCCAGCCCTCGCCCGCCCCGAGATCACGCTCGGCGGTGCCTCGGCCCAAGAAGATCGAGAGCTCGAGCTCGCCGAGGGTGTCCTCGTCCAGCACCGTGAAGCCCTCGGCCTCGAGCGCGGCGAACACGGGCAGCACCACGTCACGCCCCACCTCGCCCATCAGATACTTCTCTGGGTGAAGCACCTGCTCGGTGGTGGTGGGCGGCGCGTGGTGCAGCCCATCGACCGCGGCCCAGTCGCCGGGGCCGTGGACCGCAGCGCAGAGCACCAGCCCATCGAAGTAGTGCGAGAGCAGAGGGACCCGGATGATCGGCGGTGCGCGCTCGAGCTCCGCCCCGCGCGCCTGGCTCAGACCCTGATCCAAGAGCGCGTGCACCCGCGAGAGGTCTGCGGTGAACGTCCGCAGCGGCACCCCGACCGCGTCGGTCATGAAGCCGATCATCGCGAGCGTGGCGTCACCCTCGATAACCGACGCGAAGGCGTTGTCACCATCGATGCTTCGCTCGAGCCCCATCGACTCGCTCAAGCCGAGGTTCTGATCCTGGAGCGCGTGCACGTACTCGTGGACCAGCACGGACGCGCTCTCGGGACTGGGGCTGCGCGACAGCTCCCGCATCACGTCGTCGCGGATGACCATCACATCGCGCTCGGGATCGTAGTAGCCGACGACCTGCTCTCCCATCACCGCGAGGAGCATCGCCTCGACGTCGAGATCCGCGGGGAGCATGCCGAGCGTCACGTAGAAGCGCTGGGCCCGATCCAGCTCGTCCTGCTCGATCGAGCCCGCGATGAACGCTGTGATCTCCGCGGCGGTCTGGATGCGAACGGGCACGGGCCGCAAGAACGAGAGCGAACGTATCCGCTCGGCCGTGCGCTCGAGGGTCTCGATGCTCCGTCGCTCGGTCGCCGTCGGCGCGCGTCCCAGAAGCGGCGCGACCGCCTCACCGCCGGTGTGGTTGTCGCTCGTCGGTGTCGGTGTCGGCTCAGGATCCGGGGACGCGCCGCAGCCCGCACCGCAGCCCGCTAGGAGCAGAAGGAACGCGAGCCTCATGCCCTGCTCGGGGCCGTCACGTTCCCCGAGGCCACGTGCACCGACGCGAAGACAACGGGCTTCTTACCCAGCTCCCGCATGCAGATCCGGCGCACCGCGCGCTTGAGCGCATCCGTGATCCGATCGGTGTCGACCACGATCCTGGGGCTCACCAGATCCGCAATCTCGCGGTGGGCCGCACGCTCGCAGCTCGCGATCAGATCCGCGTCGTCGTCGGGATGAAAGACCCCGCTCGAGCTGATCTTCGGCGCGCTGAGCGCCCTGCCCTTGTCATCGACCGCGACGGACACGAACACCACGCCGAGCTCGGCGAGGCCACGCCGGTCCGAGAGCACCCGACCATCGACGGGCTCACCGCCCTGATCGATGTGGATACGCCCCGACCACACCCGCTCGGCTATCCGGAGGGTGTCACCGTCGATCTCGATCGTGTCGCCGTTCAGCGCGCGTAGCACTTGTGGTACGCCGCGGGCGGTCGCGAGCTCGGCGTGCGCGCGCAGGTGCAAGTAGGTCCCGTGCACGGGCACGAACGCCTGGGGCTTCACCAGATCCAAGAAGTCGTTCAGCTCGTCCCGATGGGCATGACCGCTGGTGTGGATCCCCGGATCGAGCAAGCGGTGCAGCACCGGGATCCCTCGACGCTCGAGGGTGTCGATCAGATCGAGGATGGGCCGCTCGTTGCCCGGGATGATCCGCGAGCTGAGCAGGACCAAATCACCCTCGGCGAGCTCCAGATCGGGGTGCATGCCCGTAGCGAGACGCGGCAGCGCGGCGCGGGGCTCTCCCTGCGATCCGGTCGCGAGCACCATGGTCTGGGCGCGCGGGAGGTTCCGCGCGTCGCGGCGATGCACCAAGACATCGTGGGGATCCGGCAGGAGCTTCAGCTCGGTGGCGATGCGCAGGTGGGTGTCGACCGAGCGGCCCATCGGCACGACCTTGCGGCCCACCTTGCGCGCGATGTCGATGAGGCTGCGCATGCGGTGGACGTTCGACGCGAAGAGGCCGACGACGACGCGCTCTTTGGAGTTGGCGATCACCGTCTCGAGCGCGTCCTTCACCTCGACCTCTTGGCCCGAGCGGCCCTGGGACATCGCGTTGGTGGAGTCGCTCATCAAGAGGCGTACGCCCGCCTTGCCGAGCTCGCCGAGCCGATCGAAGTCGAAGCGGTCATCGGGCGGCGGGCTCGCGTCGACCTTGAAGTCGCCGCTGTGGACGACGACCCCCTGATCGGTGGTGAAGGCGAGGCCCATGCACTCGGGCATCGAGTGGGTGACCTGAAACGGCTCGACGGTGAAGGGTCCGATGGACTCCGTACGACCGCGGGCCAAAGGACGCAGATCGTGCTTTCGGCCCGCATGCCACGCGTGCTGTCCGCTGCGCTCTTTGACCAAAGCGAGCGCGTACGGCGGGCCGTAGACGGGGATGTCGAAGTCGCGGAGCAGCCAGCTCACGGCGCCGAGGTGATCCTCGTGTCCGTGGGTGAGCACCAGCGCCTTCAGCTGCTCTTCGCGCTCGAGGAGCCACTCCCAGTCGGCGTGGATCACCTCGATGCCGAGGCCCCGGTTGTCGAAGAGCACACCGCAGTCCAAGAGGACGATCTCGCCCCCTTGCTCGAGCGCCATGCAGTTCATGCCGATCTCACCCAGCCCACCGAGGATGGTTACCCGCAGGGGATGAGGTCGTGACATCAGTAGGCGACGCCGAGGATCAGCCGCAAGGTCTGCGCGTTCTGACCGCCCGTGCCCATCGTCCCGGTGCCGGGCAAGTAGCCCACGCCCGCCAGCGGGAAGAAGATGCCGTACTGGAGCGAAGCGTAGAAGCCGTCGAGGAGATCGGGGCCGTCCTCGCTGCGGTAGTAGACCTGCGCGTCGATCTCGACGCCGAGGTCCGCCTGGTTGCCCCAGGTCTGGATGGGCTCGCTGGCCCGGCTCCACACCACGTTGGCCCGGGCTCCTAGGAGCTGACCGAAGCTGTCGCGGATGAAGTCGTAGGAAAGACCCGGCGCGAAATAATACGCGCCCGCGATGGAGCGCATGATGTTGCGCCAGAAGATCAAGTCCACGCGGTACGCCGGGTGGAACGCCATCGTCGAGATGGTGTGGTCGGTGACCCCGGAGGAGGTCTCCCGCTGGGTGTAGGCGGTGTTGAGGGTCAGGCCCTCCGAGTCGGCGTCACCGCTGGCGAAGCCCGCGTTGAAGTAGATGCCCAGCTGATCGTTCAGCAGGTGGTACTCGCCCTCGAACGCGAAGCCGAAGCTGAGGATGTCCCGACGCGACGTCGAGTTGAACTCGCTCAGGAGGGTGTTGCCGATGGTGCCGATCTGCATCACCGCCTCGAACTCCAGGCGAAGATCCGGGGTGGAGCTGCCGGACTCATCCCAGAGCAGCTGGCCCCAGAGGTCGGGCGTGAAGGTCTCAAAGCCCCGCCGAACGAAGGCGGCGGAGGGGTTCATGCCGCTCGTCAGCCCCTCGGTCGACAGGTTCTGGGTGCGGTAGACGAAGTAGGCGCCGCCATTCAGCACCACGTCGTGGCGCTCCAGGGTGAGGGTGGTCTCTTCGGGGGTCAGGCGGCGAGCCACGCCGAAGGTGAGCTGATCGACGTCGTCGTTGCGGGCCCCATCGAAGGCCAGACCAGTCCGGTTGCCGGCGGCCGGATACGAAACGAGGCCCTCCGAGGCGAAGTCCCAGGCCCCGAAGAGGTAGATGCCGAAGAGCTGGGTCAGGATCATCACCCGGTCGACATCCGACTGGTAGTCCGAGTCGATGCCGCGTCCGTCGTTGGCCAAGAGACCGAGACCCCAGTGGTTGCCCATCCGACCGAATCGGATCTCACCGAGGCCGCGGTTGCGCACCTCGGCCCACGCTCGGCGGGCCACGATGGTGTCCCGCACGTTGATGTCCCCGCTGGTGGGCGCCTGGGTCTGGCTGAAGGCGGTGAGGGGGACGTAGCTGTCGACGTTGAGATCGTCGGCGATGCTGTACCTCGGCGCGTAGCCCTCGGGGGTCGAGCCCATGACCAGGTTGTCGAAGACATCGAGCTGCATCCGCACTCGGACGTCGTCCGACAGATGGATGGTCGGCTCGAGGCGGAGGCGCATGTTGGCGTAGGCCAGCGCGCGCTGGTTGCAGGGCGCGGTCGCGCTCCCCGAAGCGCCGGCGCAGCCGCCGGCCGGTGCCCCGCCCAGCACGCTGGCGTCGTCACGGGGGATGAACGTGTCGAAGGGGGCGTCGCCGCCGGTGCCGCTCGCGACCCGACCCAGCGAGAACTGGTCCTGGAACTCGCCGCGCATCCGCATGTAGCCGTGCAGCTCGAAGACGGTCTCGGGCGTGGTCCAGGGCGCGATGGTCGGGTCGGTGCCCGCGCCATCGAGGCGCTCTTCGACGCGCTCGGGATCGGGGAGCTCGTCGTCCTCAATCTCCTCGATCTCTTCGACCTCTTCCTCATCCTCGTCGGACGCGTCCTCGTCCTCGACGACTTCCTCGTCCTCGAGGGCTTCTTCCTCGTCGTCCCACTCGATCGCTTCGGCGACCGGGGCACGCAGGCGCGGCTCGGCGGGCGCTTCCTCTTCTTCTTCTTCGAAGTCCTCGTCCTCGACTTCCTCCGCCGGAGGCTGCGCGGCAGCCCGGGAAAGGAGGCCAACGGGGCTACACACGATCGCGAAGACCAGCGCTCCGGAGAGGCAGGCTCCCGAAAGCAATAGAGTGCAGGAGAAGAGGCTACGCAGAGGTCGGGTCACAGGAAGCGGGCCCTCGTAACACGCAAGGATAACCTGGGCAACGCAGGAGACCGGCTCACCGGGACCGCATCGCCTTCGTCAGATCCTTGGTCAGGTTCTTCTGATGCGCCTCGATGGTGCCGCCGCCTATCTCGAGCAGCTTCGCGTCGCGCCAGAGCCGCTCGACGGGGAACTCGCGGCAGTAGCCCGCGCCGCCCATCACCTGCATGGCGTAGTCCGCGCACATCTTGCCGACGGGCGCCGCGAAGAGCTTCGCCGCATCCGATCCTATCCGCGATCGGCTGTGCGCCGAGACGTCGCGCGCGACGTTGTAGGTCAGCGCCTTGGCCGCCTCGTTCGCCGCGAAGCCATCCGCGATGAAGCGCTGGATCTGTCCGTACTCCGCTATCGGCTTGCCGAACGCGCGCCGCTCGTCGGCGTAGCGAACCATGATCTCCACGCAGCGATCGGCGATGCCCACGCTCATGGCCGCCAACGTGAGGCGCTCGATCTCGAGGTTCCGCATCATGTGGGTGAGGCCGCCGCCTATCTCCCCGAGCAGGTTGTTCTCGGGGACCTTGCACTCATCGAAGAAAAGCTCCGACATCGTCGAGCCGCGCATGCCGAGCTTGTCGATGTGGTGCGAGCTCGAGAACCCCGGGCAGGTTCGGTCGACGATGAACGCGGTCACCCGACCATCCACCTTCGCGTACACCAGGAAGCAGTGCCCCTCGACGCCGTTGGTGATGTAGGTCTTGGTGCCGTTCAGGATCCACTGATCGCCCTCGAGGCGCGCGGTGGTGGCCATCCCCAGCACGTCGGTCCCCGCGCCCGGCTCGGTCATCCCCATGCCCGCGACCCACTCGCCGCTGATGGTCTTGGGCAGGTAGCGGCTCCGCTGCTCGGCGTTGGAGCAGTAGTAAAAGTTGTTCACGAAGAGCATCGAGTGCGCGAGGTACGCGAGCGTGAAGCCGGGGTCGTACTTGCTGAGCTCGTGGTGGACGATCACCGCTGCGACCGTGTCGAGGCCCGCACCGCCATCCTCTTCCGGGATGGTGATGCCCAGGACCCCGAGCTCACCGAGCTTGCGGAAGAGCGCGACGTTCAGCGTCCCTTTCGCGTCGTGGGCTGCGGCCTGTGGGTCCACCTCCTTGCGCGCGAAGTCGGCCATCGTCTGGCGCAACATGCGGTGCTCTTCGGTGGGATTGAACAAGAGATCGGAGGCGGGCGTGCTCATGGGAGCGCGAGCCTTTGCGCCAAGGCGCGGGTTGGCAAGCGCCGAACTGTGAAGGCGCACTGGGTTGGGCTCGACGGGGACCGCGAGTCCTTCTAACGTCGCGCGCTGCATGCGCCTCGCCCTTCCCCTCTTGTCCCTGCTCGCCCTCCTCTCGCACGCCATCGGCGCGCGATCGGCGCGAGCGCAGGACATCGCGGCGGAGCCTGTCGCGGTAGCGGAGCCTGTCGCGGTAGCGGAGCCTGTCGCGGTAGCGGAGCCTGTCGCGGTAGCGGAGCCTGTAGAGGCCGAGAGCGACGCGAGCCCCGCATGGGGCGCCCTCGTCCTATCGTTCGGCGGCGACGCCACCGAGGCGATGAACGCCGAGGCCCGCGATGGCGCGACGGCGGGACTCGTGGCCCAGGGCTTCACGGTGCTGGACGAGGCCGAGGTCGCGGCCCGCGTCGCTCCGAGCCGACTCCGCGAAGCGACCTCCATCGATCAGCTGCGCGCGATCGCCGTCGAGCTCGGCGTCGAGAGCGTGGTGACGGTCGCGGTGTGGACCAGCGGTGGCGCAGCCGACTCGGTGATCGTATCGGTCGCCCCGGCTCGGGTGGCCGACGGCGAGGTCGCTCGAAGCTACAGCGGCAACCAGTCGGTCGGCGACGAAGGCTTGGGGCAAGCAGCGCGTGCAGCGGCGCTCGCCGCGCTCGAGCGACGGACCCGTGCGGCCATGCTCGGCGGCGGGAGCGGTCGAGCGACGATCGAGACGCACGACGCGGATCCCGAAGAAGACGATGCAGCGCCCGCCGAGGACGACCCTTGGGCCGAGACCCCGCGCGAAGAGAACGCCGACTTCGAGAGCCTCTTCGGAATCATCGGGCCCGGCCTCCTGCTCGCGATCGGCGGCGCTGGGATCGGGTTGGGGATCTACGCGCTCTTGGATGAGAACTGCACCCAGCGGGGGCCGGAGACCGACGTGTGCCTGATGGGCGACGCGCCCAACATCGGCGTCGGGGTGCTCCTCTTGATAGGCGGCGTGCTCGGCGCGGCCGGCGCAGCGGCTTGGTGGATCACCGGCGCGACTGCGCAGCCTCAGGCCCGGATCGACGGCATCACCCTCCGCGAGGGCGGCATGCTGCGCCTGTCGGGCACGTTCTGATGCGGCGCTCGCTCCTCGTCGCGGTCCTCCTCGCCGTCGTCCTGCTCGGGGGGTGTCTACGCACCCGGATCGACCTCTGCGTCCAGGTCCCGCCTCATCCCGAGTGCGCCTACCTCGACGCGGGCCGTGACTCGCCCGGGACGGATGCGCCGAACGACGCGCCTGTCGACGCATCGCCCGACGGCAGCATCGACGACAGCGGGATCGACGCGGGCGTCGACTGACGCTCGAGAACGCCCTGGGGATCGCTTCCCCGGGGACCCCCGCGCCCATGAAGGCACTCGGCGCCCTTCGACAAGGCGTTCTCGGCTACCCTGCGCTGGGTGACCAAGCACACCAGTAGGGTCTACGAGCAGGAGCTGCGGGAGCTGAAGTCGCGTCTGCTCGCGATGGGCGGGCGCTGCGAGCAGCTCATCGACATGGCGAGTCGTGCGCTCGCCGAGTCGGACAACGATCTCGCCCATCGGGTGGAGGCGACGGACCGCGCCATCAACAACGAAGAGATGGCCATCGATCGCATGACCGTCAGCATCCTCGCGCTGCGTCAGCCGGTGGGCCGCGATCTCCGCTTCTTGGTGACGTCGCTGAAGGTCGTCACCGATCTCGAGCGCATCGGCGACGAAGCCGTGAACGTCGCGGAGCGGGCCCAGGAACTCTCGCGCGGCGGAGGCATCCCGGCGCTCATCCCCCAGCTTCAGCTGCTCGTCGTCGCCTCGGTGCACATGGTTCGCCGCGCGCTCGACGCCTTCGTCGACGAGAACGAGACTGCCGCCCGCCAGGTCCTGAAGCTCGATGACGAGGCGGACCGGCTCTACGGCGAGCTCCTGCGCAGCGCGATCGCGTGGATGCGGGAGAACCCCGATCGCATCGAGGACGGGATGCGCTTCGCGTCCTGCGCCAAGTACCTCGAGCGGGTCGCCGATCACGCCACCAACATCGCCGAGATGGTGGTGTTCATGGTCTCGGGCGACGACGTGCGGCACTTCGGCAGCGCGGGCGTCGAGTTGCCCGACGTGCCCGACGCCGACGACGGGACTCAAAGAAAAGTCTGACCCTGCCCGCGGTAGGTGGGGGTGCGGTGGGTGATGCGATCGCCCTCGAGCCAGAGGTGCTCGGCGAAGCGCTCCGCGATCTCGCCCGCCTTGGCCGGACGCAAGAGCACCGGATCGCCGATGCGAGGCGCCCGCGCTGCGGCCCCAATCGACAGCGGCGTCTGCACCTCGCCCGCCCCTTCCATGCTCAGCAGCTTCATGCCTTCGGGGAGGTACGGCTGCGGCAGTCGGCTCGCACCCGCCTCGCCCGACGCAACGTAGCCGCCGCCGTTCGCGGTCACGTGCTGGGCGTCGGGGATCCTGCCGACCTCGAGCGCCACGAAGATCGCGGGCTCGAGCCCCAGAGCACTCGCGCCGTCGAAGAGGTGCGAGCACAGAAAACCCGAGCCCACGGTGACCTCGGTGGCGCTGGGGTCCGCGAGGCTGGCGTGCAGGCTCCCGGTGCCACCCGCGTTCACCAGCGGCTGCTCGACGCCTGCCGCGCGCAACGCCGCGACCGCCTGGGCACGCAGCTCACGCACGTCGGGGATCGCCATCGATCGAAACGCTCGCTGGGCGACGCCGGCGCCCGGCAGGCCCGCGATGTGGGCCTCGTACGCCAAGAGCCCCTCGATGCGGAGGTTCGGAAAGCGCACGCTCTCGCGCAGTAGACGGGCCACGTCCTCACCGCTCCGAAGCGGGCTGCGGCGGACGCCGAGGTGAAGGCCCGCGCGCCGAAGCGAGACGTCGAGATCGATCACCGCCGCGATCGGCCCCACTTCAGATGCCACTTCATGAAGTGCTTCTAGATGTTCGAGCGCATCGATCACCGCGAGCGCGCGGCGGGCGCCTCGGGCGGCCACGGCGAACCGCTTCAACAGCGCGGGCTGCACGCTGGGATAGGCGACCAGCACATCCCCTCTTTGCGAGCCCGGCCCGAGCTGTTCGAGGAGAAACGCGGCCTCGTCGTAGGTGAACGCGAGGACGCCCGCGAAAGCCGGGCCGTGGGCCAGCACGCGAGAGACGAGCGCG
>Ga0105047_10017068_pt1 | contig 11344 bp, 10 predicted proteins | sample MAT04_FD_78384 | JGI IMG/M metagenome (GOLD analysis project Ga0105047, IMG submission 78384) | Freshwater microbial communities from Lake Fryxell liftoff mats and glacier meltwater in Antarctica - MAT-04 (megahit assembly) | ecosystem: Environmental > Aquatic > Freshwater > Ice > Liftoff... | reverse complement strand
CCGCAGATCACAAAACCCCTGTTACACGTTGAAGCGGAACTCCATCACGTCGCCGTCGAGGGGGTGGTAGTCCTTGCCTTCGATGCGGATCTTGCCCAGCTCCTTGGCTTTCGCCCACGAGCCGATCTCGAGCAGTTCGTCCCAGTGGATGACCTCGGCCTTGATGAAGCCACGTTGGAAGTCGGTGTGGATGCGGCCGGCGCATTCGGGCGCGGACGAGCCGGCGTAGAACGTCCACGCACGGGTCTCCTTCTCACCGGTGGTGAGGTACGTGCGCATGCCCAGCAGGTGGTACGCCGAGCGGACCATGCGGAACAGCGCGCCCTCGCCGAGGCCGAAGCCTTCCAGCATCTCGGCGCGCTCCACTGGATCGACAATGGTCGCGGCCTCGGCCTCCAGCTGCACGCACATGCCGATGACCTCGACGTTGTCGCCGGCGGACGTGAACTCGTCGCGCACGCGCTGCTCGAGCTCGGGAATGCGGTCCAGGTCGTTCTCGCCGACGTTGACCACTGCGAGCACTGACCGGTTGGTGAGCAGGAAGTACGGCTTCAGCACGTCGCGCAGATCGGCCTTCAAGCCGGCGCGGTACAGCGGCAGGCCTTGCGACAGCGCGTCGTACGCGGCTTGCAGTGCTTCCAACTCGCCGGCCGCGTGCTTGTCCAGCTTGGCCTGGCGGGTGGCCTGGTTGAGGCGCTTCTCGACCGTCTCCAGGTCGGCCAGGGCCAGCTCGATCTCTACCACGCGCAGGTGATCCAACGGATCTGAGGGGCCGGTGACGTCGTCGTCGACGAACGCCCGTAGCACGAACACAATGGCGTCGACCTCGCGGATGTTGGCGAGGAATTTGTTGCCCAAGCCCTCACCCTTCGACGCGCCCTCGACGAGGCCGCCGATGTCGACGACCTCCACCGACGCGTGCACGAGCACCTTGGTCTTGCTCATTGCGCCCAGGCGCTCGACGCGATCGTCGGGCACCTTGGCCACGCCGATGTTGGGGTCCTTCGTGGCGAAGGGATACGGCGCCGCCAGCGCGCCCCCACCGGTGAGTGCGTTGTACAACGAGCTTTTGCCCGCGTTGGGGAGACCGACCAGGCCGAAGCGTTCCATAACGTCCGTGAGGCTACCGGCGGGCGGGTCTCGACGAGTTTTGCCGGTTCTGCGAACTCGCCGTGCCCAGTACGGGTGTGAAGCACCGAGCCCTCGCCGCCACCCTTGCACTCGCCGTCATCGCCACCCTCACGGCCGCCGTCACGGCTGGGTCCGCTGCGCTGGCGGCCCCGCTGGGCACCACCATCCCGACGAACTGCGTGCGCCACACCAGCTTCAGCGGCGGCACCGATGTGCCGGGCGACTACCGCTGCGCCGGTATCGCGATCCAATACCACACCCTCGGCGTGAGCAGCTCGCCGTTCCCGATCTGGGCCGGCCAGTGGCTGTTCCTCGACCAGGCCGGCCAGTACCGGGTGGGATCGTGCACCCTCAACCGTGGTGTGCACCCAACCATCAGTTCGCCGTCCTCGCCGGTCACGCAGCAACTGCCCAACGACCCGACGGGTGCCAAGGCCGCCTACCTCACCTGGAAGTACGGCGACACCCGCGACAACCTGACGGCGTCGGCGCTGTGGGCCGTGTTCCACTACTACGCACAGGACGCCGCCGGTAGCAACCGGGCACCCAATGCGACATCGCCACTGGTGCCGCGGCTCGATGGCCTCGCCGTCGACAGCGGCCGCGCCGACCTGCAGTCGACAGCGCTGGCCCTGCACGACGAGGCAACACGCTTCGCCGGCAAGTGGTTGCTGTCGGTGCAGGTGGGTGCCGACGGTGTTGCGCTCGTGACTCTGCTGTCGGGCGCCACACCGGTGCCCGGGCAGACGGTCTCCGTGCTGGTGGGCGGCAGTGATGTCGTGATCACGGCCACCACCGGAGCGGACGGCAAGGCCACGGTGACGGTGCCACTCCCGCCCGGCACCGTCACCGTGGTGGCCACCGTTCCTGCGCCGGGTGCTGCAGTCTCGTACCGCGGTGTGCCGGCCTCACCGGACCCGCAGGGTGCGCAGATCCTTGTCTCCGGCGGCAACCCTTCCGTCCTGCGTGCAGAAGTGCAGGTCGCGACGCCCTCGGCCACGACCACCCCGACGACCACCGTCCCGGCGATCACTGAGCCCCCTACGACCATTGCGCCGACGACGACCGTCCCGACGACGACCGTCCCGACGACGACCACAACCGTCACCCCAACGACGTCGACGACCACGACCGTCCCGCCGACCACGACCACGACCACGACCGTCACCCCAACGACGTCGACGACCACGACCACGACACTGTCGACCCAGTTTCCGCCCACGACCGCAGCGGCACAGGACCCCCCGCCGCTGCCTCGCACGGGCGGCGGCGGCGACGGAGGAGTTGCCTACCTGGCCACCGCTTTGCTGGTGGGCGGGATCGGCCTGCTGGGCACCCTCCGTCGCCGAGATCAGCTGGCGTACACTCGGTCGGGTGACACCGGTTGACGCCCTCGAACGTGTCGTGCACTGCCTCGACCGTGCACACGACACCGGCTTCAAGGCGAAGGCCTTCGTGCGTGCGCTCGAAGTCGTTCGGGCGCTCCCACCCAACGAGCTTGTCGCGCGCTCCGCCGCCGGCACTCTCACCGAACTCGACGGCATCGGCGACAGCTCGGCGACCGTGATCCAACAGGCGCTCGCCGGTGGCGTGGTCGCGTACCTCGCCGCCCTTGATGCCAAGACCCAGGTGCCGCTCTCGCCCGCCGGTGCCGTCTACCGCGCGGCCCTACGCGGCGACCTGCACCTGCACAGCCGATGGAGCGACGGCGGCGCCACCATCGAGGCCATGGCCCGTACTGCGATCGCGCTGGGTCACGAGTACATGGTGCTCACCGATCACTCGCCACGGCTCACCATCGCCCACGGCCTCAGCGCCGAACGCCTGGCCCAGCAGTTGGCCGACGTGGCCATGCTCAACGAGCAGCTGGCACCGTTCCGTGTCCTCACCGGCATCGAGGTCGACATCCTGGAGGATGGAACGCTCGACCACGGCGACGCCATTCTCTCCCGGCTCGATGTCGTCGTCGCCAGCGTGCACAACAAGTTGCGCATGGGTGGCAGCGAGATGACCGAGCGGATGGTGCGCGCCATCGCGAACCCGAACGTCGACATCCTCGGTCACTGCACCGGCCGGCTCCTCGGGAAACGCGAGCCGTCGTTGTTCGACCCGGACTACGTGTTCGCTGCGTGTTCGCAGTTCCACACGGCGGTCGAGATCAACTGCCGGCCCGAGCGGCTGGACCCGCCGCGGCCGTTGCTGCAGATGGCCATCGAGTACGGCTGCTTCTTCGCGATCAACAGCGATGCCCACGCTACGGGCCAGCTGGAATGGCAGCCGCACGGCTGCGATCGTGCTGCCGAAGTGGGCGTGCCGCTGGACCGCGTGCTGAACAGTTGGCCGGTGGACGAACTGCTGGCATGGACCGCAGATCAGTAGCCTGAACCGGATCGGCACTTGTGTGCCCGTTGGGGGCGGCCGTTCGGCCCGATAGGCTCGAAATCTATGTCGAAGAAGACCAAGAAGCGCAAGGCGCGCCTGCGCCGCAGCAAGGCAAACCACGGCAAGCGTCCCAACATGGGGCGTGGCTGAGGCACCTGTAGCCCCTTCACCCGCCACATGGCGAGGTGGCGAGGCCGACGTCTATCACGGCGTCGAGGTGGCAGATCCGTATCGGTGGCTGGAGGATGGAGAATCCTCCGATGTCACCGAATGGGTGGCAACACATAACAATCGAACTCGCGAGGCGCTCGATGCCCGGCCCACTTGGCGCCGCTGGCACGAGCGCCTTTCCGCGCTCACGGCGCTGCCCACCACGCTCGGTCTGTCGGTCGCCAGCGACCGACTGTTCGTGCTGCAGCGTGCCGCCGGCGCCGATCAGTACTCGCTGGTGGTTCGCAGTGCCGCCGATCCGGTGGCACCCGAACGCACCTTGCTCGACCCGGCCCGGCTGGCGGCCGACGGTGCGGTGGCCATCGACTGGTTCCACCCATCGCCCGACGGCAGCATGGTGGCCTACGGGCTCAGTGAAGGCGGCACGGAGAACAGCGTGTTGCACGTGATGGACGTCGCCACCGGTGCGGTGGCGCCGCTGCGCATCCCCAACACTCGTGCGTCCAGCGTTGCCTGGCTGCCCGACCACAGCGGCTTCTGGTACGCCGTGTACCCCGAGGGCGACGAGTATCACCGGCACATCCGCTTCCACCGGATGGGCACCGAACCTGCCGATGACGATGTCGTCTTCGACCGCATGCCCACAGCCGAGTCGTGGCCCGACGTCAGCGTCAGCCGCGACGGCCGCTATGTGCTGGTGCACGTGATGGTGAAGTGGACCCAGGTCGACATCCACCTGCTCGACACCGAGACCGGCAAGTGGTCGGTGGTCGTGGAAGGTGTCGACGCGCAGACATCGCTGGCATTCGACGGCGCCTCGCTGGTGGGCGTCACCACGCTCGACGCCCCCAATGGCCGCGCCGTTCGCGCCGCGCTCACCTCTCCGGCCACGTGGCAGACGGTCGTGCCGCAGCGCCCCGACGTCGTGTTGGGTGCCAGCGTGCCCTGCGCCGCGGATCTGCTGGTCGTGGCCAGCCGCGTGGGCATCGACCGTGTCGAGCGCTGGACTGATGGGGCGGATGCCGGCACCGAGCTCGAGCTGGGCTCAGCCAGCGTGCTCGCGGTACACGCCGACGACGGCCGAGCGTTCCTCGCCATCGGCACGTTCGGCGCACCGGCCGCAGTGCTGCGCTGGACAGCCGCCGATGGGTTGCAGTCGTGGTCCACGGCGCCAGATCCGTCGGTGCTGCCGCAACTCACCGTCACCCAGCTGCACTACCCGTCGCTCGACGGCACGCTCATCCCGATGTTCGTCGCTCATCGCGCCGACGTCGTGCCCAGCGCCCAGACGCCACTGATCCTCACCGGATACGGCGGGTTCGCCATTGCCGAGTCGCCGGTCTGGATGCCCAACCTCGCCGCTTGGTGCGCGGCCGGTGGGGTGTACTGCATCGCCGGCCTGCGTGGTGGCTACGAGTACGGCGAGGCATGGCACCAGGCCGGCCGCCGGGGCAACAAGCAATGCGTGTTCGACGACTTCCACGCCGCAGCCGACTGGTTGGTCGCGCAGGGTTTCACGTCGCGGTCGCTGCTCGCAGTGCACGGTGGCAGCAATGGCGGTCTGCTGATGGGCGCGGCCATCACCCAACGCCCGGATCTTGCAGCGGCCGTGTGGTGCGCGGTGCCGCTGCTCGACATGATCCGCTTTCCGCAGTTCCTCATTGCCCGGCTGTGGACCGACGAATACGGCGACCCCGATATCGCCGAAGAGTTCCAGTGGCTTCACGCGTATTCGCCGTACCACCACGTGGAAGACGGGGCGTCGTACCCGGCCGTGCTGTTCACCACCGCCGAGGGCGACACCCGCGTGGACCCGTGCCACGCGCGCAAGATGGCCGCCGCGCTCACCGCCGCCAGCGGCACACAGGCGCAGCGGCCGATCCTGCTCTACCAGGCCGGGCGGGCCGGGCACGGCGTGGGTAAGCCCGCCAGCATGCGGGTCGCGGAAGGTGCCGACGTACTGTCGTTCTTCTCGTGGCAGCTCGGCATCGAGCACCAGGTATGACTGCCGTCGCGGAACTGGTCGTTGCGTCGGCTGTCGAGCCGTGGCAGGTGCTCGGGCTGCGTGTGGTCGACGGCGTCGCCCGCATCGGTGGTATCGCACTGCGGTTCGTTCCCGTCGGGCCCGATGGCCGAGCGGGTGTGATCGGTTGGGGGCTGGTGGGCAGCCCCACCGATGATGACGACATCGATGGGTTGGCCACGCACCACCTCGACGCGCCGCCCGAAGGCGCCTCCGACCATCCGCTGGGTATCGCCGGCTTCGACCATTTGGTGGTGATGACCTCCTCGCTGGAGCGCACCTGTGGCGCCATCGAAGCCGCCACCGGCGAGCCGCTCAAGCGCATTCGCGAGGCCGGGGCCATCCGGCAGGGCTTCCACCGCCTGGGCGAACTGATTATCGAGGTTGTCGAATCACCGCAGTTCACCGCACCGCAGGCGGCCTTTTGGGGTTTCGTGTGGAACCTCACCGACCTGCACGATGCCTGCGACCGGTTGGGCCCGGCGCAGGTATCGCTGCCCAAGGCAGCGGTGCAACCCGGCCGGTTCATCGCCTCGGTGCGTAGCGAGGCTGGCCTCGGGCTGCCGCTTGCACTGATGACACCCCCTCGAGACCGTAGGCTCTAGTTCGTATGTCGCGCAGCTACCGCATCCTCGGACTCGCCCTAGTGGTCATGCTCGTGCTGGTGGGTGTCGCCAAACTGGTCGACAACGGTTCCTCCTCGGGCGGTTCGGTGGCCGGCGCCGGCAACGAGACCACAGCTGCTGACGACACGGCCTCGGTGGCCGCCGACACGGTTGCGGCCAACGGCACCAATGCCGCCGTCACCGACGAAGCCGATGGCGACGCAGCCACCACCTCCACCGTTGCGCCACCTGTCACCGCCGACTGCACCGTCACTGTCGTGCTCAAGGTCGGCGCCTCGGGTGCCGAGGTGCGGTGCCTGGAATCGCAGTTGCTCGCCGCCGGCTTCAGCACCACGGTGGACACCAGCTTCGACGCCGCCACCGACGCTGCGGTGAAGGCCTACCAGGCTGCGAAGAGCCTGGAGGTCGACGGTATCGTCGGCCGCCAGACAGCGCAGACCATGGGCATCTGGGCCGGTCCACTGGGCCCGCTGCCAGCCACCAACGACGATTGCCCGTCCAGTGCCCACGGTGCCATCGTCGACCGCGCCAACCAGCGTGCGGCGCTGTGCGAGAACGGCGTCATCACCGTCGAGTTCCCGATGACCTCGGCGCTGAGCCAGCCCGACCCGGGTACATACGACGTGTACGCCAAAGACCTCAACGCGAGCAGCAACCTCACCGGGCAGTACAGCACGATGACCCACTTCGTGGCCTTCACCAAGGGCAAGTACAAAGGCGCCCGCATCGCGTTCCACAGCATCCCGAAGTACAGCAACGGCCAGTACGTGCAGCCGCTCGATTCGGTGGGCACCCCCGCCTACCACGGTGAATCGTCGGGGTGCATCCGTGTGTTGCCCGACGATGCAGTGAAGATTTGGGACTGGCTGTCGATCGGCGACGAAGTCCACGTCATCTCCTGACCAGTACCGGCCGGCGCGCTACTCGTCGACGTCGTCGACCGCCTCGGGCGTGTCGCCGTGCAGGAATGCCCGGCCCTCTTCGCACTCGTTCTGCAGTGGGCACCACCGGCAGGCAACGCCGACCTTCTTGGTTGGCGGACGGCCCTCGATGGTCAGCTCGATGTGGCGCTCGGTGCCCTCCAGTGCGCGCATGAGGCCCGCCTGCAGCGCACCGGCGGTGACATCTTCGACCTCGCTCTCCGCGTAGTCGAGGTAGTAGGTGACCAGCTTGCGCGGGGGCACCCCCTGGCGCAGGGTCTGCACGAGCGCGTAGAAGCGCAGGTCGTCGCGGTGGTGGAACGAACGGTGACCGCTCTTGAAATCGACGATGAGCAGGCGGCTCTCGCGGCCGGAGGGCTTGCCGACCACGAGGTCGACCTTTCCGGACAGCTCGATGGTGCCGGCTGGACGCCACTTTGCCGCGGCCTCGAGCACCGGGTGCGCCGACAGCGGTAGGGGAGGGAAGTCCTGCAGGAACTTGGTGGTGCGGTCTACTGCACGGCTCCGTAGTTCTGCCCAGTCGGCTTCGGTGAGACCGGCGACGAACGCACCGCGGCCATCGGCCTGGTCGGAGAGGCGGGCCATTGCTTCGTCGACTACCTGGCCGGGGGCCGGCTCGCCGCGCCAGTTGATGGCCAGCTCGATGGCTTTGTGGGCCACAAACCCCGCCGCTGTGCTGGGCCGCCAGGAGAAATCGTTGGGCTGCAGGTGCAGCACCTCGCACCCGTGCACCCGAGCGAGAAACGACTTGCTGACCCACAACGTTTCGCCACCGAGACGGGTGGAGAGCTCGGCGACGGCGGCCGTGGCGTCGGCGACGAGCCCGGTGATGAACGATTCCTCGAACACCAGTGGTTCTGCGTCGCGACGCAACAGCGAGAGCGTGCGCTCTTGTGCAGGCGTGAGAGTGGGCGCGACGGGTTCCTGCACGACGTGGACACTAGCGAGGGGGTGTCGCGAGGATTCGGTTCCTGTTCGGTGGTCGAGCCGGTGTCGGGTCCGGTTTGCCGCTGTCCCGAGAAACTCCGTCACACCGTTCTGGCACCATCACCTCATGGTCATCAATCAATCCGCGCTCGATTTCGCCCACGCCGCCCGTGTCCTGGGGCGCGAGGCGCGTCGTCGCGGGTTGGTGGCTCCCAGCTATCGCTGCCCGCCGCGCATTGTCGGCGTGCAGCGCTCGTTGCGCCGGTTCCCACAGGGTGGTGCCACTGTCGCGGTGCAGTTGAAGGGCCGGCCGTGGCTGGCCGTACTGGGCGACATGATCGAAGGGGTGGTGGTGGCCAACGGGCTGCAGCCGCCCCATGCCGATCGGTTGCGCAACGAACTCTGGCAGGCAGTGGGTGGTCAGCCCACGCAGGTGCCGCCAGCGAAGCCAGGCCCCGTCCGCGCCAAAGCGCCGGCGGCCGTGTCGATGGCGAAGGTGGCCTAGTCGGTTGCCGGTGCCTTGCTACTCAGGCAGGAAGGCGTAGAGCACCACCGTTTGGCCGGTGGGCACCGAGCCCTTCGCGCCGCCGAGTTCATCGGTCTCGAACGCGGCCGGACCCATCACGATGACGATCAGCAGTTCGCCGCTGGGTGACAGGTACCCGTTCTCGAGCGTGTCGTCGATGCCGAGGTCCTGGTTGCCCAGCAGCTCGAAGCCAGCGGCCAGCAGGGTTTCGTCGAATGCGTCGAGCGCATCCTGTGCACCCAGCTCGCTGGTGCGGGCCTCGCCGAAGCCCAGCGTGTCGCTCAGGCCCAGAGCGGCATTGACGGCGGGCAATGGCGTCACGTCGCTGAACGAGTCAGGGAAGCGTAGGTCTGTCCACCAGTCGGGCTGATCCACCGCTGGGTCGGGGTCGCAGACGGTGTCGGCGCCGGGCAACGCCAGCTTGGCCAGCAACGCGGCCTCGATCTCGGTGATGCAGGTGCTGGCCAGCAGTTGGCCGTGGCCCTCACCGGTGAAAGTCACCAGGCGGGCATTGGAACCCATCGCGCTGGTCATCTCCTCGGCCCAACGGAACGGGGTGGCCGGGTCGTTGGTGCCGCCCACCACGACGATCGGCCCGTCGCCGTCGTAGCTCAGCGGTGTCGGTTCCACCTCGCCGGTCAGTTCCTTGCAGCCATCGACGTCGCCGTCGTCGAAGGTGAGGTCCTCGAGCGTGGTGCTGGCACCGAAACGGGGTGCCTGTTCCTTGATCTTCTGCAGCAGCGCGACCGGGTCGTCGGGTGGTTGCGAGGTGATGCCGCTGGCGCAACGAATGATGCTGAACGACTGGAAGAGCGACGTGAACGTGCCGTCGGCGTTGCGGCCGTTGTAGTCGTCGGCCAGCGCGAAGATGCCACTGGGGTCACCGTCCTCGGCTTTGGCGAGCGCGTCGGCCAGCACCGGCCATTCGCTCTCGGAATAGAGCGCGGCGGAGGTGGCAGTGTCGAGTACGGCCTGGTTGCCCATGCGGCCGTCGTCAGCGGGCAGTGGTTGCTCGTCGAGTTGAATGAGCAACGCGTCCCAGCGGGCACCGACGTCGGCGGCGTTGTACGCACAGGCGGAGTCGTCTTCGCACCAGGCGACCCAGTCGTTGAACGCGCCTTCGAAGCCAACCAACTGCGTGAGGTACTGCTGCTCGACGGTGTCGCCATTGGGCTCGAAGGCGCTGTCCAGCACCATTGCGCGCACACGGTCGGGGAACAGCGTCGCATACGTCGCTCCCAGGTAGGTGCCGTAGGAGATGCCCAGGAAGCTGATCTGTTCGTCGCCCAGGCCGATGCGGATGGCATCCATGTCGCGAGCCGTGTTCTCGGTGGAGTAGAAGCGCAGCGTGTCCTCGTAGCGCTCTTTGCAGCCGTCGTTGAAGCCTTGTTCGGCTTCGTCGAGTAGTGCTTGTTCCTCGGGTGTGTCGGGGGTGTCGTCGAGGTACAGGTGTGCGTCCTGAAAGGCGTCGTCGACGCATTTGATGCCACCGCTGCGGTCCACGCCGCGCGGGTCGAAGCCGATGATGTCGAGCCGCTCTAGGCCCAGTTCGCTCTGGATCACCGTGCCGCTGTTGGCGATGGGGTCGAAGCCGCTGCCGCCGGGACCGCCTGGGTTGAACAGGACCGCGCCCTCTCGATCGCCTTCGGCCGGGACGCGGACCAGTGCCAGGTCGAGCGTCTCGCCCTCAGGGTCGGCGTAGTCCAACGGCACCGTCAGCGCGGCGCACTCGAGTGCCGGGTCGTCGGCGGTTTCGTCGTCACACTGGCCCCACTCGATCGCGGCCACCACCGGATCGGCGGGCTCAGCTGGGTCGGTGGTGGGGGAGCTGGCGGTGGGCTCGGTGGTGGCGGGCGCCGATGCCGCAGGTACGGACGTGCGGTCCATGACCGCGACCCCGCCACCGCTGGTACAGCCGGCGGTGAGCACCGCGGCAGTTGCAATGATCGTGCCGATGACCCGTCGCCTCGCTCGCATGGCGGCCACAGTAGTGGCCGCCACTGCGGCGAGGGCATCGGCGTGTGAGCAGGCTCAGACGGTGCGGCCGAGGAACTGCAGGAACTCGGTCTGCAGGTCGGTGCCTTCGGCGGATTCGATCTTGGCGCCGAACACGCCAGGCATGCGGATCATTGCGTCCATCGGCTTGAGGCCCGAGTACGCGCTGGCGATGGCTGCCTGATCGAGCTGCTCGTCGCCGCCCACGGCGCGGGCGAGATCCCATGTGTGCACCAGCACGTCGGTGCACATCAGGCGGCCGATGACCTGCTCGGCCGGCTGCGGGCCGAACGGCCCGGTGATCGTTTGGCTGAGGTCGGCGGTGCTGACGGCGCCGAGGGCGCGATCGCGTGCGCCATTCCAGGTGCCCACCGGATCGGCGGCATCCACCTCGACGGGGTCGCCGCCGGTGAGGTTGGCGGCAACGCGGTTCATCGCACCCGCCACGTGGGTGACGACGTCGGTGGCGGTCCAGCCTTCGCACGGGGCTCTGTTGCCCCAGCTATCGGCGGGTGCTGCCTGCACGCGGGCATCGAATTGGTTGACGAGGCTGGTGTAACGATCGATCACTTCTTGGCTCATGGTCGCGAAGGTACACGAGTTGCTTCACGCCACGTAGATG
>Ga0105047_10017065_pt1 | contig 11346 bp, 8 predicted proteins | sample MAT04_FD_78384 | JGI IMG/M metagenome (GOLD analysis project Ga0105047, IMG submission 78384) | Freshwater microbial communities from Lake Fryxell liftoff mats and glacier meltwater in Antarctica - MAT-04 (megahit assembly) | ecosystem: Environmental > Aquatic > Freshwater > Ice > Liftoff... | reverse complement strand
GTTGCCGTGGGGATTGCGAAAGTGACCGCCCAAGCGGTGGCAGTGATTTGCACGTCTGGAACGGCGGTAGCGAACCTGCTTCCAGCGATCGTCGAAGCCCGCTACAGCAGCCTGCCGTTGATCGTGATCACCGCTGATCGGCCCCCCGAGATGCGCGACCGCGGCGCCACCCAGACCATTCGACAGGTTGGAATATTTGACTCCATGGTTGTGGGGTCAGTTGACTTGACCCCACCAGATGAGATCACAGAAGCCGATATGGGCAACTGGCTGGCCCGACTGCTGGATCTGGTCGCAATGGGACAACGAACCCGCTGCCCCGTTCACATCAACCTGCCATTTCGCCCGCCATTGGTGGAACCTGAACCCCAGACCGTTCCGAGCGAGTGGATGCCAGCCATGCCGGCGGTCGTAGCGGCTGACCAACTTTGCGAACTGGACTCCCTGAACCTCCCTGCGCGGGGTCTGGTGATAGTCGGTGACATTGACCTGTGGGATCAACCCACCCGTGACGAGGTAGCTGCATTGGCACAGGAGATGGGTTGGCCAATAATTGGCGAAGCCACCGCGAATTTAGCTCAAGCCCCGACCGCCATAGCGCACGGAACATTGCTCCTGAACGACGAGCGGTTGCGACACGAGTTGCGCCCGGACCTGGTGCTCACAGTGGGGCCATTCGGATTAGAGCGCGGCACTTTGGCGATGGTGCGCGAAGCGGGGGAACACATCTGCGTGTCGGTGCGTCCGCGAGCTGATCCACCAGACCCCTTGGGCACGGCTACTCGCCATCTGATGCGGGTGCCGGCTCCCGCCGGGGGAGTCGATCCCCAATGGCTGGCCAGTTGGCGCCGTGCTAGTGCTGCCGTCGCGACTCTGCTCAAAGAATCGTCCCGCCCGGCAACATCGGCTCTTACCGTGGCGGCAGTTGCGGAAGTGGTCACCGAGGAACTGACGGCGTCGGACTTGTTATTCGTGGCATCGTCGCTGTCCATTCGACATGTTGCAATGTTTCAAGGCGGCGGTGGAGGACCTAGCGTGATCGCAAACCGTGGCGCCAACGGGATCGACGGTCTCGTCAGCACTACATGGGGCGCTGCCAGTGCCTGGCGGGGTGAGCGGACGTTCGCATTACTGGGTGACCTGGCCTTTTTGCACGATCAAAACGGATTGTTAGTACCCGCCATCGAGGCCCAGCCGCCGTTGACCTTCATCGTGGCCGATAACAATGGTGGGGGAATATTTCGCACCTTGGAACAGGGCGGTAGCCCTTATTCAGACACCTTCGATAGGGTCTTCGACACCGCGCACGATCGCGATCTCGCGCAGATATTCCGAGCTGCTGGAGTCGAGGTGAGGATCGCCAACACGGGTAATCAACTGCGTGCGGCCATCGCGGCCAGTCGTATGACCTCTGGGGTGAACGCGATTGTGATCACCACGACCGATTCGAAAATAGAAGCGGATTGGTTGGCCGGCTTGCTAAAAAGCGTGATGGCGCTGCACGTGGGAAATTCGTCATCACCCCCCGAGAATAGCCAGGAGTCCCCGTGAACGTGTTCGACTTTACTGTTCCCGCCGCAAATGGTTCTGAGGTGAATCTGGGATCCTACGAAGGGTCGGTGCTGCTCATCGTTAATACAGCGAGTAAGTGCGGTTTCACCCCGCAGTTCGCAGGCCTTGAACAACTGTGGAAGTCCTACGGGGCCCAAGGTCTGGTCGTCCTCGGTTTTCCGTGCAATCAGTTCGCAAATCAAGATCCGGGTGCTAACGAGGAAATCGTCGAGTTTTGCCAGAAGAATTATGGGGTGACTTTTCCCATCATGGGCAAGGTCGACGTGAACGGCTCACAGGCCGCCCCACTTTTTGCCTGGCTGAGCAGCGAAGCACACGGATTCATGGGCACCAAAGCGATTAAGTGGAATTTTACGAAATTTCTTGTCGACCAAGATGGCGAAGTCATCACTCGTTTCGGTTCCCGGGAAGAGCCGGAATCGTTGGCGCCGGCGATCGAGTCTGCCCTAGCTGGTCCAAAGCCGGAGTAAAACAAGAATGCCGCGACCGAAGCGTGAACTTCGGCCGCGGCATTCTTGTTGACTGACTAGCCGTTCGCTGGCAGCGTCTTCGTCTTCGCTGGCAGCGCCTTGGTCTTCCACAACGTGCGTGGATCCTTCAGAAGCAACTCCACGTTACGGTCGCTCTTCTTGCCCAGGCCACCGCCACTGGTGGTTGCCACCATCTGTGGGTCATTGGCGCCCAACTGACGTGACAACGAGGCGAGTTGCGAGTCGCTCATCTTCATTGCATCTGTGCCCGGTGGTACCGGTTTCACCGATGCCGCCGTGTTCAAGATGGTGCCAAAGATCGACAAGGTTTTGTCCTGGTTGGACATGACCTCCACTGTGCGGCTCTGCTGCGGCCAGTCGACATGTGACGCCGTATTGACCTCCCAGAAGCCGCCGCGGTATTCGCTGCCCTTAGGGCGGGTGTAGGAAGCCACCGCGTTGTGGTGGGTGTGCCCGTTCACGTAAGAGATCACATTGGGGTACTGCAGCAACAGTTCGTCCAGCGGCTCTGCGCCCGAGAGCCCGAAATGCAACGGGAGCGAGTTACGCGGGTCGCTATCGCAACCTGGCAACATGTTGTCCGTGCAAACGCCCGCAGATTCATCTGGCGTTGCGTTATCCATCGTCTCCAGCGTGTGGTGTGACGCAACAATAATCATCTTGTTTCGACCCTTGTCCCGCTTGACCTTGCCGTTGCGCACCTCTACGGTCGAGTACTTGTCCAGTTGCTTTTGCAACCATTTGTACTGGGGGTCATCGATGTTGCCCTCCGAGCCGCCACCTTCAGCGTTGGTATCGAGCATCAGGATCCGGAACTTGCCCTTGGTGAATCCGTAATAAGTCGCGTTCTGATTCGAGGACTTCAACTGGTTGGGCGAGACGTAACCGAAGCCGTGCCCTTTGTCCTTGCTGCCCATCATGTCCTTGAATTCAAGTTTCGACACATAACGACGATCGGGGTCTGGCGGAACGGCAGGCAGCGCCGTCATCGCGTTGAACACGCCACCGAACTGATCTGGTTCGGTCAGCCAATCGAATACTTGGTCACCGGGCAGTCCTTTGGCTGATTCCGGGTCAACCCCATCATTTGGCCAAGGCTTGCTGCAGCCGGTCGCGATGCTTTCCACTGAGAGTTTAACGGGCCCTACCGACAGTTCTTTGTTGGAGGGCACATTGCCCTGTACCAAGGTGTCGTGGTTTCCGCGCGTGATGTACCAAGGGAAGTTCAAACCCTTGGAGTCCAACTTCTGTTGTGCAGCATCCATCAGGTTCGGGAACTTCGGGAAGGCGCCGTAGCCGAACATGTTGCAGGTTGCTCCCAGGTTGGGGTCCAAGAATCCTTCGTAACGTGAGGGGATTTGTCCGGGCCAGTCGGAGAAGTCCTGCACACCCGTGTATTCCCGGTTCTTGACCTTCTCGTTCAACGCGGCCACTTCGGTATCGCTCAGCTTGCCACCCAAGATGCGACATTTCGCTTGGTCTTCAGTGGTAATCAACTTGCCTGAAAACGGGTCTACATTTCCGCCCTCGAGGGTCTCGCGGAACATCTCAACTTCATTCTTTTGCGCACTGTCTGCAATATCGCCGGTCAGAACGGTGTATTTCAACTTGGCGCGTTTGCCGTTGCCGTCTTTGACGTAGCTCACGTTGTTCGCGTTCATGTTGCGGATGGTCGAGTCAAAGACTCGGACACCGAGTGCTTCTTGGGGGCGCCAAGCTGCAGAAGTCGGCCCTGAAATCGGGTCGATGAGTTCCAACCGGGCGGGCGACATTTCGTCGGCGATCTGAGGGTCGGTCAATTGGCCAAAGAACGACAACGATTCACGTCGGTTGGCTCGCCCCTTCTTGGCATTAACCATGTCGGTGCGAACCGTGTAGCGTTCGCCTTTTCCCTTGGTGATCTTGCGCCAACTGTCTGGATCGCTGGATCGCTTGATCGTCTGATCGAGGGTGCTCTTGCCTTTTTGATCTTCGCCGGCGTTCGCGCCAGGAACGCTGGCCATGGAAACGCAGACGCCGAAAGCGACGACCACTCCCAGTGGTTTAGTGAGACGCACTTTTTCTCCTTGTATCTGTGGACTCCCAAACAGTAACGGGCAGCCCTAGGCTGTTGCAGAAGAATGCAGAAGAACGAGGCCGCGGGCTGCGATCCAGGCTTCATTGCACGTCATTCGGTGCCAACCACGGGCAGTTTAAGTGGCTTACCGAACTCGCCAAACGCGATGTTGATTCGGATGAATGACTCTTGTACCCCAACACCGATCACGTTCTGGGCCATGTCAGCGATGTTCAGGTCAGTCAGGCGATTGAAGATGGGCTTGTATGTATCGCCACTGTTTCGATTGACCCAGGGCATGATTTGCACGGGTCGGGGCATATTCCTAAACGTGTTGTTACGGATCGTGAGATCGTCAGCACCCCGCACCAACACTCCGCGACATTTGTCGCATTCCGCGCCATCGATGGTGTTGTTAGTGATTGTTGACAGCCGCCAGTTCATGACGCTGATTGGGTCGGATCGCATGTCCGTCATCACGTTGTTCGCAACTTGGATGTTTGCGTGGAACCGTCCAGCAAGCCAGTCGCCTTCCGTGACCCCCGAATACTTGTGAGTACCCACGGCTCGGTCGAGGTTACGAAAGTAGTTGCCGTCGATCACAGCGTTCGCCGTTGGGGTGCGATCTTGAATCGCCCAGCCGGCGTTGAATCCCTTGGTGGAAGCGTCAGGTGTGTCGACGTTGATGGCCTCCTTGTCCCCACTCGGCGAGGGCTTCGAATCCAAGAAACTATTGCGGGTAATAGTGGCGTTGTTCGTAGCGTTCAGTTCGATGAAGTGACCGGAGAACATGTTGCGGAAGATGAGTCCTTCGACCCTCACGTTGTTGTTGTGGCCCAGAAGTAAGCCAATGCCGTCTTTATAGTCCTGTAAATCCAGGGTGGCTTCACCCTCGCCACGAATGACTACATCGTGGGACCCGTTGTAGCCGCCAACGGTTTTGCTCGATCCCATCAACGAAGGAGCCACGAAATGCAGCAATGACTTCTGCACATCCATTTTGCCATCGGTGTTGTTGGTCTTACGCAGGGTTGCCCCGTTTTGCATAACGATGGTGGTGTTTGATGGCACCCCCAGAGCAGTGGCCAGGTCATAGGTGCCAGCCTGTAGGACTAAGGTGCCGCCACCGAGTTGCTCGAGCGCGTCCAAGTATGAACCGAGCAGGAACCAGTCTTTGGTCTTGTCGTTGTAACGGGGATCTGCCGTGTAGACAACGCCGGGTGCTGGCTGACTGGCGGGATTGATCACAAACATCGTGTCGGTGATCCCACTGACCCGGCGAATTTCAGATGCGATCGCAGGGACGTCGCCAACAGCTGGAGCCACGATCCGCCAACTTGTAATACCTGGCTCAATCGGGTAGCTGAAAGCAACTGTTCCGGTTGCGCTGGTGGTGAGGTTTTGTCGTACAACCCATGGCTCTGCACCGATCCGCGATTGCAGTTGCACCGACCGTGCAGCAGTCACATCTTTGACCGCCACCGAGGCCTTCTTGGTGTATTTGACCTTGAGGCGCTTGGCTTTCGGCTTGCTCTTGCGGCCCTTGGTCGCGATCGGGGTGCGCACTACTTTTCGCACCGAAACTTCCGTTTTGATCGTCACTTCATCGCTGGCGCTGCGTGCATTCGGGCGGGCGAACTGGGTGTGCTGTGAGTATCCCGACAACGTATTTTTGGGGGCCGCCTGGCGAAGGGTGACAACCCGACCGCCTGGTCTCCGTTTTGTGGTGACGTTCGGTTTGGCCGCAGTCGCGGACTTGGCCGTCGCTCCCGATTCGGCTCGAACTGGGCTGGCAACATCGGCGGCACCGGCTAGTGCCATCGGGAGGGCGCTGGCCGCAATAAATGCGGCGACTATTCCAATGCTGGTCGCCTTGCCTAAGTGCTGCACGCGTTTTCCATTCGATGAGATCCCATAAATAAATCCCCTTCGTCCCCGGTAGTAGACCTTAACTGGCGCTACCGCGAGGACACCCTTCGACGACGGGGTTTCCCGTGAGAAACCAGGCAAGTTGGACATCCGTTTATTGCCGCTCACCTAGCGCCCACCGCATTGCTTGCAGCTTGGTCTCTGATTCCGCCAGCTCAGCTTCGGCATCGGAGTCCGCCACTAAGCCGCATCCGGCGAAGAGTCGAGCTGTTCTTGCATCTGGCCCCAGTTGTGCGCATCGCAGGGCGATCGCAAATTCACCATCGCTGTTGCCGTCGATCCAACCTACGGGTCCGCTGTAACGGCCCCGATCAATGCCCTCTAACTCCCTGATGACCAACCGTGCACGTTCGGTTGGTGTGCCACAGACTGCTGCTGTGGGATGCAGGCTGGCAGCCAGCGCCAACGCGCTGGACCCGTCCGCGAGATTTGCGCGAATATCAGTGGCCAGGTGTTGCACGTTCGCCAACTGCAGCACGGACGGTGCACTTGGCACGTCAAGATCAGTGCAATGAACGGCCAATGCATGAGCCACGGATCGCACTGCGTATTCGTGCTCGAGTAGATTTTTACTGCTGGACTGCAAGGCCTTCGCGTTCTCATCCGTTTGTTGGTCAGACGAGCTTGCCGCCACGCTGCCCGCAAGGACCCGTGACGTGACTTGGTCTCGTTGGCGGCGCACCAATAGTTCCGGGGTGGCCCCGACCAGGCCATCAACGTAGAACGTCCAACATTGGGGGTACCGCTCGGCCAGGCGCCTCAGCAACGGCTGTAACGCAACCGGTTGGGCGAAGTCCGCGCGGACCTCGCGGGCAAGTACGACCTTGTCGAGTTCGCCGGCGGCAATCCGCTTTACGGATTCACCAACTGCAGCTTGCCATGCTGCCGAAGATGCGGTTTCGTCGTGCCAAGTAGCGTGCGTTTCGGCTTTGGTTTGGGGGTGTTCTACGACAACGGCATCGTCATTGTCGGGTTCGCCGTCGAAGGTCACCTCAGTCCGCCACCTGAGCCCGTCACGAACGCCAATCAAAGTACGGGGGATAACGACGGTTGAGCCGTAGGAGTCGTCGGTGAACGTGAATGAGGCAAAGGCCATCATGCCGGTACGAGGGATCCCTAAGTCATCGTGGATTCGACACTGGGCCAGCCAATCGCTCACCCAGCGTTGGGCTCGACTAAACCGTTCGGCTCCCCGGAAATTCGCTTGGGCAGCGACTCCCCAACCCATCATTCCTTCTCCGCGTCTGATCCACGCGACGCTTGGATCGGTGGCCCACTGGGTATCGGTCAGACTCTCGATGCCGTTCATGGCGCGAGTGCGGATTAGCCGGGCGGTGGGGGGCACTATGTCAGCCTAAGCCTCAATCCACCGATATTTCACCTACTGCGCGATACCATCTGGGCACCCTGGCGGCGTTGCCGCCGCTCAATGGTGCACCCAGACCAAGCTCGCGACGGGCGCCTTGCCAGCGCAACCACCTGATGCCGCTCGCTACGGCGAACATCGGTGGATTGAGCCTAATCCGTGGGCAGTGATGCCGCAGTCGTCGGCCGTGATGCCCGTAGTTGCGCGGCTGTGGTTGGATCGACTGCGTGTCAAGAGCTCAACTGAACAAGGATCCGCGCGAGGTCGCGGCCATGTTTGATGACGTCGCCAGTCGCTACGACCTCACGAATGATGTCTTATCGGCGGGGCGAACGAAGTACTGGCGCCGCTGCGTCGTCTCGGCCGTGAATCCTCAGGCCGGCGAAAAAATCCTTGACCTCGCGGCAGGCACTGGCACGAGCAGCGTTCCATTAGCGGCGACAGGGGCCAGCGTCGTCTCGTGTGACTTTTCCATCGGAATGTTGCGCCAAGGTGCCCGACAGTTTCCGGAGCAGGCGTTTGTTGCTGGGGATGCGTTGGCGTTGCCGTTCGCAGACCAAACCTTCGATGCCGTCACGATCTCATTCGGACTCCGAAACCTGGCGGACACTGAAGCAGGGCTCGCGGAGATGGCTCGAGTCACCAAGGCCAACGGTCGATTGGTGGTGTGCGAGTTCTCGGCACCAACGAGTCAAATGGTGCGCACCGCCTACTTGGAGTATCTGATGAAGGCATTGCCACCCATCGCCACTCGCGTGTCGTCAAATCCGGCTGCGTACGTCTATCTCGCGGAGTCCATCCGCGCTTGGCCAGACCAAGCGGAGTTGGCTCGATTGATCGCGCAAAGTGGTTGGAGCAAGGTCCAGTTCCGTAACCTCACGTTCGGAATCGTGGCGCTCCATCGCGGCGTACGACCGGAGAAAAACGCCAAAGTTTGAACCTTGGGCCACAGCGGCCGCCCACATCACTAGACTGCTCTCGTGAAAGCATTCACAAGCTCAATTCGACGTGATTGCCACGGGCTCGCCACCCAGGTGGCAGTGGCGAGGCAACCGCACTACGTTCTGCCTAGGATCTACCCGACGCAGAAGCATTCTGGCGTGAGCGAATGGAGGAGCACGTGAACGTCTATATTCCGCTGCTCACACTGGCGGGGCTCGCTGCCCTGTTTGCAACGTTCTCGGTCACTATGGCCAGCCTCACCGGGCCAAAGCGCTACAACAGAGCCAAGGTCGACGCATACGAATGTGGGATTGAACCGACGCCGCAGCCGATCGGCGGCGGCAAATTTCCGGTGAAGTATTACTTAACGGCGATGATGTTCATCATCTTCGACATTGAAATCGTGTTTTTGTACCCATGGGCGGTGTACTTCGACAGCCTCGCGCTCTTCGGCTACGTGGCAATGTTGCTGTTCCTCGTTAACTTGACGATTCCGTATGTCTACGAGTGGCGACGCGGCGGATTGGACTGGGATTGATATGGGCCTAGAAGAAAAACTGCCATCTGGCTTTCTGCTGACCACGGTCGAGGGCGTTGCTGGCTACGCACGCAAAGGATCGTTGTGGCCGGCCACTTTTGGCTTGGCATGTTGTGCCATTGAAATGATGGCTACCGGTGCAGGTCGATATGACTTGGCGCGCTTTGGTATGGAAGTTTTTCGGGCGTCACCTCGTCAGGCGGACTTGATGATCGTGGCTGGTCGGGTGAGCCAAAAAATGGCTCCGGTTCTGCGGCAGATTTACGATCAAATGCCAAATCCCAAATGGGTCATTGCGATGGGAGCGTGCGCGTCCAGCGGCGGAATGTTCAACAACTACGCGGTCGTCCAAGGTGTCGACCACATCGTTCCAGTGGATATCTACCTACCCGGATGTCCCCCCCGTCCGGAAATGTTGCAGGACGCGATCATCAAACTGCACAACGAAATTCAAGCTATGAAGCTCGGGACACATCGGCAGACTCAGATCACCGAGTTAGAAGCGATCGCCATGGCCGCTGAACCCACGTCAGACATGACTGGATTGCTGCGATGACCAGCGAAACCCCCAAGCCCACAACGATCGAGCCGGCCGGTGAGGTAGTACCGACCGCCCCAGTTAGTCCCCCCGCACCGCCAGGACCCGAAGTGATAGGCACCCGCACCGGGTCGTTTGGTGTGGCTGGATCAGGGGACACCAGCGGGTTTGGCGGTTTGGTCGAAAGCATCATGCTGCCAGCTGCTGCGGCTAGGCCGTACGGCAGTTGGTGGGACGAGGCAACCGACGAACTTGAATTGTCGTTGGCTGATCGCGGACTACCCGCCACAGAGGCCATCGAGCGGGTAGTGATTGAGTATGACGAGTTGACTTATCACGTGCGGCGAGAGCACCTGTTGCTCTTCATGACCGCGATGCGCGATGAGCCGTCACTTCGATTTGAATATTGTTCCGGAGTTTCGGGCGTTCACTATCCCGACCTGACCGGCAAAGAATTGCACGCTGTTTACCACTTACTTTCCATCACACATAACCGCCGCGTTCGCGTCGAGGTGTCATGTCCCGACGGTGACCCACATATTCCCTCGGTGGTCAGCATTTATCCGACCAATGACTGGCACGAGCGCGAAACGTTCGACTTCTTTGGCATCGTCTTTGACGGCCACCCCGCCCTGACGCGTATCGAAATGCCCGACGACTGGGTGGGGCACCCACAGCGGAAGGATTACGCCTTGAACGGCGTCCCCGTTGAATACAAAGGCGCAACCATCCCAGCACCCGATCACCGCAGGAGTTACAACTGATGAGCGACACCAAGGTGCTCTTCGAGGGCGGACGGGAGCGGATGCACACCGTCACCGGCGGCGACTGGCAAGAAGTCCTAGCCGCACCGGAGGGTGAATCAGAACGAGTTGTGGTGAACATGGGACCCCAACACCCCTCCACTCACGGTGTGCTGCGCCTCATCCTGGAACTCGAAGGTGAAAGCGTCACCGAAGCCCGCTGCGGCATTGGGTACCTGCACACGGGAATCGAAAAGAATCTGGAATTTCGCAGTTGGGTGCAGGGCGTGACCTTCGTGACACGAATGGACTACTTGGCGCCATTCTTCAACGAAACCGCGTACTGCTTGGGTGTTGAAAAGCTGTTGGGCATCACCGATGACATCCCCGAGCGCGCCACGGTCATTCGAGTGATGTTGATGGAACTAAACCGCATTGCGTCGCACTTGGTGTGTCTTGCCACTGGTGGGATGGAGTTGGGAGCGCTCACGGCTATGACCTTTGGCTTCCGCGAGCGTGAGCTGATTTTAGACATTTTCGAGATGGTCACCGGACTTCGCATGAACCATGCGTTTATTCGTCCCGGGGGACTCGCACAAGATTTACCAGAAGGAACCGAAGAAAAGATCGCCGAGACGATAACGCTGTTGCGTAAGCGGTTTAAGGACACCACAGACCTACTGGTCGGCAATGCCATCTGGATGGGACGCACCAAAGGCATCGGCTACATGGATCTCGCATCATGCATGGCCTTGGGAATGTCGGGGCCCATCCTTCGTGCCACGGGGCTTCCCCACGACTTGCGAAAAACGCAGCCCTACTGCGGTTACGAAAACTACGAGTTCGAGGTCCAGACCGAAACCACCTGCGATGCCTATGGCCGATTCCTGATCCGGATAGCGGAAATGGAACAGTCGTTGCGAATCGTGGAACAGACGTTAGAACGGCTACGCCCGGGTCCTGTGATGGTCGCGGACAAAAAGATCGCTTGGCCCAGCCAGTTGGCGATTGGCGCTGACGGTATGGGGAACTCGTTGGAGCACATTCGTCACATCATGGGCGAGTCGATGGAAGCTTTGATTCATCACTTCAAGTTGGTCACCGAAGGATTCCGAGTACCAGTCGGTCAGGTGTACTCCGCGATTGAATCTCCCCGTGGCGAGTTGGGGGT
>Ga0105047_10017064_pt1 | contig 11346 bp, 8 predicted proteins | sample MAT04_FD_78384 | JGI IMG/M metagenome (GOLD analysis project Ga0105047, IMG submission 78384) | Freshwater microbial communities from Lake Fryxell liftoff mats and glacier meltwater in Antarctica - MAT-04 (megahit assembly) | ecosystem: Environmental > Aquatic > Freshwater > Ice > Liftoff... | reverse complement strand
CGTGTCGGCGTTCACCGGCGCGGTGTTGCCGGTGCGCCGTAGGATGGCGGCCACCCGCAGCACCAGTTCCGCGGGGCTGAACGGCTTGGTGAGGTAGTCGTCGGCACCAAGCGAGAGACCGCGAATGCGATCGGGCTCCTCACGGCGCGCGGTGAGCATGAGCACCGCGATGTCGCGGGTGGATTCATCGGCGCGCAACTGTTCGAGCACATCGAAGCCCGAGATGCCCGGCAGCATGAGGTCGAGCACGATCAGCGAAGGCCGCTCCCGTCGCGCATGGTCGAGTGCTTCCTGACCGGTGGCTGCCGTCGCCACGCGGTACCCGACCTTGGCGAGATGGTAGGTGACGAGCGCCACGATCTCCGGCTCGTCATCGACCACGAGAATGCGTTCAGTAGATGGCGCAGCTTGCATGCAGGATCTGGCTCAGGCCGGTTCGGCCGTTACGGGCACGGACAAGGGGGGTCGCGCATCGGCGCGCGAGATGAGCCGACGCTGGATTTTAGCGACGATCATCTCGATGGCGACCAGATTGCGGCCGCCTCTCGGGACGATCACGTCAGCGTAGCGCTTGCTGGGTTCGACGAACTGCAGATGCATCGGTTGCACGGTGTTCAAGTATTGATCGAGCACCGATTCAAGCGTCCGTCCGCGCACGGCCGTGTCGCGGCGAATGCGTCGGATGAGCCGGATGTCCGGATCGGCGTCGACGAAGACTTTCACGTCGCACAAGGCACGCACATTGGCATCGGCCAGCAACAGAATGCCGTCGACCACGACGACGTCCGCCGGCGCGATGCGTCGGGTGCGCTCACTTCGCGAGTGGGTCGCAAATTCGTAGACGGGCATGTCCACCGGCTCGCCGCGCGCGAGCGCGTCGAGGTGCACGATGAGCAACTCCACGTCGAAGGCATCGGGATGATCCCAGTTCACGTGATGCAACTGCGAAAGCGTGAGGTGTCGGAAGTCGCGGTAGTACGCGTCCATCTCGAGAAAAGCGACCGAAGCGACGGGCAGTGCTTCGGCAACCTTGCGCGCGACCGTGGACTTCCCTGAGCCGGTGCCACCTGCGATCCCGATGATCAGCGGTTTCATGAGCGGATGTTCCGGTTCCGACACTGCACGATGACTAACCTGTCCCCTTGTCGTGACCGGACCGCCACGACGGTGTAACGGACGCGTATCGGCGGCCGGAACCGATACCGGCAAGTTCGCGCGGGCTGAGAGGAGGGGCAAGCGGTTCGCCACGGCCGTTGCTAGCTTTCGCCTATGGGACGTTTGCCTTTGTTCTTCACCTCGGCTGCACTGACATTGGCCGCGGTCGCCCCCCTGCCTGCGCAGTCGGGACGGTTCGACCTGATCATCGCCGCCACCACCGACGTGCACGGACGTCTGCGGGGCTGGGATTACTACGCCAACGCCCCTGATCCGGCCCGCACCCTGGCCGGGGCCGCCACGATCGTGGATTCGGTCCGAGCGGCCAATCCGGGCCGGGTCCTGTTGGTCGAGGGCGGCGATATCCTCTCCGGCAATCCGCTGCTGTACGTGGCGGCCAAGATCGCCCCGCCGCCGGTGCATCCGGTGATCGCCGCGATGAACGTCATGCACTACGACGCCGCGGTCATCGGGAATCATGAATTCAACTATGGGGTGCCGGCACTGCGGGCGGCGATCGCCAAGGCGGCCTTCCCCTTTGTCGCGGCCAACGTCCGCGACGCTCAGGGACGCCCGTTCGTGGCGCCGTATACGCTGATCGACCGCCGTGGGGTGCGCATCGCGATCATCGGCGCGACCACGCCGGGCTCGATGCTGTGGGATCGGGACCATCTGCGCGCGGCCGGCCTGACCGTAACCGATATCGTGGCCTCGGTGCGCGGCGCGGTGGCGGAGGTGAAGCGGCGAAAGGCCGATGTCGTGGTGGTGTTGCTGCATTCCGGGTTGGACGAAGCTGCGACCTACGACACGGTGGCGACTGGGCTCGCCTCGGAAAATGTGGCCGCGCGCGTGCCCCGTGAAATCAACGGCATCAATCTCGTGGTGTACGGTCACTCACACCGCGAGCTGGTGGACTCCACGATCAACGGCGCGCTCCTGGTGCAGCCCCGGAACTGGGCGGCATCGGTGGCACTGGCCACGCTCACGCTCGAGAAGTCGAAGGGCAAGTGGTCGGTGGTGAAGCACCGTGGCCAGTCGGTGAAGGTGGCTGGTCATGCCGAGTCGCCGGCCGTGCTGGCGGCCTCCGCCGCGACGCACAAGGCCACGGTGGCGTGGGTGACCACGCCGGTGGGTCGCACGGCGGTGAGGTGGCGGGCCGATAGTTCGCGCGTGGTCGACGCGCCGATCACCGATCTGATCAACGAAGTGATGCGCCGCGAGTCGGGCGCGGAACTCGCCGCCACGGCCGCCTTCTCGCTCGACGCGACGCTCGACACCGGCGCGGTCACGCAGGCGGCGCTGTCGCGCCTGTATCCGTACGAAAATACGCTGCGGGCGGTGCGCCTTACCGGTGCACAGCTGCGCGCGTTTCTCGAGCAGTCGGCCTTGTATTACCGCACACTCTCGCCCGATGGCACGGCGCCCGCCGGTGGGTTGGTGGATCCGAAGATTCCCGGCTTCAACTTCGACGTGGTCACCGGCGTGGACTACGTGATCGACCTCACGAAGCCTGCCGGTGCGCGCATCACGACGCTCACGCGGAATGGCCGCGCCGTGCAGCCTACGGATTCGTTCACGATGGCGCTGAACAACTATCGACAGAGTGGCGGCGGCGGGTACGCGATGTTGGCCACTGCGCCGGTCGTGTTTCAGAAAGACATCGACATCCGCTCGCTGATCATCGACGACGTAGCCAAGGCAGGGACGCTCGACCCGGCCAGGTACGCCACCGTGAACTGGCGCTTGGAGCCGGCCGCGGCGCGGGCCATCGCCTATCGCGAGCAGAACCGTGGGCGTGCGGGCGAAGCAGCGGGCGGCGCTCCCGCATCTGCTGCTGCGACCGCGCTGCCTCAGGGACGTACGTTGCGCGTGATCACCATGAGTGATTTTCATGGCGCGCTCTCGAACCGTCCGGATGAACGCGGACGCTCCCAGGGTTGCGCTTTGGCGGTGTCGGCGGCCACCGAGAAGGCGCAGCGTGAATGCACCGGTCAGTGCCGGAGTATCGTGGTCGATGCCGGTGATCTGTTCTCCGGCGCACCGGCCTCCGACTGGGACGCCGGTAAGCCCACGGTGGCCGTCTTCAACCGATTGCACGTAGCGGCCGGTGCTATCGGGAATCACGAGTTCGACTTCGGGCAGGATACGCTCCGCATGCGTCTCAAGGAGCTCGAGTACGCGGTGCTCGGTGCCAACGTGCGTGGGCCGGACGGTCGTCCGCTGCCATGGTTGAAGGCCGACACCGTGGTCGTACGCGGCGGTGTGCGCATCGGCATCATCGGCACCGCCGGCGAGCATACGGCTACCTCGACCAAACTGCGCAACGTTCGCCAGCTCACGTTCCTGGACGCTGCACCGATCATCAGCGAGCGGGTCCGCGCCTTACGCGCGGGCGGAGCGCAGATCGTGATCGCACTCGCGCACGATGGCGCGCGCTGTGATCGCGACAAGCCGGATGTGTGTTCGGGTGGTGGCCTCGACATCATCGAAAAGCTCACCGACAAACCCGATGTGTTCGTGATGGGTCACTCGCATACCAACATCGTGCTCCGTCGACGCGATATGCCGGTCGTACAGACCTCGTCGAATGGCCGGGCGATCGCGGTGGTGGACGTCCCACTGGATGGCGGCCAGGCACGCGCCGAGATCCGCCCCGTGAACGGAGAAGAGCGCGCCGGCGCCGATCCGATCGTGGACTCGATCGTGACGGCGGCGACGGCGAAGGTGCAGGCGCGCATGGATCGCCCAGTCGCTACGATTGCCGAGGCCTTGCTGCGCCGCGGCAACCAGTACGCGTTGGGTAACCTCGTCACCGACGCGGCACGGGTGAAGGGCAATGCCGACTTCGGCGCGTGGAACAACGGTGGAATCCGCACCGATATCCCGGCGGGTCCGATCACGTTCGGCGGGGTGCACGGTATTTCGCCCTTCGGCAATGTGCTGGTGCGTATTCGCCTGCGTGGTCGCGATCTCGCCGTCGCCGCCGAGCGGTGGGTGTGGAACGGCCGACCGAATTCGCATGTGAGCGGACTCACGATCGAGTACGATCCCGCCAAACCGCAGGGACAGCGCGTGGTGCGCGTGCTCGGCGCCAACGGGGCGCCCCTCGATCCCGACCGGATCTACGCGTTGGTCATCAACGACTTCATGATCGACGATCCCGAGGGCGCCTCGCTGGCGCGAAAGATTTCGGTCGAGGTGCTGGCGGTGCGTGACATCGATATGCTGGCGAGCTACCTGCAGGAACTGCCGCAGCCGGTGCGCGGCGATGCGACCGAACGTATTCGCGCCGTTGGCGCGGGAGCACCGAAATGAGTGATGTGGTTTCTCCGAAGTCAGTGCCCGACGCACTTCGGGTGTATGTGAACGAACGTGGCGTCTCGGTGCCGCATGGTTCGGTGGCGGTCGACGCCGTCCGTGCGCTCTTTCCTGAACTCGCCGCCGAGGTGGATGCCGGGCGCCAGCGTCTCACCGATAGTCGCGGTTTGCCGGTCAGCGCGTCGCAGGCGCTGGTCGGTGGCTCCATTTATCGAGTCGTTCCGGTGCGCGAGCACGTGAACGAGGCGACCTCGTGAGCACGCTGAATCCGGCGTTCATCGAGATCGTCCAGCGTATGCCGAAGGCAGATCTCCATTGTCATCTCGACGGTTCCTTGCGGCCGTCCACATTGCTCGAGCTGTCGGTGGAGCGCGATCTCCCGCTTCCCGTGGCGACGGCCACCGCGCTCGGTGACTGGATGCGGGTCGACCACGCACTCAATCTCGAGGATTACCTCGCGCGCTTCGGGGTCACGCTGGCGGTGATGCAGGACACGGTGTCGTTGGAGCGCATCGCACACGAGTTCGTCCTCGATGCGGCGCTCGACGGGGTGCGCTACATCGAAGCGCGATTCTGCCCCGCGCTCCATGTGCGCGGCGGCCTGTCGCTCGACGACGTGATGCAGGCCGTGGGGCGCGGTCTCGGGCGCGGCCAGAAGGAGACGGGTACTCTGGCCCGCGTGATCGTTTGTGCGCTGCGCAGCATGCCGTGGCCGCACGCGATGGAGATGGCCGAGCTGGCGGTGGCGTACAAAGGCAAGGGCGTGGTGGCCTTCGACCTCGCCGGCGGCGAGCTGGGCAACCCGGCCACGGCCCACGCGCTGGCGTTCGACTACGCACGTGCGCACGATCTCGCCGTCACGGTGCATGCGGGCGAAGGCGATGGCCCGGCCAGCATTCGTGAAGCACTGCATCGTTGCGCCGCCGATCGGATCGGTCATGGCACACGGCTGCGCGAAGATCCGTCGCTGGAGGCGTATGTGATCGATCACCGGATCACGCTCGAAGTGTGCCCGACCAGCAACGTGCAGACGCGCGTGGTGCCCAGTTTCGGCGACCATCCACTGGCGCGGTATGTGGTCATGGGCGCGGTGGTCACGATAAACACCGACAATCGCCTGATGAGCGGCGTGTCGCTCACCGACGAGTACGTGCGCTGTGCGCAGCACCTCGACTTCGATCTCGACACGCTGGCCATGCTCGCGATCACGTCATTCGACTCGGCGTTTTTGCCACACGTGGAGCGTGAGACGTTGCGCGAGAATATCGCCATCGAAATCGGCAACCTGTTGGCCGACGCGGAAGACATCCAGGTGACCCTATGAGCGAGCGCGCTTTCGTAACCCAATCGTTCGAATCGCAGCGGATGGTGCCGGGGGCCGCGGCCGCCGAGGTGGCCGCGGGATACATCCGGCAGCGTCTCGGGCCCGATGCCCCCGTACCGGTGTGCGGGATCGTGCTCGGCTCCGGGTTGGGTGGACTGGCCGACCGGATCGAGCGCGCGGTACGCATTCCCTTCTCGCATGTGCCAGGCTTCCCCACGGCCACGGTGGCTGGCCATGCCGGTCAGATGCTGATCGGTCTGCTGGGCGGGCGACACGTGATAGCGCTGGCCGGCCGCTTTCACCTTTACGAGGGCCACGACGCGGCGTTGGCCGCCTTTCCCGTGCGCGTGATGCATGCGCTTGGCGTCAAGGTCTATTTCGCGTCGAACGCGGCCGGTGGCGTGCGCCGCACGTTCAATCCGGGCGATCTCATGGTGATCTCCGATCACATGAACCTGATGTTCCGGAATCCGCTGTTCGGCGCCGTGGAGCCGGGCGACGAGCGTTTCCCGGATATGTCCGATCCGTATGACGCGGAGTTGCGCACTCTGCTGCATGAGTCGGCGCGAACGACTGGCGTGCCGTTGCACGATGGTGTGTACTGCGGGCTACTGGGGCCGACGTACGAAACGCCGGCCGAAGTGCGAATGCTGGAGCGGCTCGGCGTCGATGCCGTGGGGATGTCGACGGTACCTGAGGTGATAGTCGCGCGCGCCCTCGGCATGCGCGTGGCTGCCGTATCCTGCATTACCAACAAAGCGGCCGGTCTCTCACTCGAGAAACTCAATCACGCCGAGGTGATGGAGACTGGTCGAGCGGTCGCCGGCCGCTTCGAAGCGCTGATCACGGATTTCGTGGGGCGTTTGCCCTGACGAGGAGGCAGAAGTATGCCGCGCGGCGCTGTGCGCATGAGACCACAACACAGGGCACCAGCGGTCGGCTGCGTGTCGATCTTGACGCCGCCGGGCGCTGATCGCACCTTTGCGAAATGACCCGTTTGTTGATCACGCCGTGCCTGCTCGTGACGCTTACTGTGACGAGCCTCCCGCTGCCCGCCCAGTCAACCGTGGCCCGCAACGCCTCGCTGTTGTGGCAGGTGGACGGTTCAGAATCTGGTGAACCGTTTGGCGACCTGCGCGACTACGTGCTGTTGAGGGACGGCACCGTGTGGGCTCTCGACTTTAAGGACCAGACGATCCGCCGCTACGATGCCAAGGGTGCGCCGCTCTCGAGTGTGGGCCGTAAGGGCAGCGGTCCTGGTGAGATGCGCAATGCCAACGGACTCGCCGTGGCGCCCGATGGCGCGGTGTGGGTGAACGATCCGGCCAATGGGCGACTCTTGGTGTTCGCAGCCAGCGGCGCGCCGCAGCGCGCGATCACGCTCAAGATTGGTGGCTACGGCTATCGCTGGGAGGGTTGGTTCGATACGTCGGGCCACCTGATTGACAAAGAGATCGGAAAGGATGCGCAATTCCGTCGCGTCGATCGCGATGGGACGGTACGCGGCACGATTCCCCACCCCGAGTGCGGCCTGCGCTCCACCACGAGCGAATACCGCGCCGAGACGCCCGGCAAGGGCATGATGATGGCGTCCTATCCCTTTACCTTGGGTGGTGGTCGCGTCGCAGATCGGCGCGGCCACTTTTGGTGCGCCTCCGCGGGCGGCACCCGCGTCGCGCGTCTCGCGTACGGAAAGTTGGACACTGTCGCGCGAACCGCGATCGACATTCCGCTGCTGCCGGTGAGTCGCGAGGAGCGAAACGAGACCGTTCGCACGGTGCGCGATCGCTTGGCCAAGTACGCCACGAGCGACTTCGACCCGGCCAAGGTGCCGACCACGAAGTCTGGCATCGCCGGTCTGCACGTGGATAACGAAGGGCGCCTGTGGGTGGCGCATGTCTCCCCGTGGAAACGATCCAGTACCACCTTCGACGTATTCGACGGTGCTGGCAACTCGATGTTCCGCGTCACGCTCCCGATTCGCGCCGTGGTGCAGCTGCCCGTGATTGCCAGCGGGAACGAGTTTCTGCTGGCGGTGATGGATGACGACGATGTGATCAAACTGGCTCGGTATCGGTTGCGTTGAATGCTCGGCGTACGGTGCGCTGTTCGTGTTCATCCGCGGCGCAGCGGTCGTAGGACGGAGGACGCAGCGGCGTTGACCGCGGACGAGCACGGATGGGTCGAGTGCGGTACCGTGACACCGTGTTGCCGAGAATCCGCTCCACGCCAGGATCGACCGGGCTCCGACGGGCATCCAGCGCCAGCGCCAAGGCGCCAAGGAGACCAGACGTATTCGTGAACTCCACGATCACCACTTCGATCCCGACTACGACAAAAAATAGCGTTGAGGACATCGTGGATCGGCTCCCAGAAGTCGTCGAGGCGCGACGGCGTCATGATGGACACGGCGTGCGTGCGCCCGCTGCTTCCGACCATCTGATCGTCATGCACGAGGGAGAGCAGGCGATTGGTGAGCCAGCCCGTGGCGGCGCCGAACAGGCACCCGCCCATCGCCTCCACGGCAAACAGTTTCCCGACGTGCCCGACCGTAAACGTGTCGCCACCGGACGCGATTTACAGCAGTACGATGAAGATCACGACGCCGACCCCTGTTGACAGCGACTCGCCGGTGATGGTGGAGTTGAGAACTTTAGGTGCACCGAAGGAGCGAAGAATCGGGCCCACGGCGATCGGGTCGGTGGGAGAACAGAGCGCCCCAAACACGAAGCACCACATCGCGGGGAGCAGTGCGTTGAGTGCCCTAGCGAGTACGTGCGGCCCTCCACCCACCAAGCGCGTGGCTACCAGCTCAAATGGCGTCTTCCGATGCTCGTCACCTTGTGGTGATGGTGTGACCGGTGCCTCCGGAGGCCAGCCGCAGTGCTTGGCGCCGCCGTCGCGGGCTACTTCGCCGGCGCCCGGTCGCCCAAGCGCGCCTCGAGCAACGCTGCGAGTCGATACGCGGCGAGCGCTAGACGTGTGCGCGCGATCACTTCGCCGCGTGCGAGGTAGTCGGTGGAGAGCATGGGCGGCGCGTTGCCCTCGCGCGGCGGGAGGTCGTACGCGACGTAGCGAGCCAGCGTGGCGCTTTCGTCGGCCCACGACTTCACGGTGGCGGCGAGCGCGGCACCGTCAGGAATCAGCAGGTCGTCGCCCGGCGCATCGGCCATCGGCAGCGCTGACTCGAGGCCGCGCGCGACCTCGTCGAGCGGGAAGTCCCGCGACACTCGTCCAACCATGCCATCCCAGACGGCATGCAGGTTGGTGGAGTCGGTGTCACTACGCGGCGTACGTACCCAGACGCGGTTCGCACCAGAGTCACCGTTGGGGTCGGCCGTACTGGAGCGCGAGGTGCCATGCACCGGCTGGTGCAGATCGCCCACGATGTGAACGATCCACCCCAAGTGGTACGCGCGCACACTGGCCGGCACCGCCCGGTCCGCCAGGGCGTCGGCCATTTTGGGCAACTCGCTGGCGGCGTTGGGTTCGGTGAGCGCAATTGGGGGCGTACCGTCCAACGAAAATGACCGTGTCAAATAGTGCCACCCGTCGCGCCGCGCCATGGTGGGGAAGCCGGGGAGTAGCGGCGTGGGCGTCGCGTCGGCGCTGGTTTCGCGGTAAAAGCGGGCATCGCTGCGGATGCGATCGGGCCAGACGGACACACGAATGAAAAGCTCGCGCATACCCGCGATGGTCTGCACATCGATGCCTTCCGCCAAACTGGTGAGATCGGGGTGTTCCCGCAGCAACGCGTTGACCCGGGCGCGCACCGGCTGACTGAGGCGATCATAGGCCATGGCGGCCATCGCGCGATGGCTAATTGCGTCCCAGCGACGCACCACGTGGGCGTGCGGCGCAGGGTTATCGAGCGCGGACACCGTGGCGGGCGTGAGCGCGAAGAGGCAGACGAGCAGTTTGAGTATTTGCACAAGATGAGGATACCGCGTAGGGCATGGTGGTTGCCACTGGGTCAGTGGCCGGCCCAGTAACAAGTCGCTACCGCGTGAACGGCCCTTCCACGTGATCGCACCCTCGCGCCGGGCATTAGGTCATCCGAACGATGAAATACCGCCAATGACATCCACGAATCGACGCTCAGCCCGATTCACGAGCGGTCGTCATGCGGTCATCCATTGCTGGCGAGTGCCGCTGGTGAAGGCGACAGGTCGAATCACCACTGACATCGTCCGCCCGAGCGGGCGCATCACGAGGCGGGACTGGGCACCGTCGCCGTCGCCGTGTTTCGAGATCGGATCTATCTCCAAGGTCTTCACCGCGCTCTCCGCGCACCGGATTGTTGGACAGGGGACCTGGCGACGCCGCCCGTCGCGGTCATGGTGTCACCGGTTCCGGCCGCACGGGCTGTGCGTGTCGGGCAACGGCTGGCATTCCCGCACTGATGTCGCCCCGCCGCCGCGCCATTCAGCCGCCTCCAGCGGCGCCCGTACTCAGCGCATGCGCCTCAAGCTCGGCGAGTGACACCACATCAAGGGCGCGTTCATGACAGGCCGAGAGAACCACCGGCGGGGCCACGTTGGCCTCCAGTGCCTCCCGCCAACGCCGTACGCAGAGGCACCACCGATCACCCGGCCGTAGCCCTGGAAAGTCATACTCCGGGCGCGGCGTCACGAGGTCGTTACCGCGCGCCCGCGAGAACGCCAAAAATTCGGCAGTCACCACCGCACACACCGTATGCGATCCCACGTCCTGCGGGCCCGTGCGGCAAAAGCCATCGCGCCAGTATCCAGTGCGTGGCGTCGCGCAGCAGCAGTCGAGCGTACCACCGAGCACGTTGCGCGGTGCCAACTGGTCAGGAAGCTCGTTCGTCACAGTGTCCTCATCGTCAAGGAAGAAAGGTTGGTTCAGCTATCAGGCAAAATCCGACACGTATTTCGGTAAAGCCCCGACGGGGGCGCACCGCGCGCGGTGACACGATGCCGCAACACCACCACGATAACCGTCACGCCACACTGACACTCTCCTCCTCGGAGTTCGCCGCATGCGCATCTTCCTCGTACACCCCAACTACCACTCGGGCGGTGCAGAAATCGCCGGCAACTGGCCACCGGCTTGGGTTACCTACATCAGCGGCGCGCTCAAGTCCGCTGGCTTTCTCGACATCCGGTTCATCGACGCGATGACCGACCATATCACCGACGACGCGCTGGAGTTCATCCTCCGCGCTGAGCAGCCCGACGCCGTGCTGTGTACCGCCATCACCCCCGCCATCTATAACGCGCAGGAGACGATGGCCCTCGTGAAGAAAATCCACCCCAACGCGGTCACGCTGCTGGGCGGGATCCACGGCACCTTCATGTACGGGCAGGTCCTCAACGAGGCCCCGGAGATCGACTACATCATGCGCGGCGAGGGAGAGGAGATCGTCGTCTGCGTGGTGAAGGCGATTGTCGAGGGGACGCTTGAGACGACCCGCGACGAAATTCGCGGTATCGCGTTCCGGCGTGACGGACAGCCCTTTGCCACCACACCGCACCCGCCGATCCAGGAGCTCGATTCGCTCACGCCAGACTGGGCGATTCTCGATT
>Ga0105047_10017063_pt1 | contig 11346 bp, 13 predicted proteins | sample MAT04_FD_78384 | JGI IMG/M metagenome (GOLD analysis project Ga0105047, IMG submission 78384) | Freshwater microbial communities from Lake Fryxell liftoff mats and glacier meltwater in Antarctica - MAT-04 (megahit assembly) | ecosystem: Environmental > Aquatic > Freshwater > Ice > Liftoff... | reverse complement strand
GGTAGCCGCACCGTCCCGTGGCGTGCGCTGGCCACCGGTGGCGATGAACCATCGGAGACGTCCAATGATGAGGTACCGGATTGTGTGGGGGAGAGTCATCTCGGGCGAGGCGGGCGCCGCTCGGCTTCGCAAACGATCTGGCCGGCCGCGGTGCACGGAAGTCCTGTGAGGCCTCGGGCGGGCAGGCGCAGTCAGCAGGACGCTCCCGGCCCGCCCACGAAATAAAAAGGTCGTGAGCCGCGTGCCGCCCGTCAAGCGGTAGCGCACACGAAAGTAGTCAGCGGCTCGAGTCACCTTGATCTCCGTGCTCGCCGCTACGGGCTTCCGGCTCTGCCCTGGCATGGGAGGCCTCGACCACGAGGTTGTAGGCGACGGCGGTGATCGGCACGGCGAGCACGGAGCCAGCCACCCCGAAGAGGGCCCCGCCTCCGATGATCGAGAAGAGGATCAACACTGGGTGCACCGAGAGCTGCTGTCCGTACACAACCGGCGCCAGGAGGTCGTTGTCGAGCTGCTGGACCACGAGCATCACGACGGCAACGATGAGTGCCGCCGTTGCGCCGGCGGTGCTCAACGTGACCAGCGCGGCGAGGATCCCGGCCACGATCGCGCCGACAAATGGGAGGAAGGCGAGCAGGAACGTCACGAAGGCAATCGGGATGCCGAGTTGACCGCCCACGAACGTCACGGTGCTGCGGAGACCAACACGAGGAACACGACGAGTGTGACGATCGCAGCGAACGCACGCCCGATCACCGGGCGCAGACGGGCCGCCACCGGCTCGAGTCCACGCGTGAGCATGATCGCGATGATCAGGGGCAGCACGACCACCCACAGTTGACCGAGCAACCACAGCGCACCGACGCCGACGGCGGCGAGGCCGACGGAACCCCAGGCGTACACGGCCGCCCGTGCGAAGCGTGGGTGAACCGAACTCAGGGTAGAAGACACGTCACTCAGTCGGCTCGTTCGATGTCGCCTGTTGCGAGTGGCACGGAGAGATCGATCTCGTCGTCGGGCTCGACCTCATCCGCTACCCGGTCGGATTCCGCTGGGTCGGCAACAACGGCTGCAGGGTCGGGCTCGGCGGCGGCGCCAACAGTCTGACGGCCCGGTCCGCCCCCGATCAACGCCGGCTCCATCGGTCCGACCGGGTCCCGCGGCATCGACGACGGCCGCGCCCCCGGTGCCGGATACGGCGAGGCGGGCACGGTTGTCGCCGGCACAGTTGACGCCGGCCTCAGCCTCTTCCACACCATGTAGCCGATGGCACCGGATGCAGCGACCACAGTCGCCCGTTTGAGTTCTTTCAGGATGAAGGTCATGACGACATCTACCCGTACCTGCTTGGAGCCACACCTGGGCGCTGCGAGCTGCTCAGGTCGGGCATGACGACTCAGATGGCGTTGGTGGTCAGCAGGACGACGGGAGATCCGGCGATGACGAGTTCGTCCAAGCGGCCCGCTTTGGCGGTGCAGTAGGCCATTCGAGTCATAACGCTTGAGCCGTTTTCTCTCAAGGCCACCAACGCCCAGGTCGATACCGATGAAGGCCCCGGCGTGGGCACGATGGCGACCACGCGTCATGGAGGCTCATGATGGCGATTTCATCTGCTCGCAAAGTCGCTACTGCGGCTGGGGTTCTGACCGTACTGGTGGGGTTGGTTCTCCACGTCACCCGTCTCGACGGTCGATGGCATCAAGCCGTGTACCTCGCATTCGTCTGCGGAGCTGCGCCGTTGGCGTGGGTTGGAGCTCTGCGGGGAGGTCGTCCTCGTGCGGGGCGGGTTCTCCTTGCCGCTGGCATCACGCTCTCCGCTCTCGGTGAACTCACTTATGCCATGTTCGAATGGTTGTGGAACGAGTTTCCCGACGCATCCATTGCTGACGCAGGGTGGTTGCTGTCCTACGTCGCCATCGGTGCCGCGTTGATCGTGCTGCTTCGTCAGTCGCCTTCGTCCCACCGACGCGACATCGATGGCATCATCGACACTGCGGTGATGGGCGTGGTCAGCGGCCTCGTCGTCTGGCAGTTCTGGGTCGAACCGATGTTGAACGACGCCTCGGTCTCCATCGGGGTCCGTGTCATCTGGGCGGCGTATCCGATCCTCGACGCCGCCCTCGTTGCGCTGGTCGGTCGTGCACTGACGTCGCGGTCGTTCCACCGTGTTGGTAGCGGGTTCCTCGCCGGGGGCGTGCTGTGCTGGCTCGGTTCTGATCTTGGGTTCTTGATCTTGGGAGAGGAAACGAGTGCGAGCGTGTGGTTCGACGCCGGCTGGATGCTCGGCGCTGCGTTGCTCGCAGCAGCAGTGTGGCGGACCGCTCTGCCGGGCAACGAACCAGCGAAGCCCGTCTCCAACGAGGTGCAGACTGTCAGCGCGCTGCGTTTCGTTCTTGGTCTCGCTCCGCTCGCCATTCCGGGGGCACTCGAACTCATAGCGTTCCGTGCCGGCAACGACACCAACCCCATCCCACTGCTCATCGGCTCGGTTCTGCTGATCGGCCTCGCCGCGCTGCGCGGCTCACGGGTCATCGCGACGGCTCGACGAGCGAACCAGCGAATGGCGTCGAGCGAACGCCGGTACCGTGCGCTCTCAGCCAACTCATCGGACGCAGTCGTCCTCGTCGATGAGGTAGGTCGGATTCTCGGGACCTCGCAGGAGATCATGGTGGCGGGGCACCGGTTGGACCTGGCGGCGGGCACCGACATGTCAGTGCTCGTCGCCAGCGATGACGCCGACAGTTTTCGTTCTGTGCTTGAACGCTCGAGCGCAGTGCCCGGCGAAGTCGTTGACGGGGAGTTCCGACTGGCAGGATCCAGCGGCTCCAACGTGTGGATAGGTGCGCGATTCGTCGACCTGAGTGCCGACGCCGATGTCGCCGCGATTGTTGTCAACCTGCATGACGTCACCGTTCGCAGACAGGCAGTGAACGAGCTCACCCACCATGCGTTCCATGACGCTCTCACGGGTCTCGCCAACCGGGCGCTCTTCTCGGACCGCATCGACCATGCGCTCAACCTCCGCAGACGCACAGGCGCCGACCCGTCGGTGCTGTTCATCGATCTCGACGGTTTCAAACGAGTCAACGACAGCCTCGGCCACGACGCTGGCGACGAACTCCTCCGCGAAGTCGCCCGACGGCTCCTCGCCGTAGTCCGATCAGGCGACACCGTCGCCCGTCTCGGCGGCGACGAGTTCGCCGTCCTCATCGAGGAGACTCGCACCACGGTCGACGAAGTCACTGCGCTCGGCGAACGGATCGTGGCAGCTGTACAAAAGCCGGTCGTCATCAACGGTCGGACCGTGTCGCCATCGGCAAGCGTCGGTATCGCTGCCGGCGACGCCGATTCCACCCCGACCAGCCTGCTTCGCGACGCCGACATCGCCATGTACAGCGCCAAGGCAGGCGGCCGCGGCAAACACGTTCGCTTCGTGCCCGCGATGCGCGCTGCTGCCATCGAACGAATCCAGATCGAGAGTGACCTCAACCGGGCACTCGCCGAAAACCACTTCACCGTCGCCTACCAGCCGGTCATGGATCTCGATGTGGACCGCGTCATCGGCTTCGAAGCCTTGATTCGCTGGAACCATCCAACGTTGGGCAACGTCGCGCCCGACAGGTTCATCCCGATCGCCGAAGACAACGGGATGATCATCCCCATCGGTCTCTGGGTTCTGCGCACAGCGTGTTCTGCCGCTGCCCGTTGGCAGCAAGAACGGCCCGACCAGAAGCACTTGACGATCGCAGTGAACCTGTCAGCTCGCCAGCTCGCATCGCCATCGCTGCTGGCCGATGTTCGACGAGCGTTGAGTGACTCGTGTCTCGCTCCAGCGTCGCTCGTCCTCGAGATGACCGAAACAGCCCTTGTCAGCGACCCCGAGATCGCCACCCGACGCCTCGCCGAACTCCGCACCCTGGGCGTTCGCCTCGCTATCGACGACTTCGGCACCGGGTACTCGTCGCTCAGCTACCTCCGACAGTTCCCGGTCGACATCCTCAAAATCGATCGCAGCTTTGTGAACACCATTCAACCGGGCAGTGAGTTGCCACCGCTCGTCCGAGGGCTGCTCGATCTCGGACACACCCTCGACCTGGAGATCGTCGCTGAAGGCATCGAAACGGCCAGCCAGCTCGAGCAACTTCGCCAGCAACACTGCGGCTACGGACAGGGATACCTCTTTGCCAAAGCGATCCCGTGCCATGAAGTGTCGGAGTACCTTGCCAGAGAATCTGCACGGAAGTCAGGCGCAGTGGCAGCGGCCAGCGGATGACCTGACGACAGAATCGAAGACGACAGCGTCCTGCGAGGATGATCAGGGGCAGTCGACCCGGACGGGAACATCAGTTCAGCCAGGGATCGGACAAGCTGCTTACGGGTAGTCGACCAGCCATGACTGACATCATCGCTGTCCCTTCAAGGTCCAAGCACCGCCCGCCCGAAGCCCGACGCACGGTCGTGGCAACCCACGAACCGCTCTTCCATCCCGGTCCCGACGTCGTGGCCCCGTTTGTGCCGAAACGCTCCGAAGCGTTACGACGGTGGAGCGGTGACCAGGCGCGGTTAAGGCCGCCCCCACTCTTCTCGGTCGCGCCAAGAGCGGAAGACGGGGGCGGCAAGCTCCAGCGGACCGTTCACGGTGGCTTCACCGTAGAGGCGGCACCATTGCAATCAAGCCCGAATCAAGGCTGAGGTCACGTCGATCGTTTACCGGTGCGGGCAGCGGTGCTGGTTCGCTTGGCGGCGCGCTTGGCAGTGGCCGCTGTCTTCTTGACGCCCGCCTTCGCCGAATTCTCGGCGGTGGTCGTCGCCCGCTTCGCGGTCGTCTTGGTCGCCTTTACGGAACGGCGCGCGGTGGTCGCTGTGCCCTTGGCTCCCGACTTCGCTGCCTTCGCGGTTGACGTCGCTCCGGAGGTAGCGGCTCGCACGGTCCGCTGAGCGCCCTCGACCGCGGCCTCGGCGCTGGCGCGAGTCTGGCGGGCAGTCTTGCGGGCCACTGTCGACCCCGACGGAGAACTCACCGGCTTCTTCGTGCGGAGGATCCGAGCAATGACCTCCTGGAGCACGGTGACGCCACCTTGGGCGACACCACTCACCGTGTCGCTGACCCGATCGACCACACCGACGACGGTCCCGGCAAGGTTGCCCGGAGGAGTGTCGGGCATCGTTGGGTGCGGGTGGGTCGGCGCTGTCTTCTTTGCGGTCTCCATGGTTTCGCCGAGGTCGCTGAGGGCCTTGCGGCCCAGCTCGTCGCGGACTTTGGGGAAGTAGTCGCCCTCCTCCTCCTCGACGTGGTGCCGGACGTTCTCGATGAGCACGGTGACCTTGGCATCGAAACGCTCGTCTGTCGGGTCCATCTTCTCGAGCTCGGACAGCACCCACTTCACGATGTGGTGCTCCTCCAGGCTTTCGAGGGCGACGTCCTCGACCTCGGGAACCGTCGCACGGGTGGCGGGGTAGAAGAACTGCTCCTCGATTGCCGCGTGTACCGACAACTCTTCGATGATGCGATCAACCACGTCCCGCTTCTCGACGTAAGCACGGTCTCCCGCCTTTTCGAAGCGCTTGAACAGCTGCTCGACGGTCTTGTGGTCGTTCTTCAAAAGGGTGATGGCGTCCATGGCCATTGCATGCCCGAAAAACCCAGCTGCTAACCAAGATGAGCAGCGCTGCTACGCCGTCGCCGTTGCGTGCCCGGCCGACCTCGACCCCAAGAACTCATCGAACGGACCGAGGGTTTCGTCGGCCCCGAGCGCGGGTACAGCGCAGGCTCACGAACACGAGGATCGATATGGAGAGCACGGCGGACGAATTTGAGCGTTCCCAAGTATCCGCGGCAGGCCGGCTGCGGCGACGCAAGCGTTCAGTCGACGCCGCTGAGCGAATGCTCGATCGGGCGCGCAGCGACACGATCCCTGTCATCCGAGCGGCGGAACTGTGCATCGAGCCTCGGGGGCGCAATGCAGGATCACCCATGACGCAGTCGCCCTCGGCCAGCAGTTGGAGCACCTCTTGAACGAGTTGCGTCATGATTCGTCAAGGTGGTTGTCTCACTTCGCCTCGAAGTGCTTCGTTGCCACCACCGTTTCGGGCCGGCACAAGGTGACTTCGGTTTCATGGTGGGACACGTGAAACGAAATGCAGCGCGCAAGGACCGATCGACCGGGCAGTCCGACTTCATCGGCGGAGGCGCGCCCTTCACCGTCACCGCCGAAATGCGGGGCGAGCGAGCGGTCATCGCAGCCGTCGGTGAAGTCGACAGGGAGACCTCGTCGAGCCTCGCTGCGGCGATCGACAGCGCCGCTCAGACTTGCCGGTCAATCGACCTCGACCTCGCAGGCGTGGTGTTCATGGACTCGCAAGGGTTGCGGGTGATCGTCGAGGCCAAGGGTGCCGTCGGACCCAACACATCGATCTTCGTTACGGAGGCGTCACAACAGGTGACGCAACTCCTCGCAATGACGGGTCTGGCCGAGTTCTTCGCTCGGCCCTCAACCAGTCCCGGTCATCGCGACATGGGCGACCACGAATCGACCACAACCCAGCCCAAGGAGTGACACAACGCCGGAGGTCCCGCCCACCCTGGTGAGCCCTGTCGAACGGCGGAGCCATGGCGCGCGCCCGCCTACAGCGCGATCGAACATTCCGGACCTCGCTCCGGGTTCACTCGTGGCGCGACGGGTGCGGCGCTTCGCAAACGTTGCGGTGCCCGGCGGTGGTGATCAGCGCTCCCAGTGCCGATGCCAGCCGACCCCGTTGATGAGGGCCTTGGTGAACTGCTTCGCAATCTTCTCAGCCGTCACGATGCCAGCTGATTCGGAGTCGATACCGCATTCGGCGAGCAGCGCCACGCCTGATCCCCACGCCCCGATGGTTTTGTGGTGGCGGTAGGCCTCTTGCAGCATCATGGCTGACTTCGGATCGAGCTCGGTGACGCCTCCGCCGACGATCAACGCGTCGTAGGTCACCGAGTCGGAGTTGAATACCGTTGCATCAGCAGCGATGTTGGAGTCCTTCGTGCGGGCGATGGCTGAACTCTGCCCCCCAGATCTTCCCCGCAAACCTCCGGGACTGAGGAATTGGCCGCCCATGGGTTTGACACTGACGGGCAGCGGGAATCCCACCCCCATGACCTTGGCCATCACTCTTCTGACCCGGTGGGCGGCACGGCGGAGTCGGGAACTCGAAACCGCCATCGACCTCGCCGATTCGATATGGGACGATCTGCGCTCTGACGACATCGACTCGACCGTGCCTCGCCACTCCGTTGCTCGATGAGGTCGGCGGATCCGCGCCAAGAAGCGAGGTGGCCACACCATGGCGAGCAGATCTGAGATTCAAATAGATTGCACCGCTGCGGAAGTGTTCGACGTGGTGTCGGACCCGTCGACGTTTCCGGAGTGGCTTGTTGGCGCTCAGCGAATTGTCCACGTCGACGACAACTGGCCCGATGTTGGTTCGAGCTTTCGCCATCGGATCGGCTGGGGACCCCTTCGGGTGCCGGGTTCGACGACCGTGAGACGCGTCGAACCCGAAACGCTTCTTGAGCTCGCTGCGGGAATGGGTCCCCTGGGTGAGGCCGTCGTGACGTTCCGGCTGTCTGAGCGCAACGGTAAGACAACCGTGACGATCGACGAGGGACCCACGCGAGGCATCGCCGCTGTAGCCCACCGTGGGGCCAGGCCTTTGATCGAGCTGGCCCTGTGGGGACGCAACCAAGCCTCACTGGAAACGCTGAAAGACATCGTCGAGAGCCGCTGACCTGACGGTTGCAGTCGACTCCTACGCCATTCCGTGAGCCTGCCCTATCCGCCAGCCCCGGCCATCGGCGGCTCCACCCGTCGGCCTGAGCGCAACGCGGCGAGCGTTTCGGAGGCGCTGATCTGTCGGCCTGTGTCGAAGAACGCGGCCTGGACGATCGCCGTGGAAGTGGCCTCGCTCATGAAGTCCATCGACATGTGATCGGTGACTTGGCGGCCAGGCTCGATCACGACGGTCGCAATGCCGGCGTCCTTGAGCATGCGGACCTCGTGGTCGACAGCTCGGCGGCAGAAGCGCCGGGCAGCATCAGCCACCGACCAACTCCGCGCAGCGCCGGTCATGGGCGACACGACGATCGCAAGATCGAGATCGTGGCGACGCAGCACGTCGGCGTTGGTAGCGGAGATTGCGCCCCCGTCGACGTACATCGCTCCGTCGATAGCTACCGGCGAGAAGTAGCCCGGGACCGCGCACGACGCGGCGAGGGCCAGGGAGAGGCGGCCTTGGCGGCCAGTACCGTCGAACACCGCCCGTCGACAGTCGTTTGCCCTCACCGCGCACACGAGAAGAGGGTCGACGGGCCAGTCGTCGTTGAAGTGATCATCGAGAAAGGTGAGGTGGGGAAGCAGGTGAGCGCGTCCGGCCGGCAGGAGGAGCATGAGCGAGGCCAGAGCGCTCGCTCGTCGCCGGACCCCCACCCGCAAGAGCCCGGCCATCAGCACCGGTGACGGCACTCGCGGAAGCCTCAGGAGGTGCCCCAACCCAAATGCAGGAAATTGGGGGCGGTCGGCGAGCTGCGTAGCGAGCGAACTGCTCACCGACATTGCTTCCGCACCTACGGTGAGTGCGGCGAGGTCTTGAGCTGCGACGCCGAGCCGGAGCAGCGTGCCGGTGAGAGAGCCTGCGGAGGTGCCCACGATGATGTCCGCAGACCGGGGATCCCACCCGAGGTCGTGCTCCAACGCAGCGAGGGCGCCGGCGTGGTATGCAGCGCCCATCGCGCCACCGCCGCCGAGCACGAGGCCGACGCGCAAGGAGCCCACGGGGGCGCTCTTCGGTGGCGCTTTCGCGATCGTCGGGGTAGGCGTGCCAGTCATCGTCGGACGGGGGACAGCGCAGCGAGCAACGCCGCTTTGGACATGGCTGACGTGCCCCCGATGCCGAGGTCTTTCGCGTGGGTCCGCAGCTCCGAGGCGCTCATGGACCAAAGATCGTCCTGCACCTCGACCAGGCGGCCATCGAGATCCGACACCGAAGGATCGCCCGAGGCGCCATCGAACAACGCTGCGAGAGCGGCCGGATTGTCGACCGTGAGGGTTGCGCCCGGATGGGCGAGCCCTGCGATCGGCAGCAGCGCCGGCACCGGGGTACGAAACCGGAGGCACACCCCTTGGTCGGGATTGCTGGCGAAGGTGATCCCGCCGTCCCTCAGTGAGAGATGAGGTGGCCCGATGACCAGAGGCCACGAGTACGGACCCGTGACGGAGCTCGAGATGACGTTGTCGATTGTGGTGCGGAGCGTCCACCGGCCAAACGTGACGGTGAGGTCGGGTCCGTCCACCCTGACCTCGCTGTTCTCGGGCCGGATACCGATCGGCCACGCCGCAAGCCGGAACGGTTGAGAGAATCGAAACGGGAAGTGCAGCGACGTTGTCATGGGGCTCCTTGGTGACGGGCTGTCGGACGGAAATCGGGCTCTGGTTCGGCGGTCCGCCAGCGAATCTGTCTACCCCGACGACCGCCTGTTTGATACAGCCATCGCGGGCTGACATCGGTCACACCAGTCGAGGTACAGACGCTCGGTTTGCGGTAGGTGTGTTTGCCGAGCGGGTTCGCGGGTATGGAGCGTCCATGAGCGACAAAATGGACAACGCCAAAGAAGCACTCAAGCGCGATTGGGAACAGACCAAGAGCGACCTGCCGGGCATGGAGGGCACCGATCTCGACCAAGACGTCGATGACACGGTCAAGCAGGCAACTGGCTCCGAGCCGGTGCCGCCTGGAACCGTCAAGAGCGACTGATCTCGCCCGGCAGTAACCGAGAGCGTAGAGCGAGGACGGCACCCTTCCCGGGCCGTCCTCGTTCGCGCGCAGTCTCAGCCGGGTTGCGGCCAACTGGCGTCCCAATCGTGGCTGCTGCGATTGCCGGACCGCTCATCGGGGTAGGTGGACGTCATGAGCAACGACACAACACCAGCCGACGACACCCGTGACCTGGGGGATGATCTGCAGTTCTTCGACCGGGGCGAACCTGGGTCGTTGGTCGAGCAGCGTGACCTCCTCGACGAGACGGGCGACGACATCCGCGAGTACACCGGCGAACCGGTCGAGACCGAGGATGGGTGGGTCATTCCCGTCCAGCAAAACGTGGGGCCCGACAACACGGCCGGACAGGGCGAGTTTCCCGATCGGGAAACCCGCCCGGTTCAACCGCCGGTCGACGAATGAGGAGATGCGCGAGTTGTGCCGCTTTTCAGCGTCGCCGCCGCTTGAGAGGGGTGGTGGCCGGTCCGTTCAGGACGGCACCATCCACCTCGAACCGTGACCCGTGTAGCGGGCAGTCCCAGGTGCGCTCAGCGTCATTCCATGTGCACGGCCCGCCGAGGTGCGTGCAGACAACGGACCCCTTCTGTTCGGTGCCGTCATCGTCGATGGCCGAACCTGCGGGTGCGAGACCGTAGCGGAACCGCTCCCCATCGTCGCCTCCCGCTGTCTTGGGCGACAGCCACCCAGATGCCATCTGCGCGGCCACTTCGACGTTGATTCGTGCGAGTGAGGGGACGGATCGAACGCTCGAGTGGAGCGGGTCGAAGATCGACGACCAAGCCGCCGACGGTCCGTCGTCGCGGCCGAGGATTCGATCAGCGAGGGCAAGGCCGGCGGCAGTACCTCCGGTCATGCCCCACTTCTCGAAACCGGTGGCGACCAACAAGTCGGGCGAGCCCGGCCAGGCCGGTCCGACCCACGGCAGGTGATCGACCGGCACGTAGTCATGAGCCATCCACCGGCTGACAATCTCCTCGACGCCGAAGTGTTCGTCGGTCCACGCCAAGAGGTCCGCGTACTCTGGCTCTGTTGGCTGCCGTCGACCCACCACGTGGCCGTTACCGCCCACCAAGAGCAGCTCGCCGTCGTCGCGTCGGACGCTTCGGAACGACCGGGTCGGGCTGGCTGCCGACAGGAACATGCCGCTTGGGGGTGGCGTGGTGGTCCGTACGACGAGGGTGTACGACGCCTTCGCCTCGGCCCTCGCGAAGAACAGCCCGCGATCGATGATAGGGAGCAGCGTCGCCATCACGACGTGGCGAGCCGCCACCGAGCCCGAGTCCGACCGCACCGTGAACCGCCGATGCCCCGACACCGAAGTCACCCGGGTGCGCTCGAACAGGTGACAGCCCTCCGTCTGTGAGAACTCTGAAGCCAGCGCCGCGAGATAGGTGTAGGGATCGAACTGCGCTTGGCGGTCGAGTACCAGCGCTCCGTACATCTCGACCGGTGTGTCGCCGAACGACTCGACGAAATCGACGTCAAGCCCTGCGTCGAGTGCCGCCTTCCGTTCGTCAGCGACCAATGTTCGGCTGTCGG
>Ga0105047_10017061_pt1 | contig 11347 bp, 8 predicted proteins | sample MAT04_FD_78384 | JGI IMG/M metagenome (GOLD analysis project Ga0105047, IMG submission 78384) | Freshwater microbial communities from Lake Fryxell liftoff mats and glacier meltwater in Antarctica - MAT-04 (megahit assembly) | ecosystem: Environmental > Aquatic > Freshwater > Ice > Liftoff... | reverse complement strand
CTGCTGGGTGGTCTGACTGCGACGCTGGGCCAGAGCGCGCTGGCGCTTGCCGTGCCGTGGCTCGGGGGGCGCGTTGCGGAGGGGCTGACCGGCGTGCTGCCGAGCAGTTTGCCGACGTTGCTGATTGGACTATTCGCCTTGCTAACGGGTCAGGCGATACTGCGCGCTGCCTCTGGATACTGCCTGGCTCGGGCAACGAGCGAAATGCTTGCATCGCTACGGAATCGGCTGTTCAAGCATTTGTTGTCGCTGCCGCTCAACTATTTTCAGCAGCGCAAGCAAGGCAATACCCTCGCGATACTGACGCATGATGTAACTCGCATCAGTCAATACGCCACGCACACGGCGGTTTCCGTCGCGTCAATGGTGTTTACCGTGATGGGTGCGGCGGTGTTAATGTGGCGGCTTGATTGGGTGCTCGCCGTGTGTGCGATTGTCGCGGTGCCGATTTTTTACCTGTTGATGAAAATTGTTGGGCGTGAGCTTCGCCCGCTGGCGAGCCAACTCAACAGCGCCTACGCGGCGACGCTGGCCACGGCGGAGGAGAGCCTGTCGATGCTGCCCGCGGTCAAATTGTTTACGCGTGAGCGCCGTATTGAAAGTGAGTTTTCGCGGCTGAATCGCGAAGTTCTGCGCATTGAGCAACGCGAACAGCGGATTTATGCGCTGCTTGGCCCAGGAGTGCAATGGATCGCCTCAATTGCGATCATCGTTGCGCTGTGGGTAGGCGGAGATCGCTTAGCAAATGGGGCGCTGGGCATTGGCGGCCTGGTTAGTTTTCTGTTGTACGCGGGCCTGCTGACGCGCCCCGTTAGCGCGCTGTCCGATCTATACGGACAGACGCAAGGCGCGCGAGTGTCGCTCGACCGGATCAGCGACGTACTGAACGAGAGGGTCGAGTCACTCGAACCGGGCGAAAAGCTAAGGTCCCCCCCTAACGGCGAAATCGAGTTTAGAGACGTCTCGTTCGCCTATCCAGATCGCAGCCCCTGCATCGAAAACTTTGCGCTGCATATTCCAGCCGGCCAAACCATCGCCCTGACCGGCCCCAACGGCAGCGGCAAGACGACGCTCGTCAACCTGCTGACGCGACTGATCACCCCGGACAGTGGGGCCGTATTCGTGGACGGTCATAACATCGCTGGCGTTTCGCTCCACAGCCTGCGCAGCGCAATCGGCGTGGTCACGCAAAACGTTTTGCTTGCGAACGGAACCGTTCGGGAGAATATCCAGTGGGGTCGAGATGATGCCGCGCAGGGTGCCATCGAGCAGGCGGCGCAGAACGCTCAGGCAAACGATTTCATCCTCGCCCTGCCCGATGGCTACGACACCGTCATCGGCGATCAGGGGGTCCGGCTGTCCGGGGGGCAGCGTCAACGGCTGGCGTTAGCGCGAGCATTACTCAAAGACCCGCCGATTCTCGTGCTCGACGAGGCTACGTCAATGTTTGACCCAGACGGTGAAGCGAGTTTGATTGAATGTTGCGGCGACGTGTTGCGCAAGCGGACGGTGATCATCATTACGCACCGGCCTGCGGCGTTGGCGTTGGCGGATCGGGTGATCCGGTTGCCGTAATTGTCGTTTGCGAGATTCAGCTCTAACTTGATCGCGCTAATCCTAAATCCCTCGGTTCAAAATCCGGAATTAGGGCAATCGTGCAGGGCATTTGTTGGCATCATTCCGGCCCCAGCGGCAATTCGGACGCGTACTTCGACACGCAGTAGACACGACTATGCCAGCGAAGCACTGAGAAAAATGCGATTGAACTCGCCAACTTGCCAAGTGACGCAATCAATCAGGTTTCAAACTGGGGGCGCTGCGCAGCTTCCCGTACGGAATGGTCAATTGCTCAATGTATTCATGCACCATGTGTATTCTGAGCGTGCGAACTAACATTCAATACGGTTTATGCCCCTCCAGACCCACGTAGGTCCTCTAAACGCTAGGCTACAGGCGGGTCTTGACTCTCACTCGGGGGCGACGACTGATCGTCTGCTAATTCTCATTAACTGCGTTGAGTGAGATACGACAATCGCTCTTACTTCTTCCAACCGAGCAAATGATCTTGGGTAGCTCAATACAAAGACAAGCTTTCGTCTGATCAAATCACTGACGTAGTCTAAATGCTTTTCCAACGTAGTCGGAGAATGAATGTCCAACAAAAAAGACTGAGCGATCAGTTCGACCGCCGCTTGAGAAGGCGGCGACGGCGCAATTTCTATTTCGCTCCCAACAGCTAAAGCGAGTAAATATATTGCTGTTAAAGGTGCCACACGGTTGCTATGTGGCAATTGCGCATTGGAAACGAAGCGTCCTTTATCTGAGTAGTCGATATCTGGCCACCTAGAACCGCTGTCTTGAATCAGCTCAAGGGTGGAGTCGGCCCAAAGCCTGATCGATGGATGACCAGCACGAACAAAGTAAACACTACTTCTGCGCTCTAGCTCTAGTGTGTCATCAGTTAAAAAATTAAATCCGCTTTTTGCGAAGCTAGCAGTTAGCGTGGATTTGCCGAGACCGGACCGACCGACAAACGCAACTGCCGCACCATCAATTTCTACCGCCCCACCGTGAAATATGATGCGGCTTTGCAATGAAGCCGCTAGCGGAACCACCTGATTAAGGTGAAGGTGCTCAAGCGTATGGCCAGAGGTGGTTCCCAATGCCCGACCAGCGATTTTTAAACCATCTTTAGAAACTGAAAATAAGGCCAGACCGACAAATTCTATCCAGAAATGGCCTCTTGGCCCTCGAAAGCATCTATTCCACAGTTGGCCGGAAGGAAGCCGAGACGTATACAGCTCTTCACAACTCTCCGGAAATTCTCCGCTGAGCTCCCGCAGGGGCGACAACTGCAACTACGGCTACAGAGGTTACAAGCAGGGTTTTCGATTAATTTCGGGTGAACAAGCAGTTGCGCTTATTTGGCCTTCGGTCCCAAGACCGGAACCAGACTGCGTTAAGTCACGGAATGCGCCGAACTTTTCCAACCTAGGCGCAAGATATTTCCTCTTCAACTCGGCACGCTCAAAAGCGACATTTTCAATGGTGTTTTTCATATGCACTTTTCCTCGATAAGACTCGATTTATCAGCGATTAAACCATGATCGCATCTAGGATGTCAATCGTCAATTTGCTTGCAAAAAGTCCACGCTCAATTGTGTACCCATTGTGTTGTCAGCTCGATGATTTCGATTGCAATCGATTGTCATTAATGAGGCAATCGCGCTAACCATCCGGCAAGTGACAGCCGATCAAACACGTCGTCGCCATTCAGACCAGTGATCCCATCGGTACGCGTGATCTGGAGCGCCGATCGAGACATGTAGGGTTCAAGCCGAGTCAAGTTGATGCATCGCTCGGCACCGCTTTCGCCAAAATATTCTTTCAGGAGGCGAAAATGAAAATGCCACCCCAGATGTTGCTTGTCCTTACGCTGCAGCACATTGACCGGCAGGAGATTGCGATACCCGGCTCTCACGAGATGCTTAGTCCATCCATTTCGCACGCGCTGGTTGAGCGGTAGTTTCAAAAAAAATTCAACAAGCCGCATGTCTGCCCAAGGATCCCGTGACTCCATTCCATACCGTCCGGAAATCCGCGAGTGACCATCTAAGCCACGTACTATGCCGTCAGGAAGCAGGACATCCAGCTGGTCGGAAGCGACTGAAGAGAACTTTAGTAGGCGAGCTTGCCTACTTTCCTCCATTCGCTCACGTATACGCAGTTTTGCGACGAAATCCTGATTTAATGAACTAAGTGGATAACGCCGAGCAGATGATTGATTGGATAGGCATGCCTTGAGCGCTCTGATTGCCGGAAACAGCCCCGAGGCTCGAAGGCCCAACAGCCAAATGCGCAAGGGGTCGTATGCCTGAAGACTGGTGTTGTTTAAAGAGGCGGCTTTTGACTCTCGCCAAGCCTCTCTCCACTTTCCCGCTCTCTGCAAGTATGCGACATACGGATTGCGGACATAGTTGGTGAGGTCTCCGGTCGCTCCATGCAACACAACACGATGACCGCTACGATGCGCAGCCAAGTACATCATCGCTGGTAACAAAATTGAGTTGTCGACCGGATGAGTTCGCGTTGACGCGAAATTCTCAACATCCTTTAGGTCGATCATCCCGCCGAAAGATGGCACCCTGACAGTGTGGGGATATACGTTCTGTCTATCCACCAAACCCAGAATGCACTGACTTTCGACACACGAGGATATTTCGTCTGAAATTGCTGAAAACGTATGCAGTTTGAGGGAAGGATCACGCCGTGAAATATTTGAAAAGGCAGCCGCAATAGCGGCTGAATCAAGACCGCCACTCATCATTGCGGCTGGATCTCCAAGCGTGCGTAAGCGGTATTTCACTGACGATTCAAATAGAAAGCGGAATTCTTCCTCGAACTCCTCGTCCGTGCGTAACGTAGACATCGCAGTCGCAGGCATCCAATACCGCGTTGGCGTTATAGATTTTCCGGCGCGAACATTGAGCATATGCGCCGGTTCGAGGGACCGTACGTCCCGAAGCCAAGAAAGCGAGTAGTCGTATGCATCAAATTCCGGCGCAAGTACGTAAGCAATTCGATCTTCGTTCGGCAGGGATGAAACGCCAGGCACAAGTGCCAAGCACTCGTCTTCAGACGCAAAAGCAAAAAAATTCCCCGTGATCGCGTAATAGAACGGCTTCGCCCCCATCTGGTCACGCGCACAGAAAAGTGATTGCGCGCGCACGTCCCAAATAGCAAATGCGAAATCGCCAAGCATTCTCGAAGGAGTTCTATCGCCCCATTTCTCGTACGCGCAAAGAACAATTTCAGTATCAGGACGACCTTTGAGTTGTCGATTCTCAGCTGCCAAAACGCCAATCAGTTCATCGCGATTGTCTAATCTACCGTCCCAAACGAGAATCAGATTTTTGTCCTGACTCAGCAACGGACTGACTTCCTGAACGGATTCTGGCGTGGCTCGCAGCATTCTGTGGCCGAGCGCGGCCGAACGACTGTACCAGTGAGCTTGCCCATCCGGCCCGCGCGTCACCATCGAAGCCGTTAATTCGTCGACTAATCCCGGTGCAACGGGCTGGTGGAATGAAATGACACCGGCGATGGCGCTCATCGAAATGTAGCTATTGCCTCCGACATGTGATCTATGTCGAATGGGAGATAGCCAATACTCCTTGAATCAAGACTCTCATTGTCGACCTCCACCCAAGCGTGCGCATCTAATCCCGTTTCGCTCTTGCGCACCCCGATGACCAACTCGGCTGGGATTCCTTTGCGGTTCAATAGTCGAAGTAACGCTAGGGAACGATTAAGGCAATTCGCTGAGAAGAAACTGAATCGCGATGCCAGTCCAACGAGGTCAGCAAGTCGGCGAGCGCGATTGAGGTGGCTCGCTCGCTCACACGACCGGCAAATACTTTCGTGCACTTCTACGATACTCAACACGCGATAAAGCGTTGGAAAGCCAACTACACGCAGCAGCAGCTTAAGAATGGGCAGCGACAACGATAACTCCAACAAAACTAGCTTGGACTGCCAGGAAAGTCGGTTGAACAATCGAAAACGTCGTATGAATTTATTCAATCGAAACTAGCCCAGCGATCGCAAGTTGTTCACACAGCTTCGCCAGATCCGCACGCAAGACGTCGCCATCTACGTCATATTCTTGCAACATAGCGGCATGAGCAATGGCAAAATCGGCATCTTTTGACAAAAGCGTCCAAAACTTTGCTCCAACCGGATCAAGGCCGAAATAGGTCGCAGACGCCAGATCCAAAAGTACTGCCTCGTCGCCGATCTGTCGGCAGACCACTCTTTCAGCAAGCAAAACGCGAGCAGGTACTGACATAAGCTGAATATATACATCGCAATACAGACAATTTTGCCACGTCGCACATTGCACACGGCGTCTGAATTGTCGCGCGTCGTGACACGGCACCGCTCAATGAATAGCTTTCGCGAAATGGGCCTCAATATTTCACGGCGACGTTCAGAGAATCCCGATATGCGCCCGGAATCGCGTTGAGTACATCACGCAACTCTACGACTGCGTTCAACCTGACTCTCGTTGATCCGCGACCAGACAAATTGAGCGGTATTGTGCCTCTAGAACCGCCCACGACGGTAACGACGTAACGCACTTTAGATGCGCCACCACGAAGCGTAGACTGCATGACTCCTGAGTCGCTACTTTCGGGAAACGCCAAAGTTAATTGAAAAGGTATTAACGACTGCGGAACTCCGCCTTCGCACACCACTGTCGCGATAGTTGTTGCCTTGGGCGACGTGGCCAAAGTACTGCTAGGCGCGACAGGTTCAAAATGGAAGTCATCCATTGAAGCAGTGCAAACGAGAGTTGCAAAGCACAGCGTCGGAAACAACGCAAAAAAACACATCGCCGCTAGCACGCACAAAACACGAGTTGCCCGTTTTGGCATGGTGTTATTCACTGAGTTAGCTCCTTGCAAACAACCTTGCCGAGTCGCAATACGCTGTTGAATGTTCGCCTAGTGTCAAATCGCTCTTCGGGAACAACCACATCAAAGCTGCAGCGCCCTTCCACACCCACCAGGTAAAACCGATTCCTGGGCTGGAGCTTGGTTAAATACGCAGCACCATCGGATCCAACGACGAATGACTCTTCATCAGGCGATGATCGTTCCCGATAAGCGGATGAGCCTCGGGGCGGAGGCTCCCCATTTTCAAGCTCAATTCTGACCAACGCCGCCACAGAACGTGTCAGCTTGAAGCTGCCGACCGCACCGCCACGATAAGGCGCAATTAAATTTATCTCCAAGCTCTCTGGCTCTACTTCCAATGGAAGCGAACGCACGTCTACCCCGATAACATTATTCGAGTAAGGTGTAAGCCTTGGGAACACAGCGGTGCCTCTTTGATCCGTGCGGGCGAATACTACGCCGTTTCGTTGCAGACTGACATCGTCCCATCCCGTCACGCGTATTAGGCCGAAACCGTCCTGAATCCGTCGAGACGTAAAACTCGTGCCGTCGATCAGACCGACCGCTCCGGCAAAAGTTGTCCTTGCAGACAACACCCCACGTTCGTAAGCCGCTTGCGCATCGACCTCGGTTGAGCTTTGGCGCAAGAACAATCTGGCAAGTCCACTTGTGTCCGAAACACCAGTTTCAGCGGCGCGTCTGGTTCGAGCAAATAGGCTCCAGCCGTATCCCAATCCTTGCGGAACGGCCTGTGAAACGCTAGCGGTCGCTGATGCAGCTCCGTCGGCGCCATAGTTGAGGGCCGAAGCCACTGATAGCGTGCGACTAAGCGGGAAACGTACCGAGACACCCACAGAGCTGACACGCCGATCTCCAGACCGCGAAAAGCCGGCAGATGCCGTTATCTGACCACCAAGTTGCATTGACTTTGCCCATTGCAAAATTGCGCTTTTTGAACCAGTACCATCAAACCCCTGCGTGCTTGCAGCGAGAATCGAAAGAGCGCCCCATTCCGAGATATCACGCGACGCAAATGCGCTCCAGCCTAGCCGCTGCGCTGAACCATCCGACTGCTGATCCGCTTGCGTAAATCCAAGCGTACTCAACCGGACGTTAGCGCCAACCGACCACAGCAACTCTCGTTTTTGTAAGCCGAGCGTGGTTAGTACGCCTGTTTTGTTGGCCGAGCGAGATGCCGCGGCGGTCGCGATCAGCCCAAAATTTAAAGGAGTAGCCCAAACAGCGCCGATGCCAGCAGCCGCAGCTTTGCCATAAAGCTGAGCCCGCAATTCAGTGGTAAACGTGTCGCTGACGCCGTATTTCGACTGCGCTACAGCCATTATTTTTTGGTAACCAAAGCTGTCGATTCCTACGTCCCTGCGGGTTGCACCAAGCTCATAGCTGAAATCGTGCAGACCCGGCCGAAGCAACTCTTGGAACGAATAAAACGTTTGCTTTGTGACCGTTTCGCGACCTAAGGCATCGCGTACGACGAAGGCTACTTCATTCGTTCCCGTGGTCGTATACAAGTCTGCGACTGAAAACGGGCCCGGTTGTACTGGTATAGATAAGGGCCGCCGCTGATTCAGAAAGACCGACACCACGGACGGAACGACCGCCGACCCTTCGTACCGTGGAGAAGGATAATTTACGTAACCCGGCTGCAAAGAAAAATTACTGAAGTAATGGATTCCACCAAACAAAACGGGGACACCCCACAGACCCGGTCGCCCTTCACTGTCTCCAAAAATTAATGACTTGCTGGATTCTGGCCAGTCCATACGAAACGCGGTTTTGGTTCTGAATACTCCAGACTGAAAGCCGTTTCGCGCAACAAATTCTGACGTCAATAATCCGACCGAGCCAGAAATGCCAAGCTCAAACTCGCCTGAGAACAGAGGCTTAAGCTTGCCATCTTTATCAGCATTGAACTGATAGTTTAAGAAACCCGCAATCGGAACATTTTTTGGCTTTGCAAGACCGATAAAGCTGGCCAGAGACAGTGATCCGCTGCCTGAGTAGGCGCTCGCGGGCCACATCAATGTCAGCGTGAGATTCGCTTCATCAAAAACAAATGATTGCGCTCCGCTTGCCGCGACGTCAAAGAATGTTTGCCCCGAATAGACAAGTTTCGGCAATCGTTCGATGTCATCAACGTTCACGCCCCACTCCAGATACGCTTCTCGAGCAACCCACCAATGGCCCCCGCTCTCAACGGCCAGTATGGACGCAAAAGCTCGCCCGTTTACGATGGGGTTCACAATCCAGCGGGTCGTTTTCAAATCGGGAATCAGCGCGTCTGTTTCGACAAGTGATTGTGCAACGCTAGGCGAAGAGTAGCCCGCAGCAAACCATGTGATCAGAGCGCTGCCGACAATCCGCGTCGTGCAACCGAATGCAAAAGAAGAAAGTCGCGAGCAAAAATAGGTTCTAACGTGCGTCCAGAGCAATATCATGAACTGCACCATTCGTAAGCCTTATCCGAATAGCGGTCGCAGCACCCAGCCGGGAACTGTCAAGCTCCCAAACTTTACTTTCGCCGGGCAAAGCGTAACCAAACAGCGCTTGAGAATCTCCGAGCTCAACATTGTCTTTGAGCAAGGTGAGTTGCGAGCTTTGAACATGCACGAAACCGCGATTTTCTATCACCAGCTTACGCCGACTTTGCGGATCGGCAAGTGCGCGATCAGTGAGTTGTATGGCGTAGTCTGGCGCCGTCGGCGTTAAAGGCGAGAGAAACACTGGCAAACTCATATTAAGCGCCAGCCTCGGTTGCCCGTTAGCCCCAGGCACCTTTTCGTTTACGATTTCATTGATCAAAAGTCTGAAACTCAACTCCTTACTCTCATCGGGCGGCCCAGAGCGCAAAACCCGAAGCACCTGCGGCTTGTTTGGTGACAGAGTAAACAGTGGCGGCGATACGATCAGCGCCTCGCTCGGTGTGAGTACGTCCTCCTGACCCTGCTGGCGCCATGCAGTTATGAGCACTTCAAATTTGCGCGGGGCTTGTCCAATATTGGAAAGTGTAATTATTTCGCCGCGCGACTGGCTAGGCACCAATAGTTTAATGGGTCGAACATTAATCTGTGCTGACGCGCTGCCGCAAAAAATGACTACAACAAGCAGCGTCCCGTACACGCAGCGCACACACCGATGTACAAACAACATTGCAGTCATCACAAAAAATCCGCGCAAAAAAATCAAGCCACTATTCGATTTCGCGCCAATCGACGATAAGTTAAATATCAGCGGAGCGCAAGCGAGTATTGAGCAATCAACAGGCCATCGACTTGTTTATAAACCGTGAACGTTTCTCACGCATCGGTCTGACAGGTGCCGAAAGGACTCACCGAAATAAAAAAGCGAGCGCTACGCGCTCGCTTTTAGTAGCTGTAATCGATTACCACTTCACGGTCATAACTAATGTAGCGTCAGAGTAATCTCCGGGTATTGCATTCAGATAAGCCGCAGGCAACACTGTACCGCTAAACGGAATATCTATGGTGGTACCCAAACCCGAAAATCCGAGGCCCGTGCCAGTACCCGTCGCCACGCTGAACGCGCCCGGCGCGGCGGGAGAGGTTGGATTGCCCGGAGGTGGTGTCGTAGGAACCGCAATCCCCCCTGGACCCGAGAAATCCAGCGCATACGGGATTGGCGTGCCGTTCACCGGGTTCGTGTTCAAGACCAAACTGCGCGAAACCGAAATCGCGAAGGGCGTTGTGTTGGTGCAGATAACCTTCCCTGTCGCGCCGGCAGTCGCGTTAAATTGGGGACCGGTGTTCGGCACTGCAACGCCGAACTGTAAAGCGCCACCAGGGCCGAAACCTGCGATATTTTGAGCGATTTCGCAATTGGCGTCCACCGTAAAAATCGCAGATCCGGCAGGGCCCACAGCGGCCGTTGATCCGTGCAAGATAGCCGCACCCGCCGCACTCGACATCGCGAACATCGCCAACACAAGAAGTGATTTTTTCATGAATTTTCTCCGATCAATGAATATGGAAATAAAACTGTTACGACCCGATTATCTGCGGGCTCACTAGCAAGCGCCGCAATCAAATTAGCGTCTTAGACGTCACAAATTTTCGCCGAATGTTAGTTCTCTCTCTGAGTGTACGTCGAAACACTTCGCTGAGCAATTGGTACTTCCTACCCTGACGGGTAGGAGAAGCGATTTTCACGCGAGCTTTAAATCAACCGACCGTTAAACAGCTAGCGGTATGGGCAGTTGCCGTTGATGTAGGCGCAACAAAAAAGCATAATCTGTCTGGGATCATTCACGCCTTGCTCCTAGAAACTTGCTTAACTGAATGATGGCGTCACGCGAAGTAAGGCGAGTTTATGATTGACCTACACTGTCACTTGTTAGCGGGCATCGATGACGGCCCTACCTCATTGGAGACCAGCATTGAAATGGCTCGTATAGCGGTGGACGATGGAATCGACACGATTTTCTGTACGCCACATATTTACCCAGGCGTCTATGAAAACGTAGGTGCCGATATTCGGCGCCGTGTTGCTGAACTTGGTGCCGTGCTTCAAAGGGAGAATATTCCGTTGCAATTAAGCTACGGTGCCGATACTCACTTAGTGCCGGGCGTCACTGAAGGTCTCGCAAATGGACGGATCCCCACTCTGGGCGGCAGCAAATACCTCCTGCTTGAACCCTCGCACAATGTTCGGCCCCCCCGCTTTACTGAGTCTGTTTTTGAGTTGATCGGCGCGGGCTACGTGCCCGTGATTACCCACCCGGAACGCTTGACGTGGGTTGCGGATCATATGGACGATTTCTATGCGCTGGCAAAGAGCGGTGCGTGGTTACAGATCACAGGCGGTGCGCTGCTGGGTAAGTTTGGTCGCCACGTTCAGAAGATTTCAGAGCGCTT
>Ga0105047_10017058_pt1 | contig 11348 bp, 12 predicted proteins | sample MAT04_FD_78384 | JGI IMG/M metagenome (GOLD analysis project Ga0105047, IMG submission 78384) | Freshwater microbial communities from Lake Fryxell liftoff mats and glacier meltwater in Antarctica - MAT-04 (megahit assembly) | ecosystem: Environmental > Aquatic > Freshwater > Ice > Liftoff... | reverse complement strand
TTTGATGATGTCCAAGGAAGCCGTTTTCACGATGAAGCTGGAGCCGGAGTTGCGCGACCAGTTCATGGCCGAAGCTGAGGCCAGCCATCGGCCAGCTTCCCAGATACTGCGCGAGTTGATGCGTGAGTTTGTCGAGCGGCAGCGTCAAGCGCGCCAATACGATACTTTCCTGGCCAACAAGGTCGAAGCGGGCAGGGCGTCGATGCGCGCAGGTATCGGTCGCTCCAATGATGCGGTTGAAGCCAAGTTCGCGGCGCGCCGAGCCGGTGTAACCACCCCACCGTGAAAGTCGTTTGGACGCCCGAAGCGGAGCAGGATCGCGATGACATCTGGCTGCACATTGCGGTCGATAATATTCAAGCGGCCGTGCGATTGGACGAGCTTTTCAGCGACGCGGCAGCCCGCCTTGCCGACCATCCCAAGTTAGGCCGACCCGGAAAGATTCCTGGCACCCGGGAGCTGATCCCGCACGAAAGCTATCGACTGGTGTACGAGATCGACGGCGAAATCGTATGGGTCTTGACCCTCGTTCACACGGCGCAGAACTGGCCAACAACACGCGGGTGAGGGCCCCCAAAATGCCAGGTATTCAAGGCTCAATGATTCGGCAAGATGGTTGGAACCAACCCGCGCAACCCCAACAGAAATGCGGCCAAAACTCCAAGGAATATTTCAAACAACTCGGCTGCAACCCGCCCGGATGCTCGATCGAGGGCTCTGTTTGTGATTCCTGTTGTCGTGGGTTCGAGCCCCATCAGCCACCCCCCCCACACAACACTGCGCCAGCCTTCGTGCTGGCGCTCTCGTTTGTGTAGCGAACAATGTTTTCGATATTCCATCCGTTGGAATATGGGGCGTCAAAGGGACTCTCTTTTGAACATTGTTAACCCTCGCCGTCGCGTCGGGGTTGACATGCAAATCGGGAAGCGCGCTGGTTGGCCGTTGCCGTTTCATCGCGATGGCATTGTCGCTAGCCTTAACGGCTTTGGCAGGGCCGGAAAGAGTACCTTCTACATCTGACAACGGAGCCGCCGTTAGTGGTAATCGTCTTCGCGCTGGTGACGCACCGCCAGGACAGTGACCGTGGACGCGTCTTCGATCTCGAATAGGGCAACGTAGCCACTGCGCCCGAACGGGATCAGCAGCTCGCGCAAGAACGGGCTCTGACCGACTTTGCGGAAGATGAATGGTGAGCGGCTGAGGCTGTCTACCGAGACGGTGATGGCATTCAGCGCCCGCTCTACCAGGTCGAGGTCTTCGACCGTGCTGGCCCGGTCGAGCAAGAATCGGTACAGTCGGACCAGGTCGTCACGTGCCGCGGCGCTGTAGCGGATCTCGAAGCTCAATCTGGCGCCTGCTTGTGCATCTTCATGCGGGCTTGCGCCAGCATCTGATCCAGCCGGGCGTGAACTTCGTCGGCGGAAAAATAGACCCCGCTGGCTTGGGCCTGCTCGCGCGAAGCCAGCCCCCGGGAGATGAATTCGGCACGCGTGCGCCGACGCTCGATGGTTTCGCGCACCGAGGTCTCAATGAAACCCGACAAGGTCTCACCGTCTCGCAGCACGCGCTCGGCAGCGTCTCGAAGTTCTGGCTCGACGCGCAGCGATGGGAATGTCGCAGTTTTCATGGTGAGAGTCTTTTGCGTTGCAATTGCAATGCATTCTATGACATCGATGGGGCAACGCTACTCGATTACCTATCCAATCGCGAGGCGATCGAGTCCGTGATGGTTCGCAGGCAGTTCCGGGCGCAGCCACTCGCCAGATCCGTAGAGTCGGGTCGCCTTGACGCCGGTGTGCCAACGCCTCCTAACGTCGCTTATACGCTCGACCAGTTGAGCTAGCGTGATTATGTCGGCCGCCTCCAAATGGCCGGCCAGCGTCGGGCTCAGCCAGGCGGCAAACGGGTCACCAGCTTTCGGGGACTGGCTAATCAAAGGCGAGCCAGCGCAGCGCCTCCGACGGGCGCGAGATCAGGCGAGAACGCCTACGCAGACGCTACGTCGCGCGGCCGTACTCGGCTTCACAGGCGGCAATATGGTCGCGTTTCGCCAATGGACCCCGGACATCTCGCATACGGAAGGATCAGCCCACTTGGGCGCAAAAGCTACGGTCAATTTTTTGTCAATGCGGGTTCGATGGTCCATACCGCATCAGCACATCAGCCAGGTATTCCGCGGCCGGGGTCAAGGGATATTCGGGTCGCTGAACCATGACGATGGAGGGCGCCGGCAATATCTCGCGCACCTTGATGGTCTGCAGTGCATCGCGGGTCAACGCAAAGTCACCCCATTGGACCGGAAGCATTGCGAGCAAATCGCTGTGGGCAAGGCTCACCATGATGGACATGGCCGAACTGGCCTGCAGCACCACCCGTGGCGGCGAGAGGTTATGGCTTTCGAAAAGCCTTGCGATGTCGTCTTCGACGTCATAGTCGACGCCAGTGATAGCCCAATCCGCGTCTTGCAGTGCCTTCAGCGATCGCGCGGTGCCAAGCGGGTGCCCTTTGCGACAAACGACAGTGCGCCGGTTGTCGAAGAGCTTGTGCATCGCCAGACCCGGTGCCGGTGATGCACGAGGAGCCGCACCCAAATAGAAGTCCACGATGCCTTCGCGCAAAGGCCCTTCCGCATCCGGGAACAGGCCTTCAATCACCTGCAGCTTCACGGACGGGTAGCGTTGCCTGAATGCTTTTAGGGCGAATGGCAGCATACCCACGTGCGGCATGATGGACAGTGCCGCAACCACAGTTCCACGGTCTTCCCCTCTGTGCTGGGCAATCTCATCTTGGGCACGTCGTGCTTCGTTGGCAATATTGCTGGCACGCACATGAAAGCGACGCCCCATCGCGGTCAACACCATGCCCGTTGTCTCGCGCAGAAAGAGGGCACCGCCTAGCTCTCTCTCCAACGACCGAATGCTTCTGGTCAGCGCTGGTTGCGGTACATCCAGTCGCCTAGCAGCCGAGCGAAGGCTGCCGTGTTCGACGATCGCGACGAGGTATTGCAATTGATCGAGTTTCATGTCAAGGGATGTAAATAGCGCATCACGATCCGCAAAATGCCATCTTATTTGAATCAGGGGCATTTTCTATATTCCGAACCACGCCGATACCCTTGTCGGCGCCAACTGGAGACAAATATGAAGTTTCGATTGAACCGGCGAATCGCCTGCCTGTTGTTGGCGCTTCTTGGCACGGTGCCGACCTTGTCCAGCGCGCAGACCTGGCCGGTCAAACCCGTGAAATTGATTGTGCCGGCGACCGCGGGTTCCGCTCCCGATGTGATCGCTCGTTTGTTGGGCGACCGGCTGAGTGCAGCATGGGGACAGGCCGTCGTGATCGACAACAAGCCGGGTGCGGGTGGCATTCCAGGCATGTCAGCTTTGGCGCGTTCTGCCAACGACGGCTACACGATCGGATTTGTGCCTGCAGCCATGGGTACCATCACGCCGCTGGTCTACAAGAATCCGCAGTTTGATCCCGATACTGAACTGGTGTCTGTCGCCACTGTCGGTATCAGTCCATTGGTACTGGTGACACAGGCGGGTAACGGCATCAAGACCTTGGCGGACTTGGCGCGCACGGCAAAGGCAAACCCCGGCAAATTCAATTTGGCCGCGCCCCAGCTTACATCCCTGCCTCACCTGGCCGGTGAGATGGTCAGCAAGGCGGGTGCCATGGGGCTGGTCACGGTGCCATATCCGGGGCCGGGGCCGGCTGTCATTGCTGTCATGAGCGGGGAAGCCACGCTGACCGCCGACGGTATTCCCGGCATGGTGCAGCACATCAAGGGCGGCAAGTTGCAAGCGCTGGCGGTGACGTCCGCGAAGCGTCTTCCTGGCTTCGAGAATATACCCACAGTGGCCGAGACCTATCCTGGCTACGAGGTCGTCGGGTGGTTTCAGATTCTGGTGCCGGCCGGCACGCCACCCAAGGTCATCGAATCGATCAACAACGAAGTCAACAAGATCACCCAGTCCCCGGAGATCGTGGCTCGACTGGGGGAATACGGCGTCTATCCGCGCCAGGACAGCGTCGAGGCCGCGCGCGAATTTTTCATCAGCCAGCAAAAGGCCATGAAAAAGATCGTGGCCGATCTGGGCATTGCGGCGCGGTGACAGTCGTTGCCGTTGCCAATCTCCACCAAACCCAACACCATTGATCTGAGAACACCATGATTGAACGAAAGAAGGCCCTTGTCACCGGGGGCGCTACTGGCATCGGGCGCAGTGCCGTTCTGGCTCTGGCCAGAGCAGGTTATGACGTGGCCATCAATTACGCGTCCAGCGCGAAGGCTGCCGAGAACACCGCCCAGGAAGCAAAGGCACTGGGTGCGAAGACTTTGCTTGTGCAGTGCGACGTGGCGGATGACGCTGCGGTGCGCAGCATGATGAAAACGATCGATGCTGCTTTCGGTCACCTAGATGCGCTCATCAACAACGCCGGCACCACCGCCAGCTGGAAAGTGCGCGATCTCGAGAGTCTGCAGATGGACGAATGGGATAGGACCTTTGCCGTGAATGTACGTGGCACGTTTCAAGTGACGCGGGCTGCGGTGCCGTTGCTCAAGAAGGGCACCGATCCGGCCGTTGTCAACAGCGCCAGCATTGTCGGACTGCGCCCGGGGCCGCAGCCCTTGCCTTACGCCGCCAGCAAGGCGGCAGTGGTCAACCTGACAAAGACGCTGGCGTGGAATCTCGGCCCCGAGATCCGCGTCAATGCCGTGGCGCCGGGCTGGATGGAGGGCGACTGGATGCAAAGGATGCTGGGCGACAAGTACGAAGACCTGATGGGCAAGCGCGCCAAGCTCACGCCACTCAAGCGCTGCGTGACTTCCGAGGACGTCGCAGAGACCATGCTTAATCTTCTGACCGCCAACCGGTTCGTCACTGGAGAGATCATCGTGATCGACGGCGGCTTCACCAGTTCTACCTGACGCGAAGGGGTTGCACCATGCTGCAAGGATTTGTTCCCTATCCGCCCGAGTTTGCGCAACGCTACAGGGAGAAAGGTTACTGGCAGGATCGTTCACTGGCGCAGGAGTTCGATGCCATGTTCCAGCGCTTTTCAACGCGCGTGGCCCTGGTCGATGGTGATGTTTCGTTCACCTACGCCGAACTGGACAAGGTCAGTTCCAACCTGGCGCTGAACCTGCTGGAGTTGGGTCTCACACCGTTGGACCGGGTCGTGCCCACCATGCCCAACGTGCATGAGTTCGTAATCCTGTATTTTGCGCTGCAGAAGATCGGCTGCATTCCGATTGCGGCTCTGGTGACACACCGTTATGCCGAGATAAGTCAGTTCGTTCACCTTTCGGGTGCCACCACCTGCGTCTATCCGGATGCGTCGGGCGACTTCCGGTTTTCCCCCATCATTGATCGCATCCAACAGGAAAACGGGCAGCTGAAGTTCCGTATCGTGCTCGGTGAGGCTCAGACAGGCGAGCACTCCCTTCGCGCGTTGATCGACCGACCCGCGTATCTGCCAACCTCCCGGTTGCAGGAGATCCGGATCGAACCGACAGACCCCTGCATTTTTCAGCTCTCGGGTGGCACGACCGGTATTCCAAAGCTGATTCCACGCACCAACAACGACTACGCCTACAACTCCAGGGTCGCGGCGTCGGTCTGCGAGGTCACGGGTGACGCAGTGTTGCTGCTGGTGCTGCCCATTGCGCATAATCTCCCTCTTGCGTGTCCGGGCATTCAGGGGTTCATGTTCAATGGCGCAAAGGTGGTGTTGCACGCAAACACCCGACCGATGGAGATGTTCGCGCTGATTGAGAAACATCGCGTGACGCATCTCAAGGTTGTTCCGGCCTTGCTGATCCGGCTGATCAACGATCCCGGCGCAAGCACCTTCGATCTGTCCTCGCTCAAGCTCATCCAGAGCGGTGGGCAACGCATGCATCCCGAGGTTCGCGCCCGGACCCGTGCGCTGATTCCGGGTGTGTTCGTGCAGGAAAACTTTGGCATGTCCGAGGGCACGCTGATGTTTGTTCGCGCCGACGATCCGGATGTCGTCAAGCTCGAAACCTGCGGACGACCCGTGTGTGCGGACGATGAAGTCAAGCTGCTTGACGACGAAGGCCTTGAAGTTCCAGTGGGCGAAGTGGGTGAACTGACCGTGCGTGGCCCTTACACCCTGCGCGGCTACTTCGGCGTGCCGGAATACAACGCGCGCCAATTCACGTCGGACGGCTTCTACCGTTCAGGTGACCTGATGCGCTTGCACCCTTCCGGCAATTATGTGGTGGAGGGACGCAAGAAGGACTTGATCAACCGTGGTGGCGAGAAGATCAGCGCGGAAGAGGTCGAGAACCTCATACTCATGCACCCCGCAGTGCAGAACGTGGCCTGCGTGCCGATGCCCGATCCGAACATGGGCGAGAAGATGTGCGCCTTCGTCATTCTGAAAGCCGGGCAGAGCCTCACGCTGAACGCCTTGGTTGACTTCCTCATGACGAAGGAGATTGCCAAGTTCAAGCTGCCCGAGCGACTGGAGCAGTTGCCTGAATTCCCGGTCTCCACATTTGGAAAAGTCTCCAAGAAGGCTCTGGGCGAATGGGTGGCTTACAAGCTGGGGCAAGAGTCTACGACCTCCTGACCGTCGCTGTACCAACACACCTTTTTTTGAAAGTTACACGACCATGCGCATCATCGACCTGCATTGCTACCCTGGCACCCAGACCTGGATCGACTCTCAGGGTCCGTATCCCGCCGCACTGGCGACTTATTGGAAGCGCGACTGGGTCGCCAAGTCAGAAGAGGATGTGATCGCCGAATTCTCCACCGCCGGTGTGGATGCCTGCCTGGTCGCGCTGGATCTGGAGACCACGGTTGCGACGCCACCTTGTACCAACAAGTACGTACACGACATGTGGAAGCGCCATCCGCAGCGTGTGATCCAGTGCTGGGGCGCGGTCGAGCCGGCCAAGGGAGAGATCGCGATTCGCCAGGTGCGTGAGGCCGTCAAGGAACTGGGCTTCGTTGGCTTTCACTTTCACCCCATCATGCAGCACTTCGCCATCAATGACCGCCGGCATTACGATCTGTTTGAGGAAATCAACGCCCTGGGTGCAGCCGTGATGGTCGATGTCGGAACAACTGGCATGGGCGCCGGCATGCCGGGTGGCCATGGCGCCCGTGTGCGCCACGCACATCCGTCACATATCGACGATTTGGCCGCTGACTTCCCGAATCTGAAGATCATCATGGCGCATCCCGGCTGGCCGTGGGTGGACGAGACCACCGCAGTGGCCTTACACAAGGGCAATGTGTACTGGGAGATGTCGGGTTGGGCACCCAAACATTTTCCGGGCAACCTCAAGGTCGATATCCGGGGCCGATTGCAGGACAAGATCATGTTTGGCAGCGATTACCCCAGTTTGCCCTACACGCGCATCCTGCGCGAGTGGGACGAATTGGGCTACAAGCCCGAAGTGATGGAAAAGATCATGCACGGCAACGCCGAGCGCGTGCTGGGGCTGTGATGGGGCATGCCTTTCTGTGCGACGGAATCCGTACGCCCATCGGCCGCTATGGCGGCGCTTTGTCCGGTGTGCGCACCGATGATCTGGGCGCTTTGCCCATCAAGGCGTTGATGCAGCGCTACACCCGGTTCGACTGGGAGCATGCGTTCTCGCGGCATGTGGAAATACATGATTCCACCATTGGTTGGCGCTTCGTCAATCCTGAAATGCAGCGACTCTACGGCATTGATGCGATGGGGGAGACCGCCGAGAACGTGGCGCAGGAATACGGCATCAACCGTGCTGATCAGGATGCGTTTGCACTGCGCAGTCAACAACGCGCAGCGCGTGCGATGGCGGGTGGATTGCTCGCGCAGGAGATCGTTCCCGTGACCGTGGCAGGTCGCAAGAAGGGGGAAACCTTGCAGGTGAGCCAGGATGAGCACCCGCGCGGCGACACCACCCTGGAGAGCTTGGCCAGATTGCCGGCCGCATTTCGCCAAGGTGGCAGTGTCACGGCAGGCAACGCGTCGGGCGTCAACGATGGCGCGGCCGTATTGCTGCTGGCCAGCGAAAAGGGTGCGGCGCGCCAGGGCATCACGCCACTGGCGCGCATCATCGGATTCGCCGCCGCCGGCGTGGCGCCGCGGGTGATGGGGTTCGGCCCGACACCCGCAGTGCAGAAGCTGTTGGTCCAAACCGGGTTCTCGATTGCGGACTTCGACGTGATCGAGCTCAATGAGGCCTTTGCCGCCCAGGGGCTGGCCGTATTGCGCGCGCTGGGCCTGCCGGACGATGGCGCCCATATCAATCCCAACGGCGGGGCCATCGCCTTTGGCCATCCGCTGGGCATGTCGGGCATCCGCCTGACGCTGACGGCTTTGCGTCAAATGCAGCGCACGGGCGGCCGGCGCGCGCTCATCACCATGTGCATAGGCGTCGGGCAGGGTATCGCCCTGGCCATCGAACGGGTGTAGATTTCAGACGAAGATATTTTCATGAACGATGAACCGATCTTGCTATCGGTGAGCGGCCATGTGGCCGTGCTCACCCTGAACCGCCCGGATAGCCGCAATGCGCTCAGTGGCGAAGCCATGTTTGCGGCTTTCGCGCTGGCGTTGGCCCATCGCATCGCTGCCAACCCGCCGCAGGTACTTCGCTGGACCAGGCAACTGCTGCAGCATGGCCGCACCGGCACACTGGATGACGCACTGGAGGCTGCCGCACGTCTGCAGGGTCTGGCACACCATACGCCAGAACATGCAGAAGCCATCACGGCCTACTTTGAAAAGCTGGCGCCAAGTCTCGGCCATCACGCTTCTACAAATGGCAAATCGTCATGAGCGAAATTCTCTTGCGTGAATTTCCCGCGCCTGGCGTCGCCGTGTTGCGTCTGAATCGGCCTTCGTTGCTCAATGCGCTGAACCTGGATTTGCGTCGGGCCTTGAGCGACGCCTTCGAAGGGATGAATACAGATCCCGCTGTTCGCGCCGTGATTCTGGCGGGTAGCGAACGGGCCTTTTGCGCCGGCGCAGACCTGCAGGAATACGCCGACGCCACGCCTTTGGACATCATCGGGCGGCACATGGATCGCCTGTGGGGCGCGATCAGCGGCTTTCGCAAACCGGTGGTTGCTGCCGTGCGCGGTCATGCGCTGGGTGGCGGCTGCGAACTGGCGATGCATGCCGACATCATCGTGGCAGGCGACAGCGCACGTTTCGGCCAGCCTGAAGTGACGATTGGCATCATGCCAGGTGGTGGGGCTACCCAGCGACTGACCCGCGCCGTCGGCAAATTTGCCGCCATGAACATTCTCTTGCGGGGCAAACCGTTCTCGGCCCGCGAGGCTGCCAACTTGGGTCTGGTGAGCGAGTTGGTGGCTGATTCCGAGGTGGAACCTCTGTCACTGCAGATCGCAATCCAACTGGCAGCCCTGCCGTCTTTGTCGCTTCAGTTCATCAAGGATGCGGTGATCTCGGGCATGAACCTGCCACTGGATCAGGGGCTGGCGTTCGAACGAAAATCGTTTCAATTGCTGTTCGCCTCGCCCGACAAGGCCGAGGGCATTCGCGCACGAATCGACAAGCGGGCTGCCAACTTTGTTACTTGATCCATTCACATGTCGCAAACTGCCAGAGAAGCGTATAGCTTCGCAATGCCACAGGAATGATGTGGTCATGCCGATGAACACAAGCACAGACGACGGTGGCGCATGCCCGGCGACGATTGATATTCCGTCCCGGGTTGCGCACGATATGTCTGTCGCACTCGGTCAAATCGGGCGGGTGGTCTCGCCGCCGCTGACCGGTGCACTCTACGCACCGATGGCCGCGCGCGAACCTTTTACGGACCTTGCGTTGCAACGCGACGTTCAATACGGCCCCCACGCTCGCAACCTGCTCGACATCTTCCGACCGCAGGAGGGGGGTGAGCAGCGACCCGTTCTGGTTTTCGTGCACGGTGGGGCTTTCATGCGGGGCGACCGCCGATTCGACGACAGCCCGTTCAATGACAATATTCCCGTTTGGGCTGTGCGCAATGGATTGGCCGGAGTCAACATGACCTACCGTCTGGCGCCTGCCAGCGACTGGCCTGCGGCGCAGCATGACCTTTGCTGCGCTATGACATGGTTGCGCGAGAATGTGTCGGCCTTTGGTGGTGATCCGCAGCGCATCGTCTTCACGGGCCATTCAGCCGGCGCAGCGCATGTGGCCGAGTACCTCGCTCTTCCAGAGTTTCACGCCGTTCCCGGCTCGGGGATTGCCGGTGCCATCCTGTTTTCCGGCATTTATGATCCCGCAACAGCAGAAGTCAACCCACCGTTACAGGCGTATTTCGGTGCGGACCCATCGTGCTATCGCGCACGGTCGGCGGTCGCGGGGTTGATCGCATCTCGCGTGCCGCAGTTGGTAGCCTATGCTGAACTCGATCCCCCGGTTTTTTGCAGTCAAAGCGAGCAACTGAAATCTGCTCTGCACAAGGCAGGCAAGCGCCAGACGATTTATCGCTTGGCGGGACACAATCACATGTCCGAAATCTTCTCGATCAATTCGCCCGACACCGCATCGTCAGAGCTCATACAGGAATTTCTGGCCCTTTTGCTTTGAGGGTTGGTTGGACCGAACCCCGCCCGATAGGACGATCCGGCACAATCGCTGGCACCCGCGAAATGGTCCGTCACGAAAGCTATCGAGTGGTGTGAGAGAACCAAAACGGCTTCGTCAGTAGAACCTGTGGTAAGTTTTCCGTGAGCACGTAGGCTGTTTGCCGCAGTGGTGCAAATACGACTGGACACAACGGATTTTTTTCGTTTTTGTTGCGGCCGTGTCGTATGCCACCGCGTCAATCAAGAGCAGCCATTTCGAGGGTCTTGCACCCGAACCCGTTGCTGTTGCCCCGGTGTTGCCGTGGGAACTTGAGTCGGTCACGCTGACCAAGCGCGAACATGTCGAACTGGTCAACCAGCGCAATTACTGGAAGAGTTCGCACCAGCGAGCCCTTGGCCGTCTGCAATGGGCCGAGCAGTGCCGACTGACCGAATGGGGCCGGGCTGCACAGGAATTGGCGGCGCTGCGCGCCCAGATGCTTCAGGCCGAGGAGCGTCATCGCCAAGTTCTGGAGCACGCGGGCCAGGTCGAGCTTGCGCTGCGCGGCGAACTTGAGGTGACGAACGCCCGCATTCGTGATCTGCGCAAGCGCCATTTCGCTCGCAAGAGCGAGCGAACGCGCGCCGGGAACGAGGCGGCGGCGGTGGATGGCGCTGCGACATACCGCGCCCGGGGCCAGCAAAGCGGCGCGCCAGGGCATGGGCGTACCTGCCAGGATCACCTTCCCACGGTCGTGCAGACCATTGGGCTCGAAGCAAGTTGTCTCCAGT
>Ga0105047_10017057_pt1 | contig 11348 bp, 10 predicted proteins | sample MAT04_FD_78384 | JGI IMG/M metagenome (GOLD analysis project Ga0105047, IMG submission 78384) | Freshwater microbial communities from Lake Fryxell liftoff mats and glacier meltwater in Antarctica - MAT-04 (megahit assembly) | ecosystem: Environmental > Aquatic > Freshwater > Ice > Liftoff... | reverse complement strand
CGCTCCCCGCGGGTGCGGGGCCGACGGGCCACGTCCACGAGCGGGAGGTCGGGCAGCTTCGCGTTCGCCGTCGATCGAGACAGGCACAGCCGAGCATGACGCCGCTCGTCGTCCACGGCCTCGTGGCACCGCCCCACGAGATCGTCCGGCGCACCAGCCACTCCGAGGTCACGGGCCACGAGCACGAACGAGGCCGCCGCACCCGCCGACCGTGGCGCCTCAGCGGCCGACCGACGGTGGCGCCGAACAACTCCCCCACCGGGTGCATCCACGCGGAGGCAGTGGCCCCCAACAACGCAGCCGTGAGCAACACGAGTGAGGCGACGGCGGACGCCGCCGGGAGCAGATCACCGGCGCGAACCCGCGTGCCGACGAGCACGAAGCCGAGGGCGACAAGCCCGAGGCCAGCCACGATCATCGGCCACAGGGCGTCGATCCCCAACGTCCACGCACAGTTCCAGCTGTCGGCCGTAGAGCCAGGTGCCAATCCGATCGAGCGGAGCGCGTCGGGCCGACCGAATCCCGACCCGGCGATCACGGCCATCGATCCCAGTGCTGCGAGCACGACCGCCGGCCACGGCGACCGGCTCTGTGTCAGGTTGCGAACGACCAGGAGCAAAGCGCAGGCGGCCAGCACCGCCGCCACACCGAGCAGGCCGACCGCGGGGTCTGCGAGCCGAGCGACGCCAAAGGCAACGGCGTCCGGAGCGGCGGTGGCGAAGCCGACGTAGTCGGACGGCACACAGCGGAGAACTTCGCGCTCGAGCATGCGGGCGCCATCGCCAGGTATCCGGTAGGCGGCGAAGAACGTCGTCAGCGCCACCAAGCCGAGGCCGACCGCAGCGCGATCGAGCACGCGTCGCCGCCGGTCGTCCAGTGGTCCCGCTTCGCCGACCCCGACCGGCTCGGCCTCTGTCGCCATGGCTTGCCCTCCCCTGTTCAACCTGACACGAGGTTCGACGAAGAGTCGTGGGGACTGGTTCCCGAACCGGCTCGCAGGGTGCCCTCAGGTGCGGCCGAGCTCGGCGGCGCGGGCGGCGGAGGCCCGCACGGCATCGACCATCGCAGCGCGCACGGCGGCTTGCTCGAGCACCTGGATGCCGGCGGCGGTGGTGCCGCCGGGCGAGGTGACGGCGCCGCGCAGGGTGGCCGCATCGTCGGATGACTCCACGAGGAGCTTGCCGGCGCCGAGCAACGTCTGCCCGGCCAAAGCCCGCGCCATGTCGCGGGGCAGGCCCACCAGCACGCCGGCGTCGATCAGGGCCTCGGCGATGAGGAACACGTAGGCCGGACCGGAACCCGACAAGCCGGTCACGGCGTCGAGCAGGGGCTCAGGCACCCGCACCACGATGCCCACGGCCGAGAGGATGCCGTCGGCCCAGTCCATGTCGTCCACGTCGACGTGCGAACCGCCGGAGATGGCCGACGCCCCGGCACCGACGAGCGCCGGCGTGTTGGGCATGGCCCGCACCACGGCCGTGCCCGACGGCAGGTTGGCCTCGAGCGTCTCGATGGTCACGCCAGCGGCGATCGACAGCACGCGCAGCCCGCCCGACGACGGCAGCGTCTTGCACACCCCGGCGATCTGCATCGGCTTCACGGCCAGGATCACGCCCGGCGCACCCTGGGGCGCCTCGGCCAGCCCGATTCCCGGAAACAGGTCGGCGAGTTGCGCCCGCCGCTCGGCCGACGGCTCCACCACACGGATCTGCTCGGCCGTGGCCCAGCCTCCCTGGAGCAGCCCACCGATGAGGGCCTCGCCCATCTTCCCGCCACCGACGACCTCGAGCTCGACCATGTGCCGACACTACGAGACGAACCGCCCCGAACCGGTGGACGTTGATGCGCGCATGAGGGCGACAACGTCCACCGGTTCGACAGCTGGGTCGCCGGGTTGGCCGGGCGGGTCAGTCGAGGGGTTCAGGGACAGGGGTGGGCAGACGAAAGGTGAGCTGGGCCACCACGAGGGCGCCGGCGATGAGCGCACCGACGAGGAACACCGAACCCGGGGACATCACGCCGAGCAGCACGGCGGTGCCGAGCGGTCCGATCGTCTGGCCCAGCCGGGCGGCCGACACCCACGCCGCCACCACCGCACCTCGGCTGGCCGCCGGCGCCGATCCCGACACCAGGTCCTGCAACGTGGGGATCGAGGCACCTTCGCCCAGGCCGTAGACGAGGGCTCCCGCCAGGGCGATGACGAGCAGCGGGGCGAAGCCGATCACGGCGAAGGCCACCGTGAAGGCCATGGTGGCGGCCAGCAGCAGCCGTCGGGCACCGAACCGTCCTCGCAGCTTGCCCAACGACAGGGCCACCACCGTCGAGCCCGCCGCCGGGGCGGCCAGCACGAAGCCACGAGCAGCCGGACCGAGGCCGAAGCGCTGGTCGAGCAGCAGGGGCAGCGCGGTGAGGAACAACCCGAAGATGAGCACGAACACCACGGCTCCGAACCCGATGCTGGCGGCCACACGAGGCTGGCGGATGACGGCGACGGCGTCGCCGATCTGCCGACGCACCGTGGTGATCTCTGCGCCCAGATGCTCGGGCACGAGCCAGGCCACCCCGACGGCGGTCAGCAGGGCGATGCTGTAGGGCGCGAACGACCAGCGCCATCCGCCGGCCTCGGCCAGAGCGCCGCCGAAGGCGGGAAAGAGCGCAACGGACACGGTCAGCACCGCGGCGTTCTGGCCGATGAGCTTGGCCCGCTCCTCCCCGTGCCACGAGTCGGCGATGAGGACCACGGCGAGGTTGATGAGCCCGGCCGAGCCGATGCCCTGGCCCACCCGGCAGGCGAGAAGCACCAGGAACGTGGGGGCGAAGGCGGCGGCCACGCCGGCCGCACCGAAGATGACGAGGCACGGGATGAGCACGCGCTTGCGGCCGTAGCGATCGGCCAGCAGGCCGACGATGGGAGCGATGACGATGCCCGGCAGCGAGCCGGCGGCCACCAGCAGGCCAGCAGCCGAGTCGGCCAGGTCGAAGTCGGCGATGATGTCGGGCAGCGGCGCCACGATGAGCGTGTTGCCCAGGATGCCCGTCAACGTGACGGCGAAGATGATGAACAGGGGCGGCTTGCGGGACGAGTCCCGCCGACCGAGCGCGGGGAGGTCCCGCCGGCCCGGGGTGCGGCTCACGCCCGGGACCGGAACGGGACGAAGGTTCCGTGTCGGTTGCCGGTGGGGGCTTCCCCGATCAGGACCACCGGCGCCACCTCGCGGGTATGGGGCGAGGCGGGGGACCGACGTGGTCCGCCGACGAACCTACCGACAGGCCAGGCGTCGGGCAACGGTCGTGTCGGTGAGCGTCCGACGGAGCACGGGGCGTGACCGACGTCAGTTCGGGAAGCGGGCACCGAACCCCGTCCGCATGGCCGGGCGGAACGATCGCTCCGTCCACTCCCACAGCGTGCCCAGGATGCGGTCGAGCTCGTCGTCGTCGATCTGCGACACCGGGATCTGACCGACGAGGTAGAGGGCGTCCTCGTCGCCGATGGCGAAGGCGGCCCCGTAGATCTTCTGGTTGCGGCGAAGCAGGAACTCGAACACCTCGGCTCGAGCCTCCGGCGGCGAGGGCAGGACGTACGTCTCGTAGTGCAGCGTCCGCTGGCGCAGCGTCCACCAGATCGAGAACACGTCCTTCTCCACGCCGTGCACACGCAGGAACCAGCGCCGCTCCCCCGACTCGTCGCGCTCGACGGCAACGGCCGCCGGGTTCTCTTCGAGCTGGCGTTGCAGCCACGCCTCGAGGTGGGCACCGGCGGCGTCGAGCTCGGCATCGGTGGCGATCTGTTCGGTCACGGCAGGTGCCTTTGCGTCAGCAGCGGACGAGGGAACGAGCGCCGAGATCGGCGTAGAGGCGGCGGAGGCGTCCCGCGGTGGTCGACCACGTGTAGCCGGCGGCCTTCTCGGCCGATGCCTGGCGGAGGTCGAAGGCGAGCACCGGGTCGGCCAGGATGGCGGCGATGCGCGCCGCGTAGGTGGCCGGGTCGGCGTCGTCGACCAGGAAGCCGGTGCGGCCATCGTCGACCAGCGTGGTGAGCCCACCGACGGCGGCGGCGACTACGGGCGTGCCGCAGGCCGCCGCCTCGAGCGCCACGAGGCCAAACGACTCCGAGCGGCTGGGCACGACGACCACGTCGGCGGCCCGGTACCAGGTGGACAGCAGGTGGTGGGGCTGCGGAGGCACGAAGCGGACCCGGTCGGCGACGCCCAGGGCGTCGATGAGCACCAGGACGTCGGCCATCTCGCCATCGCCCTCGGCCCCGCTCGGCCCGCCGACCACCACCAGCTCGGCGGTGCGGTCGTCGAGGGCGGCCAGCGCACGGATGGCCACGTCGAGGCGCTTGAGGGGCTGGATCCGCCCGACGAACAGCAGCACCGGGTGGTCGCCGAGGCCGACGGCCTGGCGAGCGCCCCGCCGATCGCCAGGCGAGAAGAAGGCGTGGTCGACGCCGGGGGCCACGATCTCGATCCGACTCGGATCGGCGCCATAGTGGTCGACGAGCTGCTCGACCTCGGTGCGGCACGACGCCAGCAGCACGTCGGCGCACCCGATGATCTCGGCTTCGCCTTCTTCGCGGTGGGCGGGCTCGTGGTCGCCGTACTCGGCCTTCACCCGAGCCAGGGTGTGGAAGGTGGTGACGAGCGGGAGGCTGAGCTCGTGCTTGAGTCGATGAGCGGCCAAGCCCGACAGCCAGTAGTTGGCGTGCAGGGCGGCGACGGCGGGGCCGGCATCGAGGTGGCGGCGCACCCCGGCAGCGAAGGCGTCGACCACCGACGGGAGGTCTTCCTTGGCCAGGTCCGACGGGCCGGCATCGACGTGGACGACCCGGAAACCCGGCTCGACCTCGACGACGTCAGGCAGGTCATCGCGCCAGCGACGCACGAACACACTCGAGTCGACGCCGGCCTGAGCCAGCGACGCCACCAGCTCGCGCACGTAGACGTTCATACCGCCGCTGTCGCCCATCCCGGGCTGGGCCAGCGGTGAGGTGTGCATGGACAGCACAGCGATCGAGGTCATGCGAGGCAACTCCGGCGGTCGGGCGGGTCCCACGCCGCGGCTTCCGAGCATACCGACCACCTTCGCCGATACCCCATGCTGGCGCGTGCTCGCGAAAGTTGCGGTGGTCACGCCAACTGCTCGTACGCTTGTGCCATGAGCGACTTGGAGCAGCGATGGCGCGACCTGGGCGACTTCATCCGCGAGCAGCGCCAGATCGGCCAGATGTCGCTGCGCAAGCTCTCCGAGGTGGCGGGCATCTCGAACCCCTACCTCTCCCAGATCGAGCGCGGCCTGCGCAAGCCGTCCGCCGAGATCCTCCAGCAGATCGCCAAGGCACTCGAGATCTCGTCCGAGACGCTCTACATCCGGGCCGGCATCCTGGACGAGCCCACCGACTCCCCCGACCTCATCTCGGTGATCAAGCGAGAGCAGGCGCTCACCGAAGAGCAGAAGAAGACGCTGATCACCGTGTACGAGTCGTTCGTCACCACCAACGACGCCGTGCTCGGCGCCGCCATCGACTGATCGAGTGCCGCCCGGCCGTCAGTCCGAGCTCGGCGCCAGCAGCGCGTCGACGGTGGCCTCGCCGTCGCGGTAGCGGCGCGTGATCTCGGCCTGCAGCGCATCGATCTGCCCGAAGTAGGCGTGACGCTGCTCGGAGATGCGGTGCTCGAGCGCGGTCAGGCGCTGCGCGACGTCGGTCAGCGTGGCGTCGTCGACCTCGCCGAGACGAGGGAGGACGCCGCCGTCGGTGACTGCGGCCAGCTCTGCAGCCAGCCCGGCGTCGATCTCGGTAGGCTCGAGGGTCTGCGAGAGACGGCCGTTTCCACCCGGCCGGGCGTTGTCGGCGAGGGTCTCGGGGAGCTCGTCGACCAGCGTCGTGAGGTCGGACGGCGACTCGCCGTCGGCGCGCCGCGCCTGCTCGCGCCGCACCATGTCCAAGGGACCCTGGACCATCCGGCGGAGGTACGACAGGCCCGTCTCGACCTCGACGCACTCGGCGCGCCGGGCCCGGACGGTGTCCAACGGGAGCTCGGTGAGGCCGTCGAGGAAGGCTTCGCCGAGGAGGCGGTCGTGGTCGATGCTCATGTCGCGCGCAGCGTACCGCCGGGCGCCGAGCTTCGCCTGCGGGCCACCGACGGCCTCCGGCGCTAGCTTGCGCACCGCACATCGCGCACTCCGGGGGGACCATGCGAGGACGACGACCACTGGCACTGCTGCTGAGCGCGGGGCTGCTCGTCGCCGCCTGCTCGAGCGACGACTCGAGCTCCTCCCCCGACACCACCGCGCCGCCGGCGGCGACGGCGTCGGGCGCGCTGGTCACCGCCGGTGACGGCCTCGTCCCCGACGACGTGTGGCGGAAACGCCAGGACGACTACCTGGCCTTCGCCACCGCCGATGGGCAGCCGAACCCGCAGGACGTGAACTCCGTGCTGGCCTTCGCCGAGCGCACGAACCGCGACCCGTCGTTCACGTGGGACGCCTCACTGGTCGGCGAGGATGCCTTCGCCAACAGCTACGAGCTCCTCGAGGCGTTCGGTGACACCGGCGACTTCCACATCAACCGGATGCTCACGCTCTACCTCCGGGGCGCCGACCAGTTGCCGGCGGCCACGGCCGAGAAGCTGAAGCAGCAGTTCCTGTCGTTCAAGTACTGGTGGACCGAGCCGACCCCGGAGGGGATCATCGACGACCAGTACTACTGGACCGAGAACCACCTCATCATCTTCGCCGCCAACGAGTACGTGGCCGGCCAGGCGTTCCCCGACGAGGTGTTCACGAACTCGGGCATGACCGGCCGCGAGCACATGGCGCACGCGGCGGCCAACATCGCCACGTGGGTCGACCTGCGCGCCCGCTTCGGCTACAGCGAGTGGCTGTCGGACGTGTACGCCAACGAGGACCTCATGGGCGTGCTGCTGCTGGCCGAGTTCGCCGGCGACCCCGCCATCGCGACACCGGCGGCCATGGCCCTCGACCTGCTGCTGTACGACATGGCGTCGCACCTGCACGACGGCAACTACGGGGCCACCCACGGCCGGTCGTACATGAAGGACAAGATGGAGGCGACCGACCAGGACACCTACGACACGGCCCAGATGCTGTGGCCCGAGGCCGACGACGAGGGCTTCGACAACGTCGACAACACCGCACTCGTGGCCACCGCCGCCCACTACCGGGCGCCAGGCGTGCTCGACGCCGTGGCCGCCTCCGACGAGGTGTCGGTCAGCCGGGCGCGGGCCGGCATCCCGCTCGACCCCACCGAGCCGATCACCCCCGACCCGGAGCCGGCCTACGGGCTGGCCTACGACGACCTCATGGTGTGGTGGTCGATGGGCGCCCAGTTCGCCTGGCAGGTCGTGCCGCTGTCGGTCGACACCATCGAGACCTACGGCCTGTGGGAGACGGCCAACCTCCAGCAGGCCGCCGACCTCAAACCGGTGGTCGACGGTTCGGACATGGACCAGCTCCAGTCGCTCGCCCTCCAGCTCGGCCCTGGGCTCAACCCGGGCCTGCTGTCGGAGGTCAACACCTACACGTGGCGCAGCCCGGCGGCCATGCTGTCCACAGCCCAGGACTGGCGCCAGGGCCAGCGGTCTGAGCAGGGGCACATCTCGCAGGCCACGCTGAGCGCCGACGCCATCGTGTTCCCGCAGCACCCCTACGACCCGGTGCCCGACGATCCCGATTGGTACACGAACTCGGGCTGGTGGACGGGGGAGGGCGCGGTGCCTCGGGCCGTGCAGCACGAGAACGTGGCCGTGTCGATGTACTCGCCGCGCTTCGAGTCGGCGGGCGGCGCCCTGGCGTTCATCGCCTACGAGCCCTACACCCACGCCTACTTCCCGCAGGACCGCTTCGACGAGGTCGTCCAGCGCGACGGGTGGACGTTCGGTCGGGTCGGCGACTCCTATGTGGCCCTGTGGTCGTGGCGGCCGGCGGCATGGTCGACGCTCGACCCGCAGATCAACCCGACCAAGGGCATGAGCAAGCCGTTCGAGCTGCTGGCCGACGGAGGCCCCGACAACGTCTGGCTCACCGAGGTCGGCGACGCTTCGATGTGGACCGAGAAGGCCGACGGCGGCGATCCCTTCGCCGCCTTCGTCGACGCCGTGGCCGCCGCGCCGGTCACGGTGACCCGCACCCCGCCGGCGTTCGAGGGCGGCCCGTTCGAAGGCTTCGCCGTCGACTACACGTCGCCCACGATCGGCTCGTTCGTGGTGGCGCAGACCGGTCCACTGACGGTCGACGGCACCGCGCAGTCGCTCGACGAGTACCCCCGCTACGACGACCCCTGGTCACAGGTGCCGTTCGCCTCCACGTCGTACACGTTCGCGGCCGACGGCTGGTCGCTGTCGCTCGACTTCCCCACCGGCACCCGCACCGCCACCCGCCCCTGACGCCAGATGCATGGGGGCTGGCGAGGGTGATCAGGCGATGTAGCCCCACAGGGCGAAGGTCCACGCCGGGGCGGCCAGCAGAAGGGCATCGAGACGACGCAACGCCGGCGCGTCGGACGCGGCGGCGGGCAGCAGGGCGGAGGCGACGAGCTGGCCGAGGGGCGCCAGCACCACGACCATCCCACCGAACACCCACACCGCCGCCGTGGTTTGAAAGGGCTCGAGCGAGATCACGAGCTGCACGGCCGAGGCCGAGAACGTGAGCACCACAACCGTGATCATCCCGGCCATCCGGCCCACCAGCGAGTCGGCGCGGCTTCCCGCTCCCCAGATGAACGCGCCGACGTCGTAGCCGGCCACGAGCAACAGCAGCATGGCCGCCGCCGACGGCTCGATCTCGTTCACGAACACGACCGACGCGGCGGCCAGGCCCATGGGGAACCAGCACCGCACCGTCGTCCCCGCCGAGCCGATCACGGCCTGACGACTCGTGCTTCCGACGACCGACACGACGACGGAAGCAGCGACCGCGGCCAGCACGACGAGGCCGGCGACGCCTGCCGAGTGCACGGCGCCGAGCGTCACGGCCAGCGGCGCGATCCCGGCGACCACGCGGCTCGGCCGACGGCCGGCGGGCCGCCAGGCCTTGGCCGCGTGCAGCCCGGCGACGGCGGCCACCACACCGAACACCACGGCCAGCGCGGCGCTGCCAGCGAACCAGGCGCCGACCTGCACCGCTACCCACAGCAGCCCGAGCAGCACCTTGTGGCCGGTGGTGTCGACCGGAGCGAACAGACGATCCACGAGTTGCGGCGCCGTCGGCGGCTGGCCGCGCTTCGACGCCGCTCCCGAGCCCTTGGCGACCGCCGCCTTGGTCGCCGGCTTCTTCTTCTTCGCCGGTGGCTTCGTGTCCACGGCACCGCCGGACACCGGCGGCAGGACGGCCACCTCGTCGCCCGGGGCCACCGGCGCGTCGCGGTCGGCCGGCTCGCCGTTCACCCACAACCTGGCCGTGCCCAGCACGGCGGCGAACTCCGGACCGAAGCGGGCGACGGCCTGGTCGACGATCTCGCCCACCGAGGTCCCCTCGATCTCGATGGTGCCGGTGCCGGCCGCCACGCGGGCAGCAGCGAACAGGCGGAGCACAGGCACCGGACGAGGCTAGCGCCCACCCACCAACCCGAACCGGTGGACGTTGATGCGCGCACAAGCGCGACAACGTCCACCGGTTCGGGTTGGGGAGAGAGGAGATGAGGTGCGGTGTGGGGAGCCCGACGCGCGTGGAGCGTTGGCGGCGTCGGTCGCTAGCGTGTCGGGCGATGACGGAGATCTTGCTCGTGCGCCACGGCCAATCCGAGTGGAACGCCCTCGGACGCTGGCAGGGCCAGGCCGACCCGCCGCTGTCCGACCTCGGGCGCACCCAGGCCATGGCCGCGGCCGAGCGGATCGGCACCGTCGACATCATCGTGGCCTCCGACCTGCAGCGGGCCGCCGAGACGGCGGCCATCATCAGCCGGGCCATCGGCGTCGGCCCGATCGTGCTCGAGCCCGGGCTGCGCGAGCGCGACGCCGGCGAGTGGTCGGGTCTGACCCGCGACGAGATCGACCGAGACTGGCCCGGCTACCTCCCCGAGCAGCAACGGCCGCCCGGCTTCGAGGCCCACGACCCGTTCATCGCCCGCATCCGCGCCGCCCTCGACCGTGTCCACGCCGCCTACGAGGGGGCGGAGGTGCTGGTCGTGGCCCACGGCGGCCTCGTCTACTCGCTCGAGGAGGAGTACGGGACGCGCCGCGGCCGGCTCGCCAACCTCGGTGCCCTCGAGCTCACCCACCACGGCGATCGCCTCGTGGTCGGCGAGCGGGTCGACCTCGTCGACCACGATCTGCTCACGGCCAACGCCCAGCTGTGATCACGACGTCGTGAGCGGCGTCGACCCCGCCTCGCTCCCGGTGCGCGTGCAGCGCTCGGCCCGTCGCACGAAGTCGGTGACCGCCCGCGTCGAAGACGACCACGTGCTCGTCCAAGCACCGGCCCGCATGCGCGGCCGTGAGCTCGACGAGTCGGTGGCCCACCTCGTGGCCCAGCTCCAGCAGCGCCACGAGCGAGCGCGCCGCAAGGCCACCGACGTGGCCCTGGCCGAGCGGGCGGCGCGCTTGTCGAAGGAGTACGGACTGCCCCGTGCCGCCACGGTGCAGTGGTCGACCCGCCAGCAGAAGCGATGGGGCTCGTGCTCGCTCCACTCGCGGGAGATCCGCGTCTCGGCCGTGCTCATGGATGCGCCCGACTTCGTCGTTGACAACGTCCTGCTGCACGAGCTCGCCCACCTCGTGGAGCCGAACCACTCGCCGGCGTTCCACGCCCTGGCCGACCAGCACCCGCTCAGCGAGCGCGCCAAGGGGTACCTGTTGGGCAAGGGCCTACAAGGCGATGACCCCTGGGTCGACGGCACGGACTGACGACAGTCGCTCCCGCACCCCCCGGCCCGCAGCCCCCAGCCCCCAGCCCTGGCCACCCCTGCTTCCGGCGCGGACGGATAGGTGTGTCGCCTATCCGTCCGCGCCGGAGCCTTGTCGGAACCAGCGGGCCTCGGCTTCACCCAACGGGGTGGCCGGCGGACCGTCGATGCGGTACTCGTCGAGGATGCCTCGCCATCGGTTGGTGGCCCCGAGCTTGCCCAGCAGGCCGCTCACGCCCCACAGCACCCGATTCAAGATGACGAACGACGGCGGCAGGTCGAGCGCCCGCAGCACCGGGGCGTAGGGCCCGGTCGGGTCGCCGATGTGGCGCATCGACTCCGACGCGAACCCGGGCGTGAACGTGAACGACTCGACGAAGAACGGACGGTAGGGCGCGCTCACGCAGTCGAACACGAGGTCGGGGTCGAGACCGTGGTCGGGCTGGAGGAACCCGCTGCGCACCATGTGCTCGCACGTCCCCACCGG
>Ga0105047_10017056_pt1 | contig 11349 bp, 8 predicted proteins | sample MAT04_FD_78384 | JGI IMG/M metagenome (GOLD analysis project Ga0105047, IMG submission 78384) | Freshwater microbial communities from Lake Fryxell liftoff mats and glacier meltwater in Antarctica - MAT-04 (megahit assembly) | ecosystem: Environmental > Aquatic > Freshwater > Ice > Liftoff... | reverse complement strand
GCGGGCGGCAAAGCGCTGCCGCTGATCTGCGACATCCGCTACGACGATCAGGTCTACGCGTCGGTCGCGAAGGCGGTCGAGACGTTCGGCGGCATCGACGTCTGCGTGAACAACGCGAGCGCCATCAACTTGAGTGGCACGCTCGACACGCCGATGAAGCGCTACGACTTGATGCACAGCATCAACACGCGCGGCACGTTCCTCACGTCGCAGGCGTGCCTGCCGCACCTGCTCAAGTCAGACAATCCACACATCCTCAATCTGTCGCCGCCGCTCGCGATGGAGGAGCGCTGGTTCGCGCCGCACGTCGCGTACACGATGGCGAAGTTCGGCATGAGCATGTGTGTGCTCGGCATGGCCGGCGAGTTCCGCAGCAAGGGCGTCGCTGTCAACGCCCTGTGGCCGCGGACGGTGATCGCGACGGCGGCAGTGCAGAACCTGCTCGGTGGCGACGCGACCATAGCGGCGCGCGCACGCCGGAGATCATGGGCGACGCGGCCTATGCCGTGCTGACCACGCCGAGCCGCGAGCTCACCGGCCGCTTCCTCATCGACGAGGACTTCCTGCGCGAGCGCGGCGTGAGCGACTTCGCGCAGTACAGCGTCGTGCCGGGCGCCGAGCTGATCGAAGACTTCTTCTTGCCGGCGAAGTGAAGCGTGCGATTCGGCGGCCGCACGCACTTGCGTGCTGGCCGCCGAGGCGCTGCCGTCCGTCACACATCGCGCGCTGCCGTCAGTGACCACCGACGCCAGCGACGGCGGTCACTCCGCGCAGCTCGACCTCGATGCCGCGGAGGCCGGCGACCAGCTGGAAGTCGTGGAGCGCCTCGCGCACGTCGTGCTCGACGAAGTCGGCCGCGCCGCGATCGACGACGAGGCGCGTGCCGTGTGGGACGGCGTTGAGCAGCTCGAGGAGCGCCGCCTTGTGGAAGAAGTAGACGTCCTTCTCGAAGCGGAGGACGCGCGTGCCGTCGCTCTCGGTGAGCATCGAGAACGCGCCCTTCATGCTGGTGCGGATGGTGAAGGCGAGGCCGACGACGATGCCGATCGCGATGCCGACGAGCAGATCGGTGAGCAGGATCGCGATGACGGTAATGACGAACGGCGCGAACTGCGTCCAGCCGAGCTTGAACATCCCGCGGAAGAGCCTCGGTGAGGCGAGCTTGAAGCCGGTGAGCACGAGGATCGTCGCCAGCGCCGAGAGCGGGATCATGTTCAAGAACATGCCGGCGAAGACGACAGCGATGAGCAGAAACGCGCCGTGCGTGAACGCTGCCACCTGCGTGCGGCCGCCGGCGTTGACGTTCGCGCTGCTGCGCACGATCACGCTGGTGACAGGCAGGCCGCCGACCAGCCCAGACAGCAGGTTGGCCGTCCCCTGCGCGATCAGCTCACGGTTGGGCGACGAGCGGCGGCGGAACGGATCGAGGCGATCGATCGCGTCGAGCGAGAGCAGCGACTCGAGGCTGGCGACGATCGCGATGGTGCCGCCGAGCAGCCACACGCGCGCGTCGCTGAGCGCGCCGAAGTCCGGGAGCTGCAGCTCGGCGAAGAACGCGCTCGGGCCGCCTTCGGCCGGCACCTCGACGAGGTGACGGCGCTCGAGCAAGAGCTTCGGTGCAAAGCGCGCGAAGCCAATATTCATCAGCGTACCGGCGACGACGACGAGGAGCGCGCCGGGCAGCCAGGTGAGCTTCTTCAGGAGCTTCACCCGGTCGAACGTGATCAAGATGGCCATCGACACGAGGCTGATCAGCACGGCGCCCCACTCGAGCCGCGACAGCGCCTGCGCGAAGAACGAGAACGTGTTGCCTTGGCCGCCCTCGACGACGAACGACTCACTGGCGAAGTTCTCTGCGTCGTAGCCGATCGCGTGCGGGATCTGCTTGAGGATGAGCAGCAGGCCGATCGCGGTGAGCATCCCGCGGATCACCGACGACGGAATGAACGAGACGATGACGCCAGCGCGCAGCGCGCCGAGCGCCAGCTGAATCACGCCGCCGATGACGACCGCCAAACAGAATTTCTCGAAGCTGCCGACCTTGACGATGCCGGACGAGACGATCGCGGCGAGGCCCGCCGCCGGACCGCTGACGCTGAGGGGCGCGCGGCTGATGAGCGGGATCACCAGGCCGCCGATGATGCCGGCGATCAATCCCGAGACGAGCGGCGCACCCGACGCGAGCGCCACGCCGAGGCAGAGCGGTAGCGCGACGAGAAACACGACGAGACCGGCGGGCAGATCGTGCGCGAGATTCTTCAGCGGCGAGAGATCGGTGCCCGGCCCGGGAGGGAGCGAGCGGCGCGGCGGAGGGTTCGTCGATTCGGGAGTGCTCGAAGGAGAGTCAGACACAGCGGAGAGCCTCGTAGACGGCGTGGAGCTAGGTTCGGGAGCGGAGCGAGGCGCGGAATGGGCGGGAGTCGGTGGCGCACGGCGGCGTGCGCGTCACTGCGCGGCGACGGTCTCCTCGCTGTCCGCCGACTCGGCGTCCTTTTCGCCGAGACGCACGTAGTCGCCGCGGGCGGTGTCGTGCTCGAACAGCTCGGCGCGACCGACGTCGTAGAACCACGCGTGCAAGCGCAGCTCGCCTTTGTCGACGCGCTCGCGCACCGCCGGATAGCTGAGCAGGTGTGCGAGCTGGTGTTGCGCGACGCGACGCACTGCTTGGTTGACGTCGGTGATGCCGTCGAGCTCGCCGGCGATCTCGCGCGCGTTGTCGAGCCATCGATGAAAGCCGTCGAGGCCCGGCGGTGACGAGCTGTTCACCAGAGCGGTGATCGCGCCGCAGCCGGAGTGGCCGCAGACGACGACGTCTTTCACGCCGAGCACCGCGACGGCGTATTCGATCGCCGCGGGCTCCGACGTCATCACGACGCTGCCGCTCGGCGGCACCAGCGCGCCGATGTTGCGCACGATGAAGATCTCACCGGGGTCGGTGTGCGTCAGCAGGTTGGGCTGCACGCGGCTGTCGGAGCAGGTGATGAACAGCGTGTGCGGCGCTTGCCCTTCGGCGAGCTGATCGAAGAGCGGCGAGAGCGCCGGCCGGGCCTCGCGACGGAAGCGCTCGACGCCGAGGAGCAGGCGGCTGCGACCGGGGATATCGACATCGAGCAGGCGGTCGACCTCCGCCTGCGTCTCGGCGAAGCGCGCGCGGAGCGGCTCGGCGCCAGGCGTCGCCAGCAGCGTGTCGCGCACCGCGCCGCGCGCGCCGAGGATCGCGACGTGGCCGCCGCGCTCGAGCACGTCGAGGAGCGCCTCGCCGAGCGCCACGGCGCCGGTGGTGTCGATGCCGGTGACCGCCCGAATGTCGAGCACGAGGCCCTTGGTGACGTCCATCCGCGAGAGCTCGTCGCGCACCTGATCGAAGCGCGGCGCATCGAGGAAAGTGAGCGGCCCGCTCAGGGCGACGAAGTGCACGCCTTCGGCATCGGCGACGTGCACCGTCGCGCGGCTGCGGCCGACGCGCACCGCGGCGATGACGACGGCGATGAGGATGCCGGACTGCACGCCGATGAACAGATCGGTCATCACCGTCGCGAGCGCGGTGACGACAAAGACGCCGACCTCGGTGCGCCCGGTGCGCCAGAGATCGCGCACCACGCCGACGCCGAGCCCATTGACCGCGAGCGCGATGAGCACGCCGGCGAGCGCGGCGACCGGCACGTAGGCGAGCAGCGGTATCGCCGCCGCGGAGAGCAGCGCGAGTGCGAGCGCGGAGATGGTCGCGGCGAGGCGCGTGACCGCACCGCGCTCGACGTGCAGCTGCGAGCGACCCATCGCCGCAGCGAGCGGCAATCCGCCGAGGAAGCCGGACGCGATGTTGCCGAGACCGACGCCGATGAGCTCTTGATCGGAGTCGTGGCGCGCTGCGACCGCAACGCGGTCCGTGGCGGTGGCCGTGGCGAGCGACGCGGCCGAGACGAGCCCGAAGATCGCGAGCGTCTCGGCGAGTAGCTCGAGCGAGATGCTCCCGGAGAAGCTCGGCGCGGCGAGCGTGAAGCCCTCCGCGAGCCCAGCGACCGAAGGAAGCGGCAGGCCGAGCGCGACTACGGCGATCGTCGGCACGGCGAGACCAATGAGCGTCGCCGGCAACCGCGGCAGAAAGCGCGCGACGCCGACGGTAAGCACCACGGCGGAGGCGGCGACGAGCAGCGGCGCGAGCTGCGCATCGTAGACGACTTCACCGATGTGCTCGATGACGCGGAACACGTGCGTCTCGCCGGGCGGCGGCAGACCGAGCGCGCGTGGCAGCTGGCCGATCAGCACGATCACCGCGACGCCGGCAGAGAAGCCGTGCACTACGGTCACGGGGACCATCCGCAAGAAGCGCGCAAATCGCAGCACGCCGGTGGCCACCTGCAGCACACCGCAGACGACCGCGACGAACAGCAAGCCGACGGTGCCGTGTCGCTCCGCGACCGCCGAGAGCAACACGGCGAGCGCGAGCACCGGACCGTGAATCGCCAGCGGGATCCCGCCGACGAGCGCGGCCACGAGGCCGCCGACGGCAGCAGCGACGAGACCGCGCCACGGTGCGACATCGGCCGCGAGGGCGAAGGCGAGCGCCGCCGGCAACGACACCAGCGCGAGCGTGACGCCGGCGCGCGCATCCGCGCCGAGAGTGGAGCGCTTGGCGAGTATGCCGCGCCACTCGGCGGCGATTGCACGCAGGCCGAGGTCGAGGCGTGGACTCCAGCGACGCGCGGCCTTGCGCTCGATGGACGGACGGATCGGACTCTGATCGGGACGCGATGTCATTGGGCTCCAGCGGATTCGGCTGATCGCGCCGCGCGCGCAGAGCGCACGGCGGGTCAGGCGCGCGGCAACAGCCGCACGCCTGGCACGTGGGGATCAGACCGCGCTGGGTGGCCGCTGGAACGTCGGTGGATGGCCCGGCGCTGGGCCAACGGAACTGGTCGCAGGCAGGCCATGTGGGATGAGGCGCAGCTCGCGGCGCACCTCGACGAACGTCGCGTCCGAGACGTGCTCGCGCTCTTCGTCGAGCTCGACGAAGACGCGCATGCTCGAGATATCGGAGAGGCGATCGGTGTCGTCGTCGAGTCGCGTCGGCTGAAAGCCGCGCACCGAGAGGAAGAACGCCGTGAACACGACGACCGCCGCCGCGAGCACCGACAGCAGCGACAACCACGCCGCTTGACGACGCGTGCGAACGAGCAGCACGGGGCGGAGAGCGGTGGCGTGGACGGTCGGCGGCAAGCCGGAGCAAGATAGCGGCGACTTGGCGCTGCGGCCAGCAGGAGAGCAGATCTTTTTCGTGACGCGACGCGGGCTCGGTCCACGAATTTTGACGCCTGCGCCGGCGCAGTAGGATCGTTGCGCGCATGCCCCGCCCGGCCCGCTTCGTCGTCGCGCACGCGATCGCACCCGCGACGCGACGAGTCGCCGCGCTCGTCGTCCTCGTCTTTGCCGTCTCGATGCTCGCGCAGCGCGCGCAAGGCGACGCCGAGCCGTGGCGCGCGCGGCGGCGACCGGGCGCACGCGCGAGCGAGCGCGCAGCGGTGCTGGTCGACATCGCCGAGTGGCCCGCGGAGCCGCCGTCACCCGCCGCGGACTCGATCGACGTCGCGCGGTTCGCGAGCGCGCTGCGCGAGCTGTGCGGATCGATGCCGCGTGACCGGCCGCAGCGCTACGCAGAGTGGATCGTCGGCGCGGCGCGCGAGGCTTCTATCGACGCGTTCTTGCTTGCGGGGCTGGTGTTCCGCATGTCGCGCTGCGATCCCGACGCCGACGAGCTCGGTGGGCTCGGCCTCACGCTGCTGCCGCGCGAGATGTACGCCGCCGAGCTGCGCCACGGCGTCTATCGCTATCGCGTGCGCGACGCGGGCGGCGCCTGGTCGATGCGCGAGAAGCGGCTCGATCGATTCCCGTTCGCCGGACCGCGGCTGATCCGCGCGGAGGAAAATCTCTACTTCGCGGCGCACCTGCTCGCGGCGTGGAGCGAGCAACACGCCGCCATCGACGACGCGTTCGCGCAGGCGCCGCATCGGCACTTCATCTCGCACTGGGTGTGGGGCGATCGCGTGCAGAGCGCGCGCGCCGAAGATCGCGTGCTCACCGATCGAAGGCGGATGCTGCGCTACTACGGCGCGCTCAGCGACAGCGCGCCGATCGAGCGGCTCGGCGTCACCATGAGCGCGCCGCTCGACGGCACTCCGCGCGTCGTGTCGAGCTTTCTCGGCAGCGATCGCGAAGAGGGCGCGCGCGCCCATCGCGGCATCGACGTCGAGGCCGCGGCCGGTGAGCCGGTGCGCGCGATCGCCGATGGGCGCGTGAGCTTTGCCGGATGCGATCTGCCGGGGACGCAAGCGGCCGTCGACCTCCCGCCGAATCGCATCGACGAGATCGCGCGCGCGGAGCTCGGACCCGGCGGGCACTTCGTCTGCATCGCGCATCGCTCGCGCGAAGCGCCGCTGGTCAGCTGCTACATGCACCTCGAAGAGACGTTCGTCGCGACCGGCGACATCGTCACGCGCGGACAGAAGCTCGGCACCGTGGGGCGCACCGGTATGCGCATCTCGTCGCCGCATCTGCACCTCGAGCTGCGTACCGGGCCGGGGATCCGCGATGCGTCGGAGGTGATGAGCGGCATCTTGCTCGGCCACGAGCCGCCGGACGAGCGCCGCGCGCGCGAGCGCACCCGACGACGACGTGCGCACGACGCATGGCTCGCGCAGCGCGGCGCAAGCAACGTCGAGTGAGCCCGGCAGCGGCGCCGGCCCATCACGCGCGACCGCGAGCTACTCGCCGTCGAACGGCACGACATCGACGCGCGCGACACCGTCGAGCGCCGCGAGCCCCTCACGCACATCGCTCGCGGTCGCGACCATGACGATCGCAAGATCGTCGCGCGAGAAGCGCGCCCGCACCGCTTCGTTCGCTTGCGCGAGCGTCACGCCGCGCACGCTCTGCACATAGTTGGCGTAGTAGTCGCGCGGCAGGCCGAGCAGCTCGACATCGACGCGCTGATCGAGCCGCCTGCTCGCGGTGTCGACCTCGAAGGCGTAGCTGTTCGCCAAGTAGTCCTGGGCGAAGCGCAGCTCTTCTGCGGTGATTCCGTCGCGCAGGAGCGTGTCGAGCAGCTCGAGCTCGAGGCGCACACAGCTCACGGCATCCGCCGCCGCGGGGAACGTCCACATCAGCCAGGCGTCGCGCTGTCGGTCGACCGCGAGACGGCTGTACGCGCCGTAGCTCCAGCCGCGCACGCTGCGGATCTCGCGCATCAGCCGCGCCGTAAAGGTGCCGCCGAAGACGGTGTTCGCGACGACCAGCGGGAAGTGATCGGCATCGCGCGCGCGCGTGCCGAGGCCGCCGATGTAGACTTGCGTCTGCGTGCGCCCGGGCTTGTCGACGAGCACGACGCGACGGCCGCGGGCCATGCGCGGCGCGGGCACCTCGCCGCGCGGTGCCTCCCCGCTGCGCAGCGCGCTGAAGTAGCGGATGACGAGCGCGCGCGCCTCCGCCTCGTCGACGTCGCCGGCGAGGCCGAGGATCGCGTTCTTCGCGACGTAGTGCGCGTCGAAGTGCTGCACGATCGCTGCGCGGTCGATCGCGGCGATGGTCGATGACGTACCGAGCACCGCGCGACCGTACGGATGCGTGCCGAACACCGCGCGGCGAAACTCGCGCGAGGCGAGCCCGCGATCGTTGTCGCGCAGCTCGACGATGTCGGCGAGTGTCTCGCGCTTCACCTGCGCGAGATCGGCCGCACGAAACGCCGGCTGCGTGAGCAGCTGCGCGAGCAGCTCGAGAAACGGCCCGACGTTGCGCTTGATGACGGATCCGCTGAAGCGCGTGTAGCTCGGCGCCGTCTCGATGCCGAGCGTGCCGCCGAGCGCGTCAATCTGCTCTTCGACCTGCGCCGCACGAAGGCGCCGCGTGCCCATGCGCACCATGCGCGCCGTCATCCGCGCCACGCCGTCTTGGCCCGCTGGATCGTGCGCGCTGCCGGTGCGCAGCGTCAGCTGAAAGTCGACCATCGGCAGCTGATGGCTCTCTTCGACGAGCACCAGCGCGCCCGAGTCCATGACGAAGCGCTCGCGCCGTGGCGTGGCTTGCGCGCGCGCGCTGACCGCGGTCGCGCTCACGATCGCGACCGCCGAGGCGCCGGCCGCCGCAGCCCCGAGCGTGCGCGCGATCTTCTTTCCTATCTTACGAATCGTGCGTCGTGCCATCAGCGATTCACTCCGCCGTCGCGTCGTCGGTGTCGTCGTCCGCTTGCGCGGTGCCGTCCGGCAGCACGGTGACGGTCGTGCGGCGGCGCACGTCGAGCACGCGCTGCGCGACGCGCTGTACGTCGGCCGCGGTGACGCGCCGATATTCTTCGAGGCGGCCGAAGACTCGCGACGGATCGCCGAGCACCGTCTCGTAGAAGCCGATCTGCTCGGCCTTGCCGCTCGCCGTCTCCATGCCCTGCAGGAAGCCGAGCTCGAGACGGTTCTTCGCCTTGTCGAGCTCCGCCGCGGTGACTGGACGCTCACGTAGCTTGGTGAGCTCGCGCTCGATCACCGCCATGGCCTCGGCGGACTCGTGATCCTCGCGCATCGACACCCATATCTCGTAGAGGCCCGCGTCGCGAAACGGCGCGACCGAGCCGCGCGTCTCGGCGGCGATCTCGCCCTCGCTGACGAGCGCGCGATACAGCCGCGAGCTGCGCCCGCCGAGCAAGATCTCGTTGAGGATCGACAGCACCGCGTGATCGTAGTCGCCGAAAGCCGGCGCGCGATACCCGAGCTGAATCTTCTCCGTCGGCGTGGGACGCCGCATCGTCACGCGGCGCTCAGCGCGCTGTATGGGCTCCGCGGCGTGCGTCTCCGCGGGGATCTGCGCTGAGCGTAGACGGCCGTAGTGCTCGCGCACCAAGCGCAGCGCCGCTTCTTCGTCGACGTCACCAGCGAGCACGATCGTGGCGTTGTTCGGCGCGTAATACGTCCGATAGAACGCGCGGCAGTCGGCTGTGGTGAAGCCGGCGATGTCCTCACGCCAGCCGATCGTCGGCCAGTGATACGGGTGCACGCGGAACGCCGTCTTGTAGAGCTCTTCGTTCGCGGAGCCCTCGACGTCGTCGTCGACGCGCATCGCGCGCTCGTTGGTGACGACGTCTTTTTCGCTCGAGACCTGCGGATCGCGCAGCACGAGGTGCGACATGCGATCGGCCTCGAGCCGCACGACGAGCGGCAGCGAGCTCTTCGGCACGTTCTCGTAGTAGTAGGTCCAGTCGACCCACGTCGCGGCGTTGGTCTCGCCGCCCGCGGACTCGAGCTGCCGATCGAATTCGCCCGCGGCGAGGTGCTCGGTCTCGTTGAACATCAGGTGCTCGAACAAGTGCGCGAGTCCGGTCTTGCCTTCGCGCTCGTTGCGCGAGCCGACCTTGAACCAGGTCTGATAGCTGACGACCGGCGCGGCGGCGTCGACGAGCACGAGCACGGTGAGCCCGTTGCCGAGCCGATAGCGCGTCAGCACCAGCGACTCACCGAACGGCACTTGATCGACGAGCTCGTACATCGCGGCGCGACTGCGCTGCCCGCGATTCAGCTCCTCGACGATCCGCGCCTGCGGAGCGGTCGCCGGCGTCGTCGCGCAGCCGTGTGCAAGAGAGGTCACCGCGAGACCGACGATGGAAGCAGAGAGACGTCTTCTAGCCATGCTGCGAATGCCCGGAGGGTATCGGACGGGCTTCGCAGGTCAACTGCTCATCGCCGGAGGAGCGCCGCGAGCGCGCTGCGCAGCGGCTCGGGGATCGGCGTCGGCACGCGCGTCGCGCGATCGACGAACACGTGGACGAAGTGTCCCTCCGCGCGACATGGGTCGTCGTTACGGCGCGCGTCTTCGGTGATCTGGCCGAAGAGGCCGACCTCGTAGCGCACGCTGCTCGTACCGAGATGACCGATGCGCAGCCGCGCCTCGACGAGTTCTGGATACGCGAACGACGCATGGAAGCGGCAGCCGCTCTCGGCCGCGAGCCCGATGATGGCGCTCGCGTGCACGTCGAGCCCGTGCTCGATGAGGTAGCGATTGATCACGGTGTCGAACAGCGCGTAGTAGACGGCGTTGTTCACGTGGCCATAGACGTCGTTGTCCATGAAGCGCGTCGCGATCTCGATCGCATAAGGGAACGCCGCGCGACGCGAAGGTGGAGGGCGAGTGGCGATGTGCGGTGCGTTCATCGGCGCCTCACAGGAAAGCTGCGAAGAGCTGCAGTAGATCGTCGCGACTGATCGCGCGCGGCGCATTCTCGAGCAGCCGCTGCTGCATCAGCGTGACGTCCACGAGCGCGTCGAGATCGGTGCGCGCATAGCCGACCTCCGCGAGCGTCACTGGCAGCGAGCACGCGCGCATCAGCGCGAGCAGGCCCTCGGCGAGCGCGTCGCCGGCTTCGTCTGCGTGCGTGACCGCGAGGCCAAGCGCGCGCGCCGCATCGAGGTGGCGCTGTGGCACGACGCGGGCGAGCAAGCGCACCACGCTCGGCGCGCCGAGGACGACCGAGATGCCGTGCGGGACGAGCGGGTGATCGCTCGGATAGCCGGGCGCCTGGTAGCGCGGCGCGAGTCCGGCGATCGCGTAGGCCATGCCATGCGGCACGTGCACGCCGGAGTTGCCGAACGCGATTCCGGCGAGCGTCGCGGCCCACATCATCGACTCTCGCGCCTCGTCGTCGCTCGCGTCATCGGCGGCGCGCACGAGGTAGCGGCCGGCGATGCGCAGCGCCTCGAGGCTGCCGAGATCGCTCCATGGGTTTGCGCCTTGGCTCATCGGCCGCGCGGAGAGTGACGGCGGCGGGCGCGCCGTGTATGGCCGCGCGGTGTACGACTCGATCGCGTGGCAGAGGACGTCGAAGCCGCTCGCGGCGATGACGCTCGCCGGCAGCGTGCGCGTCACGTCCGGATCGACCAGCGCGAGGCTCGGGCGAAGGCGACGCGAGGCGATGCCGGTCTTCGCGTGGCGTGCGCTGAGGTCGAAGATCGCGATCCCAGTACATTCGCTGCCGGTGCCTGACGTCGTCGGACACGCGATGTGCGGCGGCAAGGCGCCGGGCACCGCGCGTCCTTCGCCGACGGGCGCGTTCACGTAGCGCAGCAGCTCCGCGGGATACGTCGCGAGGAGCGCGGCGAGCTTCGTCGTGTCGATGACCGAGCCGCCGCCGAGCGAGACATAGCCGTCGAAGCGGCCCTCTGCCGCGAAGCGCGACGCATCGAGCACGGAGACGTCACTTGGCTCGATGCGCACCGCGTCGAAGACGGCAAAGTCGACGCCCGCAGCACGCAGCGACGCTGTCGCCGTCTCGAACAGCGGCAGCGCGCGGAGCTGCGCGTCGGTGAAGAGCGCGACGCG